>Ga0111224_1004_pt1 | contig 131201 bp, 124 predicted proteins | sample DeeMarSWOR152_54_FD_80388 | JGI IMG/M metagenome (GOLD analysis project Ga0111224, IMG submission 80388) | candidate division TA06 bacterium DG_24
AACGCCGATAGCATGTGAGGAGCAGCTACGGTTTGCGATACGAGAGGGCGGCCGGACGGTCGGGGCGGGAGTCGTCGCCAAGATCATCGAATAGGAGCCCAGTGCGGGAGGGTACCTTGGTAGGAGACAAGATTCGCATCCGGCTGGAGGCGTACGATCACGCGATACTCGACCAGTCGGCGAGTGAGATCGTGCGTACCGCCAAGCGCACAGGCGCTAAGGTATCTGGACCAATACCATTGCCGACAGAAAGGACCGTTTACACTGTCCTCAGGTCGCCGCATGTGGACAAGAAGTCGCGCGAGCAGTTTGAGATCCGGATCCACAAGCGGCTGATCGACATCAAGGACAGCACGGCGCAGACGATCGATGCACTGAAGAGGCTCGATCTGCCGGCGGGCGTGGACGTCGAGATCAAGCTGTAGAGGAACGGGAGATGCTGGGCATCATAGGCAGGAAGATGGGTATGGTGGCCGTCTTCGACGAGGCGGGGACGGTCGTGCCGGTCACGGTAATCAGGGCAGAGTCGTGCAGGGTGGTGCAGCAGAAGACGCTGTCCCGTGATGGGTACAACGCCATTCAGCTCGGCGCGGGTGCCAAGAAACGGGCATCGAAACCCCTCACTGGACACTGCGCTAAGGCTGGTGTCGATCCCTGCCGTCGGCTGGTCGAATTCCGCGTCGATGATCCGGAATCCTATGAACTCGGCCAGGCTGTGACCGTTGAGGAATTCGCTCCCGGCGACGTCATCGATGTGACCGGATGGTCGAAGGGTAAGGGGTTCACAGGCGTGGTCAAGAAGCACGGGTATTCAGGAGGGCCGAAGTCCCACGGTTCGATGTCTCACGCTGTCCCGGGATCGATTGGTTCGGGCACGAATCCGGGGCGGGTCTGGAAGGGGAAGGGCCTGCCGGGGCGAGTGGGCAACAGGCGTCGGACCGTCCGCAACCTGCGGGTCGTGGAGGTCGTGCCAGACCAGAATCTTCTTCTCGTCAAGGGTGCCGTTCCGGGCGCGAGGAACGGATATCTGTTGATACGTAAGAGGCGAGCCGGTGCCGGTCGGAAGAGCGGGTCGTGAAGGGAAAGGCGATCTGATGAGTGTACTTAATCGGTATTCATTGGATGGTAAGGTTCTCGGCACCGTGGAGGCCCCGTCGGCGATATTCGATGTGCCCGCTCATGATGGCGCCGTCTTCGAGGCCGTCTGCATGATCCAGGCGAATCGGCGTCGTGGCACCGCTTCCACAAAGAACCGGTCAGCCGTAAGAGGAGGCGGGAGGAAGCCCTGGAGGCAGAAGGGAACCGGTAGAGCGCGGCATGGAACGAGGAGCTCTCCTCTGTGGGTTGGGGGAGGGAGGGCGTTCGGGCCCACACCCCGCGATTACCGATATTCGATGCCCCGTAAGAAGCAGCATCTTGCTTTGAGTACCGCTCTGAGCGAGAAGGCGAAGGCCGGGAAGATCATCGTCGTAGATGAGTGGACCGCGGAGCGTGCCGCGACGAAGGAGATGAGAAAGAGACTCGACAACTTCGTCGGACGTACCGACTTCTGTCTCGTGCTCCTCAAGGAGAAGAACCGAAACGTGCTGCTTTCGATGAGGAACATCCCCAGGGCGGCGACGAAAGTAGGTCGGAATGTGAGCGTCTGGGACGTACTGCGGGCGGATGTGATCATCATGGAGCAGGCGTGCCTTTCCCAGCTAGAGGAGGTGTTGACCTCGTGAAGAGTGCTCGTTCGGTTCTGGTTCATCCGCTCCTCACGGAGAAGGCGACGCAGCTCTATGAGCGGCAGAACAAATATGTGTTTCGAGTCGCACTGGACGCAAATAAGATCGACATAAAGCATGCAGTGGAGTCGGCATTCAGCGTGCAGGTCGTTGATGTCCGTACGCAGGTGAGGAAGGGAAAGCTAAAACGCATGGGTGTCTTCCAGGGTAGACGGTCCAAGTGGAAGAAGGCGATCGTCACGCTCAGGGAAGGTGATAAGATCGATATCTTCGAGGGCGCATAACGCCGTCCTGGAACGAAGGAGCAGGTCGATGGCAGTCAAGAAGTTCAAACCGCGCACCCCTTCATCGAGGTACCGGACCGTCTCCACATTTGAGGAGATCACCCGTTCGAAACCCGAGAAGTCTTTGCTACGACCCCTGAAGAGCAGCGGCGGCCGCAACATGGGCGGACGGGTCACGGCTCGGCATCGGGGTGGCGGGCACAAGAGGCGCTATCGGGTCATCGACTTCAAGCGGGACAAGATCGGCGTTCCCGGCCGCGTCGCGTCGCTCGAGTACGATCCGAATCGCGGCGCGCGAATCGCACTGCTTCATTATCGGGATGGGGAGAAGCGCTACATTCTCGCCGCGGAAGGGCTCCGCGTGGGAGACACTGTCGCTTCGGGGTCTGGGGCGGACATCAGGGTGGGAAATGCCATTCCCCTCCGAGAGATCCCTCTCGGGACGGATATTCACAATATCGAGCTGAAGAAGGGCAAGGGTGGACAGCTCGTGAGGGGAGCCGGTACTGCTGCCCAGCTTGTCGCCCGGGAGGGAGGATTCGGTCATGTGCGGTTGCCGTCAGGCGAAGTCCGGCTCATTCATCTCGACTGCCTCGCGACGATCGGACAGGTCGGCAACGTCGATCATGAAAGCATCGTGGCGGGCAAGGCCGGTCGCTCGAGGTGGCTGGGGCGGCGGCCTCGCGTAAGAGGAGTGGCCACTAATCCTCACGATCATCCGATGGGAGGGGGAGAGGGCCGGAGCTCCGGGGGCAGGCATCCATGTACGCCCTGGGGACGCCCGACCAAAGGATACAAGACGAGAGGAAAGAAGCTCTCCGATAAGTATATCGTGCGGCGAAGGAAATAGCGGACCTGAGCAGCATCGAGATGCCAAGGAGGAAGGTGCATGGGTCGATCGGTCAAGAAGGGACCCTATGTCGATCCGAAGCTCGCGAAGAAGATAGCTGCGCTGTCTCGAAGCGGCGAGAAGAGGGTCATCAAAACCTGGGCCAGACGGTCGACGATCCCGCCCGATTTTGTCGGGTATACGTTGGCTGTCCACAACGGCAACAAGTTCATCCCGATATATGTCACGGAGAACATGGTAGGCCACCGGCTGGGTGAGTTCGCGCCGACGAGGACGTTTCGCGGCCACGGACAGATGAGGAAAGAGAGAGCGACGACTCTGAAGAAATAGAGGGAGCGACAATGGAGGCACGGGCACGAGCGAGATACGTGCGGCTCTCTCCTCGAAAGATAGGTCGAGTGATCGATCTCGTGCGGGGAAAGGGCGTCGGAGAGGCACTTCAGCTGCTCAAGTTCCTTCCCAAGCGGGCTGCCGTTCCTGTCGAGAAGACTATTCGGTCGGCCGTAGCGAATGCCGTGCACAACACCGAGGGGCGGCGCATCGATCCAGACCAGCTGTGGATTAAGGAGATCCGGGTGGACGGCGGAGCTACCATGAAGCGCTGGCGGGCCCGGGCAATGGGGAGAGCTAATCTCATCAGGAAGCGGACGAGCCACATTACTGTTGTCGTCTCCGAGCAGGAGGGGGAGGGGGAGGAGTCGTAGCGCTCTCTCGCGCCGACTGGAGGCTGGCTCACCAGACCGGGTGCAGACGGCGCTCATGTCTATTGTTGAAGGGAGGCACGGATTTGGGACAGAAGACGCATCCGACCGGCTTTCGTCTTGGCGTCATCAGAGATTGGGATTCCCGGTGGTTCACGAAGCGATCATATGCCGACCTGCTTGAAGAGGATCTCATGATCCGCCGGTATCTCCGGGAGCGTCTGTCGCGGGCCGCCGTCTCCAAGATCGAGATCGAGCGTGCCGTGAAGCGCGTGACTGTCACGATCAAGACGGCTCGTCCCGGGGTAGTGATCGGCAGGAAAGGGGTCGAGGTCGATCGGCTGCGTGACGAGCTGAAGCACATCACAGGGAAAGATGTATTCATCAACATAGAGGAGGTAAAGACTCCTGAGGTCGACGCCGAGTTGGTTGCGCAGAGCATCGCGCGGCAGCTCGAGCAGCGTGTCTCCTATCGGAGAGCCATGAAGCGCGCAGTGGTGTCGGCGATGAGGATGGGCGCTCAGGGGATCAAGGTCTCTTGTGCGGGACGGCTGGCAGGCGCTGAGATCGCGAGGAGAGAGGGGTACCGGGAAGGTAGGGTCCCACTCCAAACGATACGTGCTGATGTTGAGTATGCCACCGCATTGGCGCGCACGACCTACGGATGCATCGGTGTCAAGGTCTGGATCTTCAAGGGCGAGGTACTGAGCAAGCGGGCCGAGGCTTCCGCGACGGGGCAGGAGGGATAACGCGATGTTCATGCCGAAGCGGGTGAAGTACCGGAAACAGCATCGCGGCAGACGTCGGGGTGTGGCGACACGGGGTTCGACCATCGCATTCGGAGAATTCGCGCTCCAAGCAGTCGAGCCCGCATGGATCACGAGTCGCCAGATCGAGGCCGCCCGCGTGGCGACAACGAGGTACCTGAAGCGAGGCGGGAAGATGTGGATCAGGGTGTTTCCTGACAAACCAGTGACTGCCAAGCCAGCGGAGACGCGCATGGGGAAGGGCAAGGGTGCGCCGGAGTACTGGGTGGCGGTAGTCAAGCCGGGAAGGATCCTCATCGAGCTGGAGGGGGTGACGCGGGAGAGAGCGAAGCGCGCGTTGACCCTGGCCGCCGCCAAGCTCCCGATCAAGACACGATTCCTCGTTCGTGATGAGGTACTCGCTGGAGGTTGATATGAGGGCGAGGGAACTTCGGCAGATGACCAGGACGGAGCTCGAGACAAGGTTGCACGACCTCGAAGAAGAGCTATTCAACCTTCGCCTGCGCCACGTGTCTCAGGAATTGACAAACCCACTGAGGATCCGCACAGTCCGCCGCGAGATCGCGAGGATACGTACGATACTGGGAGGCGGGGAAATCGGAGCGTGAGCATCTTCTGGCGGTCGATCGAGGCTGCCACGGAGTGAAGGAGGCGTTATCTGCCAATGGCCGAGCGAAGTAGACGGAAAGTGCGAATCGGTAAAGTAGTCAGCAACAAGATGGATAGGACGATCGTGGTTGCGGTCGATCGGTTGGTGCGCCACCCCATGTACAAGCGGGTCGTTCGAAGAACATCGAAGATGGTGGCTCACGATGAGGATAATCAGTGCCGGATAGGCGATATTGTGCGAATAATGGAGACCAGACCCTTGAGCAAGACGAAGCGGTGGAGGCTGGTCGAAATCGTTACTCGCGCCCCGGAGATCTGATCGTCCAGGCCTGTTGATTCTCAGTCGCCGAGGTATGTGCGACTTCTCGTAAGAGTATCTTGAGAGAACACCGATGATCCAGGAATACACACGACTGAACATAGCCGACAATTCCGGTGCGAAGGAAGCGATGTGCATCAAGGTTCTGGGAGGTTCGCGTCGTCGCTATGGCAAGATTGGCGACATAGTCGTGGTTGCCATAAAGGATGCTCTGCCCGGGAGCACGATCAAGAAAGGGGACATCGCGAGGGCGGTGGTCGTGAGGACGAAGCGCGAGTACCGACGGCGCGATGGATCATACATTCGGTTCGACGAGAACGCCGCAGTGCTGATCGACGAACAGCGAGAACCGAAGGGGACAAGGATTTTCGGACCGGTGGCCCGTGAATTGCGTGAGCGTCAGTTCATGAAAATAGTCTCCCTGGCAGCAGAGGTTGTGTAGCTATGCCCAGGCATATCGTGAAGAATGACACGGTGGTCGTCGTCTCCGGCGACGACAGAGGCAAGAGGGGGAAGGTACTGAAGATCTTCCCGAACAAGAATCGAGCCATCGTTGAGGGCATCAACTTCGTTAAGCGGCATACGAGGCCAACCCGCCGCAGTGCCCAGGGAGGTATCGTCGAGAAAGAAGGTCCGGTCCATCTCTCCAACCTTATGGTCGTCTGCCCCAAGTGTGGCAAGCCTACGCGGACAGGCATCCAGCAGTTGGCCGATGGATCGCGGGTCAGAGTATGTAAGCGGTGCAGGGAAACGATGGAACGTTGATGAGGGCGGTCGAGCATGCCTAGAATGCTAGAGCACTACCAGCAGAATGTCGTACCCGCCTTGATGAAGAGGTTCAATTATAAGAACCGTCTGCAAGTGCCGAGGCTCGAGAAGGTCGTCGTCAATGCGGGAGTGGGTGAGGCGATCCAGGAACCCAAACTGCTCGAGGCGATAATGCAGGACATCGCCACCATCGCCGGCCAGCGGCCGGCCATCACCAAGGCGCGGCGCTCGATCTCCAACTTCAAGCTTCGCGCCGGGACCCCGATAGGTTGCCGCGTGACTCTCAGAAGCGCGATGATGTACGAGTTCATCGATCGTCTGATTAACGTGGCGATTCCGCGGGTAAGGGACTTCCGAGGACTTTCGGCGGATAGTTTCGACGGGCGCGGCAACTACTCGATGGGTATTACGGAGCAGATCATCTTCCCCGAGATCGACTATGACAAGGTTCAGCGAATAATGGGCATGAATATCACCATAGTGACGACCGCAGCGAGTGATGACGAGGCGTTCGAACTCCTTCGCGGAATGGGTATGCCATTTCGCGGGGCATCGCGGTAATGCCTCGTCGGGGTGAGAAGAGAGGAGGGTATGGCAAAGAAGTCGTTGATCCAGAAGGCAAAGAGACCTCCGAAGTTCGGGGTACGGAGCTATAACCGGTGCCGGAGATGTGGGCGGCCGCGTGCTTACATTCGTCGATTCGGCTTGTGCAGAATATGCTTCCGGGAACTCTCGCTGAAGGGTGAGATACCGGGTGTGCGGAAGGCAAGCTGGTAGAGCCCTCGGCTTCGCCGGGAGGCTATTGTCCGTGTGGCGATGATTTCGCGTTGGACAGTATATCTGGAGGAACAAAGATGGCGATGAGCGATCCGATCGCCGACATGCTGACACGGATCCGAAACGGCTGTCGTGCTAAACACCCACGCGTCGATATTCCACGGTCGAAGATGAAAGAGGAGATCGCTCGAATCCTCCGCGACGAGGGTTTCATCGAAGGATACGAGCGCCTGGACGTTGCGGGGAAGGGCACGATTCGCATCAAGCTGCGTTACGATTCGAGAGAGCAAAGCATCATAACGGGGATCGAGAGGATTTCGAAGCCAGGCTGTCGGGTCTACGTAGGCAAGAATGAGATCCCTCGGATCTTGGCCGGTCTCGGGATCTCGATTCTCTCGACTTCCCAGGGCATTCATACCGGGCAGCAGTCACGTCGGCTGGGTATTGGAGGCGAGGTGCTCTGCCGGGTCTGGTAGAGTGAGCTGGCGACTCACCTGCCAGCGGACCGCGGGAGGGGCGGCGGGATCGGGACTGGCGCGGCGCAGTCGCAAGCGCGATACGGAGGGAGAGATGTCACGGGTAGGGTTCAAGCCCATCGAGATTCCTGATGGAGTGACGGTGGATCTCTCGGGTCATACGATCTCAGTGACAGGGCCCAAGGGAAAGCTCACCCGTTCTCTGCATCCGAGCATGAAGGTCATGGTGGAACAGGGCAGGATCCGGGTTGAGCGCCCGTCCGACGGCAGTGGCCACCGCTCTCTCCACGGTCTCACGCGGAGCCTTGTGGCGAACATGGTGCTCGGGGTCTCGAGAGGGTTTGAGAAGGTTCTGGAGGTGTGGGGTATCGGCTACCGGGCACAGGTGACTGGTGAGGGGCTGGCGCTCTCCGTCGGCTACTCGAGTGTCGTTACTATTCCTAATATCGAGGGGATCGAATTCGTCGCAGAGTCCGTCCGTGGAGTCGAGAAGGAGCTGACGACGAAAATCGTCGTTCGCGGTGCGGATAAGGAGCGGGTGGGCGAAGTGGCTGCAAAGATCCGTTCAATTCGACCTGCAGAGCCGTACAAGGGAAAAGGTATACGATACGAGGGCGAATACGTCCGAAGGAAGGCGGGAAAGACCGGTATCTAGATAGTCTGAACGTGCGTGTAGGAGTTGGGTGAGGTGATCCTGGGCGACGAGGGGAGCCGGTTCCGGGAGGGACGAGACTGATGCAGAAGAGCCGTAAGCGGGCGATTGCTGTCGCGAGAAGACACCGTCGAGTGAGAAAGAAGATCAGCGGATCGCCCGACCGTCCGCGGCTGGTGGTGTACAGAAGCCGTAAGCACATCTATGCGCAGATCATCGACGATGTGGCTGGCCGTACCCTCTGTGCCGCCTCGACTCTCGGGAGCCGGTCGCGCGATGGCTCCAGTCCGGGCACTAAGTCGGACCAGAGCAAGGAGACCGGCCTGGTGCTGGCCAGGGCAGCATTGGAGAAGGGCATCAAGCACGTCGTCTTTGATCGAGGTGGCTATCGATACCATGGTCGAGTCAAAGTGCTTGCTGAGGCCGCTCGAGAGGGCGGATTGGAGTTCTAGTGCGGAGGGAGGAGCGGTAATTTGAGACAGACCGACGTCAGCGGGACAGAACTGGTTGAGAAGGTCGTGAACATCAATCGCGTCGCCAAGGTGGTCAAGGGCGGACGGAGATTCAAGTTCAGTGCCGTGGTGGCAGTCGGGAACGAGGCAGGGCAGGTCGGGATTGGTCAGGGAAAGGCTGGCGAGGTCTCCGAGGCGATCCGGAAAGCTACAGAAGACGCCCGTAGAAATATGGTCGAGATCGCCGTGGTCGACGGTGCGATTCCTCACCAGGTGGTGGGGAAGGTGGGTGCGAGCGTGATTCTGTTAAAGCCGGCGGCTCCCGGTGCAGGTGTGATCGCCTGTGATGCGGTTCGGGCCGTGCTGGAGGCCGCGGGAGTGCGCGACATCCTTACCAAGTCTCTCGGTTCGAACAACGCACTCAATCTGGTCAAGGCGACTATGGAGGGCCTGCGTCGTCTACGGCGTCCGGAGGAGGCCGCTCGCAGGAGGGCGAGGGCCCCGAGAAGCGCGGAGGGTGATCGAAAGTGACCGGAGGCGGCAGGTTGCGTATTACCCAGAGACGGAGTGCGATCGGCAGGAGGTACGATCAGAAGCGAACGTTGAAGGCGCTCGGCATTACGAAGCTCCAGCAGACGGTCGTTCATGAGGACACTCCGGCGATTCGGGGAATGATCAAGAAGATAGAGCACCTACTGGAGGTTGAGGAAGCGTGAGGCTGTCGAGGCTCCACCCCCCACCGGGGTCCAGGACCAAGCGCAAGCGGGTTGGGCGGGGTCCAGGATCCACGCTGGGCAAGACATCGGGACGTGGCACGAAAGGGCAACTCTCCCGCTCCGGCGGCCGGAGTCACCCGTGGTTTGAAGGTGGACAGATGCCGCTGCAGCGGAGAGTACCCAAGCGCGGATTCGTGAATCCTCATAGACGGGAATTCCAGGTCGTCAACGTGGGCGATCTTGCGCGATTCGATGCCTCGGCGACGATCGATTTCGACCTGATGTGCGAACGTCGGCTCGTTCGGCGACGCGGCGGTCCGGTGAAGGTCCTGGGTCGGGGAGAGTTGAGCATTCCCCTTACTGTGCGGGCGAACGCATTCAGCAAGAGTGCCAGGGAGAAGATCGAGGCTCTAGGCGGAAAGGCAGAGGTCATCGAGCTGTGATCCAAACCTTTCAGAACATCTTCAAGATACCAGAGCTGAGGCGTCGCATCCTGTTCACTCTCGCCCTGCTGATTGTCTATCGCCTTGGGGCGCATGTGCCATCGCCGGGCATCGACGCATCTGCCCTGGGGGCGTACCTGGCGCAAGCGCGCGGCACGCTCTTCGGGCTGTACGACATGTTTGTTGGTGGGGCACTCCGACGTGCCACCATCTTCGCCCTCGGGATCATGCCCTATATCAGTGCGTCGATCATCATGCAGCTCCTGACGCCTGTCGTGCCGTACCTCGAGCGCATCCAGAAAGAGGGGGAAGAGGGACGGAAGAAGATTACGCAGTATACCCGATACGGTACGGTCCTCCTGTCACTCATCCAGTCATATGGCATTTCGATATTTCTCGAAGGGCTGTCGGCATCTCCCGGTGGTACGATCCTCCCGATCGTGCCGAATCCAGGGATTCCGTTCCGCCTCCTGACGATGATCACCCTAACCTCCGGTACTATCTTCATCATGTGGCTTGGGGAACAGATATCTGACCGGGGAATAGGGAACGGAATATCTCTGATAATCTTCGTAGGTGTCCTCGATAGTGTGCCCAGTGATGTCCTGAATACGTTCAATCTCGTCCGGGTTGGGATGCTGGGCCCGATCGCGATGGTCTTTGTGGCAGCTCTGATGGTTGCGGTCACCGCAGCCGTGGTGTTGATGACCCAGGGGCAGAGAAGGATACCGGTGCAGTATGCCAAACGGGTGATCGGCAGGAGAATGTACGGGGGGCAGAGCACACATATTCCGCTCCGGATCAATACTGCTGGTGTGATTCCCATTATCTTCGCCCAGTCGATAATGATGTTCCCCGGCACGATCTCGACATTCTTCTCGAAGAGCGAGACTGCCCAGGCGATCGCCGCGTGGTTCGATCCCGGCGCGCTCCTTTACTCGATCGTCTACGCTGCGCTCATCGTATTCTTCACGTACTTCTATACCGCGATCGTTTTCAACCCGGTCGATCTGGCGGACAACATGAAGAAGTACGGCGGTTTCATACCCGGGATCCGTCCGGGAGCTCGCACCGCCGAGTACATAGACCGGGTTCTGACGCGGATCACGCTGCCAGGGGCGATCTTTCTGGCATTTGTCGCGATACTTCCCTTCTGGCTGGCGAAATCGGTCCATGTGCCTTTCTATTTTGGGGGAACGGCACTGTTGATCATTGTCGGCGTTGCCCTCGACACCGTTCAGCAGATCGAATCACACCTGCTGATGCGCCACTATGAGGGGTTCCTCAGAAAGGGTCGCATCAGAGGTAGACGGTAGGGGGCATGGTATCGTCTCCCCGGAGGACTAGGTTCCACGCATGCGTCTCGTGTTACTTGGACCGCCTGGTGCAGGGAAAGGGACACAGGCTGAGCGGATATCCAGGGAGTTCGGGATACCCAAGATCTCGACCGGCGACATCCTGCGCGAGGCTGCACGGAATGGGTCCGAGCTGGGGCTGAAGGCGAAGGGGTACATGGACAAGGGCGATCTCGTGCCCGATGACGTCATTCTCGGCTTGATCGAGGAGCGGATCTCTTCGGATGATGCTGCGAACGGATTCCTTTTCGATGGATTCCCGCGGACTATCGCTCAGGCAGAAGGGCTGGACCGGATGCTCAGCAGCCGTGGCGTCACCCTCGATGTCGTTATCTCGCTCGACGTCACGGAAGAGAATGTTATCGAGCGGCTCAGCCGGCGTTATGTCTGCAGCGAGTGTGGGCGGGTCTTCAATCTCGTAACGAAGGCGCCGGCGCGAAAAGGTCTGTGCGATGCCTGCGGCGGCAAGCTCATTCAGCGCGAGGATGACCGTCGGGAGACTGTCGCGGAGCGTCTTCGAGTCTATAACGAGCAGACCGATCCGCTTCGTGGATTCTATCGGCAGCGGTCGATTCTCGCGGCGGTCGATGGGAACGGAACACTGGAAGAAGTCTATGGGAGGATACGCAGAGAAATCACCCGGGGGATCTCCCCATGATCGTTCTCAGATCTGAGCGAGAGATCAGGACGATCGGAGAGTGTTGTCGCATTGTCGCTCTCGTGCTATCGAGCGTCGAGCGATGGCTGCGGCCGGGAGTGACGTCCGGGGAACTCGAGGAGAGAATCGAGGCCCTTATCGAGCGGGAAAACGGCAAGGCGGCGTTTCGTGGCTGGCATGGCTTCCCGGGTGCGGTCTGCATATCATTCAATGAGGAGGTTGTTCACGGCATCCCGTCCGACAGGACGATTGCTGACGGCGACGTAGTCAGTATCGATGTGGGCGTCAAGAAGGATGGGTATTTCGGGGATGGCGCTCGGACCTTCGCCGTGGGGAGCGTGTCTCCCGAGGTCCTGCGGCTCCTGGCCGTTACTGAGGCCGCTCTCATGGACGGCATAGGCCAGGCCAGGGTGGGCAACAGACTCTCCGATATATCGCACGCTGTTCAGCGGTGCGTGGAGCGGGCGGGGTTCTCGGTCGTTGAGAAGCTGACCGGCCACGGCATCGGTACCGAGCTCTGGGAGGATCCTCCCATACCGAACTTCGGGCCGCCGGGGCGGGGCCCAAAGCTCAAGGCCGGCATGGTGCTTGCGATCGAGCCGATGGTCAATGCCGGCGGGCCCGAAGTCGAGACGCTTCCCGACGGGTGGACATGCGTAACGCGTGATGGTTCCCATTCGGCTCACTTCGAACACACCATAGTCGTTACTGAGAACGGACCCAGGGTTCTGACCGCGGACAAGCGAGGGACGTAGATCATGCCCAAGAAGGACGCCATTCAGGTCGAGGGGACGGTTGTCGAGCCGCTCCCGAACGCGATGTTTCGGGTCGAGCTCGACAACGGACACCGCGTCCTTGCGCATGTGTCGGGAAAGATGAGAATGCACTTCATACGGATTCTGCCGGGAGATAGGGTCACTGTGGAACTCTCCCCTTATGATCTCACGAGAGGCAGGATCATCTATCGGTTCAAGTAGCAGAGAGTGGCCTTAGCGTTTTTGGGGAAGATCTCCATGAAAGTGCGAGCCTCCATAAAGAAGATCTGCGATCACTGCAAGATCATCCGCAGGAAGGGTGTAGTGCGCGTGATCTGCAAGAATCCTCGGCACAAACAGCGCCAGGGGTGACGAGGCCGGCTGGGGACGTACAATTCGGGCGGTGTGGCAGGAACTCGATCCGCTCAGTCTGGATGAGATAAGGAGGTTTCGGCATGGCACGCATAGCAGGTGTCGATCTCCCGAAAGAGAAGCGTGTAGAGATAGGACTACGCTACATCTTTGGCATCGGGGCAACTTCTGCAAGGGAAATTATCGAGAAGACCGGAGTCGATCCGGGGGGCAAGGTCAAGGACCTGACTGAGGCGGAGGTCGCGAGGTTGCGGAGCGCCATAGAAGCTGACTACAAGGTCGAAGGTGCGCTGCGAGCTGAGGTCGCGATGAACGTCAAACGACTCATCGACATCGGGACCTATCGCGGGATCCGCCACAAGCGGGGTCTACCCGTGCGAGGTCAGCGGACGCACACCAATGCGAGAACGAGACGAGGTCCCAGGAAGGGCTCTGGTACGCTGAAGAAGCGAGCGTAGTCCCCACCTTGCGTTTACGTGGAGGGATAGCACGTGGCCGACAGGAGACGGAAGAGAGGGGTTCGGAAGAAGGATCGTCACATTGAGCCGACTGGTGTTGCTCACATTCAGGCAACCTTCAACAACACGATTGTGACCATCACGGACACACAGGGCAATGTGGTCTGTTGGTCGAGTGCGGGAAGAGTTGGCTTCAAGGGGTCAAGGAAGAGCACTCCCTTTGCCGCCCAGGTCTCCGCTGAAAGCTGTGCCAAGGAGGCTCTGAGTTCTGGCATGAAGAGAGTCGAGGTCTGGGTCAAGGGGCCGGGATCGGGCAGAGAGGCGGCGATCAGGTCGCTCCAGGCCGCAGGGCTCGACATCGTGGCGATAAAGGACGTAACACCGATTCCCCACAATGGATGCCGCCCGCCGAAGAGACGTCGGGTTTAGTGGACTCGAGGGGTACGGCACCATCGGGGGATCGAGGGAGGTTCGTCGATGGCGCGATATACCGACGCGCGATGCAAACTCTGTCGACGCGAGGGAACGAAGCTGTTCCTGAAGGGCGAACGATGCATCACCGAGAAGTGCGCTATGGAGCGGCGCGCCTATCCTCCTGGTGAACGCGGGCGAGATTCGCGGATGAAGCTATCGGGGTATGGCGTGCAGCTGCGCGAGAAGCAGAAGCTCCGGCGCATGTACGGGCTGCTCGAGCGACAATTCCACAACTACTTCAAGAAGGCGGAACGCATGAAGGGAGTGACCAGCGAGCTTCTCGTGCAGCTGCTGGAGCGTCGTCTGGACAATACAGTCTACCGACTCGGATTCGCACCGTCCCGGATTTCAGCCAGACAGCTTGTACGGCACGGTCACTTCACAGTCAACGGAAAAAGGGTAGACATCCCATCCTTCTTGCTGCGTGCTGGCGACGTGGTCGAACTGCGAGAGAAGGGGCGCTCAATGCCGCTGGTGGAAGCCAGTCTCGAAGAGCGCGGCCGGCGTGAGCTCCCTGCGTGGCTCTCTTTCGACAGGGAGTCGTTCCGCGGCACCATGATGGAGCTGCCGACGCTCGAGCACGTGGCGGTGCCGGTGGAACTACAGCAGATCGTTGAGTTGTATTCCAAGTAGCTTTCGTGGCAATACGCTCCTCAGAGGCGGAGGGCCGGAGTCATGAAGAAGAAAAGCCTGCAAATGCCTAAGAGGGTTGAGATCGACACAGAGACGTTCAGCGATACCTATGGCAGATTCGTCGTCGGTCCGCTGGAGCGAGGGTACGGCACCACACTGGGAAACGCTCTGCGCCGTGTGCTCCTCTCGTCTATCGAGGGGGCGGCCATCACATCCGTGCGTATCGATGGCGTACTGCATGAGTTCAGCACGATACCGGGGGTGCTCGAGGATGTTACGGAGATCGTGCTCAACCTCAAGCAAATCCGGGCTCGGCTGACGGGCGAGAGATCGAAGACTGTCTGGCTGACGAGCGACAACAAGCGCGAGCTGCGTGCGGGGGACATCGAAACTGATGTCGATGTAGAGATATTGAATCCCGAACAGCACATCGCGACGGTGTCGAGCGACGCCAAGGTCCGTATGGAAATACAATTGGGTACTGGCCGGGGCTATGTACCGGCTGAGCAATTGAAAGATCCGCGGAATCCAATCGGAACCATCGCCCTCGATGCGTTCTTCTCGCCGATCACTAAAGTGAACTATCGTGTCGAGAATACGCGGGTAGGACAGCGAACAGACTACGACAAACTGATACTCGACGTGTGGACCGATGGCACGATACGGCCGGATGACGCGCTGGCTTACGCAGCAAAGATCATGAAGGACCACATGAACTTGCTCATCAATTTCGAGGAGGAAGCTGAGCAGGAAGAAGAAGAGATTGACGAGGAAGTGGAGCGGATGCGGGAGCTTCTGGCGAGAAGTGTCGACGAGCTGGAGCTGTCCGTTCGGTCAGCAAACTGTCTGGCAGCCGCCAGGATCAAGACGTTGGGCGATCTGGTGCAGAAGTCGGAAGTGGAGATGCTGAAATACAGGAACTTCGGGAAGAAGTCACTGGGAGAGCTCAACGGGATTCTGAAAAAGCTCGGACTCTCTTTCGGGATGGATATCTCGAAGTACGTGAAGAAAGAACCACAGAAGGAAGCCTAGAGGGGACGTCTGGTATGCGTCACAGGAAAGATGGAAACAGACTGGGACGCACGAGTGCTCACCGCAAGGCGATGCTTGAGAACCTTGTGACTGCCCTGTTCGAGCATGAGCGTGTGCGGACAACCGATGCGAAGGCGAAGGAAGCCCGCAGAGTCGCGGAGCGGCTCATAACGCGGGCGCGAGATGGTAGTCTGGCATCGAGGAGAGTTGTCCTGCGCTCGCTGAGAGATAAGAAGGTCGTCCGGAAGCTGTTCGAGGAGATCGCTCCCCGATACGAAGGGCGTAACGGAGGTTATACGCGCATCATCAAGCTCGGGCGGCGTAGAGGAGATGGTGCGTCAGTCTCGATACTGGAACTCGTGGGGTACGAGCTGTCCGAGAAGACCAAGGGGGGCAAGGGGAAGTCGAAGTGACGCTCCACCCCTCAGCCGTGCCGTACTGTCGGTCTCTCCATCGGTCTGGGCACAGGTAGTGCATTGCGTCGACGAGCGCGCCGAAAGGAGTAGGTAGAGTGCCCGAGACCCCCTCTTCTCTCGCCATTGGCCTGATCGTCTCTGTGGCCGTGGGCGTGGGAACCTTTCTCCTGCTCCATCTCATATGGCGATTTGTGAGCAGGCTCGAGACCTTTCGCAAGATCGCCTGGCCACTCCACCTTCTTTTTCTCCTTGCCGCGGTATGGATCGCCCTGCAGTTCGCGCCGTTCTCCCTGTCGCCGCTCTCTCTCCAGATCTTGACCGCTCTCGGTCTCCTGTTCGTTCTGTACACGTTGCTCCGGCTGATCGAGGTCTTCTTTTTTGATCTCGTCGTGCTCCCTCGTCGTGAGGTCAAGATACCAGTTCTGTTCCGGACAATCATCCGCTGGATACTCGTACTCATCGTCATCTTCGCGCTGCTCAAGAGCCTCTATCCGCAATTCAGTCTTGCGCCGCTCTTTGCCACGTCTGCCGTGGCGGCTATCGTCATCGGCATTGCCCTTCAGGATATCCTGGGCAACCTCTTCAGCGGCATTGCTCTCAACTTCGAGAGACCGTTCGATATCGGCCACTGGATCACTGTGGGGACCGACACGGGGCAGGTCGTCGATATGAGCTGGAGAGCGACGAGAATCCGGACCCTGGGCAACGACTATGTGATCATGCCGAACGGGTCGCTGGCGAAGGAGAAGATCATCAACTACTCGGTGCCCACGCGGGCGCATGCACGGGAGATCGAGGTGGGCGTGAGCTACGGCGTGCCTCCCGGGGAGGTGAAGAGGCGCATGATCGAGGCCTCACTCGAGGTCCCGAGGGTGCTGAGACGGCCGGCTCCCATCGTTCGCCTTCAGGGATTCGATGACTTCTCGGTCAGGTACGTTGTGAAGTTCTGGACGGCCGATTTCGCAGCCCATCTCGATATCGAAGATGAGGTGAGGACGAAGATATGGTACCGCTTCAAACGGACTGGTATCGAGATACCATTCCCCATCCGAACTGTCTATCTGCATCAGGTTACTGAGGAGGAGGCCGAGAGGGAACGCCGGGCTGAGGTCGATCGCCATCGGGAGTTGCTGAAGAGAGTCGAGATCTTCGCGCCACTCTCCGAGGATGAACTCGCGCGCATCAGCAGACAGCTCAGGCTCGGACGCTTCGCTCGGGGAGAGACGTTGGTGACACAGGGTGAACCGGGCGATAGCTTCTACATCATAGTGAGCGGTGAAGTCTCGGTGACGGTGAGAGATGCGGAGGGCCATTCGGCCGAGGTCGCCCGGCTCGGCGATGGTTCGTTCTTCGGAGAGATGTCATTGTTGACGGGGGCGCCGCGGAACGCCACAGTCACGGCTCTCCAGGACACGAATGTGCTCATCGTGGATAAGGCTCAGTTTGCCACCATCCTGGAACGGAATCCGGCAATAGCCGAGGAACTGTGCAAGATCCTGGACGAGCGCGAGAAGGCGACGCGGGCGCGGCTCCTCGAGGCGAAGGAGGTTCCGATCGAGGAGAGGGAGGCGACACGTCGATCGATTCTCCACGGCATTCGGCGGTTTTTCGGCCTGAAGTCGTAAGGGCCGGTGTCGATCATCAGGCGGTACATGGGCATCCGCCAGGAGGCGTCTACGTCCGGTTCCCGCCGATGTCCTGCGGGGCGCCGGGCCTCGAAGAATATCCAGGTGCAGTTGGGATAGCATGGAGAAGGGTCTTGTACGCCATACTACGAGGTTGACGTGCTTACGAAAGTCCTCAGAAAGGTAATGGGAGGCTCGAAGAACGAGCGCGAGCTGAAGAAACTCCTCCCGCTTGTCGACGAGATTAATCAGATCTATGCGGATCTGTATCACCTCACCGATGAACAGCTGCGCGGGAAGACGGATGAGCTACGTGCGGCCGTCGCGGAGGCGACGGAGGAGCTCAGGGTACATGTTGACGAGGTCCGGGCGCGGCGCACGGAACTGATGGACGAACTGGGTGATGTGCGAAAGAGGGCCAGGTCCGAGGTGATAGAGGGAGACATCGATGAGCTGGAACGGGAGCTCGAAGACTGCCGCGAGGAGGAACATGATGCCGTGGCCGCACTCGAGATCCGTCAGGCAGAGGTGCTCGATGATCTTCTGCCAAGAGCCTACGCCGTCGTCAAAGAGGCGTGCCGAAGGCTCGTCGGGCAGACCTGGCGAGTGTGCGGAATAGATACCACCTGGGACATGGTGCCCTTCGATGTTCAGCTCATGGGGGCGATCGTTCTCCATCAGCGCTCCGGCAACTGGAGAGAGCGTTGGTCGAAAGACATAGAGAAGCGCGAGAAGAGCCCCCGCGGGAAGATTGCGGAGATGGCGACAGGAGAGGGCAAGACGCTTGTTGCCACCATGCCTGTCTACCTGAATGCCCTGCTGGGGAGAGGGGTCCACGTGGTGACGGTGAACGATTACCTTGCACAACGCGACCGAGAGTGGATGGGGAAGGTATATGAGTTCCTCGGATTGACAGTCGGATGCATTCAGGCGGGAATGACGCCGATCGAGCGAAAGCGCGAGTACGAATGCGATGTGACTCACGGGACGAACAACGAATTCGGTTTCGATTACCTGCGCGACAACATGGCTGTGAGGATCGAAGACCAGGTTCAGCGCGGGCACTACTATGTCATCGTCGATGAAGTTGACAGCGTCCTTATCGACGAGGCGAGAACTCCGCTCATCATCTCTGGCGTGGTCGAGCATTCGCTCCACCAATTCGATAAGTTGAAGCCCGTAGTGGATCGAGTTGTTCATCAGCAGACTGTACTTGTGAACCGGATTGTGGCTGATGCCCAGGAGCTCCTCGATCAAGGGGACGAATATGGCGCAGGAATCAAGCTCCTCCAGGCGCGGCGCGGCGCGCCGAAGAACAAACGGCTGATGAAGATCGAAGGGGAAGTCGGGGTCAAGAAGTTGATCAGTCGTGTGGAATCGGAATATACGCGCGACAAACGCATGGGCGAGATAGACGAAGAGCTCTTCTTCAGCATCGACGAGAGGGGCCAGGTTACTGATCTATCTGAGAGAGGGCGGAATGCAATCGCCCCCGACGATCCGGAGTTCTTCGTCTTACCCGACCTGGCTGTCGAGGTGGAAGAGATACGGCGCGACGAGAGCCTGACGCCTCAGCAGCGCGTGGAAAAGGAGGAACGGCTGCACAGGGTGTTCGCTGAGAAGAGCGAACGTCTCCATAATATCAGACAACTGCTCAAGGCTTACTCGCTGTTCGAGAAGGACGTGGAATACGTCGTCACCGATGGCCGGGTCATCATAGTGGACGAGTTCACCGGCAGGCTGATGCCGGGCAGGAGGTTCAGTGACGGTCTTCACGAGGCGCTTGAGGCCAAGGAGGGCGTCACCATCGAGCGCGAGACTCAGACGATGGCTACCATTACCCTCCAGAACTACTTCAAGCTCTATGAGAAACTGGCAGGTATGACGGGGACCGCGGAGACCGAGCAGGCCGAATTTTACGAGAACTACGGCCTCGAGGTGGTTGTCATACCGACGAATGAACCCGTTCGCCGGATCGACTACGCTGACCTGGTATACAAGACGAGGCGTGAGAAATACAACGCGGTCATAGACGAAATCGTCTCCCTGCACGAGCAGGAACGTCCCGTTCTCGTGGGGACCGTGAGCGTCGAAGTCTCCGAGACCCTTTCGAGGATGCTGAAACGACGAGGCATCAAGCACTCAGTACTCAACGCGAAGTACCATCAGAAGGAGGCTGAGATCGTCGCGCTGGCCGGCGAGCCAGGCGCTGTAACCATCGCCACGAATATGGCCGGCAGGGGGACGGACATAAAGCTCGGTACGGGCGTGGTGAAGGGTGAGGCGTGCTATCTCGTATCGGGGGATGGTGCATGCCGGTACTGGGATGAGGAGCCGGGCCGCTGTCCCGGGGCTGTCCCCTGCGGCCTCCACATCGTTGGAACTGAGCGACATGAGGCGAGAAGGATAGATCGTCAGCTCCGGGGGCGGTGCGGACGTCAGGGGGATCCGGGTTCCTCCCGATTCTATCTTTCGCTGGAAGACGATCTGATGCGACTCTTTGCTTCTGAATGGGTCGCATCGGTCATGAACAAGCTTTGGGTGGAGGAAGGGCAGCCGATCGAACACAACATGGTGACGCGCGCGATCGAGCGGGCCCAGGAGCGGATCGAGGGATATAACTTCGATATACGTAAGCGGCTGCTGGAGTACGACAACGTGATGAATAAACAGCGGTCCACGATCTACCAGCTGCGACAGCAGGTGTTGGAAGAGGCGGACGTCAGAGACCGGGTCGACGAAGTGATTGCGACGGTCGTGGAGAGAGTCGTCGAGCAGCATACCGACTCCCGTGCCTATCCGGAGACGTGGGACTGGCAGGGCCTGCGCAATGAACTGATGAGGCTATTCCTTCTGTCTGATTTCCAGGTTGATGACGAGAAGAGCGAGCGTCTCCGTGTCGATGATCTGTATGAGACTATTCTCCACCGAGCTCGCTCGCTGTACAGTGAACGTGAGGCCCTGCTTCCATCCGAGGATATGCGGCAGCTCGAGCGAGCGATTCTGCTCAGGACGATCGATGACCGCTGGCGCGATCACCTGCGCGCCATCGATGCCATGCGGGAAGGCATCGGTCTGCGCGCATATGGTCAGAAAGACCCGCTGCTCGAGTACAAATCAGAGAGCTTCCGTATGTTCGAGGAGCTGCTGACTGAGATCTACGAAGATGTGATCAGGTATCTGTTCAGGTTTCAGGTGGCGGCTCGGGAACCTCGACGGGTCGCTGAGCGGAAGCTCGATGTGGCCCCTCCCGTGCGAGCTATGAAGCCGAGTACGGTGGCTCCTATGGTCGCGGGAGAGCCGGCGGGGCGACCGGAGGCGCGGCCTGAGCCTGCGGGACGCGCGGGGGCGGAAAGGCCGAGCCCGGTGCGAGTGGGAAAGAAGGTTGGTCGGAATGATCCGTGCCCGTGTGGCAGCGGGAAGAAGTACAAGAAGTGCTGCGGGCGTTAGGGAGCTGCTTCAGCCAATTCCTGTCGAGAACCGGCCGGGTCGATCCGGCCGGTTTCCCTGTACGCCCCGGGGTCCTGCTCCGGAGGCCGAAATCCGGTAAGGGGCGGGGCCGATGTAACGCACTCTCATGCCATCACTCGATAGTCACCTCGACCCGGTCCTCCCCGTCATCGACTTCCACGATCTTCCCCTGCGCGCCGTTCTCGATATGGGCCACGAGCTCATCGACATCGATGTCCTTCTCGCCCATCTTCGCCTTTGCATCATCGGGGATGAACCGAGCCGCCAACTTGGCGAGCGTGATGGGAATGTTGACGTTCACCTTCTGTTCGCCCCCCTGCCAGACGCGTAAGCGGAGCATCTTGCCGCCCGATTCCTCCGCGCCGACCCTTCCCTCTGGTATGAGTGCATCGAGGAGCTTTTCCGCCTCCTCGGCGGTGATCTTGCCCTGTTCGAGCATCTTCAGTATGCGCAGTCGATCGTCTTTTGTGCCATTCATCGTCTGTCTCTCCTCTTCTGCCCGCAGGGCCGCCTGGCGCATTGGTCTGGCAGGCGGGATACGGGGATCTGTTCTTACATGCGCTCACGCCGCAGCCGGGCGACAGCCTCTTCGGCGCTTATCTCCCGCCGCTCCAGTCGGTCCAGGATTTCCTCTCGTCTCCCTGGGTCTCGTGGTCTCCGATCGGCCCTGGGCCGGGAGCCGCGGCGGCGAACGCCTCCGGCCATGAGCGCGAGCCCGATCAGGACGAGCAGCAGGGGCCAGTGCCGCGCGATTTCGATCTGGACCAGGCCGATATTGCTGAACCAGATCAGCAGGCCGATGGCCGCGACGATCAGGCCCAACCATACTCGTGCTGAACGTCTCCTCCCGGAACCCGCAGAACCATGCCCCATGGTCATATCTTCCTCCTTACACGCCGTCATCTTTCAGTATCTTGATCGCCTGGTCGACGGGGAGTTCCCCTCGTTCGAGTTGAGAAAGGACGTCAGCCCTCAATCTCTGTCTCTCCTTTCTGTCCTCGGGCACGCACCCCAGCGCCTGAAGGACGGCGTCAAGTCGGTTTCTGACGGTGGGGTAGGAGATCTCGAGCTCCTTCTCTACCTCCCGGATGTTGCCGCGGCACCTGAGGAAGATGCGGACGAACTGAGCCTGTTCCGGGGAGAGCTGGCAGAATTCGCACGTGGTGAACCGGCCTTCGAGGGCCGCGGAGCAGGCTCGACATTCCAGGCGCGTCACATCCATTGCCTCCCCACACACCGGGCACCTGCTTACGAGATTCTTAGGCTTCACTTTTAATTCTCCTCATTTTTCGCCATCTCATATTGAATTATATTAGGTGTTTATTGATTTTGTCAATAGGAAAATTAACAAAATTCAGCGGCCAGGTATCGGGGGCCACAGGGGGGCGACCCCGGCACGAGCGGAATGGGACACTCATATCGTGGCGAAATCCGGACATTTCCGATTGGCTGGGAACAGGACGTTTCTATGTTGCTGAGAACCGGACATTTCTACCTTGGCTAAGAACCGGACATTTCTATTTGGCATTGACAGGTGCGAAAGTTAGGCTTGACTCATGTCCTTTCGACAGTTACACTAGTGGCGGGCGAACTTGGCCAGGTTGAACTGTCGTCATAACCCGGGAGAGTGTGTGCACGTGAGAACGCGATTTCTCTTGCTCGTCGCGGGTCCGGTCATCTTCATTGCCGCGTATTCTGCTCCGGGCCAACATGTCGATGTGGCACGTCTTGAGGGGGTGATCGCACCATTTTCCGCCCGGTACCTTGTCCGGGCGATCGACCAGGCTGAGGAAGATGGGGCCGAGTGCCTGATCATCGAGATGGACACTCCCGGGGGCCTCGATGAGTCGATGCGTCAGGTCATCAAGCGCATTCTGGCTGCGGATGTGCCGGTCGTTGTATACGTCTCCCCCGGGGGCGCCCGTGCTGCCTCTGCCGGTGCTGTTATTGCTCTCGCCGCTCACATCGCGGCCATGGCTCCGGGCACTAATATCGGTGCCGCCCATCCGGTGACTATTGGGGGAGAGGGGACCGATGAAGTGCTCTCCGAGAAGATGACGAGAGATGCCGCAGCATATGTGCGTGCTCTCGCCGAGCGGAGGGGGAGAAATGTAGAGTGGGCGGAGCGGGCGGTTCTCGAGAGTGCGTCGGCTACTGAAGAGGAGGCTCTAGAGCTTTCTGTCATAGAGTACGTCGCTCTCAGCATCCCGGGACTGCTCGAGAAGATAGATGGGCACGAGGTCGAGGTGGCATCAGGGACGGTGACGCTCGCAACGAGGGAGGCGGCGACGCGTCAGATCGCCATGGGCCTGCGTGATGAGGTCTTCCACGTAATCACCAACCCCAATGTTGCCTACATCCTGTTCATTCTCGGATTCTACGGACTCCTGTTCGAGCTCCAGAATCCAGGTGCGATCTTTCCCGGTGTCGTGGGGGCGATCTGTCTCATCCTTGGATTCCTTGCGTTTCAGACCCTGCCTATCAACTATGCAGGATTACTGCTCATCGTCCTGGCGATGATTCTGTTCATCCTCGAGCTGAAGGTGCCCTCTCACGGCATCTTGACGATCGGAGGCGTAGCAGCTATGGTGCTTGGATCTGTTTTGCTGATCGACTCGTCAGAGCCATTCCTCCGAGTCTCCTGGTCGGTCATCATCCCGGCCGTGCTCACGACCGTCGCGTTCTTCGTCTTTGCCGTGGGTATGGGGCTGAGGGCGCAGCTGAGGAAGCCCGCCACGGGTTCGGAAGGGTTGACGGGTCTCATCGGCGTCGTCAGATCGCCCATCGATGCGGAGTCGGAGGGAACGGTTCTGGTGCACGGGGAGATATGGAGGGCCACGTCTGACGAGAGGATAGAGAAGGGCGAACGAGTAAAGGTCACCGGAGTGGAAGGGTTGACCGCGAGGGTGACTCGGGTCTAGATCATCCAGAGAGGCGTGCGGCGGCCGCTGCCGTATCGAGAGGAGGAAGGACCATGACCGGTCTCGGGCTGTATGTTGTCGTCTTCATCGTAGTGATGCTCCTTGCCAGCGCTATTCGGATTCTCCGTGAATATGAACGGGGGGTCATCTTTCGGCTCGGCCGTCTCATCGGAGTGAAAGGCCCCGGGCTCATTCTGCTCATCCCCATCGTCGACAAGATGGCGAAGGTCGGCCTGCGTGTCGTCACGATGGATGTTCCCCCTCAGGACGTGATCACTCGCGACAACGTCACCGTGAAGGTGAACGCAGTCGTCTATTTCCGGGTCATGGATCCTGCCAGGGCTATCGTCGAGGTGGAAGATTTCCTGTACGCAACCTCACAGATCGCACAGACGACGTTGAGGAGCGTGCTCGGCGAGGCCGAGCTGGATGAGTTGCTCGCCGAGCGGGATAAGATGAACACGAAACTCCAGGAGATTATCGACGAAGAGACCGATCCCTGGGGGATCAAGGTGTCGATGGTGGAGATCAAGCACGTGGACATCCCCGTGGAGATGCAGCGGGCGATCGCCAGGCAGGCAGAAGCGGAGAGGGAGCGGAGGGCCAAAGTCATCCACTCCGAGGGAGAGCTCCAGGCTGCGGACAAGCTGTCCCAGGCGGCGAAGATACTGGCGGCTGAGCCCATATCCCTCCAACTCCGGTTCCTCGAGACGCTCACAAAGGTCGGCGCGGAGAACAACTCCACCGTTATCTTCCCGGTGCCCATCGACCTCCTGCGCCCGTTTCTCGGGTTGGGTAAGGGCCCAGGCGTCTAGTTTTCGCTTGACAGAGAGAGTAGAGTGCTTTCATACTGATGTCGGCGTCGGTGCATCCGTTCGGTGCTCCAAGGGTTACATTGCGAAGAAGGTGGTGAGAATCTGACGTGGGGCCGTGGCGCAGTTGGGAGCGCGTTTGACTGGCAGTCAAAAGGTCACGGGTTCGAATCCCGTCGGCTCCACCATAACCTCGTCCGTGGACGAGGGATGATTGTCCAGCATCTGTTGGCGTTCAATCTTCAAGGGGAGTAACAGGCTGCGATGAAGAGACAATGCGTTCAGTTTCTAGTGTCCCTGGGACTGTGCCTCATGCTCACCGGGTGCGCGGTGGTTACCGAGGAGGCGGATATCTCTGCAGATACAGCTACCGCATCAAAGGATGAGGCGGAAAAGGCGTACAACATCGGAATGGAATACCTGAGAAACAGGCTCTATGTCGATGCCGTGGGCTCCTTCGAGAAGGCAATCGATCTCGACCCTGCATGTCTCCTCTGCTACGTCGGTCTGGGGAAGGCGAAGGCAGAGCTGAGGGCGTACGATGAGTCAGAGGTGGCATACAGAAGTGCGATTGAGCTGGATCCCGACCGGCCCGAGGGGTACCAGGGTGTGGGGTACCTGTTTGTCGTCCGGTCGATGTACAGTGAGGCCATCGAGGAGTACGAAAAGGGTCTCGCCGTGCTGCCCAGAGATCCGGAACTCCTCTTCGGCCTTGGGTACGCATACGAGCAATGGGGTAAGAGTGAAGAGGCAATCGATGCGTACCGCCGGGCGATAGAGAGCGATTCCGGCTTCGTGAGCGCGTACTATCGAATGGGGTCTCTTCTCGTAGCGGGTGAGCGGTTCGAGGAAGCGATCTCCGCTCTCGAACAGGTTGTCGCCGCCGACACTTCTGACTACGACGCTCACAGTGTTCTCGGAGATGCCTACTATGGAGCGGAGCGGGACGATGAGGCAGAGCGCGAATTTCGCTGGCTCATTGCTCACAGGCCAGATCAGATATCGACCCATCTGAAGCTGGGGAAGATTCTGGAGAGGAAGGGCCGGAACAACGACGCGCTCGAGGAATATCGGATGGTTCAATCGATAGCTCCGGAGGACTACATCGGATTCCTTTATGAAGGAAAGCTCCTCACCGACATGGACCGCTTTGTTCAGGCGCGTCCGTTGCTGCGGAGAGTGCTGGAACTCGATCCGGCGAATCCAGGGGCACGGTGCCTTCTGGGGGAGGGGTATCTGGAGACAGGGGCATATGATACCGCCATAGCGGAGGCCGAGAAGGCCGTCGACGATCCGACCTGGGGAAGCTTCGCCCGGAACATTATCGCGCGGGCAGAAGCGAGGAAGGAGAAGGAACGCAGGGAGAGAGAGGGCTGGTACTGATCAGATGGCTCGGTATGAGGGCAGTGATAGATGCCGCCACCGATACATTCCTCGGTGGCGGTGCCGTGCATGGCGGCCTGACCCCGAGAAGGACGACTTTTCGCTTGACAGCAACTATCGCGTATGGTACTTTCCCCATCGCAAGGTTCGATGGCGCTTGCCGTTCCGCAATCCGACGCAGATGGAGATAAGTAACGAGCTCATAAGGAGAATATCGATTCATGTGCGTGCCATCGAATGATGAATGGCGGCAGCGCGGAATGGGGAAGTTCACTGCCATCATCTTGATCGCCATCGTCTGCGCAGCGGCATTCGTCGGGTTCAGGTACGGCGCGCTCTGGCTGGACTACTACCGGCTCCGCGACAAGGTCGAGGTCGAGACCAGGCACGCAGCCATACGAGATGACACGGAGATCAAGGGCGCGATTCTCGAGAGCGCTCGAGAGCTCGGCATACCACTCGAGCCGCACGATATAAAAATCGTCCGCCGCCCTCATATCGACATAACGGTGAAAGCTAAGTACGAGGAAGACTTCGTCTTGCCCGGATACAGGCGGCGCCTGACGTTCCGGATAGAGGCGAATGAGCCGCTCCAGTAGGAGTAGTCGATGCTGTCGAGACACGTGCTGGTTCTCAATCAGAATTATGAGCCGCTCTGCGTCTGTAATGCCCGGCGGGCGATAATCCTCGTCTACCTGGGGAAAGCGGAGATCGTGGAGCAGTACGATGGGCTTCTTGTGCGCTCGGTTGCGCTCAGCTATCCCCTGCCCAGTGTTGTGCGCCTCGTCTTCTATATAAAGGCCTCACGACGTGAGGTTCCTCTTTCCCGTAAGAATATCATCAGACGCGACCGGCATCATTGTCAGTATTGCGGGCGGACGACCGGGGAGATGACGACCGATCACGTCATCCCCAAGACGATGGGAGGAGAGGATACCTGGGAGAATCTCGTCTGTGCGTGCGTCGAGTGCAATAACAAGAAGGGAAACAGGACGCCGGAACAGGCGTCGATGAAGCTCATCCGCCGTCCTGCAGTGCCCCACTTCTTTGCGTTCGTCCACTACTTCATCACGATACCGGATCAGAAGTGGCGGCAATATCTGTTTCTCAGCGATGCCTCGGCCGTGGATGTTATCTCAGCAGGTGTTGGCTAGATTCATCCGCGGGTCTCTGCCATCAACAGCCATCACGAACGTCTGCAGATGGAGCGGATCGTTTGCGGCCAGGAGGAGGTGGTTAGAAGCGTTCAGTCCCCATTTGTGTCACAGGCGGCAAAGGAGTTCCGGAGACGGCCGTAGTCAATGAACCGTACACCGGGTGTCCCGTCGAACCAGCTCGAGCCGTCCGTGGACTCGGGGTCCGGATCGAGGGGGCGGTGGGCAATCGGCTAAACCGATGAAGGAGGTGTCGCTTGAGATGGTAACTCTCCATTTTGACTTCAAGGATGTGTTTCGGGCCGGTCGCTTGGGTTTCAGTCCCAAGAAGATGTGGATGCAGTTCGTAGGGCTCGGCGTGGGCCTCGTTCTCTACACCATTTTCGGGTATGTCGCATTCCTCTTGAGCGGATGGGACATCGGAGAGATATGGACGTCCTATCGACTCTGGCCGTTTCCCCTGTACGCAGATCTGACGTGGTACTCCGTCATCTTGGTCGCGGTCGGCGCGCTACTCCTTCTCATCACTAACTTGCTCGCCAACACGGCCGTGGCAAAGGTGACGTTCGAGCAGCTGCGAGGCGACGAATTCTACGAAATCCAGGAGGCACTCCGCTTCGTGAGGAGGCATTGGCGGGTTGTCCTCCTCTCGCCACTCGCGTTGCTGCTCTTCATGGCGGTTCTCGTCATCTTCTGCGGCCTGATCCCGGGGGCATTTCTCTGGATTCCCTTTGCCGGCGAGTGGCTGACCGCCCTCGCAGCGATTCCACTCTTCGCGGTCTTCCTGTTCGTAGTATATCTCGGCATCATCTTCATCGTCTCCCTCATCATGGGGCCCGCCATCGTTGCCACGACGGAGAGCGATACCTTCGACTCGATCTTCGAGCTCTTCTCAGTCGTCAACGATCAGCCGTGGCGGCTGGTGGTGTACGAAGTTATCCTTGCGGGCATCGTGTGGGTCGCGGTCTATGTCCTGGGCGCATTCGTCATCGGCTCCCTCAGGCTCTTCTCATGGGCGGTAACAGTGTGGCCATTTGCCGCCGACAAGGCGGAAGCGATCATCGCCAGGGCGATGTGGTATCTGCCCTACTGCCCTGCGATCGAGCGGCTTGAGTGGCTGCCCGGTGTGGCCCGATCGATCGAGGCCTTCGGCCCGACGCGCTACGCAGCAAGCCCGGGATGGAGCTGGGAGATCGCTGCTCTGCTGGGCGGCATTGCGCTCTATGTGGTACTGCTCTTCGTGGTCTCCTACGGGGTGGCGATCGCCTCGGCAGGAGAGACGTTGATCTACCTCGTCCTGTACAAAAAGAAGGACGATCGCAACCTTCTGGAGCGTCGTGACGAGCGGGAACTCCCGGAGGAGGCGGGTATTCCGGAAAAGCAGGAGGCACCCGAAGAGAGGGCTGCAGAAGGGACGGTTGAGGAGACGGCGGAGGAGGGCGCCGGACCGGAGAAGCCGCAGGAGAGTGGCTAGTCGCCAAGCACGCCTAGGTTAGTAGGGGGCCGGCCGCCGAGGAGATTACGGCGACCGGCCTGTTCGGTTACCCTCGATAGTGCCGATGTGGCAGGCTGTGGCAGGCAGCAGGCTGAGCGGGCGAAGCTCCTTGAGGTGACGGATGACGAGGCCGGATAGGAAACGGGATATCCGTCAGGCGCGAGCACGCATCGAGTCTCTCCGCGAGGAGATCCGGTACCACAACAAAAGATACTATGTGCTCAACGATCCTGTGATATCGGATCGCGAGTTCGATCGGCTCATGGCCGAACTGGCGGAGCTCGAGGCTCGCTACCCCGCGCTCATTACCCCGGACTCCCCGACGCAGCGGGTCGGCGGCGAACCGAGCAAGGAATTCCCGACGGTTGTCCATGCGGTGCCGATGCTCAGTCTCACGAACACGTACTCGGGAGAGGAGGTGGAGGCGTTCGACGCGCGTGTGAGGCGAGCGCTCGATCTGGACAGAGTTGCCTATGTGGCCGAACTGAAGATCGATGGAGTGGCCGTGAGCCTCCGCTACGAAGGGGGAGTCCTCGTGCAGGGCTCAACGCGTGGAGACGGGACGCGTGGGGACGACATCACCCCCAACCTCCGCACGATCAAATCGATCCCCCTTCGCCTGTCGACGGCCGATTCAGATCTCCTCGACATCGAAGTAAGAGGTGAGGTCTATCTGTCTCGGGCGGCGTTCAAAGAACTTAACGAGGTCCGGAGGAAGGAGGGCGAGCCGCTGTTTGCGAACCCGCGCAACGCGGCGGCCGGCTCGCTGAAGTTGCTCGACTCCCGACTTGTCGCACAACGTCAACTGGAAATATGTACATACGGCGTCGGCGAGGCGTCCGCGGCGAGGCTCACCACACACGTCGATGTCCTGAGCGCTCTCAAGGATATCGGGTTACGGGTGGGCGAGCACTGGGAGCGCTGCGACGGACCCGGCGAGGTGTTGCGTTACTGCGAGGTGTGGGCCGAACGAAAAGGCGGACTCCCGTATGACATCGACGGCGTGGTGGTTAAGGTCGACGATCTGGATTCCCGGCGCCTTCTCGGCTCCACGACGAAATCCCCCCGCTGGGCTATCGCCTACAAGTTCCCCGCGGAAGAAGCTATGACGACGATCATTGACATCGTTGCGCAAGTTGGCCGCACCGGGATTGTCACGCCGGTGGCAGTGCTGGAGCCCGTGGAGGTCTCCGGATCAACGGTCAGCCGTGCTACCCTTCATAACATCGACGAGATCAAGCGCAAAGACATCCGTGTCGGCGATGTGGTTGCTATCGAGAAGGGCGGCGAGGTGATCCCCAAGGTCAACCGGGTCATCGTCGAGCGCCGCACAGGGAAGGAGCAGCCATTCTCGATGCCGGGGAAATGCCCCTCCTGTAAAGGCCGGCTCGTGCGCCATGAAGGAGAAGTGGCTGTGCGCTGCGAGAACGTGGCCTGCCCCGCCCAGGTGAGAGGACGTATCCTCCACTTTGCCAGCCGTAATGCAATGGACATCGAGGGCCTGGGGCCCGCCCTCGTGGATCAGCTCGTCGAGGGGGGATTGGCGAAGGATTTCAGCGACCTCTATCGACTGAAGTTGGAGGAGCTGTCAGGGCTGGAGCGGATGGGGAAGAAGTCCGCAGGAAACCTCCTCCGTGAGATAGAGAGGAGCAAGGAGGTTTCCTTCACCCGTCTGCTCTTTGCGATCGGCATACGACAGGTGGGCCTCCATGCCGCCGGGATCCTCGCGGAGCGGTTCGGATCCCTTGACGGTCTGGCGTCGGCAACGAGAGGGGAGCTCGAGGCCTCCGAGGGGATAGGGCCGACGATAGCTGTGAGTATCATATCCTTCTTCGGGAGCCCGGAGAACCGGGCCGTGCTTGCCGGGCTGCGTGAGGCCGGCGTGAATCCCGTTCAGGATACCGCGCCACGGCGGCGGCCCCTCGCCGGCAAGACATTCGTGATCACAGGAACGCTCGAGGGGTATGCCCGCGATGATGCGCGCCAGCGTCTCGTTGATCTCGGAGCGAGGGTGACCTCGAGTGTGAGCGAGAAGACAGATTTTCTTGTCGTGGGGGCGAATCCCGGGTCGAAGCTGAAGAAGGCCCGGGCCCTGGGTGTCCAGATCATTGATGAGGCGGAGTTCAGGAGGTTGATCGGAGATCGATAGCGAGGGTACAGATGGTGTACTACTCAAAGAATAGCAGGCGGCTCGCGCTCAACCGGCTGGCCTCGAGATTCTGTGTCGGCCTGATGTCAGCCGCTCTGCTCGCCGGATGCTCCCCCAGTCGCCCGGCTCCTGAAGCCGAAGACGAGGCACATCTCCCTGGGGGCGATGATCCGTACCGCGAGAAGCGTCTCGCCATGGTCGAGACTCAGCTCGTGGCGCGGGGCATCTCGGATGAACGTGTGCTCGATGCCATGACTCGGATCCCGCGGCATCGCTTTGTCCCCAGATCGAGGTGGCCGGTCGCATATGGGGACTTTCCCGTCCCTATCGGAGAGGGTCAGACGATATCGCAACCCTACATCGTTGCCCTGATGACCGAGCATCTCGGTCTTCAGGGGCAGGAGCGGGTGCTGGAGATCGGCACCGGCTCCGGGTACCAGGCGGCAGTGCTCTCTCGGCTGGCGAAAGAAGTGTACACGATCGAAATCATCCCGGAGCTGGCGGAGCGGGCGCGTCTGGTGCTGTCGGAGTTGGGATATGATAATGTGTCAGTGAAGACGGGCGATGGATACGCCGGATGGGAAGAGCACGCTCCGTTCGATGCGATCATCATCACCGCAGCTCCTTCTTTTGTGCCGAGCCCTCTGACCGACCAGCTGGTAGAGGGAGGCAGGCTCGTTGTGCCGCTGGGACAGAAAGGAAAGACCCAGATGCTCACCCTCATCGAGAAGAAAGAGGGGAAGCTGATGGGGAAGGCACTCTGTCCGGTTCGATTCGTCCCCATGACCGGCGAGGTGGAAGAGAGCGGGCAAGACGAGTAGCGCTGAGGATCCGGGCATTCTGTGTGAGGATAGTGACGGTGCCGGAGATGCCGGAAGTCGAGACGATCCTGATGGATCTGAAACCGCTCCTCGCGGGAAGACGCATCGTCTCGGCCGACTGCGCCGATCCTTCGGCCATCAAGATGCCGGGCGCGCACGGCGAGTTCTGCAGGCGTGTCGCGGGGACAACGATCGTCGATCTTCACCGGATCGCAAAGTACCTCATTCTCCGGCTCGACACGGGGGACGAGATCGTCCTTCACCTCAGGATGACCGGCCGGCTCGTGTACGATCCTGATGGCGAGCAGCCGGCCACCAGAGAACGCGTCGCGCTCAAGCTTGACGGCGGGGGTACATTGCGATTTGTCGACTTGCGCCGTCTCGGTACGCTCCATCTCGTGAGAGACGCACGACGGCTTCCGGCAATCGAGGCGCTGGGTCCGGATCCGCTGGCTCCTCGGTTCACCGCCAGACGTCTACGGCGCCTGCTCCGGGGCCGCAGGTCGCGGATCAAGCCGCTGTTGATGGACCAGCGCTTCCTGGCCGGGCTGGGGAACATCTACGCCAATGAAGCGCTCCACTGCGCGGGGATCAGGCCGACGAGACGGGCTCACACCATCACCATGGATGAGGCGCGGCGGCTCCACCGCGCCGTGAGGCGGGTGCTGCGAAAAGGAGTCATGCACGGGGGAGCCTCAACGCGTACGTACCGGCGGCCGGATGGCTCTGTCGGGCGGTTCCAGGAGGCGTTCGAGGTATACGATCGTGCTGGCGCCCCGTGCCCGACGTGCGGAGAGCCGATCAAACGGATCATGGTGGCCGGGCGTGGCACCTTCTACTGCTCACGCTGCCAGCGGTGATGCTGCCCCTGCGGCGAGACCTGTGTGCGGGCCTCAGTCCGGGGAGGGCTTGGGCTCGGCCCTTGTCTCGCCAGGGGCCTGCGTCCGGAGCCGCGCCCGGGGGGCAATGCGACAGGGGAAAAGAGCGTGAAGGTAGGTGTGAGCTACTTCGGAGTCCGGCACGTCCGGCACGTCGCTGAAGATCTCGACAGAATTGCTGATGCCGGCTGCACCTTCGTTGTCCATACGTTCAGTGAGAATGACCTCCTCTACTATCGGGGTACAATCGACCGCATCGTCGAACTCAGCCACAAGCGCGGTCTGGACGTCTATCTCGATCCGTGGGGCGTTGGTCGTGTCTTCGGGGGGGAGGCGTTCAGCTCGTTCCTCGCCGAGCATCCAGAAGATCGTCAGGTCACCTCGGACGGTACGCCGGTTCCACACGTCTGCCTCGGCAGCACCCGATTCCGCGATATGCTCTTCTCGTGGATCAGCGCTGCCGCCTCTGCCGGCGCGGAGTCTGTCTTCTGGGATGAACCGCACCTCTATTCTGTGCAGAAGCGAGGCGGACCCTGGGCCTGCTCCTGCGAGCGGTGCGAGAGGAGGTTCGCCGAGCGGTTTGGCCATCCCATGCCCCGGGCGCTGACACCTGAGGTTGAGCAGTTCCGTGTCGACTCGTTGACTGAGTTCGTCGATGCACTTGCCATGGAGGCCCGCTCTCAGGGCCTGGGGAACGCAATCTGTCTGTTGCCCGTCGATATGGGTACAGAGAGCCGGGAGGAGATCGAGTGGCCACAGCAGGGGCTGTGGGAGCGGATCGCGGCTCTTGGCTCGATCGATCTCTTCGGTACAGATCCCTATTGGTTTCACTTCTGCCGCGACATGGAGCCGTTCGTCGGGGAGTGGGCAGGTCGGGTCCGGGATCTCTGTGTCCGGCACGGGAAAGAGAGTCAGATCTGGGTCCAGGCGTTCAGAGTGCCTCGAGGGCGGGAGTCCGAGGTGCGGGATGCTGCCTTTCTCGCCTCAGAGATGGGCATTGAGAGTCTTGCGGCATGGGGGTACGAGGGGTGTGCGGCGATGTCGTCGCTCGCCTGTGACCGCCCGGAGGTGGTCTGGCAGATCTTGTGTGAGACCTTCCGGGAGCTCCGCGACGGCGCGGAGTCGGCAAGGGACGCTCGATAAGGGGCGAATGCGGGGGGGCATCTGTCTCATGGTCAACGATGTCAGGAACGGCGCGAGGGCTGTATGCATCTCGACCGGCACGGCGGTGTACGAGATGGAGAACCCGAACGCGGTAACGAGTATACCATGGGTAGATTTACATTAGTCTCGGAATTCGGGCCGAGGGGAGATCAGCCTGAGGCGATCGAAGCACTCACCGATGGCATTGTGCAGGGAATCAAGTATCAGACACTGCTCGGCGTGACGGGTTCGGGAAAGACCTTCACGATGGCCAACGTGATTGCGAACGTGGGGAAGCCGACCATCGTGATATCCCACAACAAGACGCTGGCGGCACAGCTGTATGGGGAGCTCAAGTCGTTCTTCCCACAGAACGCTGTCGAGTATTTCATAAGCTACTACGATTACTACCAGCCCGAGGCCTATCTTCCTGCAACCGACACGTATATTGAGAAGGACGCGTCGATCAACGAAGATATAGACCGGCTCCGTCTGCGGGCGACGAGTCGACTATTGGAGCGCGATGATGTGGTCATCGTCGCAAGCGTCTCCTGCATATACGGACTGGGCTCACCGAGGGACTATCGAGAACTCCTGGTGATAATAGAGAGGGGGGAGCGTGTAGACCGCGACATAGTGCTGCGGCGGCTGGTCGATATCTACTACACGCGCAACGATGTACACTTTGGCCGCGGCACGTTTCGCGTGAGAGGCGATGTCGTCGAAATACATCCCGCGTATGAGGAGACCGGTGTTCGGCTTGAATTCTTCGGCGATGAGGTGGAGCGGATTTCGATCATCGACACGTTGCGCGGAGTGGCGCTGCAGGAGTGTGAGCGAGTTGCGATCTATCCGGCAAAGCACTTCGTGACGACATATCCGCAGCTGGAGGTCGCGATAGGCCGAATCGAGAAAGAACTGGCAGGACAGCTCGCTGCTCTCCGGTCCAGAGAGAGGCTTCTTGAGGCGCAAAGGCTTGAGTCGCGGACCCGGTACGATATCGAAATGATGCGCGAGATCGGGTACTGCGCAGGGATCGAGAACTACTCCCGCCACCTGAGCGGCCGTGAGGCCGGAGAGCGCCCCTCTTGTCTGCTCGACTACTTCCCCGATGAATTCCTGTGCTTCATCGATGAGTCGCACGTGACGATCCCGCAGATCAGAGGGATGTATCACGGCGATCGGTCGCGGAAGGAGACGTTAGTCGAGCACGGATTCCGCCTGCCGTCGGCTCTCGACAACAGACCGCTTACGTTCGAGGAGTTCGATACGACCGTACCCCAGATGATCTTCGTCTCAGCGACGCCCGCGGATTTCGAACTCGAGCGGAGTCGGGGAGTGGTCGTTGAGCAGATTATTCGTCCGACGGGGCTGGTCGATCCGAGAATAACGGTCAAGCCCGTGGAGGGACAGATCGACGATTTGCTCGAGGAGATCCGTCGCCGGACCGAGCGCAAGGAGCGAGTCCTCGTGACGACCCTCACAAAGCGCATGGCTGAGGATCTCGCCGATTACCTTCTCCAGATGGGAGTCCGGGTTCGTTACCTCCATTCAGAGATAGATGCAATCGAGCGAGTGGAGATTCTGCGCGGGCTCAGGCTGGCTGATTTCGATGTTCTCGTCGGTATCAATCTCCTGCGCGAGGGCCTCGATCTCCCCGAGGTGTCGCTCGTCGCGATCCTCGACGCTGATAAGGAGGGCTATCTCCGCTCCGAACGCTCGCTTATCCAGACAGCGGGCCGTGCGGCGAGGAATGTGGGGGGTGAAGTGATCATGTATGCCGATGTGCTCACTGAGTCGATGAAGAGGGCTATCGAGGAGACAGACCGGAGGCGTAAGATCCAGCTGGATTATAATCGCACGATGGGGATCGTGCCGCAGAGCATCGTCAAGTCCGTGGACGCGATATTCGCGAGTACGCGCGTGGCGGACTCGCGCGCCGAGGATGTCGGTGAGACCCAGGGAGAGACGGTACTATCAGAGGAGGATCGCGAGAAGCTGATCGCAAAGCTTCAGAGCGAAATGGAGGCGGCCGCAGCGGTGCTCGATTTCGAGCGTGCTGCCACCTTACGTGATCGGATTCGGCTGCTGCGCGAAGACGAGGAGACCGACAGTGTCGTTCGAGCCAGACGTCGACGAGGTCGTGGACGCCGCACTCGCCGAAGATCTCGGTGACGGTGACATCACATGTCGATTAGTGGTTCCCGCAGATTCCAGGGCGGAGGGCCTGGTCGTAGCCAAAGCCCATGGGGTTGTCGCCGGCCTCGAGGTCGCAAAGGCCACGTTCCTCAAGATGGATCCCGAGGCCGTCGTCGTCCTGGAGGCGCGGGATGGCGATCGCGTCGAGCCGGGTCAGGTGCTGGCCCGGGTTCAGGGACGTGCGGCTCCGATTCTCTCTGCGGAGAGAACCGCGCTCAACTTTGTGATGCTTCTCTCCGGCATAGCGACATTGACGGCCGAGTTCGTTGAGCGCATTGAGGGAACCGGGGCTGTCATACTCGACACCCGGAAGACGGCGCCCGGCCTCCGCATGCTCCAGAAGTATGCCGTCAGGATGGGTGGGGGTAGCAATCATCGGATGGGTCTGTTCGATATGGTGCTGGTCAAGGATAACCATATCCGGATGGCGGGAGGGGTGCGTCAGGCAGTAGAGCGCGCGGCCGGCACTGAGGCGCGACCCCTCGTCATAGAGGTAGAGGTAACGGATCTCTCCGAAGTGGAGGAGGCGCTCGCCGCAGGGGCGGACCGGCTGCTCCTCGACAATATGGACATCGGGACGATGAAGCGAGCCGTGGATCTCGCGAGGGGTCGTGCCGAAGTCGAGGCGTCGGGAGGGGTGACCCTCGATACGGTGAGGGAGATCGCCCTGACTGGTGTGGATTACATCTCGGTGGGAGCATTGACGCATTCGGCCCCGGCCCTCGATGTCAGCCTTGAGGTGGACCTCGGGTGAAGATGAGAGGAAGGGAATCCGACAGGGAGGAGGCTCTGCTGCAGGTGCTTCGCGGCGGCGCGTTCTACGCGATCGATGAACTGGAGCGGTCCCTCAATTGCGGGGCCGACGATCTGGCCCGGATGGTGGACGAACTGCGGTCCAGGGGGTACGACATCGAGCGGAGGCCGGGATCGGGGTATCGCATGGTGGAGACCCCGGAACTGGTATTGCCTGCCGACATACGGGCCGGGCTCCACACAGAGGTGGTGGGTGGGAGAATAGTGGGCTATGGCCGCGTCGGATCGACGAATGCGGCTGCGCTGGAGCTTGCCAGACGGGGTGCGCCGGAAGGTACCCTCGTGATCGCCGATCACCAGACGCGAGGCAGGGGCCGCCTGGGACGACGCTGGGAGTCGCCGCCGGGCGCGGGGATCTGGATGTCGCTCATCTTGAGGCCGGCCGTGCCACCTGAGCGTGCGCCGGCCATCACACTCGTTGCCGCCGCCTCGGTGACCCAGGCTATCCGTGCTGTTGGACTCCCCGTGTTGGTGAGGTGGCCGAACGATGTCATCGTCGCCAGCGGGAGAAAGATCTGTGGAATCCTGAGCGAGATGGAGGGAGCTGCTGAGAGCGTACAGCACATCGTCGTCGGCATCGGCATCAACGTCAACCAGAGGCCCGATGATTTCGATCCCTCTATCCGTGGGACTGCCACCTCGCTGTTTGCCGAGCTGGGGCGGACCGTTCCCCGACCAGATCTCGCGGCGGGCGTACTCAACGATTTCGATACTGCCTATCATCGATTCTGCCGCGGCGGCCTCGCCCCGCTCCTGCCGCGGATCCGTGAGTGTTCCTCTCTTCTCGGTGAACACGTGGCGGTCTGGATCGAGAAACAGGAAGTGTTCGGCCAGGTACTCGACATCGACGATTGGGGACGTCTCGTGCTGCGCGATGATCATGGCATGATACAACAGCTTCCTGCGGGCGAAGTACGCAAGATCGAGCTATCTGACTGAGAGGCGAGTCCCGAAAGAGAGATGTGCGATGCTTCTCGTAGCAGACGTTGGTAACACGAATGTGGTGATTGGCGTATACGACGGGGCCAAACTCATTGTCGACTGGCGACTATCGACCAGGGGCGCCCTGACAGCGGACGAGTGCGCTCTGATGCTCGGTCATCTTCTCCGTTCCAGAGAGCTCGATGTTGCTGGGATTCGCGGCGTGGCCATCTCCTCGGTCGTGCCCGCCCTCACAGGAGCATTCGAGGCGGCGGGCAGGAGTCTCTTTGATGTCGAGCCGCTCGTAGTGACAGCGCGTACCCCAACGGGCATGAAGATACGCTATCAGGATCCGGATCAGGTTGGCGCGGATCGGATCGTCAATGCCGTGGCGGCAAAGGAGCTGTACGGCGTCCCGGCCATCGTCGTCGACCTCGGGACCGCGATCACCTTCGATGTCATCTCACAGGAAGGTGAGTACATCGGCGGCGCAATCGCCCCCGGGATCGAGGCAAGTGTGGATGCGCTCTTCCGGCGGGCGGCGAGACTGCCGCGCGTCGATCTCAGAGTCCCGCAGTCGGCAATCGCAACAACAACTGAGGACTCGATACGCTCGGGAGTTGTGTTGGGGATTGCTAGCCTCATCGACGGTATGGTGGAGAGGTTGCTCAGTGAGTTGGGCGAGAGGGCAGAGGTGGTGGCGACGGGGGGGCTTGCCGATCTTATCGTGCCACAGACGCGGACAATAGCCCGCGTCGACCGGCATCTCGTCCTCAGCGGATTGCGGCTCATCCACGAGCGGGTCTGTGGGATGCCGAGTGACCGATGAAGCAGAGCAGATGAAGAACTTGCACATCGAGTCGATTGAGAGGGGGATCAACCCTACGCTCGTCCTGATCACGGAATCCGGGCATGATACGCGGTCGCTCGGCAGGATGCTGGGTTCTCTCATCAGACGGGCTACCTTCATCGGGCTGACAGGGCCCCTCGGTTCCGGCAAGACGTGTTTCGCGCAGGGAGTGGCTGACGGTCTCGGTGTCCGCTCTCGGGTCAGGAGTCCGAGCTATATCCTCGTCGCCGAGCACGCCGGCGTTCTCCCCTTCTATCATATCGATCTCTATCGAATAGACGATGCACATGAGGTGGCAGACCTCGGCTGGGACGAGTATCTTGGTGTGGATGCTGTCGTCGTAGTGGAGTGGCCAGAGAAGGCAGGAGGACTGGTCCCTGCCTCGAAGATAGATGTGGACATATCACACCTCGCGCCTCTCGAGCGGAGGTTGACCATTTCCGCAACTGGAACTCAGGAGGGCCGGCTCGTCGGCGATCTTGCCGGGTTGCTCTGGGAGTCGGCGCGAGGCGCGGGGGAGGCCGAGCCGCTCGATCGGGGGACATCCGGATGATGGTGTTGGGGATAGAGTCGTCGACGGGCAGGTGTGGTGCGGCACTTGTCCGCGCCGGCGAGCTGATCGGGGAATGCAGCCTGGGGGGCGAGGGGGCAACCTCGGACCAGCTGCATCACCTGGTTCAGTTCCTGACGGAGAAGGGAGGCCTGACGCCCCACCACATCGATGGGATTGCGGTCTCTATCGGTCCGGGGTCGTTCACCGGCCTGCGGGTAGGGCTTGCTGCCGCCAAAGGACTGGCCCTCGCATTGTCGAAGCCGATCGTCGGCATCTCTTCCCTGGCGGCGATGGCCTGGGATGTTCCATTCGCCTGTTGGCCCGTGGCCCCGGCGCTCGATGCGCGAAAAGGGGAGATGTACATCGGGCTGTACTCGACGGCGGGGGGAGTTCCAGAGGAACTGAGCGCGCCCGTTGCCTGCGCACCGGAAGAGCTGCCCGTCGTCTATCGAGACACTGACACGCTGTTTCTGGGAACTGGTGCGTTGGTCTATCGGGAGGCACTGAGCCGCCTGTGCGGTGCGAAGGCGCATTTCGTCCCGGTCGGCCACGCCCGGCCGCGGGCGTCCGCCATCGCCTTTCTTGGGGCGATACGCCTGGAGCGGGGTGAGGAGGAAGATGCCGCCGCCCTGGTGCCGAGCTATCTGAGGCCGTCGGAGGCTGAACTTGCGCGACGCCGGAGACATAGCAGTCGGTGAGATGGAACGGCAGCACCTGAATCAGGTGCTGGCCATCGAGCGAGCATCGTTCAAGATGCCCTGGTCGAGAAGCACCTTCGAAATCGATCTCGACTCCGATCTCACGATTTCCCTTGTGGCGGTACAGGGCGAGATTGTGGTAGGGTATTGTGTGGGGTGGATCCTCCCTCCTTATCTCCATATCGGGAATCTGGCGGTTGCCGAGCGGATGCGGCGGAGGGGGATCGCGACTACCCTGTTGAGGAGACTGCTGAGCGCCGGTGAGCAGGGAGGGGCGCGTCTGGCGACTCTGGAAGTCCGTCCTTCCAATGAGGCAGCTCTCGCTCTGTACGGAAGATATGGATTCCGGGTTGTGGGTCGGCGGCCGCAGTACTATGTGCCAGACTGCGAGGATGCGATCGTCATGGCGCGGGCTCTGGGAGGGGGATCAGCGCCCGGCCGCGAGGGACCTGGATGTGCCATCCCGCCTATGATAGAGCCACAACCGTTTTCGGCGGGGCGGGGATAGCCCTTCGAGGTCGTGGGGCATACCAGCAGCAGCGAAGTGTGGATTGCTTCCAGGGAGCGAGTGATCATGTCCTGGTTCAGGAGAACAAGACCTCCGCGTGTTCGTCGGCAGAAGAAGAAAGAGATCCCTGACGGCTTGTGGCTCAAATGCGACAAGTGTGGCGAGATCATCTATCGGAAAGAATTGCTGCAAAACCTCTCGATCTGCACCAAATGCGGGTTCCATTTCCGTATAAACAGCAGGCAGTATGTCGAGATCCTGCTCGACGACGGCGCGATCGAAGAGATCGATGCTGATCTTGCGACCACTGACCCTCTCGGGTTTCCCGACTATCGGGCCAAACTCCGGGAGGCGCAGACGCGAACGGGCCTGAGGGAAGGAATCACCAGTGGCCGGGGCAGGATCGGCGGGCATCCGGTCGTCTTCGCGGTTACTGATTTCGAGTTCATGGGCGGGAGTATGGGTTCGCTCGTCGGCGAGAAGGTGGCGAGGGCGATACGGCTCGCCACACAAGAGAGGCTCCCCCTCATCATCGTCACGGCCTCAGGTGGCGGGATGCGCATGCAGGAGGGGATTCTCTCCCTCATGCAGATGGCTAAGACCTCCGCCGCTCTTGGCGACCTCGGACGGTCGAGGATCCCGTATATCGTTGTGCTGACAGATCCGACCATGGCCGGAGTCATGGCATCCTTCGCTTCACTCGGGGATGTCATTCTGGCCGAGCCGGGAGCGCTCCTGGGGTTCGCCGGTCCTCGGGTCATTCAACAGACGATTGGCGAGGAACTGCCACCGGGATTCCAGAGATCAGAGTTCCTTCTCGAACATGGGATGATCGATAAGGTGGTATCGAGGAAGGAATTGAAAGCGACGATTGCAAACATTCTCGATTTCTTCGGTATCGACCGCCGCGCCGAGCCCCACGAGCGTGATGAGCTCAGAGCGACGGAGTAGTGCGATGGCGACAGTGGAGTTGAGAGATGTCACAAAGAGGTTCGGCAGGGATGTGGTGGCAGTCGATCACATCAGCTTCGCCGTTGCCGACCAGGAGTTCGTTGTCCTCGTGGGCCCCTCGGGGTGCGGGAAATCGACGGTCCTTCGCCTCATCGCCGGTCTCGAAGAGGTGACCAGCGGGGACGTGGTGATCGATGGGCGCGTCGTCAACACTGACTCGCCACGGGATCGGGACATCGCCATGGTTTTCCAGAACTATGCTTTGTACCCGCACATGACAGTCTTCGACAACATGGCATTTGGGCTGAAGCTGAGACGCCACCCCAGACAGAAGGTTCTGGAGCGCGTCCGCGGCGCGGCGTCTCTGCTCGGCATTGAGCATCTCCTCCACAGGAAGCCGCGTGAGCTATCCGGCGGCGAGCGACAGAGGGTGGCCGTGGGGCGGGCGATCGTGCGCAAGCCCAAGGTCTTTCTTTTCGACGAGCCGCTGTCGAACCTGGATGCCAGGCTCCGGGTCCAGATGAGGGCTGAGCTTTCCCGGCTCCATCAGCATCTCGGTACCACCATGATCTATGTCACGCATGATCAGGTGGAGGCGATGACCATGGGCAACAGGATCGTTGTGCTCAAGCAGGGGAGGTTGCAGCAGATCGACGATCCGATGTCTCTGTACCGCCAGCCGCGGAACAGCTTCGTGGCGCAGTTCATCGGGAGCCCTGCCATGAACCTGGTCGAGGCGAAATGGGATGGGGAGCGGAGCCTGACGCTCGACGCGGAATGGCTGCTGATCGACATCCCTCCGGCGATCGGGGAGCGGCTCGGTGGCACGTCGAGAGAGGTGTTCTTCGGTATCCGCCCTGAACACATCGTATGGCGGGATGCGGGTGGTGGGACCGCCGGCGGGGTCGGTGATGTGCAACTCCGCGCCGAGGTCGAGGTTGTCGAACCCATGGGCAGCGAGATACTGCTTCACTTCCGTGCGGGCGAGGGAACAATGGTGGCAAAGGTCTCGGCGACGAAGCCCCCCGCGGTCGGAGATGTACTCGAATTCGGATTCAGCCTCGAGCGAGCCCATTTCTTCGACGCCGGGACCGGAGACTCCATCTGAATCCTTCCTGCCTCTCCGCTCCATTCTCCGGCCACCCAATCCGCCACACCGTTTGACATGGAATCAGTCGATTCACGCATGATGACCAGAAGGCCCGATCCAGGCGTGACTCTGAGAACCAGTGCGATATGGGCGCTCGGGATCATCGTCATACACGGTGTGAGCCCCGTCCGATCGCAGGATGCATTCTCGCTGCTCGTGCCGGCGTCGGGCATCTCTGACAGTATCGAGGTGAGCGCGCCTGCCGAGGAGATGGTTGAGCGAGGCCCGGAAAGGGGTCGGCAGGGGCTCGTCAGCTATAGCGCCGGGGTCATTGAGTACCACGTCCCCGATGAGCTCATCATACTCCGCGATGGCGCAACAGTCACCTATGAGCGACTGAAGGTGGAGGCCGATACTGTCGAGTACAACGCCAAGAGCCGCATCGTCGTGGCGCGGGGCTCGCCTGTGCTGTGGGATGGAAGCCAGGAGATCACCGGATCGGTGATGGCCTACAATATGGAGAGCGAGAAGGGGGCGGTCAGCAGAGGACGCACCCAGCTTCAGAAGGGGTGGTTCACGGGAGAGGTCATCAGGAAGGTGGGCGACAATAGCCTCAACGTTCACAGGGGGACATTCACCACCTGCGAGGACGAGACGCCTCACTACTGGTTCGCCGCAGACCGCATGAAGATATATCGTGATGACATGGTGGTGTGTGAGCCTCTCATCCTGATGGTTCAGGATGTCCCGATAATGGCACTTCCCTTCTGGTTCTTCCCGATCCGGCGGGACCGTCACTCAGGGTTCCTGATCCCCAGGTTCGGGGAGGATGAGAGAGAGGGGAGATACATCAAGAACCTGGCCTATTACTATGTCATGAACGACTACGCCGATGCGACCCTCACCCTCGACTTCATGGAACATCTCGGATACCACTGGTTGCTCGAGGGCTTGTATATCGCGCGGCCACAACTCACCGGGCAAGTCATCGGCTCCTACATCGAAGATCGACGGAGCCAGACGAGACGGTGGAGCGTGCGGTTTGCCCATCTGCATCGGATCGGTGAGGGGTTCAATGTGCAGGGGAGGGGCAGCTTCGTCAGTGATTCGCAATTCTACACAGACATCAGCGGGAATCTCGAAGAGCGGCTGCGACGGGACACTCAGTCCTACCTATCGGTCAGCAAATCCTGGAGCGGTGCCCGCGCCTCGGTTGTGCTCGAGGAGCAGCGGAATCTGGACACGGATGAGCGGACGGCCAAGGTGCCGGATGCGTCGTTCGTGCTCGTAAAGCGGCCACTCGTGCCGTCTGCTCCGGGCCGCCAGCGGCGGGGCCAGACAGAGCAGGAACCCAGCTGGTATAACAGACTCTATGTCTCCGGTAAATCGCGACTCATCGGCTCGGAGAGCACCTCGGCGGGAGACCATCAGGCGATCGACAGCAGCGTTGAGCTGTCATACTCTCCCCAACTCTTCGGTTGGTTGAATCTGAGTCCTCGCCTCACGTACCGTGAGACATGGTACGACAGAGACACCGAGGGGCAGCGGAACGTGCGGCGAGGGATCTATGAGACTTCGATCGGCGTGAGCGCTACCGCCTATGGATATTTCCGGCGTTCCCTCGGTCCGGTGCGCTCGATGCGTCACGTCGTACGGCCTAGACTCACGTACCGATACACGCCCGAGCGCGACCAATCACAGTTGTACCGGTTTGCCGGGATCGGAACAATTGCCCCTCAGGATGTTGTGAGCGGAAACATCGGCAATACATTCCAGGCGAAGATCGGCGAAGGCGAAGGTGAGCGGACCTTAGATCTCGCCTATCTGGACGTGTCGGCGAGCTACGACAGGCGCAAGGAAGAGAGACGGCTCTCGGATGTGAGGAGCCGCTTAGAGGTGCGGCCGACGCGGGCGCTGCGCATGGACCTGTCGACGACTCACGATCCATATGATCGGCGACTCGAACGGCTCAACCTGACGCTTTCTCTGCACCTATCAGGACAGAGCGAGGGGGAGGCCCCGGGCCGGGCCGGGGAGGAAGCTGAGCTCGACACGGTTGGTGGTGATGGGGACGTGGAGTCGACGTCGCCGATGTTGACAGGGCTCGGCGGGGAGGGCGGGGCAGATCAGCCCGAGGAGCCCAGCCCGGTCGGGAAGCCGTGGCGATTGAGTCTATCACATACCTATAGTCGGCAGGCAATCGGGGAGGAGGATGTGCGCGAGGCCCGGCAGGTCTGGGGCTCCGTCGGGTTGAATCTCACGAAACACTGGCGGGTCGATTACTCGGTCCGCTACGATCTTGAAGAGCGCGATGTCGTCTCGCAACGGCTCCAGGTATACCGAGATCTCCACTGCTGGGAGGCGCGGTTCAACTGGAGCTTGGTGGGGAACCGGTGGTCGTACGATTTCCGCGTCGGCATACGGGCCATCCCGGAGATCAAGATTGAGCCGAGTTTCCTCGGATTCGTACTCCCGTGAGGACCTTCGTCTTCCCTCCTTCTTGAGATCCGGGTCCCGGATCGGCGCGCCAGGAGGGCGGGCTCGAGGCCCGATCGGGCTGTTCGGAGAAATGTGAAGAATTTGTCAAAATTGCGCTTGACGCCGATCGGCGGAATGGGCTATAGTGGCTCGATTGGAGTCCCAAGTGAAAGGAGGTGAACTCTGTGAACAAGCAGGATGTGATCAATGCGATGGCGAAAGACGCCAGAATCACCAAGCGGCAGGCTGATGTCGCGTTGAGCGCCATGCTGGGCGGCATCACCAAAGCGCTGAAGAAGGGTGATAGGGTATCCTTCGTGGGATTCGGCACTTTCTCCGTCAAGAAGCGAGCGCCGAGGAACGCTCGCAACCCGCAGACAGGTGAGATCATCCATGTGAAGGGGAAGAGAGTTCCCGCCTTCAAGGCGGGCCAGAAGCTCAGAAATGCAATCAAGTAGTGTCCGTCCTGTGGCTGCTTAGGGACTCCGAGGCAAGGGTTGGCATCCCTTGCCTCCTCTTTTTCATCCATATCCCTGCCCGGAAAATCTCTGGCCGTGTTACGAGGAGCGATACTGAGCAATGACTGCGATCCCGATCGTCCTGGCCTCATCCTCGCCGCGGAGACAGTGGATACTTCGTCAGATCGGTATCCCTTTCATCGTGATGCCGAGCAGGGTCGATGAGGAGGTGGGACTTCAAGAGAAGCCCCTGGAGCTGGTTCGGAGTGTGGCGGTGGAGAAGGCCAGAGATGTGGCCAGGCGTCTCGTGGAAGGTATCGTGGTGGGCGCCGATACCGTCGTCGTCTGTGGGGAAGGGGTGTTGGGCAAGCCCCGGGATCAGGAAGACGCGGCCGCGATGCTCGCCTCACTGAGCGGCCGCGCCCACCAGGTGCATACTGGCCTCGCAGTGTTCGATGTAGCGAGTGGACGGGAGCTTGTGGAGGTGGAGACGACAGTTGTCCACTTCCGTCGCATCACCAGAAGTGAGATCGATCGGTACGTTCTTACAGGAGAACCTCTGGACAAGGCGGGGGCCTATGGGATCCAGGGGATGGGTGCGCTCTTTGTGGACAGAATCGAGGGCTGCTTCTATAACGTCGTCGGGTTGCCGGTGGCAAGGCTCTACGCGATGTTGAGGGAATTCGGGCTGATGAAGGGAGAGTAGGCGTACGGGAAACGGACAAGGCGACAGGTACTTCCGAGGTGCGACGATGGAGATACGGACAGTAGAATGGGCTGATGGAGTTGTGCGTCTCATCGACCAACGGCGATTGCCGCACTCGCTCGCATACATAGAGTGCAGGACCGGGGCGGAGGTCGCCGATGCCATTCAGAATCTGTCGGTCCGCGGAGCTCCGGCCATCGGAGTCGCCGCGGCGATGGGCATGGTGTTGAGTATCTGGTATCTGGATACAGATGATCGAGCTGCTCTTCAACAGCAGTTTCGATGTGACCGGGCCCTGGTGGAGGCGGCAAGGCCGACAGCCATCAATCTAAGGTGGGCCCTGGACAGGATGGAAGGGGTCTTCACGGAGGCCGCCGCATTGGGGCGAGAGGGCGTCCGACATGCTTTGCTCGAGGAGGCCAAGGCCATTGCTGCCGAGGACCTCGCACAATGCCGTACGATTGGAGAGTATGGCGCCCGTCTCATCGGCGGGACGGCAAAGGTGATGACCTACTGCAATGCCGGAGCTCTGGCCACGGCCGGGTGGGGAACTGCACTGGGGGTGATCCGCTCGGCGAGAGAGAAGGGGAAACAGATTCACGTCTTTGTGCCTGAGACGCGGCCGGTTCTCCAGGGGGCAAGGCTCACGGCGTGGGAGCTAGTGAAAGAGGGGATAGGGGCGACACTCATATGCGACGGAGCGGCCGCACACATCATGCGCCAGGAGCGGATCGATTGCGTCATCGTGGGTGCCGATAGAATAGCCCGCAACGGGGATGTCGCCAACAAGATCGGTACGTACGGACTGGCGATCTCCGCCCGAAGGCACGGCATCCCTTTCTATGTGGCGGCCCCCGTCTCGACGTTCGATCTCTCGATCGGCAGCGGCGCTGAGATCCCCATTGAGGAACGTGGTCCGGAAGAAGTGCGAGAGATCGCCGGACATGCCATCGCGCCCGCCGACATGCCTGTGAGAAATCCGGCCTTCGACGTCACGCCCGCGGAGCTGGTCTCCGCGATAGTGACCGAGCGAGGCATTATCGAAGAGCCGGTGGGGCAGAATCTCCCCGGGATCGTCGCTGAGCCGTAAGATGATGATTCACTTGGGCTTCGGGGGCTAGCCCAGTTTTTCGTCAGATATACCCAGATTTTCCTTGACTTTAGGCGACGATGGGATGTAGATTAAGTATTTTAGCGGACTTCTGAGGGCATCAAGGAGGGTCCGATGCGGACATATGTTCCTGGACTCCTCGAGGCTGAGCAGCGGTGGTATGTGGTCGATGCCGAAGGGAAAGTGCTCGGCAGGCTAGCGAGTCGCATTGCCTACATACTTCGGGGCAAACATAGGCCGGAGTTCACTCCGCACCTCGATCTCGGGGACCACGTCATCGTCATCAATGCAGAAAAGGTCATCGTGACCGGCCAGAAATCGCAGACGAAGACGTACCATCGCCATTCTGGCTACCCCGGCGGCGTGAAGACGATCACGTTCAAGCAGATGCTGGAGAAACATCCGGAGAGAGTCATCTACCTGGCGGTGAAGGGCATGCTTCCCCGAAATCGCCTCGGGCGGAGAATGCTCAAGAAACTTCGTGTGTACAGCGGTCCGACTCACCCGCACCAGGCTCAGACGCCTGAAGTACTGGCCATATGAGCGAGGCGAGTCACCCCGCAGCCTGTCCTGCCTGGGGATCTTGGCTCATAGTCGTGGCTTCTGAAGCCGTTGCCTCGCGATCAGGACTGGGGTCTTGCGGGGGCGGTCTTGACTTTCGAGTACCAGTGGCGCGGGTGAAGTCTATTAATGGAGGTCCATATGGCGCTGGTTGAATACCGGGCGACAGGTCGCAGAAAGGAATCCGTGGCCGAAGTTCGGCTGAGGCCTGGCTCGGGCCGGAGGCGGGTCAACGGGAATGACCTTATGGACTACTTCGGCCGGGAGAGCCTCGTCATGATCATTGAGCAGCCGTTCAACCTTACGGAGACGGGAGACCAATTCGACTTGTTGGCGAAGGTCGGAGGGGGCGGGATCTCGGGCCAGGCGGGTGCTCTGCGGCTCGGCATAGCGAGAGCTCTCCTCCGATACGATGATTCGTTGCGGCCTGTTCTGAAGAAGTCCGGGTTCCTGATGAGGGATCCGAGACGGAAAGAACGCATGAAGTACGGGCTGGCTAAGCGCAGAAAGCGTTTCCAGTTCTCCAAGCGCTAGTCTGCCTCCATTTCACACGCTCCCCGATCCCACCGGCGGTGCTGGGCACCCCGGCTCTCAGCAGGTGAAGAGCCCGCGGGTCCAGTCCGGATGGGAGTTGACGGGAGCGGAGGCGATAACCGATTCGCAGGAAGGAGAGAATCTTGTCAGTAGTCTCGATGAAAGAACTGCTCGAGGCTGGCGTTCACTTCGGGCACCGCACTCGCCGGTGGAACCCGAAGATGAAGAAATACATCTTCTCGGAGCGGAATGGGATCTACATCATCGACCTCCAGAAGACTGCCAACCTCCTTCGTAAAGCGAGCCAGACGGTATCGGATGCCGTGGCGGACGGCGGGACTGTTCTCTTCGTCGGCACGAAACGGCAGGCCAAGGAGACCATTGTTCAAGAGAGCGCCCGCTGCGCGATGTTCAGTGTTTCAGAGCGCTGGCTGGGAGGAATGCTGACGAACTTCCGGACGATCAAACGCAACATAGAACGGCTGAAGAGCCTGGAGCGCATGAAGGAGGATGGTCGGTTCGACCTTCTCCCCAAGAAGGAGGTGCTTCGTTTCGAGAAGGAGAGGGAGCGACTCGAACGGATCTTGGGGGGTATCAAGGAGATGAATGATCTGCCGAGCATCGTATATGTCGTAGACGCCCGGAAGGAGAGGATCGCGGTGGCGGAGGCGAACCGCATTCGGGTCCCCGTCGTTGCCATTCTCGACACCAACTCCGATCCGGATCCTATCGACTATCCGATCCCGGGGAACGACGATGCGATACGGTCGGTGAGGCTGATTACCAGGTTGATCGCTGACGCAGTACTTGAAGGCAAACAAAGACTCATGGACCGCCGCACAGAACTCGCCGCATCGACCGAGGGCAAGAAGATGGAGGCCTGGACTGAGGGCATGACGACGCCTCAGCAATCATGACGATCATCGGCGCTATCGACTGTGTGTGCGGAGGATCGAATCGAACGGGTGCGGTCGGCCAGAGAGATGACTGAGTGCTAACCTCCATTGGGGGATGAGAGGAGATGGGTATTACGCCAACGCTGGTGAAGGAGTTGCGGGAGAGAACTGGTGTCGGTATCATGGACTGCAAACGGGCGCTCGAGGCCACCGACGGCGACATCGAAGCTGCCATTGAGCATCTGCGCAAACAAGGCATTGCCAAGGCGGGGAAACGGGTGGGGAGAGCTACTCTCGAGGGGGTGATAGACGCCTACATCCATCCCGGCGAGCGTTTGGGTGTCCTGGTGGAGATCAACTGCGAGACAGACTTTGTCGGCAGGAACGAGGAGTTTCGACGGCTTGCGAGGGATATCGCCATGCAGGTGGCAGCGTCGAATCCAATTGCAGTATCGAGGGACCAGCTCCCGGCTGATCTTATTGAGCGGGAGCAGGATATCTATCGCAGTCAGGCCCGGAGTTCGGGGAAGCCGGAGCAGGTAGTCGAGCGGATCGTCGAAGGGAAAATGGAGAAATTCTACCGGGATACCTGCCTCCTGGAGCAACCGTTCATCAAGGATCCCGACCGTACGGTAGGGGATGTGATCACCGAGCAGATCGCCAAGATCGGCGAGAATATCACAGTGAGACGGTTTGCGCGGTTCCGTCTGGGCGAGTGAGGTCGTCCTCCTCGATTGCGGGGTAGACGTGTCAGAGCGGAGATACGGACGTGTTCTGCTGAAGTTGAGCGGTGAGGTCCTCGCGCCAGAGGGTGGGCGTGGGATAGATCCCATGTCGCTTGAACGCGTTGGCACTGAAGTGCTCGATGCAGTGGAGACTGGAGTCGAGTTGGGACTGGTGATCGGGGGCGGGAACATCTTTCGCGGCCACACGGCAGAGCATCTGGGAGTGGAGCGAGTCACAGGTGATTATATGGGGATGCTCGCCACGATGATCAACGCCGTCGCCCTTCAGGATTACCTGGAAAAGCACGGCACTGTGACCCGTGTGATGAGCGCAATAGCAATATCCCAGATGGCGGAGCCATATATCAGGCGGCGAGCGACGCGACATCTGGAGAAGAACCGAGTCGTCATTTTTGCCTGTGGGACAGGAAATCCCTACTTCACAACTGATACGGCCGCCACGCTCCGCGCGGTGGAGATCGGGGCAGAGGTTATCCTGAAGGGCACTAAGGTCGAAGGGATCTACGATGCGGATCCGGTGGAGGTCCCGGATGCAACCAAGTACGATGAGCTCACCTATCTCGAAGTCCTGAGCAAGGGTCTCAAGGCCATGGATGCCACGGCGATCTCACTCTGTATGGAGAACTCCCTGCCGATCATCGTTTTCAACCTGAACGTGAGCGGTAACCTTCGTCGTGTTATAGAAGGAGAGAAGGTCGGTACGGTTGTGAGGGAGGGTTGATTCCATGTTCGATCCTGTCTTTCGAGAAACCAAGGCGAAGATGGAGAAGAGCGTCGAGGCGGTGGGACGCGAACTGGCGGGGATACGGACGGGCAAGGCGACGACGACGCTCCTTGACGGCATCAAGGTGGACTACTACGGCTCGCAGGTCGCGCTCAGCCAGGTCGCGGGTATAAGCGTGCCGGAAATGCGGCTCCTCGTCATTCAACCGTGGGACAAGAGCATCATTCCGGAGATCGAGAGGGCTCTGCACAAGTCTGATCTGGGACTCACGCCGTCGAACGACGGAAACATCGTGCGCGTCCCCATCCCCCCCCTGACTGAGGAGAGGCGGAAAGAGCTCGTGAGGGTCGTCAGAAAGCTGGCAGAGGAGGGTCGTATCGCGGCGCGCAACATCCGCCGGGACGCAAACGATGCTCTCAAGAAGATGGAGAAGACGGGGGAGATATCCCGGGATGAAGAGCACCGGTGGTTCGAGAAGATTCAGGATCTGACGGACAAGACCATCGAAGAGGTCGACGCTCTATTACTGGATAAGGAGAAGGAGATCATGGAGGTCTAGGACGTCTCGTGCGACGTCCCCTCGACAACACAGTGCTTGTGGCGCCTGCCATTGCGGAAGCTGGGGTCCTTCGTGTAGTCGCGAAGGGCTTTTTCTATCTGTGGCGGTGGTCGGGGAATTGCCTTGACATCGCACAGTGCGGTATCTATAATCCGCGAAGGGCTGACGGCATTTATCGCCAAAGGGTTAGGCGATTCCTGTGTCGTAGGGTTGCGTGCCCATCTCTGGAGCCGATGGTTAGCGGTCTACTCTGTTGTGATGACTGAAGTCGCGTTGTGCTCGGGGACAGGCAATCGATGGAAGAGGGTCGGGAGAGTGCCAGGGCGAAACGAGCAAGAAGGGGTACCTGAGGATCTGAAGGGAGCAACGCTGCCCCGTCATCTTGCCGTCATACCGGACGGGAACGGACGATGGGCCCGGCAGCGTGGATTGCCGCGCATTGCCGGGCACCGGGCAGGTATCGAGTCGGTTCGAGATACGGTGCGTGCCTGTGGTGAAATGGGCATTGATGTCCTCACGATCTATGCGTTCTCGATCGAGAACTGGCAACGTCCGAGACGAGAGATATCGGCACTCCTCGGCCTCCTACGGGAGCAGATCCGGTCGGAGCTCAAGGAATTACAGAAGAATCAGGTGCAATTGCGGACGATTGGGCGGATCGACGACCTGCCGGGGCCAGTGCGCGATGAGCTGATCAGGGCGATCAAGGAGACTTCAGGCAATACCGGACTCAAGCTCCGCCTGGCCCTCAGCTATGGAGGACGGAGTGAGATCGTTGATGGCGTTCGATCCGTTGCGCGCAGGATCAAGACGGGGGAGCTCTCACTCGATGCGCTGGACGAGGAGAGTTTTCGCAACTACCTGTATGATCCCGAAATCCCGGACCCCGATCTGCTGATACGGACGAGCGGGGAACTCCGCATCTCCAACTTCCTCCTCTGGCAGCTCGCTTACACGGAGATATGGGTAACCGATGTGATGTGGCCAGATTTCCGGCGGGAGCATCTTTACGAGGCTGTCAGGGAATTCGGAAGGCGTGAGCGGAGATATGGTCGAGTCGAATGACACTGAACTTGGTCAGACGGATTGTCACAGCCTGCCTCTACATCCCCATCTTGGTGATCATACTTCACGAGGGTGGGATCTACTATTTGATCCTCGTTGAACTCCTGATAGGCGTCGGCACGTACGAATACTACCGCATCATGGAGACAAAGGGCACGAGGCCGCGAAAGACTCTGGGGATCGGGGGGGCGGTGATCCTCGGGTTCGGTGTCTACTTCCAGAATCCCCTCTGGGCGTTCACCCTGTTCACGTTGGTCCTGTTCGTCGCAATGGTCTCGGAGCTGTTTCGGCGCGATCTCGACCGCGCGATATTCCACATTGCAGGCACGATCTTTGGCATCCTCTATGTCGGCTGGTTGGGAAGTCATCTGCTTCTTCTGCGCGAGCTGCCGCGTGTGCTGGGCACTGAATACAGTGAAGGCACGGGCTATGCGCTTCTCCCGTACGTACTCACCTGGGCATTCGACACCACGGCCTACTTTGCCGGGATAGGGTTCGGCAGGCGAAAGCTGCTTGCGCGGATAAGCCCGGAGAAGTCAGTCGAGGGCGTCGTGTATGGAACACTGTCTGTGCTTGTGATGGCGTTTGTGGCGAGAGCGTGGTTCGCGCGCTATCTTACTATCGGAGATTGCATCGGCCTCGGGGTGCTGGTGAGTGCCTTCGCCACCATCGGCGATCTGATTGAATCGCTGATCAAGCGAGACGCGAATCTCAAGGATTCGGCTAAGACGATACCCGGTCACGGCGGTGTGCTCGACAGGTTCGACAGCCTACTGTTGACTGCGCCTATCACGTACTACTACCTCAGATTCTTTGTGCTTCGATGAAAAACGTGGTCATACTCGGTTCAACAGGGTCGATCGGCAGGATGACTCTCGAAGTGGTTCGACGTCTCCCGGACCGCTTCCGCGTCTATGGCATGGCCGCCAATACGCAGGTAGATGTGCTGAGAGAGCAGTGTCGATCGTACGGGTCTGTGCGGGCCGTGCTCGCCGATGCGGCCGCGGGCGGCGGCCAGGGGGCGGTGGGGTTTCCCGCCGACACGACAGTTGAGGGCGGGCCGGAGGCTCTTGTCGACCTTGCAGCGGACCCGCGAGCCCACGTCGTGGTAAACGCCATGGCCGGCGTGGCCGGGTTCCTGCCCACGAGAGAGGCGCTCCGTTCCGGGAAGCGGGTGGGGCTTGCCAACAAGGAGATATTGGTGACGTTCGGCCAGCTGATGATGGAGGAGGTTGCAGCCGGCCCTGGAGAGCTGCTGCCTATCGACAGTGAGCATTCTGCCATACACCAGTGTCTGCGGTGCGGTGCCGCGGGGGAGGTGTCGAGGGTCTTTTTGACCGCCTCTGGGGGCCCGTTCCTCGATACCCCGCGTGAGGCCTTCTCGAGCATCTCACCCGGTGACGCGCTGCGTCATCCGGTGTGGAGCATGGGACAGAAGATCACCATTGACTCGGCGACACTGATGAATAAGGGACTGGAAGTCATAGAGGCGCACTGGCTCTTCGGTCTCGAACCGCAGCAAATAGAGGTGCTGATCCACCCTCAGTCGATGATCCATTCCATAGTCGAATTCGCAGATGGCTCAATGATTGCACAGCTGGCAGTACCTGACATGCGCTTGCCGATCCAGTATGCGCTTGTGTACCCGGAACGGATCCCGTCATTGGCATCGTCATGCGACCTTATCTCTGTGGGCCAGCTGGAATTCAGGGAACCGGATCTCGAGCGCTTTCCATGTTTGGCGCTCGCCTACGATGCTCTGCGGGCAGGGGGAACCGTGCCTGCAGTGCTCAACGCGGCAAATGACACGGCGGTTGCCTCCTTTCTCGCGGGACGCATCGGATTCGATACGATCCCCGCCATGGTCTCGGAGGCGATGCGTCACCACACAAACAGGCTGCGTCCGTCCTATGCAGATGTCATCGAGGCCGACCGCTGGGCGAGGGAGTTCGTCACGAGTCGGATCGAAGATAGGAGTCAGCGGCCGGCGGACGCGAAGTGATGGTGCGATCTTGACTACCTTGCTCGCCACGCTACTCGTGCTCAGTGTGCTGATCGTAATCCATGAGTTTGGACACCTCCTTGCTGCTAAGAGGCTGGGCATCAAGGTACTGAGATTCTCGATCGGGTTCGGGCCGCGGCTCTTCGGAATAGAGGTGGGTGGGACCGAATACCGGCTGTCGAGCCTTCCCTTCGGCGGCTATGTGCGGATGGCCGGCGAGGAGGGGCTGGCGGAACCGGGTGTCGAGACAGAGACCGAGGGGCGGTTCTCGGCAAAACCCGTGTGGGCTCGAAGTATCGTGGTCCTCGCCGGGCCCATGGGAAATCTGGTATTTGCAGGGATAATCCTGTTCGGCATCGTCTACACGCTGGGGATCGAGACGTATAAACCTGTTGTGGGACAGATCGAGGAGGGATCCCCGGCCGCCTCGGCAGGGCTGCTCCCGGGTGATCGGATCATCAGCGCCGACGGCAGGTCTGTGCAGTTCTGGTCTGATCTTGTTGACGCTGTCGCTGAGTGCGATGGATCGGAGATGCGCCTTATCGTCGATCGGGATGGCCAGAGAATCGAAAAGGCTCTTGTGCCTCGTTATGACGAGACCATCGATCGCTGGCGGGTAGGCGTCGGCCCCTGGGTGGGGACAGAAGTAGGGACGGTACGCAGGGGCAGCCCTGCTGCCGCCGCCGGCATACGGAGAGGAGACCGCATCACCGAAGTGGGCGGTGAGCCCGTTGAGCTCTGGCACGAAATGGTCGAGCACATTCGCGGGAAGGCTGGTACTCCCGTTGTCATCGAATGGGAGCATGCTGGCGAGAGGAGGCGAGCCGAGATCGTGCCGGAGCGCGTGAAGAGCGCAACTCCCGATGGGGATGTGGAGGAGGTCGGGGTTATCGGGGTAGTTGCGGAGCAGCCGAGACGGCGGATCTCTCTCTTCCAGGCGGTTTCCGCTGCAGCTCAACAGGTATGGTGGTGGCTCAAACTCATCGTGATGTTCCTGTCGATGCTGTTCAGAGGGGAGGTGAGCGGGGACAGCGTGTCAGGTCCCGTCTGGATCGGCTATCTTGCGGGCGAGACCGCTCGTTATGGCGCACGGAGTCTGCTGGAGTTCATGGCATTCCTTTCCGCTAACCTGGCACTTCTCAACCTCCTTCCTCTGCCCATCCTTGATGGCGGGCAGCTTGTCTTCTTCGGAATCGAGCTTGCCCGTGGGAAGCCTTTGTCTTTCAGGAGGAGGCTGCTCATACAGCAGATCGGCTTTCTGTTGATCGTAGTGCTATTCTTCTACATCACCTACCACGACATCCTCAGGCTGATCAGCGTCGTCCGCGAATAGGACCCTCCCCACGTTTGGCATCCTCCGCTTTTTCAAGCACAGACGAGCAAGAATGAAACGTCAGCTGGCGCTGCCAGGGGTAGGAGGCGAGCGCCCAGGTGGCAGGAGAGGGTCTGCGTCTGTTGAGGGGAGAGGTTCCAATCTGAAACGACCGGGATAACCGGATACGATCGCCATGGCATTCTCGGAGGGTGTGTGAGACCGCTCACAAGCGTGACGAGGTATCTGGTCACCGCCTCTTGACACAAGTCCCGACCCTGACCATCTTTATGGGTGCCAGCCAGATCTCGCCGCTTGGGGGGCGATGCCATCATGGGATGGCAGAGGGGACTGGCCGGTCGATCGTCGTGTGGACCCGACGGTTCGACATTCCTCCCTCATTCTGGTTGCGCCGTTCCCCGCTCGAACCAAACGATGTCGAACAGGAGCCCGGCTAGTGGATCCAGCACAGATGGGCACCCCACCCGAGTGGATGTCGGGAGGCCTGAGACAGGGCCGGGGAGAAGAGGGGCGTCTCCTCGGCCGGACAGGGCCAACCGATGCCTCCCTGGATATCCGGGATGTCCGCTTCCACACGCCTCTCTGGGAGCGGGTTATCGGGGAAGCCCCTGTTGCGATCATCGCTCTCGACCCGACAAGGAAGATCCTGGTCTCTAACCCGGCTGCACAGCGGCTCGTTGGCAGGTCATCCGGCGAGCTTATCGGTCGAGACATTCTGGACGTCTGGCCGGAGGCCGGCATCGAGGATATCCTCGATCTTGTGGAGGCGGCACTCACCGGGGAGACGACTGTCAGCATCCGTGCGCGTCCTCATCGAATGCCGGGCGGGGAGACCGGGTTCCTCGACTTGGCCTGCAGTATCCTGAGAGGCCATGACGGTGTGGCTGAGGGGATGGTGATCATCGCTAACGAAATCACCGAAGCAGTCAGGCATGACGAGCAGGAGAGCCGCAAACAGGTGCTCGAGTCTATCGGACGTCTGGCGGGAAAAGCAGCTCACAAGATCGGCAATCCGCTCGGCGCGATCACAGCTTGCAGTTCCTCTCTCTTATCGTCCAGTGGGTGGATTTCTGGCTCCGATCGCGAGCTTCTCGAGATCATCGTCGAGGAGAGCAGGCGTCTGGGAAAGATCGTCTCGGATTTTCTATCGTTAAACACCTCAAGGGAGTTACATCTGGAGCAGGTCAACGTCTGTCGGCTCCTCGACTATGTCATACGAACCTTGGAGCGGAACCGCTCGTTCGGCGGTCGAGACAGCAAGATTGTTGTGCGCAAGTCCTATGATGAGGCACTCCCTTCGATATTGGGCGATCCAGCCAGACTCGGCGAGGCGTTGCGGAATGTAATCCTGAACGCCGTGGAGGCGATGCCGGACGGGGGACCTGTCAGAGTGAGTGTGGGTATGGCACGCGAGGATGGTGTCCCGACGGACTCGGTCTCGATCAAGGTGGTCGATGAAGGAGTGGGAATCCCCGCTGAAGACGTGCCGTGCGTGACTATGCCGTTCTTCTCGACGAAACCCGACCGGATTGGTCTTGGCCTGGCGATTGCATGGGAGATCGTAGGCACCCACGGAGGGACGCTCACCGTTGCCAGCGAGCTGGGCAGGGGTACCTGCGTGGAAGTAGTGCTGCCTCGAGCGATGTGAACGAGCCGAGATGGCAAGGTGGGAACGACATGGGAGAAATTCTGATCGTTGACGATGAGCGGAGCATGAGGAAAGCGCTCAGTGTCATTCTGCGGCAAGATGGGCACCATGTCGGTACTGCGAGCAGTGGCCGGGAGGCATTGAGAAAACTGGGAGATCGTCAATACGACGTCGTCGTTACCGACATGAAGATGGACCGCATCGGTGGATTCGAGGTGCTGCGTGAAGTGAAGCGGGTGCGGCCCGATACAGAAGTCATCATGGTGACGGCGTTTGGGACGATAGAGCTCGCCGTGGAGGCAATCAAGCAGGGGGCCTATGATTATATCACCAAGCCATTCGATGCTGATGAGATCAAGAGCGTGGTGAAGAGGGCGGAGGCCAGGCGGGCACTGCTGCAGCGGGTTCGACATCCGGAAGTGGCGGCGAGTCAGGAGACATTCGGGATTCTGGGGCGGAGTGAGGCAATGCTGGAGGTTTTCCGGATGATCCGCGTGGTCGCACCGACTGACACGACTGTTCTGATCTGCGGAGAGAGTGGCACGGGGAAGGAGTTGGTCGCGAGGGCTATCCATGCGAGCAGTAAGCGCCACGGGGAGGCGTTTGTAACGGTCAATTGCGGCGCTCTGCCGGAGCATCTACTCGAGAGTGAGATGTTCGGGCATGCGAAAGGATCGTTCTCCGGGGCGATCAGCGAGAAGAAAGGGCTATTCGAGGAGGCAGATGGGGGCGCATTGTTCTTGGATGAGGTTGGTGAGACTAGCCCCGCTATACAGGTGAAACTGTTGCGGGTTCTCCAAGACGGAGAAGTAAGGCCGGTGGGTGAAAACCGCATCATCCACGTCGATGTTCGCATCATCGCGGCCACGAACTGCGACCTGCAGGAAGCAGTGATGGAACGGCGGTTCCGCGAGGATCTCTTCTATCGGCTCAATGTGGTTCCGATACACCTGCCTCCGCTGCGCGAGCGCCGGGCAGACATTCCTCTGCTCGCTTCCCACTTTCTGACGAAATACAGGAAGAACATCAGAGATGAAGTACGGGGGATATCGCCACAGGCGATTCGGCTATTGCAGCAATATGAGTGGCCCGGAAATGTCAGAGAACTGGAGAATGTGATCGAGCGTGCGGTCATTCTCAGTCAATCTGATGAGATCACGGTAAAGGAGCTGCCGGTCGGCATTCGCAATGGAGAGGCCGTGGGAGGAGGCAGTGGCGAAGGATCGACGACCCTGAAGGATATCGAGATGAACCATATCATTCAGGTTCTTCACGAGTGTAACGGCAATCAGGCCGCTGCTGCGAGACGCCTCAGTATCGGCCGCACAACCCTGTGGAGGAAGCTGCGTTCGTACAACCTTTCGCCTGACGGGGAGTCTATGGGGAACCAGGGGGGATACCCCGTTTCCCCTTGAAACATCGTCGTTCTTGTTTGAAACGGGGAGTCCGCTCGATCTAGATTGACCGCAAAGAAGCGTGGGGGAGGTCGACCCGCGCTTCTTATTATTTTCTCGCCCCTTATGGAGATGCCGCGACAGGATGGCGAGGTCTGTAATGGTACGCGTCATCTGTGGCACGGTTGTTGCTACAAGGGTTGTGCGGGTGGGAGTAGGAGATTGCAGCCGTATGACTTGGCAGGTGTCATTTCGATGGCTTCCGTATTGGTGGTTGACGACGAGAGATGCATCAGGAGAGGACTGAGCCTCATCTTGGGGCGGGATGGCCACAGGGTCGTCGAAGCTCGAGACGGCAGCGAGGCCTTTCACAAACTCGGGATGATGTCGTTCGACGTGGCGATCGTGGACCTCAGACTCCCTGATGTCGACGGCCTCGAGATCGTTCGGGCGGCGCGGGGCCCTGGGAGGCAGTCGGAGGTCGTCGTCATCACGGCCTCGACCACTCCGGAGGTGAGAGCAAGGGCGATCGAAGTCGGTGCCTGCCAGGTTCTGACAAAGCCATTCACGGGGCGAGAGCTGAGGCAGGCCGTGGACAGAGCGATCACCAGAAGATTGCGTAAGCTCGAGGCTAGTCGCACTGCGGCGGGGGCGCGCGAAGGGTCCTCCTACGGTGCGGCCGTTGCCGCAGCGATGCGATACACAGGGTGGTCAGTCTGATTCAGAGGGCAGCACCGTGTTGGGTAAGGGTCAGTTCCAGGCAGTCAGAATCCCAATCTCGGAGACAGAGGAGAAACGCTCGACTTTCGCTACGCCAGCGCGAGCTGGTATCGCAAGGACGAGGAGAACGAGAATGAAGGGGGATGAGTGCAATGTTGGGACTGATTCTGTGGTGGATAGTCGTGAACGGCGGCTACATAGCGGTTCACTTCGCCGACCCCCTGTAGGCTATGCCTACTGGCGGTTTGGGGTTGTGGCGAGAGTTCCGTTCGTGCCTCCGGGCAAGCTATCCAAGCAACCCAGGGGTGTTTTCTGAACTCCAAGCGGTTGCGCTCAGGGATGCCTGTGGCTTCGTGTGCAGGCATCACCGGCACCACGTTCCGCCGGTCGGCTGATACTTCTACGCGGCCGTCAACGACGGCGGCTGAGTCGTGGGGGGTCATCGTGGTCGGCAGGCCGGCAGCGTGCGGTCTGGACGATGCCTGACGGCTGAGCCAGGGCACTGTTGCACGGATGGTCCAGGAAGGCCTGCTCAGTACTCCGCGCTGCGATCTGGAGAGCGGAAGGGGTGAGGAGCAGGTAGCGCGGCCAATCCACGTCAACAGCAGGCGTAGTCGGCAGGCGTTCGTGACGGTGGACTGCCGTACGCCGGCAGATTGTCTGCCGGAAAGCCAAGTGTTCGGCCATGCAGGACGGGAAGCGTGGTCGAGGGAGACCACGCTTCTTTCTATACCTTGACCAGCTACTGCAGTCGTGAGAGGGGAGGGCGGGTTCCTCGCCGGGCGGTTCGATCTACGGCCCGGTTACTGCTGTAATAGCCCCCCGGTGCGAGCACGAAATCGAGGTATGTCACTAACGGGTGATACTGATGGCATTCGTGTTGGTCGTGGACGACGAAGTCTGTATCAGGAGAAGCCTGAGCCTCATCTTGGGGCGTGATGGTCATACCGTCGTCGAGGCCAAAGATGGTCGAGAGGCATTTCGCAAACTTGAGATGATGGTGTTCGATGTCGCGATCGTGGATCTCAGACTCCCGGATGCCGATGGCCTGGAGGTGATCCAGGCAATGCGGCGTCCCCACAAACAGACAGAGGTGGTCGCCATGACGGCCTCGACCACTCCGGAGGTTTCAGCGAAGGCGATCGAGGCCGGTGCGTGTCACGTTCTTGCGAAGCCATTCACAGAGCGACAGCTGAGGCAGGCCGTGGACGCAGCGACAACCAGGAGACTACTCAGGCTGCAGGCAACCCGTACGACGGCAGGGACACGCCAGCGGTCCTCCTGCGGCGGCATCGTGGGCATCAGTGATGCGATGCAGCGGGTATTCAATCTGATAGAGATTGCAGCACCCACAGACCATCCAATTTTGATTCGGGCTGAGGCGGGGACGAATAGAGAGCTCCTGGCACGAGTCATCCACGACAGTAGCTGGCGACGGGGCAAACCGTTTGCGACGGTCGACTGTCGGTCAATCGACAACGGTTCCCTCGAAAGCCTCCTTTTCGGACATGTGAAGGGGGCATTCAGCGGAGCCACCCGCAACAGGAGAGGATTGTTTGAGAAGACGAGTGGAGGGAGTACATTCCTCGATGGGATTGGCCAGCTCTCCCCGATCCTTCAGATGAAACTACTGATGTTGTTGCAAGACAGCGTGATGCAGCGTGTAGGAGAGAGGCGACCGAGACGCGCCGACGTGCGACTCATCTGCGGGACAGATGAAGATCTGCACTCCAAGGTACTGGAGCCCCGCTTCCGGCGCGATCTCCTGTCGCGGCTGGAAACCATCTCCATACAGATCCCTCCTCTGAGAAAGCGTCGGGAAGATATCCCCCTCCTCGTTCGGGATTTTCTCCACAGACAGACTGACTGCCAGGGAAATGGGGCTATCGGTATCGCTGACGATGCGATGAGACTGCTGATTGATTACGACTGGCCGGGCAATACAGCCGAACTGGAGCACGCGCTGGAGCACGCAGTGACGTTGTCAGAAGGTGCGCGCATAACGCGGGTACATCTGCCTCACGCAATCAGGAAAGCCCCTGCCGGTATGCGCGACCGCGGTGGTGTAATGGTGTCACTTCGCGATCTCGAGCGGGCTCACATACTCGAGGTACTCGACGAATGCGAGGGGAATCAGACTGTGGCAGCGCGCAAACTCAAGATCGGGAGGACTACGTTGTGGCGCAAGATCAGAGAGTATCAGCGATAGGCAAGAGCGGGAGGCCGAGCGTTGAGGAGCCGAGAGGGTGTCCGAAAGTGTGCGAGTCTGGGTTCTGTGCGCCCATTATCGGGGCCTTTGGGGCGGCTGGAGTTCTGCAAGAAGCGAGCGCGGCGGCAGTTATGCGGATCATGTCGGCAGGGATTCTTCTCCTGCTTGTAATGAGTGCGGCGGGCGTCCCGGCAGAGATCGGCCGTCTGCCCGTTGCTCACGAGGCGGCTCAGTACCACGTCCAGCTCGATGATGAAGATCAGCTCAAGATCAGCGTGCACGTCTGGGGAAAAGTGTCTGCTCCGGGCCTCTATGTCGTTCCTCGGGCCACAGATCTCGTCTCACTTATCTCCTATGCCGGAGGTCCAGCGCCGGATGCGGATCTGAGCAGAGTACGCATCGTGAGGGAAAACGGTGAACCGCCGAGAGTGATGAGGGTCGACGTGGGCAAGTATATGAAGACGGGGGAACAAGAACTGAATCCTCTGCTCAAACCCGGCGACACAGTTGAGATCGGCCCGAACAAGTTGCACGGACTGTCGAGGGTTGTCCAGTTCATTGCTCAGACAGCGGTGATCGTGAGTACCTACTACCTCTTATTCGAGCGATGATGGCCTCAATAGATTGCAGATGGGAGTATTTGAGGCAGGAGTTGGGTGACGGTTGATAGAGGAGAGGAGGAGCCACCGTGGCTGATCGAGAGGAGAGACAGTCCTCAATTCATGACTATTTCCAGATCATCTATCGCCGGCGATGGATCGCGTTGAGCGCATTCTTCGGTGTGATTCTCTCGGCGGCAATCTACAGCTGGACGGTGCAGCCTGTCTATGAGGCTGTCACGACGGTGATGTTCGAGGTGGGGTCGAAACGAATGCCCGTTCTCGGCTTTACCGGGTACATGGAGCGACAGAACATAATCAATAACCAGGTGGAGATACTGAAGAGTCGGACACTGGCGGCGAACGTCGTAGGGGCCCTGCGGGGCTCGAGAGGGGGCGAGGCCCTCGCCATCATGTCATCTCCTGATCCGGTAACCGCTGTAATGAGGGGGATCACCGTCAGATCGGTGCGCGACACTGACATCATAGAGGTCGAGGCGAGAGCTCCTACCCCTGACGATGCCGTGCTCATCGCAAATACCGTGGCGCAGGCATATGTTGACCTGAATCTCCAGCATCTTCGTGGAGAGATCACGGAGATCAGGGGATTCCTGGAGGAGCAATTGCCAAAGGTGCAGGGGAATCTGCGGATTGCTGAGGAGACCCTCCGGCACTACAAGCAGACTCAGAAGGTGGCGGCACTCTCTGAGGAGACAAAGGGCCTGATAGAGGAGTTGACCGATGTCGAGCGGGTCTATTTCGAGATAGAGGCAGAGCTAATGGCAGCCGAGCGGCGCCTGGCGTCGCTGAATGAGCAGTTGACAACACAGAGAGGACGGCTCGCGGAAGAGATCATGACGGTCTCCAGCCCCAAGATCAGAGAGCTGAGAGGGACTCTGGCGGAGCTGGAGACGAGTCTGTCGCATTACATCATTCAGGGCCTCTCGGAGGACCATCCGAGAATGCGTGAACTGATTGAGGAGATCGAACAGACAAAAGTGGAATTACAAGAAGAGATGGTCACGATCCTGGCTGCAGGGGTGGGGATCTCGGATCCACTCGCGTTCTCCCAGGGGCTTGTGGAACAGACACTGAGGCTGGAGATCGAGGTCGCGGCCCTGCGCGCAAAGCGTGATGCGCTCAAAGGCCCGCTGGATGACTTCGATCGGCAGCTCGAGAGTCTGCCCGAGAAGGAGATGGAGCTTGCGCGGCTGACACGGGACTTCCAGGTCACGGATCATATCTATCGGATGTTAAGGGAGAAGTACGAGGAGGCGAGGATCACCGAAGCCGGCGAGATAGGGAATGTGAGGATCATTGACGAGGCCGCGAGGCCGACGGCTCCGATTCGCCCTCGCACGCGGCTCAACCTCATCCTGGCCGCCCTCATGGGAGGAGTCCTTGGCCTGGGGGCCGCATTCGTACTCGAACACCTCGACGTCTCGGTGAAGTCGATGGCGGAGGTCGATCGATACCTCAAGCTGCCGATTCTGGGATCGATTCCGGAGATCGAGAGACAGCGGAGAGACGGGAACGAGGACAGAGGATCTCTGACCGTGGGAGGGATGGACGAACGGTTCATTGTGCACCAGGGATCGAAATCCCCGGTCTCGGAGGCGTATCGGTCACTTCGCACGAGCCTGCAGTTCGTCAATCTGGATGCGCCGCCACGAAGTCTTCTCGTTACGAGTGCGCTCCCCAGGGAGGGGAAATCGACGATAGCGACGAACCTCGGTGTAGCCATCGCCATCTCGGGGCGGAAGGTCATTCTCGTCGAGAGCGACCTGCGTCGCCCCGTTCTCCATGAGACATTCGGTGTCGAGAAGATACCGGGCATTACTGACGTGTTGCTGGGCGAGGTCGATGTCTCGACCGCCGCACGGCCGACAGGTGTCGAGAACTTGTATGTCCTTACCTCAGGGAGCATTCCACCCAATCCCTCAGAGCTACTCGGTTCGGAGAAGATGCGGCAGCTCCTTGAGAAACTCAAGCAAGAATTCGATGCAGTCATCCTCGACTCTCCGCCGGTACTAGCAGTGACGGATGCGGTAGTACTCGGCTCGGAGGTCGATAGCGTCATCTTGGTGGTGGAGCTCGGTCGAACCCCCCGGGACGCGGCGCTTCGTGCAAGGCAGATCCTTCAGGGGGCACGGGGGAATGTCTGTGGTGTGGTGGTCAACATGGTGCCCTCCGACGGGTTTGGGTATAGCTACTACCACTACTACCACTACTATCGCTACTACCGTTACTACGACGATGATAGCGGATCTGACAGGAGGGGGAGGTTCGTGAGGCGACGATCCGCGAAGAGGGAGCCTCAGGAAGTGGGAGCAAATCCAAAGGTGTAGGTGCCGCAAGAGACTCGCGGGAACGCGGCACCGTGGAACCAGCCGTATGCGCCGAAAGGGGAGTACGATGGAGACAATGGATCCGGGAGGAGAGCGACCTCGGGTGTCCCAGGGGAGGGAGCGACGAGCGTTGATTGTCTGTCTGTTGCTCGTCGTGATGCTTGTCTGGTGGGCAACCGGGACTGTAGCAGGTGTCAAAGAGCGTCCTGGTGTAGTCCGGGTAATGACCGGTGAGATCCTGCCGCCGGGCCGGATGTGGACCAGCATTACCGGAGAGTGGTACTCTCAGAAGGTTCCGACAGGAACGGAGTACACACAGTCGGAGGGACGAGGCACCGCCAGCATCGCCTGTGGACTGGTGACGGGCTGGGAGGCCTCCCTTTCGCTGCCTCTGCGATACTATATGGACGATCGGCCAGACGCACAAGGTGAGTTCGGCCAGGGCGATCTGGCGATCGGCCTGACGGCGGGCAGGACCTTTGGGGCCGGACTGCATGTTGCCGCTAACCTGTTTGCCTTAGCGCCTGTTGGAGCCGAAGCGAAACCAGTAGACGACACAAAGACTTCCCCGTTCAGCAACGACGCCCTTCAGGTGGGCGGAGGGTTGCTTGCGACATACGACTTCGCACGATCCGATGGAGGAATTCCCCTCAAGACGCATTTCAACGCACGCTATCTGGCGAACTTCCTTGAGCTCCCAACCAGACCTACCACGTGGAACAACCTTCTCCTACTGGGTATGGCGGGAGAGTGGGATCTGGGAGCATTCAGTCCGTTCGTCGAGATATCGAGCGATCAACCGGTCCACAATTACCTCATATATGCGTCGATGGCCCCTATACGGTTGACGCCAGGAGTCCGTTTCTCCACTCCGGTCGGGGCCGACCTCACGCTCGGGGTTGATATCGGGCTGTCGCAGGAACTCGATCAGTGGGATGTCAGTCCTGAAGGATTCGGCCCTGGGTACGAGGTCGGCGACAAGCTCGTCCCGCCGTGGAATGCTGTCGGGGCGGTGTCCGTCGCATTTCCCGCCTGGTACCCACCGCCGCCTCCATACGGCGTCGTGACCGGGCAGGTATCAGACACCGAGAGCGGGGTCCCCCTCGAGGCATCGATTTCCTTTCCGGATACTGATATCCCGAGCGTCTCGACTGATCCATCGACCGGGAGGTTTGTCGTCGAGGTTCCCGAGGGATCATGGAAGATGGTGATCGCCGCCGATGACTACCTCTGGAGAGCTGGCAAGATCACGGTAGCTCGCGGTGGTCATCTCGCAGTGAGCGTACGTCTGCGCAGCAGGGAGCGGGCTGTCAGTACTGAGCGGGCCGAGGCCCGGTACGCGACGGTCTCTCAGCTATTCGCACAGGCACAGGAATTGTCGCAGAGGGGGGAGCTGTACGAGGCAGCGAGTCTTCTCCAGCGGGCCGTGAACCTGGCTCCTGACAACGTGGAGGTTCAGAGGCTCCTGGCGCAGACCGAAGCGGCTATCCGAAGCCAGATCGCTGTCCACCGCGCGGATGCAAATAGCTATGAGAGCACGGGACGTTGGAGCCAAGCGGCGGCCGCCTGGAGGATGGTGCTGCAGCTCGACCCCGAGAACCTCGAGGCACACCAGAGACTGGTGACGATCGAACAGCGCAGGACTGCGCCTCCGCCTCGGAGTCGAGGAGCCGCCGGGGCGGGCCAGGGGGCGCGGGCGGCTGCTCCCTCCAGCGGAGCGGGAGGGCAGACCGGGGCGGGGAAGGGCGATCAGACAGCTCTGTCGAGCAGCCAGGTCCGTACTCTGTACACACAGGGTGTACGGGCCTTCACTGAGGAGCAGTATCAGCGTGCAGCCAGTTGTTTTCGGCAGGTACTCCAGGCCGATCCAGGCCATGCCGGGGCGAAGAGCTATCTGGCACGAACAGAGGCGAGGCTGCAGAGGCTGAAGACTAAGAACTGATGCACCCTCCGACAAGGTCAGGTGAGAACGAATGATTACGTCACGATTCCGCATTCAATTCGCGATCCCCTTCATGCTCTGGACCGCAGTGGTCGTGTGTAGCGGCCTCGTAGTGGCCTGGAAGGGAGCGACGGAGATCGTCGAGTCTCGCGCCAGGGATGAGGTGCTGAGGAGGGGGAGTCTGGTCGGAGGGGGCGTTGCCCGGCTCTCGATAGACCCGCTCATCCTTGGTGATGATGTAACGCTTGATCTCGTCGTTGGCGCGGCGCTGCACGATGATCCTGCAATTCGGTACATCGGTATCGAGGATGAACATGGAGCGAAACGAGCGTATCATGCAGTCCAGAAGGCCGGCGATGAATCGGGCGGAGACGGCCCCGAGGAGATACTTGAGGCACGGATCCCGATAGAGTTGGGTGGGGAGGTAATCGGACTTGTACGCATAGGACTCTCTTCGCGCGAGGTCGAGGCAGTAGATGAGGTGGTGAAGAGCCACGTACTCGGCCTGTTGCCGGTGGTCTGGATGGTCGCAGCGATTCTGGGAGTTGTGGGGGTGTCATTCTTGGTGGGAGGCGTCGTAGCGAGGACCGTGCAGGAGATACGAACGGCGATCGAATCCGGAAGAGAAGGGGAACTCTCGGAAACGATAGGGAAGCTCAAACAGGAGGAAGAGACGTGTAAAGCCAGTCTGGCGAAGACGAAGAAGGAGGAGTCCTCTCTGAGGGAGAAGGCTGCGCAGGAGAAGGCCACGCTCGAGCAGCTCACTAAGGAATTGGCAGAGGCGGAGAAGAGGACGAAACAGATTACTGCCCAGCAGGAGCGCCTTGTACAGGAGACAGAGGCTCGAACCGAGGAGTATCAGAAACTCACAGCGAATGTTGAAAAGCTCAAACAGGAGAGCGAAGAGCTGAGGCGTCGTCTCGAGGACGAACGGCACCACCAGGAAGTGTTGCTCAGGAGACGGGCCGGGCTCAAAGAATCAATCGAACGTCTGTCTCATGAGTATGGACGCAAGGCGGGTCAAGCTGGTGTCACTTCCGCTTCGCCTGCGGCCCGCGGAGTCAAGGAGGAGACGAAGAGCGCTGAGGCCGGAGAAGAAGGCCCTCGGTCGCCCGCAGATGTTTTCAAGGGTTTCAAGAAAGAGTCGAAATTGAGGCGACGATGATCTCTATGAGCAGGGAGTGGAGGCAGGAACCAGCTCGTCGATGGGTCGCCTATGGACTCCTCCTGTACGGGGCAGCCGCCGTCGGGCGGGCGGTGTGCCAGGCAGCCGAAGGCTGCACCTTGGGGGGATTCGTCAAGATCTTGCTGCCCAGTCTGGCGGTGTTGTGCGTTGCGTTCGTCGTCGCAGTCGTCGATATCCGCCAATTTCTGTCCGGGCTGGATCTTCGCGATCGCGGCACTCTCGGAGATGTGGCTCTGGGGGCTGCACTGGCTTCGGCTTGCCTGCCTCTCATCCTTGTCGGCCAGATCGTGGGCCTCACATATTCGCTGGCCGGACTGATCGTCGTGACAGGATTCACAATTGCCTGCGTTCTGACGGTCAGGCGCCCAGGGCCCGAAGGTCTGGTCGCCCTGCTTCTCGTTCTCCCCTTTCTCGCATTTCTGGAATGGGACTTCCGCGCAGCGTGGTTCGCGGGCGGCTTGGTGGGACCATTTCTCATCTCGCCGACCGTGATCGCGGTGTGGATGTTTTTCCTCTTCTCGCTGGCTCCTGTCATCGTCGGGCGAGGGAGCATCAGCCTCGCGGGAATCGGTCCGTACGTCGGGGCGTGGATCTTTCTCGTGTTGCTCTCTTCCCTTGCCGCGGTCGACCCCCTCATGAGTCTGCAGGAGGCGTCTCTCGAGATATTCTGTTTCCCGCTCTTTTTTGTGATCGTCGCGAGCCGGGTACGGTCGGCGAGGGAAGCCGTGATGGTGACATGGGGAATAGTCTGTTACGGGATACTCAGAATCGGTATCGTCTACTACTTCTACCTGCAAGTCCAACAGTTTGACATGTCACAGGCTGCCATCCTCAACTCCGTGCAGATCTACCGTGTGATCGACCACGTGGGGCTTATCGGCTGCATGGGAATCTTCGTGATGCCGCTGGCTATATCTCTCGTCGCCATAGCGAAGGTTCGGCGTTCACTTGTTCTCGCCTCCTTGGGAGCTGTCTTCTGTGGCGCGGCAATCGTCTCATCCCAGGTGCGTTCGACAGTACTCCCGATGCTGACAACCCTCCCTTTCATCGCGCTTCACCGCACACGGCGTCTGCCGATTCTCTGTTGTACGTCGGGACTCATCGTGGCGGTGTTGATCATCGGATTCACAGTGCAGCCGAACCTGTTCTCGCGGTTTCAGGGCTGGCAATCATGGAGCACTGTCGTCGCGGGCCAGGTGCCGCGGATCGATGCCTGGAAAGTGGCGCTCAAGATCCTGCGCGACTACCCACTGACCGGCATTGGGGAGGGGATGTGGGACAGGTACTACACCTTGTACACCGAGCGGATCTTCTGGTGGGGGAAAATGCGGCTCTATGTAAATTCGGCCCATCACATCCTCCTCCATCAGGCAGCGACAGGGGGGGTGCCTCTGCTCATCGCCTGGATCGGCCTCATCGCGGTCGTGCTCAAGAAGAGTGTTCGGACTCTCCGTACGGCGGTGGATCGGAGAGCGCGGAGTCTCACTGTGGGGTACCTCTGGAGTTTCGTCGGCTTCCTGACAGTGGGCATGATAGGAGGAGCTGCTTCCCTTCATATGCGCACGTGGGATCTGAGAAGAGTGATTGATGGCGGCATGATGTTCTGGCTGATCGTCGGAATGATCTGTTCACTGCATCTCATCGTGGAGTCGGGGGATCGACAGAGTTGAACGAGCAGGGAGTAGTTGCATTCGCCAAGGAGCGATTGGAGAGCGCGGATCCCATGGGTCGAGGCGGCAGGGTGCGGGCAGAAAGGGCGAGTCGATTCTCGGCTCTTTCGGGAAACCTCGTCGTCCTGATTTTCACATGCGCGTTCGGTCTGACATTTGTAGAGGTCGGTCTGCGTGTCTGGATGGGGATTCGAAGTCAGACAGAGCCGCCGCTGTGGGAGACGCTGATGCGGCCGAGCCCCTCGCTGGGCGTTGAACACAATCCCGACGTAAACGTCTCCATCTCGTTTCCCGAACACGAGCAGAAGCGCGTCTGTTTCAGGACGAATAACCAGGGTCTGCGGCAGGACGGTGATAGCTACTACGAGAAGCCAGAAGGATGTCTGCGGCTATTGGTGCTGGGCGACTCTCACATGGATGGTGTAGTCAACAACGAGGAACTATTCGCAGCTCGCCTGGAGGAATTCTTCAGATCGAACATCGAGCACGGCACAAGACCCAGAGTACAGGTGCTGAACGCGGCAGTCGCCACCTATGGACCCCTCCAACAACTCCTCTGGCTCCGTCAGTATGGGATCCTGTACCGTCCCGACATAGTGATAGTCGTCTTCTATGTGGGAAACGACATTGTCAATCTGCTCAGTGAGACCGTTCCGCATCTCGAGGAGGCGGCAGGAAACGAGTTCGTGCTGGCTGACTATCCTATTCAGCCGTCCCTTCCGCCGACAGGAAACGACAGGGGAATGGTCCTTGCTGCCAAATTCTTTCTCGAGCGGCACCTGGTGAGCTATCGACTGATGAGAGACTGGGTAAAGCGGTCGCCTCTTGGTCCAGTGCTGGCCACGCTCGGTCTGGCAGACCCTGAAAAGGCCACCGTGAATGCACGTCAGGCCGCAGAGGCAATCTCACCGGAGGGCATGGGTCAGAGTCTTACTCAGGCCCATCTCGCCAGGACGCGGCCAGATGAGATCGCAGCTGCATTCAGGAAGTGCGACAGGGTCCTGGATTGGCTTGGAGATGAGGTGGGGACGGTGGGAGCGGAGTGTCTCCTGGTTCTGCTGCCGACGAAGCAGCAAGTCGAGCCGGACGACGATCAGGAAAGAACAGCAAGGGTCGCTCATATACTGAGCCTCGAGAGACCCGACCTCCGCTTCGATGATGTGGTCTCATCTCAGATTCGGCCAATGGCTGAGCGAGCCGGCATCTCGGTCATAGATCCCCTGCCGGAGTTTAGAGACCATCGAGCGACGTCCGGCGGACGCCTGTACTACAAGACCGATTGGCATCTGAACTCGGCTGGCCATCGCCTACTGGGAGAGATCGTGGGGCGCTATCTGGTCGAATTCGATCTTCTGGCCGCAAGACGTTCTTAATCCTCACATGTACCTGACGGCCCGGGAGTCGGTCGGTCGGGGTCGCGGAGGGGGCGCTGGTGCTCGTAGGCAGTGAGAGTGACAGTCCGACGTCGATGCGGGGTGATCATGGCGCACGCACAGTCTTCTCTCGTTTTCAACGGGGAGCGGGCAATCCCCGATCACCTTGGTTCCCGACATGAGTTCTGCAAGCATCTGTTTGCATATGAGTTCGTTTCGTCTCGACTGCGGGCTGGGATGCGAGTGCTCGATCTGGGAAGTGGCGAAGGGTACGGTTCATCACTGCTCGCCAGGGGCGGAGCTGTGGTTGTCGGAGTCGACATCTCTTCTGCCGCAGTAGCTCGGGCGGAGGGCACCTACGGAGGAGATGGCGCATCATTTGCCGCCATGGACGCACAGCACCTCGGGTTGCGTAGTGGAGTATTCAAGATGGTCGTCTCCTTTCAGACGATAGAGCACCTGGAGCACCCCAGGCGCTATCTAGAGGAGGTTGCTCGGGTCCTGGAACCGGGCGGAACGTTCATTGTCTCTACGCTGAACAAGAGACTCTATTCCCCACGTCAGGGGACTTGCTGTGTAGAGTGCCACGTCAGGGAGTTCGAGGCACCGGAGCTTCATGAACTCCTCTGTGAGCGGTTCACTGACGTTGAGATCCTCGGCGTTCAGGCCAGCCAGAGGGTCCGCGACCTGGAATTCGTCGCAGATTCTCCTCGGCGGCGGAGGTCTCGGACGCGGACCCGGATGGCCCGATATGATTTCTGGGGGATGCGCCGGCTGATTCCGGAAGGCGTGAAAGAGAGTCTCGTGAATGCGGCCGCCGCGGTGGCCCGGCTCGGCATGCTCTGCCGCAAGGCGTTCATTACGACGGCCGACTTCTGGGTATCGCCGGAGAATATCGATTCGGCACTCGATCTTCTGGCGGTCTGCCAGAATCCATCGCCCCGGGTCCGCGACAGATCGCCAGGTGCTCTGCGGGCTCCACATCAGCTGGCAGAGTACCCGAAAGTCTGTGTAATCATGGTGAACTGGAACGGTCATCGACACCTGGCCTACTCCCTCCCGTCGCTCAGCAAGACGCGCTATTCAAATGCCGAATACGTGTTCGTCGATAACGGATCGGAAGATGACTCGGTAGAATTCGCGTCTCGCTTGATGCCTCGGCTAATCATCATTCGGAATGCAGAGAATCTGGGATGGACCGGAGGTAACAACGTCGGCATTCGACATGCCCTCGGAACCGGTGCCCGGTATGTGGCTCTTGTCAATACCGACATGTTTTTCGATTCTCGATGGCTGTACTACGGCGTGCAGGCTGCGGAGGAAGATGAGAAAGTCGGCATCGTAGGGTTCCATGTGGTTGGCGAGTACGGTAAGGAGGATGTCTCGCGGTTTCATGAAGCGACGGAATCATGGGATCGATTGGAGACGAGAGAGTCAGAACACATCAGCGGTTGTGCTCTTCTGATAAAGGTCGACGTCATTCACGCCGTTGGGCTCCTCGACGAGGCGTACTTCTGTTACGGAGATGAAGACGACTTCGAGTTGAGGGCAAAGCGCGCGGGCTACAGGATGATACGGGTGAACGTGCCGTTGTGGCACTTCTCAGAGGGGGGCGGAGAACGCGGGCTGGCCCGAAGCCGGCTGGCGATGAGAAACCAGCTCCGCTACGCGATCAAGAACCTCTCGGTGAAGGAAATCGCGATCCAGATGGCGGATCTGGTGAGCATTGCCTGTAATCCGCTGAGGCGCGTCAGCGCCACGTTCGCGCACCACAGGCGCCTTCGTCCTTCGAACATCGTGGTCAATGGGGGGATCCTCCTCTACGGTTTCGGCTGGAACCTTGTGCAGTTGCCCAGGACTCTTGCAGCGAGAAGACGCGATTTGAAACGACTGGCGGCCGTATTCTCTGACAGAGATGGCGGATCTATTCGTCCCTCCCGCAGGGCACGACAGAATGAGACGGTCTCGGTATGAGCGTTCCCGTCTCCACGTGGGATAGAGGCAGACGAACTGGACAGCACGCAGTTGAGCGGCGAGGCGGCTAATGAAGGTCGAGTCTGCGGTACGTAGAGGTCTTTTCTGGGTTTCGTTCAGCACCTCTGCCAGACAGGGTATCGAGTTCTGTACGGCGCTCTTTCTCGCCGCTCTTCTCGCTCCCGAGGACTTCGGTGTCTTTGCGATGGCATCCCTCGTGATCGGCTGGATGGGGATGGTCAGGGACCTGGGGTTCGGGGCAGCCCTGATCCACAACCAGGAGGAGATCGAGGAGTCGGCGCACACTGCGTTCACGTTGATTACGGGCACCGCGGTGGTGCTCTGCGCCGGCACCTGGGCGGTATCGCCGATTGCCGCCCGGTTCTTCGGGACGAGTGAGCTGACAGCAGTGCTGCGCGTGCTCGGCTTCTCGTTCATCATAATATCGCTGCGAGTCGTTCAAGCAACGATGCTGCAGAAGAATCTGAATTTCAAGAAGAACTCGATACCGCCCCTCATCTCCTCTCTTGCTCACGGGATCGTCTGTGTCTCCCTCGCCCTGCTCGGGTATGGGGTATGGAGTATCGTCGTCGGGTCTCTCTTCGGCAACGCGCTGTTGACAGTCCACTACTGGTTCATTTCTCCCTTCCGGCCGCGGCTTCGATTTAAGTGGCAGACTGCCAGGAGGCTTGTGGGATACGGTAATATCGCACTTCTCGACAATATCCTTATCTTCCTCCTGATGACATTCGATCGAGCAGCGATAGGCAGGATTCTCGGCGTGAAACCGCTCGGTTACTATGATTTCGCGTACCGGGTTGCCAATCTGCCGGCGACGAGGGTGACACGGGTGGTGTCAAATGTCATGTTTCCGGTCTACTCTCGGCTTCAGCGGGACGTGAACGAATTGAAACAGACCTACCTTCAGACGATTCGCTACCTGGCGATAATCGTCGTGCCGGTGTCGGCCGCTCTGGCCGGGCTTGGGCCATCATTTGCGGTGCTTCTCTATGGCGGCAAATGGGTCCCGGCTCTGGGAGCACTCAGGATTCTCGTCATATACGGAGTCACGACCGGGATCGGCGCGCCGGCCGCGACGGTTCTGTATGCCCTGGGTCGGCCGAGGGACTCCCTCACGATCAATGCGATAAAAGGCGCTCTCACCATCGGGTTCATCTATCACTCCGCGGTCCACGGAGGCATCATCGGCGTAGCTGCGTTGTTCGCAACAGTGCAGGTAGTTGCCACGGCGCTGCTCATTTGGCGTGCTAATCGATTGCTCGGAATAGAGGCTGCGGACTATCTGCATTGGCTCGGCTTGCCCGCCGGCTGCACGGGTGCCGCCGCCATTATGGGGTTGGCACTAGCGGCACGGTATCCAGCGATATTGCAGTCGTGGACTGGAGCCATAGGCACGTCGCTCATCCTGATATTGGTGTACGGACTTCTGCTGTTGCGATGCGACGGAGAACTGCGCTCCGTCGGTTCGAGAGTGTGGGCGGTCTGCCAGTCGAAAAACCCTCTCGCCCGAAGCAGAGCATGAGGCTGCGTGTCGGCGACAGGCATGGGGGTGAGAACTCTTGAGAATATGCTACACGGGGTGGGGCGACTACCCTCACGTGCGTCGGTTTGCTCGGTGGTTCTCGGACAGAGGACACGAGGTCCACGTCATCACCCACCACCCTGTTCCGATGTCGGGTGTCGTGATGCATGACCTGACTGCGGGGTCCGGGGCCCGCTCGAGAGTGGATCGATATGCTCACTTTGAGTTCAGGGCAAGGTACGCGGCCGTGGCGACGGCAGTCGGAAGAGTGCGGCGCCTCGTGAGAGAGATCAGGCCTGACGTCGTGCATGTCCAATCGATGTATTACCCCGGCTACCTGGGAGCCTTCGTCAGTATGGTTCCGCGAGTGATCACCGTCTGGGCGTTTGACGACGTCTGGTTGCCACTAGCGAAAGGGCCGTGGCTGCTGCGCCAGGGGCTGTCGCGATGGGCTCTGGAGAGGGGGAGGGTAGTGACCGGGATCTCGACCAGTCTGGTGGGCGAGATTCTCAGACTCCGGGTGGCTCAGGAGAGAGTCTGCGTCTTCCACTGGGGGGTCGATCTGGCGGTCTTCAACAGAGACAAGTCCAGGGAGAGTGTGCGCGCCAGCCTGGGGCTGGATGCCGACGGGAGAAAGGTGGTTCTCTCTTCGCGAAACCTGGACGCGACATGCAACACTGAATTGATCGTCCGGGCCATACCGGAAGTCGTGAAACGGGCACCAAACACCGATTTTCTCTTCCTCTGGAACTATGAGGACAGAGCCTATTCCGGGAAGATCCGGAAAATAGTAGATGAACTCGGAATAGGGCGGTGGACTCGGTTTGTTGGTCCCATCGACTACTCACAGGTGCACCGGTACTATCGCGCCGCTGATCTGTTTGTCTCAGTTCCACGTTTCGATTCAGGTCCTGTCTCACTCATTGAAGCTATGGCATGTGGAGCAGCACCGATAGTCAGTGATCTGGCGTGCGTGAGCGAATGGATCGATCATGGGAGGAACGGACTGGTGGTGGGGCCGGATGACCATGTCGGTCTGGCAGAGGCTATCGGGGACTTGCTAGCAGATGACGATCGAAGAGAGAAGATGGCCGAAAGAAACGTGGGGATGGTCCAGCAGTGCGCCGATCAAGACTGCAATATGGAGTGGATGGAGGACGTGTACCGAAAAGTCATTGCAGGAGAAGTTCGTATGCCGACCAGACCCAGGGCTATGAAGGCAGCGAAGCATGGATAGGCCGGAACTGTCAGTGATCGTACCGACTCGCACGAGAAGTGCAGTATTGCGGCGATGCCTCAAGGCACTGCTGGGTCAGGAGCCCGAGAGTCTGGCCTATGAGGTGATCGTCGTGGACGACGGAAGTACGGACGATACGTGCGGTGCAGTACATGAGGCAGCCACAGGGACAGATCGAGCCATTCTCTATGTGAGGCAAGAGACGCGGGGGCCTGCTGCGGCCAGGAATAGAGGACTCGAGTACGCACGGGGGAGGGTTGTCCTCTTCACCGGCGATGACATCATTGCCTCCGAGAGAATGCTGAGTACGCATATGTCCACCCACCGGAGCATGCCGGACGAGAATGTCGCGGTCCTCGGGCATGTCACCTGGGCGCCCGAGATTACGGTGACGCCGTTCATGGCGTGGCTCGAAAGCGGCGGCCCGCAGTTCAAGTACTGGGCGATCGAAGATCAAGAAGATGTTCCGTATCAGCACTTCTACACGTCCAACATCTCACTAAACAAGGATTTCTTGGATAGATATGGATCATTTGATGAGGATTTTCCTTTCGCCTCGTATGAAGATATCGAGCTCGGGCGACGCCTTGTACAGCAAGGTCTCCGCATCGTCTATCGTCGAGAAGCGGTGGGCTACCACTGGCATCCCACGTCGCTCGATGAGGCAATCGACAGGATGAGACGGGTGGGGGCGTCGTATGTCATGTACTGTCGAAAGACGGATGATTGGCCGCGAGTGAAACGGGGCGGTGGGCTTCTCCGATGGCGGCGGATGGCCTCTCGATATAGATATGGTCTCTCCTATCGATTGGGATCAGCACTGGAGACGAAGATGGTTGCGGGTGGGGTGTATCAGTACCTTATGAGACGGGCAATGGAAGAGGGAATGAAGGATGTCATCCAGGCGGGCGACCCTATTAGTGCTCAACCATAATGGCGCGGCACTGCTCGAAAAGTGCCTTCCCAGCGTCGTGGCTGCGTCGAGATTCGGCGGTCAGGAGCATTGCGTAGTCGTGGTCGACAATGCCAGCACGGATAGGAGCGTGGAGCTGCTGAGACGGGATTTCCCTCAGGTTGAAGTCAGGCGAAAGACACGCAATAGGTATCTTCTCTCATTCAACGACGCTATCTCCGAGTGTGAGACGGATTGGGTAGTCATTCTGAACAACGATGTGATAGTTGAGCCCGATTTCCTGCCTCCGTTGTTGGAGCACTTCTCCGATCGGCGAGTCTTTGCGGTAACGCCGCACATCCGATCTGATAAGCCCACTGAACGGTTCGGGTGCAGAAGGTATCCGATCCTCAGCAGAGGCGTGCTGCATACCAGGCCTGATTTCTCATCGCCGGGTGTTCAACTGACCCTGCTCGCTCACGGTGGCGCGGCAGCTCTCGACAGAGAGAAGTTCCTCGCGCTGGGAGGGTTCGACAGTCTCTATTGGAAGTGTCTATACGAGGACCTGGATCTCTCCTATGCTGCCTGGCTTCTCGGATGGCGCGTCATCTTCGAGCCACGCAGTGTGGTCTTTCACATTGGCGGAGCCTCGCTGGGGCGGGGAGGTGGGCCTTCGAGGAAGTGGAGACGAGTGGAGGAGCGTGTGCGGACCCTGTTCGTCCTCAAGAATATCGAGAACCATACGATGTTGAGCCAATGTCTCACGTTCTTCGCACTGCGCGTTCTCAAGGCAGCAGTGTCAGGCGATGTGAGTCGAATGTTGGCTCATCTCGACATTGCGCTCAGGTGGCCTCGCGTGGTCACCGCGAGGAGAAGGACGAGGGCGATGCGGCTGTACGACGACAGAGCGGTATTCGATGCTCTTCGGAGAAACAGGGGGCCTGAGAGCCATGATGGTTCCGGTAGGGGAAAAGAGCAAAGGTACATCGAATACCTGTACGAGGAACTGATGAAAGTCGCCGTGAGCCGTCGGAGTGCGCGGATCGGTGGCCTGCACGATGCGGGTGGGAGCTCGACGGAAGATGTCACGTGTGAGGTGAGTCAACAGCAGGTGAGGTTCTGGAATCAGGTGCGGAGAACGGACAGACCGTGAGACGGCTGGTCAGCAGTAGTGAACAGTGTAGAAAGGCTGGGCCGGACTGAGGGGGAGTTGCGGGAAGCCCGGGCGGGGGAGCGGCGGCAGGATCGTGAGATCGGGGGGATCGATGGCGACTGGTATCAGGATCGTGGTGTACCTCCTGGGAGAATGGGAGCATTTCCACCGACGTCCCATGCTCGAAGCGCTGGCGCGGAGCGGACTGGGGTGTGCAAATCTGCTTTGTGTCTCTCCTCCCAGGTCACTACGCCATCTGCTGCGGGGGAGTGCGCGGACCAACAGAGGAGTGGGGCAGCCATTCCACCAGCGAATTGCCCCGAACATCTTTCTTACGCGCCCTTACATATGGCTGCCATTTGTCGGGCGGAGGGGGAGGCGAAACAGGACGTGGCGGTCGATTGTCGAGCGGCAGGTACGGTGGGCTCTCTCGTTGGTGGGGGGCGCTGACGACCCTGTTGTGGCCTGGATGTACCGCCCGGACCAGGTGTACAATCTGGGCATGGCGGGCGAGGAATTCGTCGTATACGAGTGCTTCGATGAATATCGGCTGAACTACTGGGACGGTATAGCAATACCGGAGGTCGCCGCCATGGAAGCTGCGCTCCTCGAGCGGGTAGATCTCGTCTTCGCCACTGCTCGTTCATTGATTGAGGATCGCAGGAGAGAGGGATTGCGGATCGAGTACGCACCTAACGGCGTCGATTTCCAGAACGTGGCGCGTGCCGCAGATCCGAACACTTCCCTTCCCGAGGAGATACGCCACGTCCCCAGGCCGAGGTTGGGGTACGTGGGCAGGCTGTCGGATGCCCTCGATCTGGAGCTACTGGAGGGCTTATCACGGACGAGACCGGACTGGTCCTTCGTTTTCGTTGGTCCAATCGATGGGACAACCGAAGAGAAGCTCGCTCCATTCCGTGGTCGCGCCAATCTCCACGTACTTGGCGCAAAGCGTCGCGATGACCTTGTTGGGTATCTGCGTGCGTTTGACGTTGGCCTCATACCATACAAGCGCAACGGGTTTAACAAGCATCGCAATCCCCTGAAGCTGTGGGAGTATCTGGCTGCGGGCCTCCCGGTAGTCAGCACTCCGCTGCACGAACTCGAGGACATGAGGGATGTAGTCTGGATTGCTGATGGAATCGATGAATTCAGGCGGGCAATCGGTTCAGCGATAGCCGAGTGCAGTCAGGCCGGCCGACAGCGGCGAATGGCGGTCGCGCGAGACCACTCCTGGGACCGTCTCGCCGGCCGAATGCTCCAGACACTCAGTTCGGTGCTCGGAGAGAAGCGCGCGGGCCGCAACCTCTGTGGGGAGGGCCGCGTCGGGCAGGTTCCTCCTTCTCATCATGGACTGGCGAGAGGAGGGGATAGGTCGATTCCCTCTGTGCCGTGGCCGTACGATGTCGAACCGGCTCCGTACTCGCCGGAGCCGGTCAGGGGAACGGCTGGCGCAGGAGGGATCAATCAATGAAGGCACGGAGGCAGAGATCGGCCGAGAGACTATTGTGTCCGCACTCACGTTGCGGAACGAGATCTCCTTCCGGCCTGTGTAGCGTGTTGCCACCTACCCTAATAAGATGCGAATCGTGATCTTGACACAAGATTTTCCCCCGTGCGTCGGGGGTACAGCTGAGTTTGTCCATCAGCTGGCGTCCGCGCTCCACCGACACGGAAGCGAGGTCTCGGTCCTTGCTCCTGGACCGCGCAACGGTACTGATGAGAATCAGTCATATCGAGTGGAGCGTTACTCACGCCCGCGGCGGTTCGCTGCAATCGGGACGGCACAGGCCTTCAGCCGGGCCGTCAGGAGATATCGGCCGGAGATCGTCTTTCTCGGGCATCTCATGACGACGCATGCGCTCTCGCCGCTTCTCTGCCGTCGCCTGCTCGGACTTCCATACGTCATACTGATCCACGGGACTGATCTCCGGTACTGCCTTACGCGTTCGACGGTCGATGCTCTCATCGGGCGGCGCATCCTATTTAGCGCACTCTCCGTCATGGTGAACAGTGACCATACACGCAACCGTCTGTTGTCCTGTGGGTATCCGGCCGAGAGAGTCTCGGTCGTACACCCGGGTGTCGATGCTGCACTGTTCAATCAACAGGTGGACCCCGGTGAGGTGCGACGAAAACAGAAACTCGACGGTCGTCCCATAGTGATCACCGTTTCACGGCTTGCCCAGCGAAAGGGGCATGCGGCGGTGATCCGGGCGCTGCCAGCGGTGATGGAGAAGATCGGGCCCGTCGTCTACGTGATCGTCGGGAGAGGTCCGGAGGAGGGTCGGCTTCGCGCTCTTGTGCGGGAGTGTGGGCTCGATGCGCACGTCCGCTTTGTCGGCTACGTTGGCCGGGGCGAGCTTCCTGCGTATTACCGCGCCGCTGACCTCTTTGTGATGCCGGCAGAAGAGCTGGGGCCCGAGGATTCAGGTGATGTGGAGGGCTTCGGTATCGCCTTCTGCGAGGCCGCATCGTGCGGGCTCCCGGCTATCGGTTCGAGGACCGGAGGAATCCCTGAGGCGGTGATCGACGGCGTGACCGGCATTCTCGTTGACCCCGGGAATGTGCCGCAGCTCGCTGAGGCAATGACGAGGCTCTTGGCTGATAGATCGCTGGCTCTGGAGATGGGGCGGAGAGGTCTGGAGAGGGTGAGAGAGGAACTGACATGGGAGCGGACAGGGCGCCAGGTGGGAGAACATCTCGAACATCTTCTGAAAACCGAGAGAATGGCAAGGAAAGGCTGGTGGTAGAAGTGAGAGATGAGTATGGAGCCGCAGTCGCTCCTTCGCGCGACGAGAGCCTACATCTCGACGACCTGGCGATCGAAGGAGGCAGTCCGACGAGGGAACAGTTCCTGGTATTCGGCGCTCCCCTCCTGGGCCCGGAGGAGATCGATGAAGTTGTCGATACGCTGCGTTCCGGCTGGATCGGAACAGGGCCCAAAGTGATGGAGTTCGAGCGACGTTTTGCTGATTATGTGGGGGCATCACACGCGGTTGCGGTGAGTTCGTGCACAGCGGCGCTCCACCTTGCCCTCAGCACGCTCGGCGTGGGGGCGGGAGACGAAGTGATCACGAGTCCTCTCACGTTCGCTGCGACCGTGAATGTGATCGTCCAGCTCGGCGCTACACCTGTGTTCGCCGACATAGTCAGGGAGACGATGAATATCGATCCGGAGTCAATCGAGCGGGCGATCACCCGAAGAACGAAGGTGATCGTGCCGGTTCACTTTGCCGGACAGCCATGCCAGATGGACGAGATCATGGGAATCGCCAATCGGCACGACCTCGATGTCGTCGAGGATGCGGCACATGCCGTAGGAGCAATGTATCACGGTCAGAAAGTCGGGAGCCTCGGTCATCTGACTGCCTTCAGTTTCTATCCGAACAAGAACATCACGACCATCGAGGGAGGAATGGTGACAACCGAAAGCAGCACGTGGGCCGAGAGGATCAGGCGCCTGAGGCTCCACGGCCTGTCGAGCGATGCCTGGGGGCGGTACAACTCGTCCAAGCTCACGCTGAGCATGGTCGAGGAACCAGGGTACAAGTACAACATGACGGATGTTCAGGCATCACTGGGCATTCATCAGCTCTCCAAGATAGAGCGATTCCGTAGGCGCCGACGGAAGATCGCGGAGATCTACGATCGTGCGTTCCGTCCTTCACCCTACTTGATGCTGCCATCGGTCATATCCGGGATCCGGCACGCCCATCATCTGTACGTCGTCCATCTGAACCTGGATACGCTGAAAGTAGATAGGGATCGGGTCGCCGGGGCGCTGCTTGCAGAGAATATCGGAACCGGGATTCATTATATAGCGCTCCACCTTCATCCGTTCTATCGCGAATGGCTGGGCCATCGTAGGGGGGATTTCCCGAACGCAGAGGATGTCTCTGCGAGGACACTCTCCCTCCCGCTCACGGCCGGAATGCACGATCAGGATGCGAAAGATGTCGTCTCTGCTGTTCGCAAGGTACTCCGCCACTTCAGGAGATAGATGATATGGCGCGGAGCCGTACCGTGAGGAATCGACTGCATGTGTCACTCGTGGTGAGTGAGGTGGGGGGAAGGACGGGTGTCTCGACCCATGTGAGGGATCTGGCGAAATATCTCTCAGGTGAGGGGAACGGAGTGAGCGTCATAAGCCGCGATGTCCAGGATGGTACTGGCAGCGACGGCATTCGATATGTCAGGGTGCCGGACGTTGTAGGTCTGCCGCAGCCTCTGTTTATCTTCTTGAAGCTCCTATCGTTGCATCAGAGGGACCCGGTCGATGTCGTCCATGTGCACGATTCAGTTGCCTTTCTCGGCGTTGACCTGTTCTGTCGCGTGAGTGGCGTTCGTTCCGTCTTCACCATGCAGGCATCGATTCTCAGCCCCGGCCGGGACCGAGACTATGCGTGGCATGCTGCGCAGATCTTCCAGCTCACCAACCGATATGTGTGTCGGGCCTCCGATCTCGTCATCTGTCCGAGTCGAGAGATGGTCGAGTGCGCCCTGCGCGGCGGGGCGCCGCCGCGCAAGATACGGTTACTCTTCAACCCCGTTGACTCTGAGCTCTTTGCTCCTGGTGCGTCAGCGGGTGGAAGGGGCGGGCGCCGGAATGGCGCCGTGCAAAGCGCCCCGGCGGTTGGTAGGCACGTGCGTCCGAGGGGACGGGCCTGTCTGTTCGTGGGAGGGTTCAGGCCGGTGAAGGGTCCGGAGGTTCTCGTGCGGGCCATACCTCACATCCTCGAGAACGCACCGGATGCTCACTTTGTCATGGTGGGAGATGGCCCCGAGCGGGATAGGTGTGAGGAACTGGCGCGCCTTCAGGGCATCCAGGACTCCATCTCATTCGTGGGGCATGTCCCCTATCAGGATTTGCCCTCCTACTACGGCCTCGCCGATCTATTCGTGATGCCGTCGTTGAATGAGCCGATGGGGCTGGCGCTGATGCAGGCACTCTCATGTGGGGTTCCGGTGGTGGCCTCCGAGGTGGGTGGAATACCGGAGATTGTGCGGCACGGGCGGAACGGCTTGCTCGTACCCCCTGGGGACGAGCGCGCGCTGGCGGAGGCCATCATCGAGATCCTGAGCGATGATGCCCTGGGCCGGCGGCTGAGGGACGGTGCGTGTGCTACGGGCGCGGGACTGACGTGGAACGAGCGGATCGGCCAATTCACAGAGACGTACCGGCAGATTGTCCGCGAAGCCACAGGTGGCCGAGACCGATCGAATGGGAAGACCAGGAGGAGGAGATGGCCGTCCTCGTCTGCTTTGGCGACTACTGGGACGATGCCTGGAGGCGTCGCCAGCAATTGATGTGGCGTCTTGCTCGGAGTGAGCTACTCGATGGCGTCGTCTATGTCGAACAGCCATTGACGTTGTTCTCATTCCTCAAGTTCTGCTTCGGGGGGGGAGATGAGGATGCGCGGCATCGCTGGCGCAGGGTTCTGCGACGGGGATTTGTTGCCAAGATGAAACCACGCGAAGTCTATGTCTTGACTCCGCTCACCATCCCGCTCCGGGGAAGCGGCTTCCTGTTGGACCTGGATCTGAAGATGCGTCACTGGGCTGAGGTCTATCTCGTTCGATGGTTCCTGAAGCGATACGGGGTGAAGGATGTGCTCCTGTGGGTCAGCCATCCCTTTCTCCCCCTCAAGACGCCGGAGCGGCTTGGTGGGAATCTGCTCTGCTACGACTGTACGGAGGAGTTCAGCGAATTCGCGGAATACCCCGAGTACGCGCGCCGGCGGTTTTACATCGCGGATCAGTCGTTCACGCGCTCGGCAAAGGTCGCCACGGTCGTCTCGGACTATCTTGAAATCTCGAGGCGGCGCGTACGGCAGGATGTGATTCGCATACCGAATGGTGTGGACATCGACGTGTTTGGAGGTGATGGAGAGGGGGAGCCAGCGGACTTGCGCCACATCCCCAGGCCGCGGCTTGTATCGATAGGGGGAATCAACAACAGCTATCACTGGGAGCTCGTCGAGCGCCTTGCACAGACGCGCCCGGAGTGGTCACTCGTATTCATCGGGGCGGTGAAGGTGGAGCCGGGTCTCCGCCGCAGGCTCAGAAGATATCCCTCGATCCACTTCCTCGGCAGGAAGCCCTATGGGGCATTGGCAGGGTATCTGAAGCATATTGATGTCTGTCTGCAGCTGTACAGACCGACCGATGCCAATCGCTCGCGGAATGCGCAGAAACTCCTTCTCTACCTCGCCGCGGGGAAGCCAGTTGTTTCGACGGCGACCGGTGATGTGGAACGACTCCGTAACCATGTGGAGGTGGCGAAGACCGATGATGTGTTCATTGAGCTCGTGGAGCAGGTACTCAGACAGGACACAGTCGCTGCGCGCAGTGGGAGATTGGAGGAGGCGGAAAGACATACCTGGAGCGAACGAGTTCGCCAGGTGGAAGATGCGCTGCGACCTCATCTGCAGGGTGTGAGGTGAATTCGGTGGGAGATTATCTATCTGAAGGCATCGGGGGAGATACCTCTCGGAGGATAGGTCAGGGTAGGAAAGGGCTGATGGTCCCGGGGATGGTGAGTGAGACCATCTTTGTGGCTATCGCCTCCCGGCCGACCTTGAGGACAGGAGGCGAGCGATACCTGAGCGAGGTGTACCGGTACGTCGCGGGACGAGGGTGGGGCGACGTACGACTGATAGTACTTTCCGATCTTCCTGTCTGGGTGAGGCGGGGTGGCGTCGTTCTCTCGAGTTTCCTCACGAACCTGTGGCTGCTGAGGAGACTGCTGCGTATCCAGGGACGGCCGATCGTGTTGCTGGAGGATTTCCATCATCACCCGAGGGTGGTTATCGCCAATTGGGTGCTGAAGCTACTTCGCCCCGTGCGCATCGTGGGAATCGTCCAGAGTCATCTCTTCTATCACTCGATTCTCCGGTCTAGTCTGGCCAGGGTCCTCGACCAGATCGCAGTGAGGCACTTTTTCCGGCAGGTGGATGTGATCATCGCGAACAGCCGCAGCACGGCTGAGGGTGTGCTGCAGTTCGGGATCGACCGCAGCAAGATTCGCGTGGTCCACCCGGGACTGAGCCCCCCCCGGCGTTCTGCACAAACCCAGGCGATTCCGCAGCTCGTGACGAGAGGACGGACGAACATCTTGTTCGTCGGTCGATGCGAACCGATCAAGGGGCTTGAGGATCTCCTCAAAGCGATGGCGCTGCTGGGCGATCACGACGTTAGATTGGGAATCGTTGGGGACACAGATGAGGATCCGGAATACTTCGAGAGCCTCCGGCAGTTGGTCGGCCGGCTCGGGCTCAGGACGAGGGTCCACTTCGTTGGGAGGATTGACGAGGAGGCGGTGCTTGCGGAGTGGTATGCACGATCTGACATCCTCGTGCTGCCGTCCCTGTGGGAGGGCTACGGAATCGTCCTGCTGGAGGCGATGTCTTTTGGCCTCCCTGTCATCGCCACACGCGTAGGAGGTATTCCCGAGATAGTCTCCGACGGGAGGAATGGACTGCTGGTGGAGGCCGGCAATGTACCAGATCTTGCCCGCGCCATGAGGTATCTGATCGAACATCCTGAATACGCCCGAACACTGTCCGATGGCGCACTCGAGACTGTCAGTCCCGCACGAGAATGGACGAAAGTGGGAGAAGAAGTATGGGGGATTCTGGAGGAGGCGTGCCTCTGCCGATAGATAAAGAGGTAGCGGCATGAGAGCCGGAGGACGCTTCAGCCGGTGATGAAAGGAGACGTCGGTGAGTAGGGCCATACGACTGGCGATCGTCGGAGTTGGTGAGATGGGCGTCTCACGAGCTGTGGTGGCCAATGCGCTTCCCTGTTACGAGCTCGTCTGCCTCGTGGAACAGAGCAGAATGGTTGGGAGGATTGCTGCCCGGCAGTTCGGAGTCCCCTGCTATCGCTCGCTGACCAGGGCAATGAGGCAGGAAGACGTTGACGCAGTGATGGTCTGTACGCCGCCACATGCCCACTGCGAGGTCGCTATCGAGGCCGTACGTGCGGGAAAGCACGTGTTGTGTGAGAAGCCGCTCGGTACCACCCTGCCCGAATCGAAGCGAATGCTCGAAGCAGCGCGGCACACCGGCGCAGTTCATCAGGTGGGCTACGACATGAGATTTCATCCTGTCTATGCCAAGGCGAAGCAGTTGCTCGACAGTGGAGTGATCGGGGACGTGCGCTACCTCATGGCAGTCGCCCATGACGGAGAGGTGGCGGAGCGAGTCGACATCTCGAAGCGCAAGGATCTGATCGATCGCGGAGGGCTCTTCGGGGTGTTCGCGCCCCACGTCATCGACATAGTGTTGTGGTACGGAGGAGAGATCGAAGAGCTTGCTGCTCTGGGGACAGCAGGGAACGCGGAGGGGTTAGTCGACTTCGCGTCCGCAGTCTGTCGATTTCGCGGCGGGGCCCACGGGATTGTGGATCTCGGGTGGAGTCACCACGGGATCGATAAGCCGCACTTCAATTTCACTATGACTGGGACTAAAGGCTCGATGTTGGTCGAAACCGATCAGTTGTGCCTGCGCCTCCAAGAACCGACCGATGATTTCGGGCGAGGGGAGTCTGTGCTCTACGGTCCAGAGATCTGGGGCCGGACAGGCTTCGATTTCACAGGAAAGCCGCTTTCCCGGGAGATGGAGGCATTTGCCGGGGCGATCACATCAGGGAGATCTGGTTCGCCCAGCTGGGAGGACGGATATCGCGTAGATGAATTTGTTGCTGCTCTAAAGGCTACCGCTTCTCAACCTGCCATCGTCTCGTTTCCTTTGGATCGTGACGAACGGGAATGGGGAAAGAACGATGACATCTGGCCAAGAAGTGAGTGCTACGCTCGCGGCGGATAGCGAGAGACTTCTTCTTCCGCGGCTGATGGTCGGGTCCAATCCCTTCCAGGGGGTCTCGTACAAGAGCGAAGCACTGAGGAGGGAATATCGGAGTCGCTTTTCCCGCCCTGAAGCAATTCTCGAGGTGATCGGGCACTGCCTCGAGCTGGGCGTCACGACGGCACACTGCTATGCGCGCCAGGCTCAGGTGGAGGCACTGAAGATGGCCCAGGCTCGATACGGCGGCCTTCCTGACACGGTGGCCGTTCTGCCCGATGTGTACGAGGCGATGGCGAGGCAGACAGGGGAGATGGCAGGGACGGCGACTCGGGAGAAGATCAAGTTCATCGTCCGATCGATGCCGCGTCTCGTCTCGGCCGGCGTGAGCGGGAACGTCCTGCCGCTCGTCGAAGAGGTGCTCGAGACCGAGATAGGTCTTGTCTCCCAGGTCCATCCCAGGATCATTCTCTTACACGGAATGCTCGCTGACATGGCATGCGCGATCAGACATCGCTCTGTGGTGGAGACGTTCATCAAGAAGGTGAGGGCCACCGGCGCCGTCGCTGGCCTTGCCACTCACAACCTGGGAGTGATGTGGCGGAACCTGACGGCAATGGAGCTCAGCGTTCCCGTGATAATGGCACCATTCAACCCGCTTGGGTTCATGATGAATCCTTCGGTGGACGCATGTCTTGACGTGGCGGGCGATCGTGGATCCACGCTAATCATAGCCAAGAAGGTCCTGGCCGGAGGCGTCATCGAGCCAGAAGGGGCGCTGAGATATGTGTTCGAGGAGGTGGGCGTCGAGTCGGCGGCGATCGGCGTGGCCACTATCGAGGAGGCAGAGAAGACATTCGGTGCCGCACGATCGATACTGGGGGACGACTTTGACCGGAGGTATGAAATTGCCAGCTGAGGTCGGAGCCACCGAGAGCGACAGCGTCCTGCGAATTGATGTTCTGGTCGGGCAGATCAACGTCGATCTGACGACATGCCAGGGATGCGGTTGCTGCGCCGAAGGGTGCCCCGAGGGTGCGCTCGTGATGGTTCTGGACGTCGAGGGAGTCTTCTCCCATCCTGACGTCTTCGATACGGAGGCATGCATTGGCTGCGGTGCCTGCAAAGCCCGCTGCCCCTCCGGCAGCATCAGCCTGTTGTTCAGCTTCGAAAATGAGGAGGAGGATGACAGCTCCGGGGAGCAAAGTCCCGAGGATGCTTCTCATTGGGCTTGACGGCGCCGACTGGCGTGTGATGAAGCCGCTGATGGAGAAAGGACAGCTGCCCACGCTTGCTCGCCTGGCAGCGGAAGGGGTCCGTGGAGATCTGCTCTCATTCGAGCCTCTGGCTTCTCCACTCGTCTGGACAAGCATTGCCACCGGTAAGGTTCCTGAGAAGCACGGAATCAAGGACTTCTTCGCAACACAATCAGCCATCAAGGCAAAGCGGATATGGGACATCGTTCGTCAACAGAGACCAGAGGCGAAGATCGGACTGTACAAGTATCTCTTCACCTGGCCGCCCGAGCGGGGCCTCGCATTTGTCGTGCCGGGTTGGACCGCGCGATCTCCGGAGACTGTTCCAGCACATCTGCGGTTCATCAAAGAGATCGAGATGGCGGGTCTCCCGAGCACGAACACGGCGTTGATGCACTATCTGGACGTCGGCTTGCGTGGGCTCATTCATGGGATGAGGGTCTCCACGCTCACACGATGTGCGCTCGTCGCGCTCTACCAACGGCTGCTCAAGCCGAGCAATGTCGAACTGCACTACCGGAAGCAACTTCTGGAGGCGTTGATCGCCGGGGATATCTACTCGCGGCTGATGAGAAAACAGAGATTGGACTTCTCAGCCAGCATCTACGCGGGCCTGGATGGGATTTCGCACCACTACTGGAAGTACTACGAGCCCCATCTCTTTAGAGATGTCTCGCCTCGGGAGAAGCGACGGTACGGAGATGTCGTGGCGCGATGCTACCGAGCTGCGGACCGGATGGTCGGGCGTCTGATGCAAAGCGTCGGAAGGGAGACTAATGTCATAGTTGCCTCGGATCATGGATTTCGAGCCAGCAAAGACTGCTGGATGAAGCGTCAGCTCAACGTTGGCCTCTTACTGCAACGGCTCGGTATCGACGACAGGGTCTATGTCAGCATCATCCTCGACAAGGTCCATTTGAGGTTGAGGGCCGGGAGCCGAGCTGAGCGGAGTGAACTCGTCGAGATGTTGCGTGGCATCGAATACAGGGACAGCAGGGAGTCATTCCTCGAGGTCGATCTGGGATCAGATGATGCGTCGATAGGCATTCGGCCGAGACAGATCGTCGACCAGGGCGACAACCCGTCGATACGCATGCTGGGCGGAGAGGTCCGGCTTCAGGAGCTATTGATAGAGAAGGCGGAGATCTCCGGCACTCATGATCCGACGGGGATTCTGATCATGCGGGGGCCTGCAGTGAACAGGGGAGCTGACATTGGAGTGGTGAGCGTCCTCGACCTGACTCCGACGATGCTCGTCCTGATGAACCTGGCGGTGGGGAGGGACATGGATGGGAGAGTGTTGTCAGAGACCATCGAGCCTGAGTTTCTACGTCGCCACCCGATCCGCTACGTCGACTCATATGAAGAGAGTGCGCACCCGGGACCCGAGCCGGCTGAGATCGAGGAGAGACTGGTCGCGGAGAGTATTGTGGGCGAGAGACTCCGGGGCTTGGGTTACATCGAGTAGCGTAACGGAGAGTCATAGTGAGAGTCCTCTTCCTCAGTTCAGGGTATCCGCCGTCGCGAGGCGGCGTCCAGGTCTACACGTACGAGGTTGCTCGACAACTCGCGGCGCGGGCCGAGGATCTAATCGTCGTCGTCCCGAAATGCGGCGGCGGCCGTATGGGGAGAGACCCTGCATTTCGATTGGTGTATGTGCCGAGGATCGGCCTGGTCAGGGAAGCCGCGATGTTCTTGGTTACACTCTGGTTCGCACTGAGGGGGCGCGCAGACGTCATTTTCAACGCTGTCTGGTTGCCATGTGGTGCCATTGCCATGCTCGTCTCACGGCTTGTCTCCGTGCCATATGTTGTTGCCGCTCACGGGTCGGAACTGCTCGATCGGCAGAATGCGGGGGAGAGGCTGAAGGATGCGGTGAGGAGGCGACTCGGTTGGCTCCGGCGAAGGGTGCTGAAGAGTGCGGAAGCTGTCGTGGCCGTCAGTGACTACACGCGCGCTCTGGCGGTGCTGGCGGGAGCGGATCCTACCAGGGCTACAGCCGTCCCGAATGGCGTTGACGAGAAGAGATTCTGCATGCAGCCGCCGTCGGCGGATCTGGTTGCGGCGTACGGTCTGGAGGGGAAACGCGTGATCCTCACGGTGGCGAGGCTTGACTATCACAAAGGACATGCGGACGTCATTCAGGCGCTGCCAGAGGTCATCAGGCAGGTGCGGGAGGCCGTCTATCTTGTCGTTGGCGAAGGGCCGCGTAAGCGTGAGTTGGAGGAGCTTGCGCGCGGCCTGGGGGTGGATGGATGGATCAGGTTTGCTGGTTCCGTGGATGAGGGTCGACTTGTACAGATGTACAATCTGGCCGATGTCTTGGTCATGATTCCACATGAGACGGAAAAGGACGTTGAAGGGTTTGGACTCGTCTTTCTCGAAGCGAATGCCTGCGGCAAGCCAGTAGTGGGAGGAGACTCGGGGGGCGTGGGCGAGGCAATAGTCGCAGGTGTCACTGGTCTATTGGTCGAGCCAGGCGATGTCGATGGCATCGCGAGAGCGCTGGTCACTATCTTGCGAGATGGGGCCCTGGCGCAGAGGCTCGGCTCTTCAGGCAGGCGCAGAGTCGAGCACGATTTCAACTGGGCATCAACTACAACGAAATTGTGGTCGGTGCTGAGCGATTGCACCGACGTGGAAGAGAGACTGGGAGACCCAAATGTGCGGCATCTGCGGTATGGCGGGGTTCAGTGAACGCGATCTACTAGTGCGTATGTGCGCGACACTGAGACACCGCGGTCCAGACGGGTGGGGCATGTTCTGCGATGAAGGGGTTGGCCTGGGTTCGACCCGACTGGCCGTCATCGATTCGGTGACCGGGCGTCAGCCAATGCACAACGAGGAGAGGACGATCTGGATCGTTTTCGACGGAGAGATCTACAACTCGCCCGAGCTGAGACGGCAGCTGCTATCCAAGGGACACACCTTCCGCACGGCGAGCGATACAGAGACAATTCTCCATCTGTATGAGGAAAAGGGAGAAGGTTGCCTCCAGTGGATCGAGGGGATGTTTGCCTTTGCTCTCTGGGACGGGCGGCAACGTGTCCTCATGCTTGCCAGAGACAGGATCGGTATCAAGCCGCTCCACTACGCGATTCTCGGCAATAGGTTGCTGTTCGGTTCTGAGATCAAGGCGCTGCTCGAATACGAATCGCTTGGAGTTGAGGTCGATCCACGAGCCCTCCATGACTACCTGAGCTATCTCTGCGTTCCTGCGCCCCGCACTATGATGAAGAACATTCGCAAGCTCCGTCCCGGGCACCTCCTCACCTATCGTGGGGGGGTGGTGGCGACGCGATGCTACTGGGAGGTGCAACCCCACAATCCCGACGGCAGGACGCCCACACAGCATCGCGAGGCGATCCGGCACCTCATGGAAGATGCGGTGCGGCGGGAGCTGCGGAGCGATTCACCTGTGGGTGTTCTTCTCAGCGGTGGGGCCGACTCGAGTACCGTTACCGCCTTGGCGGCCACCTACTCAGCCGAACGGCTCAGGACGTTCACGGTGGGCTTTGCGGAGGAGGAGGATCAGCACTGTGACGAACGGGCATACGCCCGCCACATCGCCGGTATGTACGGCACTGAGCATCATGAACTTCTCGTGAGCCCGAACATTGTGTCGTACCTACCTCGCATGGTCCGTTTCTTCGACGAGCCGTTCGGCAATCCGACGGCGATCGCCGCGTACCTTATTTCAGAGATGGCGAAGCGTTATGTCAGTGTCGTATTGAACGGTATCGGAGGGGACGAGTTGTTTGGCGGCTATCCGAGATATATCGGATGGAGGTTTATTGCGTGGTATGCCGAGTTGCCCCGTCGACTGCGTCGCCACACTGTTTCCAGAATCCTTGATGTGATGGAGCACGACCCGCACTTCAATCGGCTGATATATCGATTTCGCGAATTCGACCGGGTTGCGGACATGAGTCGAGAGCGGCGCTACTTCGGCCTGATATCTCTGTTCACCGAGGACGAGAAAAGAGAGCTGTACTCGCCAGACCTCTGTGCTGCTCTCGGTGGTGAGGACAGCGCATCGGTCCTCGATCCCTATCTAAGACAGGATGATGGGAGCGACCCGGTGAATCAACTCGCTTATACCGATGTGAGGGCCTACCTGACAGATAACCTCCTGACATACTTCGATCGAATGAGTATGGCCGTATCTCTCGAAACGCGTGTACCTCTGTGTGACCATCGCCTCGTCGAATATGCCCTCGGAATCCCTTCGTGGGTGAAGATGCGCCATCTGAGACCGAAGTATCTTATGAGGGAGGCGGTGCGTGACCTTCTCCCGCGCGACACGTTGTCCAGGCGCAAGCAGGGGTTCGTACTTCCGGTTGAGCGCTGGTTGCGTAGAGAGTTGCGTGTCTATGTACAGGAAGTTCTGCTCGATCCCAGCACACTTCGCCGTCCATATTTCAGGGGAGATCGAATCGAGCGGCTGCTGTTCGAATGTCTCGACGGGAAACGCGGATCTGGAGTACGTGTCTGGGCACTGCTGATCCTGGAGCTCTGGAACCGCCTCTATCTGGACGGGGAGGGCCGCCTGAGCCAGAAAGAGAAGAGGGAAGCTCGTGCGCGTGCTCATCGTCAACCAGTACTTCCCGCCGGAAGTCGAACCTTCGGCGACTAAGATACACGAAGTGTCACGGGAATGGGTGCGCAGTGGGCTGAGCGTCACCGTGATCACCGGGATGCCCAACTACCCGAGCGGGGTGATCCGTCCGGGCTATCGACATCGCTTGTGGCGTGTCGAGCGAGTCGATGGCGTGCGGGTCATCCGGGTCTTTGCGATTCCCGCAAGCGCCGGCTCGTTCGTCCGTCGTGTTCTGGGTCATCTGTCGTTCATGGTCTCGGCCGGTGTGGCGAGCCTCTTCGCTGGTGAGTGCGACGTAGTGGTTGCGAGCTCGCCGCCGCTTGAGGTAGGGCTTGTTGGACTTGCGGTGGCGCGGTCGAGGAGAAGGCCATTTGTCTTCGAGGTGCGTGATCTTTGGCCCGACGCGGCCATTTCGTTTGGCATCATCCGCAACCGTAGCATCATTAAGCTGGCACGGTTAGCAGAGCGTATCTGCTACCGGCATGCTTCGCGCGTAGTTGTCGTCTCACCGGGTTTCGTGGACCACGTCCTCAATCACGGCGTGTCGAGGGGAAACGTCAAAATCATCATCAATGGGACTGATACCTTCCTATTTCGACCGCGCCGCGAGCGTGATCCTCTGCTCAAGGAGCTATTCCGGAATGGGAAGCATATCGTGCTGTACGCCGGGACCTTCGGCCTCCAGCAGAACCTGATTACGGTGCTAAAGGCAGCCGCTCTTCTGAAGGGGACTCCCGACATCGGGTTCGTTCTTGTCGGCGATGGATGCGATCGAGGCAAGTTGGAGCGCGCCAGGGCGGAATGGCGGCTCAGGAATGTTGTCATTCTCCCACTGCAGTCCAGGCGAAGGGTGGCATCGCTCATCTCTTCGGCTGATATATGTCTTGTCCAGACGGGGCGGTGCGAACTCAATCTGGGAAATCTGCCAGCCAAGCTGTTCGACTACATGGCATGCGGGCGTCCGATCGTGATCGCTGGAAAGGGCCAGGCCCGCATGCTGGTGGAGAAGGCTGGTGCTGGTACGGCAGCCGAGCCGGACGATCCTGAATCGCTTTGCCGTGCTGTGCTTGCGTTAACAGGGAACCAGGCACAGAGGGAGTGTCTCGGGAGGAACGGACGGCGCTTTGCTCTTGTCAACTGCTCACGCCAGATTGTGGCCGGGCGCTACTTGAGTTTGCTGGACGATGTGGTCAACGATCGTGAAGGACGGAGCTCCGGACGCAGGTTCAGCCGCCGGAGGGAACTGGCAAGATTGGAGGTGTGACCTGGTGATTCTCGATAGCCTGCGCGCAGTCCTCAGCAGTCTTCCATTCTGGGTGGCGGTGGCAGGCACAGCTCTTCTCACCCCCGTGGCCGGTCGAGTGGGGCGGAGAATCGGTGCGGTCGACAGCCCGGGACAGGGAAAGATCCATACCAGGCCGATCCCTCGATCAGGAGGCTTGGCGTTGGCCGGCGGCCTGCTCGTGGCGGTGCTCGGGGGGATGGCAGCAGGCAGCGGGGCGATCTCTTGGTCGCGGGAGATGATAGGGGTATTGACCGGTGCAGGCATCGTGACGTGCGTCGGCCTGTGGGACGACATGAAGGGCACTACCCCACTGGTTAAAGCAATCGGGCAGCTGGCGGCAGCTGGCTGTCTCGTTCTCGTTGGCATCAGGCCGGACTTCCTCCCGGCTCCGCTGGCTGTCATCATCGTACCGGTTTACGTCCTGGGAAGCTCGAACGCGATGAACCTCATCGATGGGCTCGATGGGCTTGCGACTGGCGTTGCCGCTATCGCTGCGCTTGGTTTCGTCGCAGTCGGTATGGCGGCGGGAGTTCCTATCGTGAGTGGACTCGCGCTTGTTCTCTTGGGAAGCTGTCTTGGATTCCTCCTTCATAACTTCCACCCTGCGAGGATATTCCTGGGAGACTCTGGATCGAATCTGATCGGCTTCTTGCTCGCCGTTCTCATGATCGGCGTCGTGACGGACCGCCACGATCCGCGTTGGTTTGTAGCGCCGCTCGTCATTCTCGGCCTACCGATCGTCGACACGGCGTGGAGCATAGTCCGTCGGCGCCGGCAGCGGCAATCGATACTTGCGGGTGATCTCGGGCACATCTATAACAGAATGGTAGAGCGTGGCTTAGGCCACCGGGGAGCTGTCCTTGCCTGCTACGCGATCGGGGTCGCCTGCGTAGCATGTGGGTTGTTGATCGTGGGATCGATCGGGAGGGGACCATCGTAGGGTGGTACGCAGAGCCCAGACAGAAACGAGATAGTGCGGGATTGTTTCACAGGACCAATAGACGAGGAGCGAGGCAATGAATGCGTTCAGTCGACTGCAATCACGCGCTGCGATCTTCGTCGAGCTCTGGCAATTCATGCGGGTGAGGCGGAAATGGTGGCTCGCTCCGATGTTGATGTTGCTCATCGTGATGAGCCTGCTCATCGTGTTGGCTGAGGGATCTGCCGTAGCACCATTCATCTACGCACTCTTCTGATACGGAGGCCCAATGTCCCTCTCATCGCGCAGGATTCGGCTCATTGTTGTGGATTTCTTCCTCGTTACCTTCTCCACGCTGGCCGCTTTCGTTCTGCACTACGACGCACAAGTGGGCGAGATTGACCTGAGAGTGCTCTTTCCAGTCTGTCTTCTAACGGCAGTCTTCAGGCTCCTGGCCTTCTATCGGTCGAGACTCTATGAAGGCCTGCTCGATTATGCAAGCATCGGGGAACTCATAGGTCTTTCGCGGGCTGTCGCGGTTAGCTCGGTCCTATCTGGCGTCGTCCTGTTGGCGACGGCAGGGTCGATGATCCCCTGGACCATCATCGTGACAGATGGAGTCCTCTGCTTGTTCATCGTGGGCGGAAGCCGCCTCGCGTGGAGGGTGTTGCGGAAGAAGATCACCGGCAGAGGCGACACAAAAATAGACCAGCCGACAGGGAGGACCCGCGCGCTGTTCGTCGGCGCTGGCGATACAGGAGAACTCGTCGTGCGCGAAATGCTTCGGCGCCCTGATGTTCGGTATGTACCGGTCGGATTCGTCGACGATGACATCAACAAGATAGGTCTGCGGATCCATGGCATCCCCATTTTGGGAACCACGCAAGAGATCCCGCAGCTCGTGGCGCAGCACGACGTCGACGAGGTGATAGTGACAGTTGCCTCTGCTTCCAGGGAGTTGCAACGGGGCGTTGTCGATCTCTGTAAGAGATCGGGGCGTAGTGGTGTGCTGGTCAAGACCGTGCCGGGCATACGTGATCTCATCTGTGGGGATGTTCAGCTGAGCAAGATTCGCGATGTGAGAGAGGAGGAGTTGCTAGACCGGAGCGAGGCGATGGAGGATGAAGATGAATCAATAGGCGATGCCTACCGGGGGAAGTCGATCATGGTGACAGGTGCTGCAGGCTCGATCGGACAGGAGCTGTGCCGGCAGCTTCTTCAGTTCGACCCAGATCGGCTCATTCTGTTCGACCATAACGAGAATAACATGTACTTCCTGACGCTCACACTCAGATCGATGGGGCGGGACACCCGGGTCGTGCCGGCGATCGGAGATGTTCGGGACGAGCCACGAGTGAGTGGCGTCATGAAGCAGTATCGACCCCAGATACTCTTCCATGCTGCGGCCCACAAGCACGTTCCGTTGATGGAGCTGTGTGTCGGAGAAGGAGTGAAGAACAACGTGCTCGGCACTCTGAATGTCGCCAAAGCAGCAGACCGATGGGGAACGGAGCGTTTTGTGCTCATATCGACTGATAAGGCGGTCAACCCTCTTAATATCATGGGCGCGACCAAACGCGTTGCTGAACTCATCATACAGTCGATGGCTCAGCAGAGCAGCACTTCATTCACGGCTGTCCGGTTCGGGAATGTTCTGGGGAGCGAAGGAAGCGTCATCCCTCTGTTCAAACGTCAAATCCGCCTCGGCGGGCCCGTGACCGTGACTCATCCCGATGCGGTGCGCTATCTCATGACGATCGCTGAGGCCGTGCGGCTCGTGATACGAGCCGGAACGCTCGGCGGACAGGGAGAGATTCTTGTGCTGAAGATGGGTCAGCCTGTTCGCATTCTCGATCTGGCCGAAAACCTCGTGCGTCTCTCGGGCCTCGAACCAGGGCGCGACATCGAGATCGAGTATGTCGGTCTGAGGCCAGGTGAGAAACTTCGCGAGGAGCTGTGGAATGAGAACGAGCATGTCGAGCCGACTCCGTTTGAGCCGATCTTGAGTGTCGTGCCAGCTTCCTTCGATGGCAGGCGATTCTGCACGCGGGCGGAGAGATTGGCGCGCCAGGTCGTCGACCTGGACCGAGACGAGGTGATGGAGCGGCTGACCGCACTCGTTCCCGAGTATCGTCCTGTGGGCCGGGAGATGAGGCAGCACATAGCAGAGCTCCGTTCGGACTTGCCGAGACCGGGTACAGCGCAGCCGTCTGTCCTCAGACGTTGGCCCGGACCGTTAGACCGAGATTATGCGGGAACGAACGTCGGTGCGAACTATCAGGGTAGATGAACAGTCCCCTCGCCACCGATCAGGGGGTGCAGATGATTCACGACATGCCGGCGATTCTCGGGGGAGAGCCGATTTTCGATAAAGAGATACCACTGGCCCGCCCTACCACCGTCGGGTTTGACGTCGTGGGAGCGGAGATCGCTGACGTGCTCGCGAGCGGGCTGATGACGAACAGCACGCATGTAGCTTCACTGGAGAGACTGGCTGCAGAGTATCTGGAAGTCGACGAGGTTGTGGCGGTTTCGTGCTGTACATCGGGTCTGATGCTGGTACTGAGGGCTCTTGATCTTCGGGGAGAAGTCATACTCCCGAGTTTCACGTTCGCAGCGACTGCGCATGCCGTCGTCTGGAATAGGCTAGAGCCGGTCTTCGTCGATTGCGACCCGGAGACCTACACGATCGATCCCGCCTGTGTGGCGGCGGCAATGACTCCAGAGACGTCCGCGATCATCGCCACATACATATTCGGAAATCCTCCGGACATGACTGCATTGGAGGATATTGCGCGTGACCGCGGACTGCGCCTCATATTCGATGCTGCCCACGCGTTTGGCAGTTACTACGGAGATCGCCACGCTGGCACGTTCGGCGATGCCGAAGTCTTCAGTCTCAGCCCTACGAAGCCTCTCGTGGCGGGAGAGGGGGGGCTCGTCTCGCTCAGATCCGGCGAAGTTGCCAGGAGAGTGCGGATGGGCAGGGACTACGGGAACCCGGGTGACTACAACTGCAGGTTCGTAGGTTTGAATGCCCGCATGCAGGAGATCTCGGCCCTTCTTGCGAGGAGGAATCTGGAGCAGATCGAGGGGACCGTTCGCCGACGTGGCGAGATCGCTCTGCGCTATCGTCGGGCGCTGGCGTCGATTCCCGGCATCTGTTTTCAGCACATACCTGAATACTGCCGCACCACATACAAAGATTTCTCTCTTTTCATCCAACCCTGTGAGTTCGGGATCGATCGAGACACGCTGGCCGAGGCACTCGGCCGAGAGAACGTCTCGACACGGAAGTACTTCTGTCCGCCGGTCCACCTTCAGGATGCGTACGCCGGGTGGCGGGCAACACAGAGAAGTCCACTTCCTGTGACCGAACTCCTATCGGAGAGTCTCCTCTCGATTCCGCTGTACACTGCCATGCGGGACGAAGAGATCGACGGCATCTGCCGGGCGATCTGGCGCATCCATCTGTACGGAGCGGAGATTGAGATCGCCAGGCAGGAGGAAGGATCAGGCCAGGATGTCGTCGATGTGTCAGCGGCACAAGGGATTACGCCGGTACGCAGAAAATGAACTGGCCGTGCAGAGAGGTATTGCGGGAAAGCCGATAATTGGACAGATTTAGATATCCTCGTTTCTGTCATAGTCTTGAGCCGTCGCTGGCACTTCGGGCTTTTCCTGCGCCTGGACCGATGGTCTTTGGAGGTGGATCCTGAACAGGAGGCCAGGTTGTGTGCGTAGTGGCAATAGCGAATCAGAAGGGCGGGTGCGGTAAGACGACGACGGCCATCAATCTCTCTGCCTGCCTTGCGCTAGAGGGAAAGAGCGTCCTCCTTGTTGATCTGGATCCCCAGTCTCATGCTTCTCTGGGACTGAATGTGGATGTGGAGGCGCTCACGAAGACCGTCTATGAGGTGATGGCCGGAGACGGCGACGTTCCTGCGACTCTGGATGAGGTTCTGGTCCAGCGCGGCGAGAACTTCTGGCTCGCTCCCTCCTCACCCAGTCTCTCCAGGTGCGAGCGCCTGCTGGGGCGCGGGCGAGGCGCAGAACATCGCCTGCGCGTCGCCTTGTTGCGTCTGGAGCGCGACTTCGACTACACCGTGATAGATGCTCCGACCAACCTCGGACTGCTGACGCTCAACGCTCTCCAGGCAGCCCGGAAGGTGATCGTGCCGATCGAGCCCAGCTTCTTCGCGCTCCACGGCGTCGGCAAGATCATGGAGATGGTAGAGAGTATCCGTGAGAACTCCGGCCACGATCTGGAGGTGCGCCTGCTCATGACGTGCGTCGATAGCAAGATGAAGCTTTCGCGCGAAGTCATCGATGAGGCGAAAAGGCGCTTCCCAGGAAAGCTCTTCCTGACAACGATACACGCAAATGTGCGATTGAAGGAGGCGGCGAGCTTCGGGTGCGCGATCAGCGAGTACGACCGCAACTGTCAGGGCTTTCAAGACTACTGTTCACTTGCGAGGGAGGTGATCGCAGATGAGGAGAGGAGCCTTCAGGAAGGATCTGTGATCGACTCAAGGGGCCCGCGTCGAGTACCTGAAGGCATCTGCTTCACGCTCGTCGCGCCGGATGCTCAGTCGGCTCATCTCGTCGGTGACTTCAAAGGGTGGGTCCCCAATTCGGTTATCATGACGAGCCGAGACGATGGTGTGTGGACGGCAGTTGCACCACTCAAGCCCGGCAGATACCACTACCGGTTCGTGATCGACGGCCGGTGGGTCACCGATCCCAGCAATCCGGCTGTGGAGACCGACCGATTCGGACGATTGAGTTCAGTCGTTGAGGTTGAGTGAACATGGGAGAGAGAAAAAAGAGGTTCCTCTTGCATCTGTCATCGCCGAGCTTGGCCTCGCTTGATGAGAAGCAGTCCATACTCATCTTCCGATGGCTACTTGTCTTCGTGCTTGTAGCTCTCATGGTATTCGGGACAAGAGGCCTGCGGTTTGCCTCGGCAGGATACTATCTCGCCATCGCAATCTTCGTCTCAAATCTCGGCCTCCTTGCAATCCCAAGGAGACGGTTCCGCTCAGCGGCCATGTTGAACATCATTTTCCTCGCCGATACCGTGTTCGTGACGGCCGCCATTTACTTCTCGAGTGGATTCCGGAGCGACCTCTATCTCATCTACTTCCTCGTCATCTTCATCGCTGCTGCTGCGGGGAGACATGCCTGGGGTTCGATGCTCACGGGCGCCGTAGCAAGCATCCTCTATGGATGGCAGGTCTTCAGTTCATCCGGAGCGGCGGCGCTGACTGAAGGCGCATTTCTCATCCGTATTCCGTTTCTGTTTGTCATTGCTGCAACGAGTAGCCTGCTCGCGCGCCAGGCAAGGCTGCGCAGGAAAGAACAAGAACGCCAGCAGCGTTTCATCAAGGACCTCCAGCACCAAGTCGAGGTCGCCACTATGGTGGGAGAGAAGGCGACCCGGGATGCTCGCACGATGGACAGGCACCGCGAGAGCATCCTGAGCAGCATGACGAGCGGGGTCATCATCGTCGATGGTTCTGGGAGCATCACCAACTTCAATAAGGCCGCTGAGCAGACTACGGGTCTGGAACCTGGCCGAGTACTCGGTAGGCCGTTCACCCAGGTGGGCCTCCCCTCGCCCCTCGCCGAGATCCTCGTCGATGCCCATTCGAGCCATCGCCTATCCTTCGGCAAAGAAGCCGAAATCGTGCGAGAAGGCGAACCGGCGATCCAGCTCGGCATAACAACATCGCTTGTCAAAGAAGAGGGTGACGGCCCGTGCGGCATCATCGCCATATTCAAAGACATCACCGCCACCAGATATCTAGAGAAGCGAGTGAGAGAGGCACAACAGCTGGCAATCCTCGGGGAGATGGCAGCCTGTGTCGCGCATGAGATTCGAAATCCTCTGAACTCGATCAATGGATTCGCGCAGCTGATCCGACAGAAGTCATCCGAAGATGACAAACGGAGAGAATATGCTGAGGTCGTCCTGAGGGAGGCCGAGCGCATTGACCGGATTATCGAAGATATTCTGGGTTTCGCGCGAAAGAGAGTTCCCGACTTCAGAGCCACAGATATAAATGGGCTGTTAGATGACGTGGGACGAGCGGTTCGCGAGAAGAGCGAGAAGAATGGCGTGTCGATTGAATTCCTGTTCGCCTCGGGTCTGCCGCCGATCGAGGTGGACGGGAATCAGATGAGGGAAGTCTTCTTCAATCTACTGCACAATGCAATCGATGCGAGCGAGGGCGGAACTACTGTGGAGGTCAGTACCGGGATCGATGACCAGTGGCTGACGATAGAGGTTGCCGACCAGGGGTGTGGGATGAGTGAAGAGGTCAGAGAGCGGATTTTCGAGCCATTCTTCACGACGAAGGAGAGGGGCACGGGTCTTGGATTGGTGGTCTCGAGGCGGATCGTCGAGGGCCATGGGGGAACGGTCGCAGTCGCGAGTGAGGAGGGAAGGGGTACTCGTTTCACTATCAAAATCCCTCGAAAAGATGGTGGGTACAGGGAGCATCGAGAGACGGAGCCTGCCGCCGTAGCGCAGACGCAAGGCATTGACTCACAGTGCTAACCTGCCTGAGAGGTGTCCAATGAGAACCAGGGATGAGAGATTGGGGGCCATGACCCGGCGCCGGCTGGGGGGGGCTGCGGTGTGTGGGGCACTCATTTCCGTCCTGTTGGCGTGCAGTCTCTCCGCGGACGAAGTCCCCGGCGAGACAGAACAGAGCATGGCCTTGATCGGGAAGGGCAGGGAGCTCCTGGCCTTCAGGGAAGTCGAGGTCGTCACGCTGCCGGCGATGCGTGCCCAGTCGCCAGAGGAGGCCCAATCGAGTGTTACCGTCCTGTCCGGCGAAGACGTGAAAAGATGGGGCACGTTGGGACTGGCGGATGCATTCCGGGGGATCGCTGGGATCGATGTATTGCGGGTCACTCCGAACCAATGGGAGGTGACAGCACGTGGGTTCAATCAACTCCTGTCCAAACGGATGCTGGTTATGGTTGATGGGCGGACAGTGTATGCGGACTTCCACGGCCTCACGCCGTGGGATGCACTGCCGGTGGTTCTTGAAGACATCGAGCGTATAGAGATCATCCGTGGTCCGGGCTCAGCCTTGTACGGGGCCAACGCGTTCAATGGGGTGATAAACATCGTCACCAGACCAGTCGAGTCATCTGTCGGCACAAGGCTGGCGACACGGATCGGCGACCGCCATTTCTTCGAGAATTCGGTGATCCACGCCGACACGATTGGATCTTGGGGATATAAGTTCACAGGTGGATGGCGGCAACGGGAGGTTTGCGAGGGAGCTGCACCGTACGCCATGAAGAAAGTAACAGTGCTGGCACAACGAGGGTTCGGCCAGAACGCGATGCTGACCATATCGGCCGGCGCAGTCGACGGGCAGTTCCAGTACTTGATCGACCACCTCAACTACAACGAGATAGATGGTTGGACCGGATACGGCGAGGTGGATCTTGACGTTGGAGAGCTCTCGCTTCAGATGTTCACTAACGTGATATCGTTCAGTCAGACTGATTCGATCTTCGACGGGAGTTCGGATGGCCGGATCATGACCTACGACGGCGAGGCACAGTACTCGAGGATACTCGGTCCGGGGCAGCGGCTTGTCGTAGGCGGCTCGATGCGCCGGAATGACATAAGGTGCGACCTGCTCGGAGGGGATCGTGTCCAGTATCTCACTGCGGGGTACGTTCAACATGAGTGGCGGCCGACACAGCACGTTGAGATACTGTTGGGAGGGCGTGCGGACTACCATGAGTTGACAGGTGAGCACCTCACCCCACGAGCCAGCATGGTCGTTAATCCGTGGAAGGGGCACTACATCCGTGCGTCGGGAGGATCTGCCTTCCTCAATCCCACGTTTCTTGAGTCCTACATCAGCTACGTGACGTCATCAGTGCCAGGATTCGATCTTTCTGTCCGGGGCGATGAAGGGCTTTCGCCCGAAACAGTCATATCCTATGAGCTTGGATACCGGTTTGCGAGGCCGGAGTTCACCTTGCGGGCTGAGGCGTTCCACTGTGAGCTCTCCGACCTGATCATGCGGAAGGTCGTTGAGACGATTCCGTCGCCGCCGGCGCCCATACCAGGCGTGCCGATGAGCATCGAGTATAGGAACGAAACAGACGGAAAAGTCTATGGGGGTGAGTTCTCGCTCTCCGTTGCGCCGTCGAAAGGTCTACGGGTACTGAGTTCTTACAGCTACCAGCGGGTCGAGGATCCAGACACAGAGAGTGGCCTCAGTCTTTCGCCACGGCATAAGGCTTCTCTCGGAGTCGATCTGGGCCTGCCGTTCAGATCCACGGCGACGCTCTGGTCTCATTTCGTGAGCAGCACGGAGTGGGAGACAGGGAGAGTGGATGATCGGTTGCTGGTTAACGGATATCTGGCACATGATCTGTGGAAGGACCGGATGGTCATAGAGGTGGCGGTTGTCAATCTACTGGGGGAAGAGATGAGGGAGTACCCGGACGCGTATCTACTGGAAAGGCAGGTTTCAGTCGGGATCCTGTTGTCTCACCTCAGGTGAGGTGTCGACGAGCGACCGAACTCGAAGTCCATCCAGTAAGACTGTTGTCTCTGGCCCCTGTCACAGTGGAATCGCAATTCGTTCGTAGCACGGAGTGGGAGAACGGAGTGACGGATGTGTGAATATCTAGATGCCGATGGGATTGCCAGGCAGGTGGCGGACGGCATATCACCGGGATACAGCAGATGATCCGGCATCCATCTGGTGCAGTTGAACGGTATCAGTTCTATCGGGTAGATGGGCAGCGGGTGATTATGGTGTTGGTGGCGGCAGCGATCGCCCTGAGTGGAAGCATGATGGTGTCGGGCGCTGCCGATCGCGACGCAAGCATCGTAGTGGTGATCAAGAGCGGCGCGCTTGGTCCGTACGAGAATGCCCTGAGGGGCCTGCGGCGACAGATAGAGGAGAAATCGAACGACCTCCCCCTATGGGTGGTCGACTACGAGCTGAGAGGCGACGTTGAGGAAGGACGTCGCATGATGGCGGGAGTACTGGAGAAGTCGCCATCCGTAATAGTGACGCTCGGTTCAGTGGCTACTGAGGCCGCAATCGCCTCTTCGAGTGAGGTGCCGATCGTCTTCTCTGTGGTCCTCAATCCTGTGGCCAGCGGACTGGTCGAGCATTTGGGGCCAACAGGCCGCAATATCACCGGTGTCGCGATGGACATTCCGATCGAAGACCAGTTTGAGGCCATACGGTCGGTCTGTGGCGGAAAGGTGAGACGTATTGGCGTCCTCTACAATGAGACTGAGACTGGTCAGGTCGTCGGTGAGGCGGAACGGGTTGCGGGAAATATGGGGATGGAGCTCGTGGCCGAGCGAATCGTAAAATCGACGGATATCCCGGCTGCGATGGAGCGCATAACTCGTGACGCAGATGTGTTATGGATGGTTGCCGATGGAAGGGTCTACACTGAAGCGTCAACTCGGTACGTCATCGTGGAGACCCTCAAGTGGAGACTGCCCCTATTCGCGATCTCTCGTCCCTATGTCGATGCCGGTGCGTTGATGGCCTTGGCCTGTGACTACGAGGGGCTTGGACGCCAGGCCGGAACGTTGGTGATACACATACTCGAGGGCAGGCCGCCCGGCGAGATACCGATCGAGAGACCCGAGATCGTTCAGCATGTGATCAATCTGAGGACGGCGGAGGCGATTGGGATCGACATCCCTGAGGAAGTGCTCGAAAAGGCACAACAGGTATCTCCCTGAACCAGTCACTTGTGAGAGAAGAACGCGAGTGCGGTGAGCCCGGCCTCCGCCGAAACGATGGGAAGGAACGCCTTTGCGTGATCTTCACGAGGTAGCGGCATGATACAAGGAAGACCTCGATTCCGCTTCACCCTTACGGGCAAGGCGAGCATATTGGTCTCTCTTCTTGTAGTGATGACCTCAGTGTCGCTCAGCATCGCCTTCATACAGCTGGCTTCGAGGCAGATGTTCCGGCGGTACATTGAAGACGGCGCGGTACTTGCCCAGCATCTCGCCGACGAGTCAGACTACGCGCTCCTGACCAGAAATCTATCTTCCCTTGAGGATCATTTTAGGACGCTCATCAGCAGTGAGTCTCATATCTATGTCCGCTTGCTGGATGCCGACGGCGGTGTGGCGTCATGTGTTTGTGAGGATCCCTCGTGTGCCTGCGGGGAATCGCTCGCGCCGCATTGCCCGGCCTCACAGGCGTTCGATGAGACGCTGCGTATCGAGGTGGGTACGGCAGTAGTACGTGGTGGGGGGCTCACAGAAGATGGGGAGGAACTGTACGAGATATCCGTTCCGATCATGGTGGCTCTCAGGCCCCTGGCCCGCGAGGAGCTCGAGTTCGGGTATGTGGGCCCCCTGAGACCTTCCTTAGGTTCGCGATCCCCGGACTCGGTTGCGCTGTGGACATCGGGACGGTCAGATGAGATCGCACTTGCCGGTCCCCCTGACCGAGCTCTCCAGGGAGAAGGATTGGGTGAGGAACTGACCGTCTCAGAACAGATCGGTACGCTACAGCTGGGACTTTCGCGCCGGGAGCTATCAGGTCTGATCGGGAGGATCAAGAGGACAACCGCGGCGTTCACGCTTGGAGTGATCGTTGTGGGCGTCCTTCTGACCCTCACCTTTATCCGTCTGGTTCTCAGCCCGCTCAAGGAACTGGCCGAAGCGGCAGAAGACATTCGCGGAGGAGATCTATCGCGCCGAGTTCATATCGCCGGCGGTGATGAGATCGGGGACCTCGCACAATCCTTCAATCAGATGCTTGATCGGCTCCAGGAATGGCAACGCCGTCTGGTACAGTCCGAACGGTGGGCTACCGTCGGACACTTCGCCGGGAGCCTGGCCCACGAACTGAGGAACCCCCTGGGGGTGATCCGCAACTCGAAGTTCTTCATCGAATCGCGTATCGACGCTGACGAGAAAATCAAACGGCATCTCGACCTGATCGATCAGGAGGTCGAGATGGCGAACACGATTGTCACCGGCCTCCTCACATTCTCGCGACTGAGCGAGCCGAAGAAGAGGCCGAGTGATCTCAATGCGCTCGTCAGGCGGTCGGTAGAGCGTGCCGAACTCTCAACAGGAGTGAGAATCACCCTTAATCTGAGCGGAGACCTGCCGGTCGTTGAAATCGACCAAGGTCAGGTGGAGCGGGTCTTTGTTAGCATCATCAAGAACGCCGACCAGGCAATGGAAGGTACGGGAACGCTTGCGATATCGACGAGGTCCTCCTGGCTCCGTGATGAGATCGAGGAGCGCGATGTAAGCGCGGTGGAGATCGCATTCGACGATACGGGATCCGGGATCTCACGGGAAATAGAAAGTAAGATCTTCGAGCCCTTGTTCAGCACAAAGGCGCGGGGGATCGGCCTCGGGCTGTCGGTGGCAAAAGCGATCGTGGAGAATCACCGCGGTGTCCTCGAGGTCCGAAAGGGGGTTGGAAGAGGGGCGCGATTCGTGGTGACGTTGCCAGTCTCTGGGTTGAAAGATAGGAAAGTGATGACTGGCGCTGCTGACATAGGTGCTGGCATGAGCGTCGGGGAGACGAATGGGCACAGCGAGGTCCCCGATGCAGAGAAGGCGAGTGAGAGAGTCACGTTTCGGGGCGTGTTGGCGGAGGGAAGAGAGCGAGACGAGACCTGAGACCAGAGAGGCTGCTAATGAAGAAGATACTCATTGCCGATGATGAACCGAATGTGAGGCTTCTGTTCTACGAAGCGCTGAGCGATGCCGGATATCAGGTGATGACCGCGGTGAGTGGTCATGAGGCGCTGCAGAAGATCTTCCGAGAGAAGCCGGATCTGGTAATCCTCGACATCAAGATGCCGGGCCTTCATGGTATAGAGGTTCTTGAGAAGATCAGGGAACAGGATGAGCACCTTCCGGTCATCATCTGTACGGCCTTCCGTCACATGGAGGACGACTTCGCACTCGCCACGTCGAACATAAGTGGGTACCTCGTGAAGCCGGTCGATGTAGAAGACATGAAGAGGAAGATTCAGGAAGTTCTGCAGGGCGAGAGTGTGCAGATGCCAGAAGGGAAGGAGGAACCTCATGGAGCGTCCGTTTAGCGTCCTCATCGTCGATGACGATGAAGGTATGTGCGAGACCTTGGCAGATGTCCTACTCGACAAGGGACATGAGGTGGCGATCGCAAAGAGCGGTGAAGAAGCGGTACAGCTCTTCAGAAGACAACAGTTCGACCTTGTGCTGATGGATGTCAAAATGCCGGGGATGAACGGTGTTGACACACTGAAGTGCCTTAACCAGATGAAAGGGAACGTGAAAGTCCTCATGATGACTGCCTACGCGGTCGATGACAGGCTGGAGGAGGCACTTCGGGAAGGAGCGATAGGAGTGGCATACAAGCCCCTCGATCTCGGGGATCTACTCAACACTATTAGAAAAGTCACCACTGAACCGAGGCCAGTTGCCGTATGACTGTGGAGAACCAAACGAAAGAGTCCAGCCGAGTCTCGACTCTGGATCGCGCCGATGATGAGAGCGCGCGCCTGTTGGTTGTGGATGATGACAAGGGTATGCGAGAGACGTTGGCGGACATCTTGGAGATGGAAGGATATGAGGTTGACGCCGTGGGTGAGGCGTCAGCCGCGCGGGAACTGGTAGCACGGCAGTTCTATCATCTCGCGTTGATCGACCTCAGACTCCCCGGCGTGGATGGTCTCGATTTGCTCACCCAGATCAAGGGCACGAGTCCTGACACGATCGTAATGGTCGTAACAGGCCACGCGTCTCTTGAGTCTTCGGTCGATGCCATCAATCTCGGAGCTGAGGGCTACATCCTCAAGCCGATCGACATCCCAGGTGCGAGGAGTTCGATAGGCAGGGCATTGGAGAAGCAGCGACTTGTGTTCGAGAATCGACGACTACTTGAGGAACTGCGCGGAATGAATGTCCGACTGGAGCAGAACAATATGGAACTGCAGCAGGAGATCGCTGGCCGGAAATCCCTGCAGGCGCAGCTTGTGGAGTCGGAGAAAATGCTCGGCATCTACCAGCTTGCCGCTGGAGTCACACACGAGATCGCCAATCCGCTAACAACGGTCATGGGAAGAACTCAGCTATTGCTGCGGAAAGCAAAAGAGCTGGATTTGCCAAGGGAGGTGGTAGACTCTCTGGAGATTATCCAGTACGAGGCCGCACGAACGGTGGATACACTCGACAATCTGTCTCTCTATTCAAGATCCCGTGTGGACAAATACGGTCCGTGCAATGTCAATGTGGCAATAGAGCGGACCCTGTCCCTTTTCGGACACGAACTGGACGATAACGACATATTGCTGACGCTCGATCTATCACCAGAACTGCCCGAGATGGCTGCGAACGAGTCGCAGCTCATGCGTGCGTTCGCCGCCATTATCAGGAACGCGAGTCAGGCTATGCCGGGAGGCGGAGAGCTAACGATAGAGACAAGATCGAAGAAAGGGGAGGTTCACATCGCCTTCCGGGACACCGGGGTCGGCATCCCGGAGGACATACGTAGTCGTGTGTTTGAGCCTTTCTTCACCACGAGAGACCCGGGCAGAGGTACAGGGGTCGGACTCTCCGAGGCCTACAAGATCGTCAAGGATCACGGAGGATCGATAGGAGTCGAGAGTTCTGAGGGGAAAGGGACGACCATACGTATCTCGCTTTCCCTGGAAGCATCGGACTCCACACTGTCCTAGGGTTATCTGGTACAGCAGCTCGCATAAGAGACCGCCATCTTCGACCTACTCCCCCGGCCATCGTTGGTCCTCGATCCGGCTTGTTGATGAGGAGACAGGGGCCTAATTTGCTGTCCCCGTGCACTCAGAGATGGGGGAGTCGGGCCCCACTCAACGGCTCATACGGCCGCACGCACTCCCCGAAATGACAGGATTTCGCCCGTTGTGGCTGGCGGGCGAAAAATATGTTGACACGGCTCGTAGGCTCTACTAAGATTTAGAAGACGGGGGGTGTGAACAGCGAATCGTGAAGGGGGTGAGAGCGAAGTTGGGTAGCGCGAACATCTTAGACTTCTCAGACGCCGATTTCGATGAGCAGGTACTGAAAGCTGACACGCCGGTAGTCGTGGATTTCTGGGCAGAGTGGTGTGTGCCCTGCAAATTCATAGTCCCGGTTCTCGAGGAGGTATCACAGGAGTACTCGGGCAAGGTGAAGGTAGGAAAGCTCGATGTAGACGCCAATCAGTCGACCGCGGCGCGCTACATGATTCGGTCAATCCCCACTGTCTTGTTCTTCAAGGATGGGAAAGTTGTCGATCAAGCTGTGGGGGCGAAGCCGAAAGCTGAGATCGTTGCCAAACTCGAAGCGTTGCTAGAGGGGTAGCGTGCCCGATGCGGCGCCACACTGGCAAGGCAGTGGTGTGATTGCTGAGGGATGGAGGCGGACCCAACTTCGTGACTTCATCCCGCGAGTGGAGCGGAAATCGCCCAGGCCGTGGTGGCCTGGGCTGTTTCTCTCATCCCGCATGACTCTCGTTTCGGGAAGCGTTCGATGTTCGCTGGTCTGAAACCATTCTTCAAGAGATTCGGGAAGGTTATCGCCGTATGGCTTCTGATCGCGGCGTTCATAACCGTTGGCTTGTTGAGCGGCCTCGATAAGAAGGTAATCGCCATCGGGGTCGTGGTGGCCGGCCTCCTGACGCAGGCATTTTCCGGCCTCCTCATTCTCGTCGGGGCGGTGCCGTTGGTCGGACCGCTCATCGTCAACATAGTCACACTTCCCTTCTTTCTCCTGGTTAACGGGATCGCGTACCTCGTCACATTCCTCGCTATCAAAAGGGGGTATAAGGTCGACGTTCTGAAGACGCGGATCCTGGTGAGCGCATTCCTGGTTGGTATCATCGTAGGTTTCATTGTTGGGAGACTGATATGAGGAGCACGGGCTCGGTCGTATGTGGACTCGCCCTGGCGGCAGTCATCGCGATCTGGATATCCGGTTCTGAAGCCCAGATATACGGCCAGAATAAGGTCCAGTATCGGGGCTTCGAGTGGTCGATCAGACACACTGAGCACTTCGACATCTACTTTTATGAGGGTGCGGAGGAGCTGGTACAGTACGTGGCCGACATTGCCGAAGCGGCGTATGACCGGCTGGAGAAGGATCTCCAGCACTCACCATCGCGTCAATTTCCTGTAATCATCTACAGGTGTCACAGTCACTTCGAGCAGACTAATGTCATCACCGAGTTGATCGAGGAGTCCGTGGGCGGATTTACCGAGATATTCAAGACGAGGGTTGTCGTGCCGTTCAACGGCTCTTATGAAGATTTCCGTCACGTCATAGTACACGAGCTGACTCACGCCTTCCAGTTCGATCTGTTGTACGGGGATGCCTTCGGATCCCTGTTGTCGAGACAGTACTTCTATCAGCCGCCGCTGTGGCTCATGGAGGGCGTGGCCGAGTTCCAGTCTATTGAGTCCCTTACAGAGACGAATATGATCCTCAGGGACGCCGCAATCTACGACGCGTTGATTCCGATCGATAGGCTCGAGTTCTACGGAGGCTCGTTCATTGTATATAAGGAGGGGGAGTCGGTCATCCGGTACGTGGCTCAGTCGTACGGTCGCCAGAAGGTGGGCGAAATACTGCACCAGGTCAGGATGAGACAGGAGATGGATGGAGCCCTGATGGCGGTTATCGGTAAGGGGGCTGCTGAGCTGAGCGAGGAGTGGTCGAAGCAGATGAAGCGGACGTTCTGGCCGGAGTTCGGCAGCAGAGATGAAGCGCCGAGTGAGGCCCATCGGCTCACCGATCACAGGGTCGACGGTTCGTTCATAAACCTGAGTCCCGCCGTTTCACCTGAGGGCGACAAGATAGCGTTCTTCTCGAATCGGAACGAGTACACTGATCTCCTGCTGATATCGGCTATCGACGGCCGGGTGTTGAGGCGGTTGGTGAAGGGAGAGAGGTCGGCAGGATTTGAATCCCTCCACGCCATGGAGAGCGCCATATCGTGGACGTCTGACGGGCAGAGGATTGCGGTGGTTGGGAAGAGTGGCGGGAAGGACTATATCTATATCATCGAAGCGCAAAGTGGAAGGCTCATCGATCGAATCGATGTCGATCTCGATGCCTGTTCCTCTCCCGCATGGTCGCCAGATGGCTCCGCAATTGCGTTCGCCGGACTCATGAATGGGAGGCAGGATCTCTATCTTGTGAGCCTTGGTGATCGCTCAGTGACCCGCTTGACGGATGACCAGTTCGACGACCGCGATCCCGCATGGAATCCTGACGGCAATCAGCTCGCCTTTGTATCGGACAGAACAGATGGGGAGAGTGAGGATGCGGTATTCGGACAGTATGCCGCATTCGTGCTCAGCCCTGTGCGGCCCGGCGGTGAGATCCGTCGCCTGACTGCTCGAGGTTCCCAGGCGAGTCGGCCCTGCTGGTCCGAAGAGGGAACGAAGCTCATATATGTCTCCGATGCGAGCGGCACCAGAAATCTACACCTCTACGATCTCTCCGATTCGACCGAGGCACGTGTGACTGACCTGGTCGGGGGCGTATACACTCCGTCGTGGTCGGCCGATGGGAAACGAATGGCTATGGCCATCTATGGCGAGCGAGGGTGGGACATCTTCACGGTTAAAGACCCGGTTGAGAATCTCACGCGTGTCCCCACTGAGAGCACCGTTGCCGATGCAGGTGGAACCGAGCTCACAGAGATGGCCGACGTACACGAGGCTCTATACTCTGAGGAAGCAGATGAGCCGGGAGAAGAGGCCGGTCTGAGTGATGTCACTGAGACAGAGGTCCTGGGTGAGACAGAAGAGAGCTTACCAGGAGTAGACGAGGAGGAGCGTCCCGAGGTCGAGAAGTACCGGATCAGGTTCACGCCGGACTGGATTACAGGCGGGTTACAGTACTCGACCGGTTACGGCTTCGCCGGCCAGACAGGTCTTTCGTTCAGCGATATCCTGGGAAATCACAGGATCTACTTCGAGTCTGACCTGTTCAGCAACATCACGGAATCCAATTTCGTGCTCGCGTACTATTATCTGCCTCGAAGGATAGACTGGGGTGCTGCCGTCTATCAGCAGCGCTATTACTACTTCTCCGGCGATGGTCTGATCGCCCTCCGGACGTTCGGAGCCAGTGCACTCGCGCGGTATCCGTTCAGCCGGTACCATCGCCTCGATTTCTCACTTGACGGATATGTCATTCAGGAGGACTCGATTACCTTCGTGCAGAGAGGATATTACGACATCGAGGCCGTGCGCACGAGATCACGGGCATTTGTCCTCCTGCCGGCGATCTCGTTCGTGCAAGACAATGCACTCTGGGGCGTGACCGGCCCTGTCAACGGAAGCCGCTGTATCTTCTCCGCGGCGAGGTCGCTCCCCGAGCTGGGGTCCGATCTGAAGTTCACGACGGGGTATTTCGATTGTCGGCGATACCTGCGACTCGGCCAGCGCCACACCCTTGCCCTCCGCCTGTTGGGTGCAGGGAGCATGGGGCGCGACCGGGAGCGGTTCTGGCTTGGCGGCAACGAGACACTGAGGGGATACACGTTAGGAGATTCTCTCTTCGGAACCAGGGTCGGGCTGGCGACTGCCGAGCTCCGCTTTCCATTTGTAGACCATTTTCTGGTGGCATTCCCTCTGCCGGTGGAGCTACGCAGTGTCCGTGGTGCAACCTTCGTCGATCTCGGGGCGGTGTACGAAGAAGATGAGGACTTTGAGCTCTGGCGAGACACGAGTGGTGAGCCGGAACTTGTGGATCTTCGGCTCGGGTTTGGCGCGGGTGTGCGGGTCCGGCTGTCGTTTCTCGTGATTCGCTATGATGTCGGTTGGGCTAGCAACCTCCGGGAGACGACAAGGCCCCGGCACTATGTCAGCCTCGGACCGGAATTCTGATCCTTTCCTTACATCCGCAGTCTTCGACCAAAAGTGCGCGAGTCTCACGCATCGCCGGTCGGTACGGGACTGAGGAGCCGGAGACCTGCAAGATTGATTCGCCGTGTCCGCCGGAGGAGTCGTGCGGTTCCTGATGGTTGCTCGAGCATGCGCACTGGCGTCGATGTTGACGGTGGCGGGCTGTCCCGCCCCGGTTCGTTATCAGACCCCACTCGTCCCTCCTGCACCGCCCGAGGAGATGGTTGAGCACGCACTCGGGAACCTCGCTGAGCAGCCATTCCGCTTTCGCTGGGAACTGAGAAGGCATGCAGGTGGCGCGCTCGGCCAGGTGGAGGCTACGTTTGAGGGTGAGCGTGTCTGGCCCGATCTCGTGCATGTCCGGGGAGCGTGGCGATTCGGAGAGGAAGAGGAAGAGGAGGAGGCGTACGGCATAGGCGACCAGCAGTATAAGTCTCTGGGAACTGAACGGGAGTGGGTGAGAGGCCCCCGCGAGGAGGCGAGTAATCCTCTGGGCCAGGTGGAGGTGGTCCTCGGTAAGGGGCCGTTCTCATTCGAGGGCGAGGAGATCCACCGTGAAAAGAGAATGTACGTATTCGGATTTGAGCCGAATGTTGCGCTCCTCGATCCCACGATGACGAAGTCGGTCACCGGACAGATCTGGGTGGATGCCGAACGGCTGTTGCCCGAGCGCATACTGGCGCGGGAGGACGGCGTGGCGTCCCCCTCTCTATGGTGGGAAATGGCGTTCGATGAGATCGGGGGGCCCCTTGAGCTCCGGCTGCCCACAGCTGGTCGACGCCACCGGATCGTGTTAGAACCCGGCGCTGAAGAGCGTCCCCAACAACAACTCCTTCAGGCGGCTCGCACCGTGGTCGAGGCTCGATGTCGATCCTTTGCCCCGGAAGCGGACATCGAGGTCGATGTGGCGGGGCGGCGCATTGTGTTGGACCTGGGAAATGTGGATGCGCCGTTCAAGGTGGCTCAGGTTGCCGTCCGGCCGGGCTCGCTGGAGTTGTGGCTCGGCTGCTGGCCCGATGAAGATGTCGTGACGCTCCGTGCTGAGGGGGTCGAATCGCGCTATGGAGAGGGCGCCAGGCTGGCCTTCGAAAGAGAGAAGGTGAGCCGGCCTCTAGTGCTTCTCCGCCCTCTGTCCGGAACACCACAGGGGTGTATGCGGGCAGTGCGCTCGGCGTTTGACGATCTAAGCCGCCCTCTCGTCGAGATAGAACTCGATTCACTCTGCGCCGCGCGATTGGGCGAGGATGGACGTCTGGTCGATCGTCCCCTGGCGGTCGTTGTGGACCGGCGGGTGGTTGATGCACCGATCGTGAGGCGGGGACAGCTCGGCATCATCAGATTCGGCCTCGGCATGTCCTCGGACGAGGTGCGTGGCCTTGTCGCAATTCTAGAGAGCGGTCCCCTTCCGGTGGCATTGGTGGTGAAGGAGATTACAGCGCGTTAGATACCCCTCTCCCAGGGGGTGTCATCGGCGAGTAAGCGGTTCCGAATCAGGAGGTTCTGCAATGCTGGATGATAAGCTTCTCGAGATTCTGGCATGTCCCAAGTGCAAGGGAGAGCTCGAATATGACCAGAAGGGGGAACGTCTCCTCTGTCGCGCATGCAAGCTCGCTTACCCGATCAGGGACGATATCCCGATCATGCTCATAGACGAAGCAAAGAAGATCGACGACTAGAATGCTCGGATACCGAATGATGAAACGCTCATCTCCGTTGCTCTGGTGCGTGGCCCCGTTCATCATCGCGGCTATCGTGACCGTGTGGGCCGGCAGCGCAGACGCAAGCAGAGACGATGCCGTGGTGAAGATTATCGAAACACGGGGTGACGGCCTGGTATTCGAGTACCAGCCGGGCACGCCCTCCTTCCGTGGGAGGAGACTCTACCTCCCAGGGACCGTGCGTCTGCAGGAGATCGGGAAGCCCGAACTGCCCATCCGGCGCGTGCACGTCGGAGTACCCCTCGAAGGATCGGTGGAGGCAGAACTGATCGAGGTGCAGTGGGGCGCGGAGGTTGAGGCAGACATCCCCATCGTTGTCCCCGCCGGATCCGGCCCGCGGGCGGCTGAACGTGAGACGCCGATGCCGCCGATGGTAACAGACGAGCCGACCTTTCTCCGCAATCAACGCGTTTTTTCCGTGACGCTCTTTCCAGTGCGGTACGAACCGGCCCGAGGAAGGGCTGTGATCGCCCGGCGGATAGTCGTGGACGTCCGGTTTGCGGTGGAGGGCGAGGGGTGTGCACCTGCCGAACCCGATGATCCGTTTGAGTCCATCTATCGGCGAACGCTGCTCAACTACGACCAGGCGAGATCCTGGAGGCGATGCAGTGAAGCTGAGGCCTACCCGGCGAGGGGAATGTGGACACAGGGGGAGCGGTACAAGGTTGTCGTGACGGAGCCGGGGCTCTATGCGCTCACCTACAACGATCTCGCTGCGGCCGGCCTTCCTGTGGAGATGATCGATCCCCAGACATTCAAGGTGCATAGCTGGGGAGGAAGGGTGCTCCCGACTTCGCTCACCGATCCTCGCCCCGACTCGGTAGAGGTTCCGATCAAAGTCAATGGTGAGGAGGATGAGGCGTTCGACCCCGGGGATTACCTCCTCTTCTACGGTGTAGGAGTGGCGGACTGGGAGTTCGATTCTCTGTCCAGCCAATACCTCTACTATGGAAATCCATATACAGACGAGAATGTCTACTGGCTGAGTTGGGGCGGCGTCCAGGGGGCACGGGTTCCGCAACGGTATGGGGCGCCGGTGAACCCGGGTGCCGTCGACATCTCGAGATTCACCGACCGCATTCGTCTTGAGGAGGAACGTATCAATCTCTACGAGCGCTCGGGCCTGGAGTGGATCTGGGAGGAACTGACACGCGGGAGCACGGAATCGAGTGTGAGCACGTACTATACTGTTAACCTCGAAGGCGTGACGAGCGGCGATACTGTCCTGATCAGAGCGGCCCTCCTCAGTGCATCGAGCGGCGATCCACATCGCATACGTCTCTATCTGAACGACCATCTCGCGGGGGAGGCCGTCTGGGGGAGTGGCCAGGTGAACATCGCCGGGGAGGGACCGTGGCTGGAGGAAGGCCAGAATACGATCGAGATAGAGCACTACCGGGGACCCGATGATGAGACATCGAGCACTGTCCGCCTCGACTACTTCGAGCTCGAATACAGGCGGGCATTTGTCGCTGCTGGCGGCGGACTGCGATTCGGGAGTCCGATCGCTCCAACAGGGATCTATCGGTTCACGGTGCGAGGCATAGGGACCGATGCCGAGGTGTGGGACATCACGGATCCGCTTTCGCCCGTCGAGATCACGGGGTTCGCCGCCGGGTCAGACAGTCTCACGTTCGATGACGGACCGAGTGAACCTTCGCAGTACCTGGCTGTTGACGGTTCAGGGTTGCGGTCGCCCGAGAGGATAGAGGCCGATTCACCTTCTGACCTTCGCCATCCTGTGGCAGGCGCCGACTATATCGTCATCAGTCATGAAGATTTCCTCTCAGCCGCTCAGGCGCTTGTCGATTGGCGGGAGGATCATCTAGCCCGCGTCACTGCCCCCAGGGCGATGCTGATCGACGCACAGGATGTCTATGATGAATTCGCTGGTGGGCTCCTCGATCCTACAGCCATACGGGACTTCCTCAGACATGCAGTCAGGAGCGGCGAGTGGTCACCGGCCCCCGCCTATTGTCTGTTTCTGGGCACGGCAAGCTACGATTTCAAGAACAATCTGGGCCTCACCATCTCCCTCAACTTCATTCCCACATATGAGAGCCAGACCATAGCCTATGACGACTGGTTTGCCTACTTCGACGGAAACGACCGCTTTCCTGACATACACCTCGGTCGGTTCGCCGTTCGCTCGGAATCCGAGGCGGCTTCATGGATCGCCAAGACGCTTGCGTACGAGGGCAGTCCGGAGCTCGGCGCCTGGCGAAACCGGGTGCTGCTGATAGCGGACGATGAATTCAGCGAATTCAGCAATCTGGAAACAGTACACGTAAGGGATACGGAAGATCTCTCTCATAATCATATCCCGGATCTCTATGACCAGGTGAAGGTCTATCTCATGGAGTATCCCAGAGATTCCGGAGGGCAGAAGCCGGAGGCGAGAGAGGACATCATCCGTGGGATCAATCGGGGCGTTGGAGTCGTCTCCTACATCGGGCACGGGAATTCGTCGGTCCTCGCCCACGAGCGGGTACTCCGACATCCCGTCGATATCGATCGGTTCGCCAATCGGCCGATGTGGTACATCATGATGGTGGCTTCCTGCTCGGTGGGGCAGTTTGATGATCCACTGCTCGAATCGATGGCCGGTTACATGAGTCGCATCGACGATGGTGCGGTGGTTTGCTTTGCGGCGAGTCGTCCCACCCAGAGCACTCCTAACGCCGAGTTGACAGATACGACATTGGCCGCGCTTCTGGCCGACAGCCTGCTGACAGTTGGAGAGTGCCTGACTTCCGGGAAGATGGCGAACTTCTGGACCACTAACAGATACTACCTGATCTTCGGTGATCCCGCCATTGCCTATCGCCGGCCCGAGACACCCATGACGGTACTGCTCGATTCGCTGACTACGGTCGTGGGCGACAGCGTTGTGACGAGGGATAGCCTGATTGCGGGAGAACTACTCAGTCTGGAGGGGACGGTAACGCTGGGGGGCGCTCCGGTCGATGGGATGGCGTTTGTCGTTGTCTCGGGGGCAATCGATACGGTCGATCACCAGATACCGAACGGAAGTACGGTGCGTTACCTCCTCCCCGGGGACGAGTTGTTCAGGGGCACCTCCCAGGTCGTGGGCGGACAGTTGCGCGCCGAATTTGTGGTGCCGGAAGGAATCGATAGCGGACAGAGGGGGAGGGTGACGGCCTATCTCTGGGACGGGTTGAGCGAGGGTCGCGGATTGATCGATTCGCTGAGTGTCCGTGGGTCAGGAGCTGCGCCGACCTCCGATACGCTCGGTCCGAGCATCCGTCTGTTCGCAAGCGGAAAGCCTATCGTCGATGGAGACTACGTTCCTGAAGACCTCACGCTGGAGGCCGTAATCGCAGACCCGAGCGGCATCAACATCTCTGGTATCACCGGGCATCAGATCCGTATAATCATCAACAACGACCCCGCGAACTGGCTGGACGTCACAGACTATTTCGTGTATGACCAGGGGAGTTATCAGAGCGGCCGGTTCACGTATCCACTGACTCTGCCGGCCGGAGAAGACACCATTGAGGTGACTGCGTCCGACAGTCATCTCAATCGGACGAGCGTCTCGACCGTGGTGAGAGTCGTCGAAGATATCGATCTGCGGATCGATCACGTCGTTAACTATCCCAATCCATTTCCGAATGACACCCACTTCACCTTCCAGCTCACGCGGGATGCCGACGTCGAGATACGGATCTTCACAGTGAGCGGGCGCCTTATAAGGAAGGTTACCGGCATCGCAGGTGAGGCAGGCTACAACCAGGTCTGGTGGAACGGCAGGGACGAGGATGGAGACCGGTTGGCGAATGGTGTATACATCTATAAGATCATCGCCAGGGCGTCCAGGAGTGGTGCGGGGTTGTCCGGTTCTGTGATTCTGGAGGCGAGTGCCATTGGGAGGCTGGCGGTGCTGCGGTAGCGCCTGGGGGAGACCGCCTCTGCCGGGAAGCCGGGCCGACAAGTCTGATTTCGCTTGACAGCTGTGGGCGCGGCTACTAGGATTTACTCAGGGATGAGCCTTATCAAAGGAGGAATCATTACATGAGACGGATAGTCATCCTTCTGATGGCAGCGTCTGCTATCGTCGGGGCCGCCTCCAAGTCGTACGCTATCTCGGAGTACGGGACGATCTTTCTGCTCATACGCCCCGGGGCAAGGGCAAGCGGAATGGGCAGCGCATTCGCTGCGGTGGCGGATGACGCGTCGGCCACGTACTTCAATCCGGCTGGCCTCGCGTTCCTCACAGAGCATGAGATCACGTATATGTACTCTCAATGGCTGCCTGAATTCGCGCCCGATCTGTACTACATGTTCAGCAGCTACGTTCATCCGCTAGGGGAATGGGGCGTCGTGGGAGGGAATGTCACCTGGCTCTCATACGGGAAGCAGGTGCGGACAAATGAAGAAGGTGAGGAGTTAGGCGAATTCTATGCCTATGACATTGCGCCGGCCGTCTCCTATGGCATGAAGCTGTCTGAGAGCGTGGGGGTGGGAGCCAATCTGAAGTATATCTACAGCCATCTCGCCGATCTCGGCACGGGCGTGGAACAGGGGAAGGGTACTGGCTCGAGCTATGCCCTCGACCTGGGCATCCTGTACAAGGGCCCTGTGCCATACCTCACGCTGGCCGGGGTCCTTCAGAATCTCGGGCCCAACATCAGCTATATCAGCCCTGAGGAATCGGACCCCCTGGCACGGAATCTGCGGCTTGGCTTCGCCTATCGGCTGCTCGACGACGAGATCTCCCGGTTGACCGTCGCCGGCGAGGTGACGAAGGTACTGGTCGCACTTGGTGACGACCTTGGATACGAGTTCGATGAAGCAGTGAAGCACGTGGGAGCTGAGTACATCTATTACGATATCTTCGCGCTCCGGACTGGATATGTGTACGATAAGATAGGCCGGATTCAGGGTCCGACGTTCGGGGTCGGATTCAATGTCAAGTTCTTCATGTTCGACTTCGCCATGGAGCCCGGGGGCGAAGTGCAGCATGACAATAAGAAGTTCTCGCTAGGTGCGCGGTTCTAGCTTCTGCCAATCCCGGATGGTCATCCGAGCTGGGGAGCGCAGCGCGGTCTTCCGGCGCCGGAGGTCATCCGGTCTTCACACTTCTTGCTTCAGGGGAGCGTAGTTGAGAGGAGAATCAGCCTGTGGTGTCTGGGGGCCACGCCTGTAACCCAGCTCGGGACCTCTGTCGTCTTCTGCTCGCGGCGTGTCTTGTTCTGTTTGTCGCTCTCGCCAGCGTCCTGCCGTCACGCGCCGCGCGTATTGAAGTCGATAAGGGCTCGCGCCCTGCGGGCCCCATACCTGAGCATGCCGGTGTGGAGAGGTTCCATGTTCCAGGCCTGCGGGATGGCGTTTCAGAGCGGCGCATCCTGGAGCGCAAACGGGCAGAACGGGTCATGCTTGCGCCCCAACTGGCGGCGCAGCAGGTCCAGGACACCGTGCGTGTTCTAGCGATCCGAGTCGAGTTCCAGGAAGATGAGAGCAGCCTGACCACGGGAAACGGGAGAATGGATCTGGAGGGAAACGAGGAGGATACCCTCTCTCTGTACTACGATCCCCCACATACCAAACTCTATTTCGAGCGACAGCTCGAAGCCCTCCGCAACTACTACCTCTCTACCTCCCTTGGCCATCTGTACGTAGACTTCCGGGTCGTGCCGAATGAAGAGACGTTGACCTACTCTCTCCCTCACACGATGCTCTACTACGGAGATCCCAGCAACAGGGAGCGGGGCCTCGTCGTATTAGTGCGCGACGCAGTCGCGGCTGCGGATGCCGACACTATTGCAAACGTCAACTTCACACCTGACTACATCGGGGATACGACGGGATTCGACGCCTTCATCGTCTTCCATGCGGGAGCGAGCTGGCAGTCAGATATCATGTGGGACAGCCCCTATGACATCGCGAGCGCATTCATACCGGGTGGTGCGATCGAGTACTATCTAGAGCATCCGATCATTGCCAACGCCGGCACCGATACGGTCTACGAGATCTCGATCGTGGCAGAATCGCAAATTCAGGATGGGGTGACGAACGGGATCCAGGGGCTGGTTGCGCACGAGTTCGGCCACATGATCGGCCTCCCCGATCTGTACGATGTGTACGGATGGTCCTCTGGCATCGGGGGCTGGTGTGAGATGTCGACCGGATACTGGCTGAGCGCGGCCGGGATCCCGGCTGGGATCATTCCGCCCTATCTGTCGGCATGGTGCCGGATGTACATGGGATGGGAGACGCCTATCGTTGCGGAGGACCTGTCCCAGGCGCTGGAGATCGTGGCCGCGGCTGTGCCGGTGGACACCGTGACCTATGAGCCGATCGTCGATCCGAGCGATGTGAGAGTGGTGCAGGTACCGATCAATGAGCACGAGTACTTCCTCGTCGAGAATCGTCAGGAGGACATCGACGGAGACGGCATCGTTATCGGCAACATGGAGAATGGGGTAATCATCAGTTTCTACGGCGAGTACGATTACCTCCTGCCGGGATCAGGGGTGCTCATATGGCACATTGACGAGCAAGCGATCGAGGAGCGATTCGCGACGAATACTGTCAATGCATATCCCGATCACAAAGGCGTCGATCTCGAGGAGGCGGACGGTATCCAGGACTTCGACGGCTGGGTGACGTTCTCTTCCTATGAGTTCCTCGGCAGTCCCGAAGATCCCTACCGCGAGGGCAACAACACGTCCTTTGCTCCGAGCACCCAGCCGAATAGCGATAGCTACAGCGGCGCTGCCAGTCACGTCTCGATAACCGACATCGGCCGATCTGGTGTCACGATGGACTGTCTGATCGAACGGCGGTGGGCACAGCCGGGCTTCCCCGTGGCCGCCGGGGATTCGGCGTCATTCATGGGATCGCCCAATCTGGCTGACATCGACGGGGACGGAACTCTCGAGATCGTCGTGGCCTCAGTCGATGGAGCGACCTATGCGTGGAAGGGCGACGGATCACCCTATTTCTCCGAGAGGCCGACAGGGTGGTTCGCCCAGGCCGGGATCGGAGACTCGATCTATTCATCTGTCGCCCTGGGCGATCTCGATGGAGACGGGCTTCTCGAGACTGTGGTCGGTTCGGAGCAGGGACGTGTGTATGCCTGGCATAGCTTCGATGCCGACGGCGATACGCTCGCTGATCCCGTCGCAGGATTTCCTATCGCTACCATCGGTCTCGGTGCGGTTCGGTCCTCTCCGGCACTGGCCGATATCGACGGCGACGGGAGAGACGAGATCGTCGTGGGTGCCGACGACATGCGCCTGTACGTCTGGGAGTTGGAGCCGGTGGATACGTTGAGAGCTGTACCTGGCTTTCCTGTCGATTTGGGGGGTGAAGTCCGTTCCTCTCCCACAGTTGTCGATGTGGATGATGATCCGGAACTCGAGGTGGCCGTCCTGTCAGGGGATGGCCGTCTCTTCCTCATCGACGCCGACGGAACGGTTCTCGACGGCTGGCCCGCAATAGCGCCGTCGTTATTGCTTTCTCAATCATCGACGGTGGTGGGAGATATGGACGGGAATGGATCGCTTGAAGTGATCGCCGTCACTGGCGGGGGTCGTGTCTATAGTCTCTCAGTAAGCGGGGATCTGAGAGCGGGCTGGCCTATGGGCATCGAAGAAAACGTGAAGACAGATCCTGCGCTGGCCGACGTCGATGGAGATGGCTATCTCGAGGTGGCGTTGACGACGCCGAACGAGATCGTCGTCCTGAATCACAACGGCTCGTTTGCCAGCGGTTGGCCGGTGGTAGAGGCCGACAGCATTGTCTTTGGCTCCTCCGTCGTGATCGGAGATGTGGATGGGGATAGAGAGGTGGACCTGGTCTGCGGCACCAGTTCAGGGGAGATTCATGCCTGGCGGAGTGATGGACGGGAGGTGAGCGGGTTCCCCGTGGCAGCGGGCGGCGCCGTCACGTCCTGTCCGATTCTGGGCGACATAGATGCGGATGGAGTACGGGAGCTTGTCGCCTGTACCGAGAGTGGCTGGGTGTACGCCTGGGACCTCGGTGTCACAGAAGACACGCTGACCCTCCCGTGGGGGATGTATCGCGCCGACCCGGGTCACCGGGGCATATTGCACGGGCGGTTCACTCCGGACCCGCCTGCCTATGCCGGGGACCTCCTGCCGAGCGAGAGCCTCTTCAACTATCCAAACCCGGCGTATGGGGATGAGACGACGATTAGATATTTCCTCGGCAGGCCGGCAGAAGTGACGATTACCATTTACAACCTAGCCGGGGATCTCGTTGCCCAGATGGACGGGGAGGCGGCACAGCCGCCTCAGGAGTGTGAGACCGTCTGGGATCTATCGGATGTTGCGAGTGGAGTGTATATCTGCCGCGTCGAAGCGAGGGGAGCGGGGGAAGAGGAGGTCCGTTTCCACAAGATCGCTGTGGTACGATAGGGCCACGTGGGGCCGTGGAGGATACCGTTGCGCTATCGGAGTTTGATATGGTTCGTGTTGGCGACCCACATGGCGGTCGTCTGGGACGTCGGGATATCCCATTGTCGGGAAGGATCTCCCGGAGGCTCTGGTTTCGCTGAGCAGACCTCCCTTAGAGGTCGGCTCGCGGAATCGAACGCGGGATCGCTTGAGCTCCCTCCGTCTCTCTCACTGGACTCCTCCACGCCTTCCACCCCGGGCGAGGTATCTGTTCACGATGGCCTCGAGGATACACAGAAGAAAGCGAAGAAGTCGCTTGCGAAGGCTGCCGTCCTCTCAGCCCTCCTGCCGGGGGCTGGTGAGTGGTACGGCGAAGATCCAGGAAAGGCGCGGACCTTCCTGATCGCCGAGGCGGCCGTGTGGGCGACGTACACGGTCTTCCTGGTCCAGGGCCGCTTGCTGCAGGATGACTGCCGCCTCTTCTCAATCGCGCACGCTGGTGCGAACTCGGGACGAGGGGACGAAGATTATTTCCGCGCTATCGAGGAGTACCGCACAACCGAGGAGTACAATGAAGATGTCAGGCGGGAGGCGAGGAAGCTCTATCCCTACGATGACGATGCTCGCGAGGCGTACATCACGGAGCATCTGTTCGGAGAGGAAGACTGGTGGGAGTGGAAGGGCGCTGCCGCCTGGGGAGAATATCGGTCCTTGAGGGGGCGGAGCCGCGAAGCGTTCCACAGAGCTGCGTACTGCACGGCTGCTGCCCTCGCTAATCGTCTCATCAGCGCTGTCGATGCGGTGATGACGGTTCGGATGTTCAACCGGGGCATCGAAGAACCATCTTCACTGCGCCTGGAGGTAGAGCCAACGATAGCAGAGCCGGGGATCCGAGTCGGTATCTGCTACACGTACTAGCCATTCGATTGCTGATCGCATCTTCTGTTTTTCCTGCTTGTCTGTTCAGTGTTTCTTCGCCTTCACTTTCGTCTGATATATCCAGCTTCCCCTGGGCGTGAGATAATGGAGAAGATGGCCTGCGCACGTGACATACGGCAGATCCCTTCGCCGGAGGCGCGGGACCGTATGCTGAGGGCCTGTGTGGGTATCGTCTCGTTGCTTTTCGTGTCATGTTCTCCGGACCTCGTCAGGCGTTCCTCCATGCCGGCTAAGGCACCGGAAGCACTCGAGGCTGTACGGATCCTCGGCGCCCGGCACGGCGAGATGGCGGGATTGGCGGGTCCCGAGGGGGTGTGTCTTGACCTCCGCGGACGGGTGTATGTTGCAGACACAGGTAACGATCGTATCGTCGTCTTCTCGAGCCAGGGCGATCTACTGTATGAATTCGGCCACCGGGGATGGAGAGAGGGAGAGTTCGATGCGCCGATCGATGTAGCGGTCGTGAGTGATCTCGTCTTCGTAGTTGATTGGGGGAATGAGCGGATCCAGACCTTTGGGAGAGATGGTGACCCGCGGGGATCAGTCTCTATACCGGATGAGCGAGGGCCGTGGAGGCCAGCGGGCTTGGTCCTCGGAAGCGCAGGCGCTCTCTACTTCTCCGACGGGGAGAGGGACCGTGTCGTTGGGCTGAATCGTGCGGGACAGATAGCGTTCGAGATCGGTGGGTTCGGCCACTGGCACGGACAGCTCGACGATCCGCGGGGCGTTGAAGTAACCGATGATCAGAGACTCTATGTCGCCGACTCGGGCAACGGGCGTGTCGAGATCTTCGATGCCCTCGGTGCCTGGGAAAGCTCGCTTGTCGGCGGCGATCTGGTGATGCCCTGGGACGTGTGTGCCGATGGGATGGGCAATCTCTTCGTCTCTGATGCGGGGAGCGATCGGGTCTGCGTCTATGGTGCTGATGGTGAGTTCCTCTTTTCTGTCGGTACCGAGGGATTACGTTCGGGCGGCTTGCGACAGCCGACAGGGATCGCCTTCGACGGCACCGAGTTCATATATGTCGCCGATAAAGGGAATGATCGCATTCAGGTATTCCGGATCGTGTATAAGGCCAGAAATAGGTAGTGGCGGATCGTTGTCATACTATGACTATGCGCACTCTCAATCATAAGGCGTTGTCCGCGCGCATCTATCCGTGGCAGGCGATACGGTTGCTCCCTCAACTCCTCTTCTTGATCTTCATCTTCACAGGGGTCTGCCTGTCTGCGGGGCAGGCCGGCGCGCCCGATCCTGATGCGCCTGACAGTGCGACGCCCGACACTTCTGTATTTCCCTCCTTACGCGCTACAGCATCGCGATACGAAATGATTCTCATCGGCGACGGCACTGCCGGCCCCTATCGGCTGGGGCACCGGAATCTCTTCGCCCATTCCGTCGAGATCTCGATGGATGGGCGTCTTCTCGATCCAGGAAGAGAGTTCACGGTCGACTGTCGAGCTGGACTCATCTCATTTGCTGACGCCATTCCCTCTTCAAAACCGCTGACTGTCCGGTATAGATTCTACCCGTACGCCTTACAGGATGTCTATTCGCACAGATCACTGCCGGGTGTGGCGACTGCGGAGCACAGATCGTCACCGGGTGTGATGACTCGAGAGGGGGGAGCGTACGCAGCCGAGACAGCGGGCGGCGGGGGCAGTCAGCCGCTGTACGGGGGAGGTTCGACAGGATCACCCCGACTGGAGAATGAGCACGGCACCGGTCATTCCAGGGGGACGGGAGGGTCGGCGAGCGAGGCCGGGAACCGGGCGCGTTCGGCTGGCACTCCCGGTTCATTTCTCATTCTGGGTGGAAGTAAGACCCTGGCAGTGACGCTGGGCTCTAATCGTCAGCCATCCCTGGACCAGTCGCTCGAGCTCAGCATCGAGGGGATGATTTCGAACGATCTGTCGGTGCGTGCGGTGCTGGCAGACAAGTCATCGCCGTTGCAGCCAGAGGGGACAACGCGGGAGCTCGATCAGCTGGAACGGATATTCGTTGAGATCGAGGGAGGCGGTGCGCGCGGCACGCTGGGCGACTACGATCTGGCACTGGGGGAGAGCGCCTTCGGTTCCATCGAGCGCCGTCTTCAGGGCGTCATGGGAGAGGGTCGGTTCTCTCGTGGCCGCGTTCTCGTCGCCGGAGCTGTGCCGAGAGGGGAATTCGCGACACTGGAGTTGGTGGGGGTTGACGGCAAGCAGGGGCCGTATGACCTGTGTCCAGCCGGCTCGGGGGGCGACCTCGTGATACTCGCTGGATCGGAGCGTGTATGGCTAGACGGAGAGGATCTCGTGAGGGGCGAAGGGAACGACTACACCATCGATTATGCCGCCCGGACGATCAGCTTCACGTCTCGCCGGCTCATCACTTCCGAGTCGCGTATCGAGGTCGACTTCCAGTATTCGGGTGAGCGTTATGAGAAGAACCTCTATGTGAGTCGGGCTGTCGTCACCGCGCCAGATGAGTCCTTCCGGCTCGGGGGTACCTGCTTCTGGGAGGGCGATGACGTGGACCGTCCGCGATCAGAGGGCGTGGCCAGCTTCGATCGATCCGCCCTCTCCCGGGCGGGGGACGATCCGAGACAGGCCTGGGTGGATACCGCGGTCGAAGTGGGTGAGGGTAACGGTGACTATCTGTTCGACGTGGACCATTTCGTCTACGTCGGTCCCCACGAGGGCGATTATCAGGTTTCATTTTTCGATGTCGGAGAAGAGGGTGGTGCGTACGAGTACGACCCGCTCATTGGCGGATACTCTTATGTAGGAGAGGGGCAGGGTCGGTTTGCCCCTCGCCGCCTGCTCTCGTTGCCCGAGGAGCGGTGGTTGCTCGGGGTAGATGGAGGGATGGCGCTGGCGGACGGCGTGTCGGTGGACGTGGAATATGCTCAGAGCCGCGAGGATCGTAACAGAGTCTCTTCGCGTGACGATGGCGACAACGCCGGCGACGCCTACGCCGCGGCCCTGCGGGTCGAAGACCGGCGTGCGGGATTCGGAGGGCACGACCTGGGCCATTTCGATCTTGACGCATCCTACCGCTCAGTCGCCAGCAGGTTCCGGTTCCCGGGCAGAAGGCGCGATGTCGATTATGCGTATCGATGGAACATAGACAAGGATGCTGGCCACTATGACGAGCGGGCAGGTGAGGTGTCTCTCGCCTACACTCCCATCGATGCTCTTACCATGGATGTCGGGATCGGGCGGCTGACGCGTCCGGGTGATGCTTCCTCACGTCGTATGGCCTTCGGGGCGGCGCTATCCCCGGGAGGCGCTCCGGAGTTGCGGTACGGATACGAGCATGTAGCTCGCCATCAGAGTGGGAGCCAGAATGGGGATGGACCATCCTTCCTTGAGCGATGGAGGCATGAGTACGCCGTCGAGTATCGCAGAGGGATTGCGACGCCGAGATTCCAGTACGCGCGTGAGGGGCGCCGCGCATCAATCCCGAGCGGGCGGGACGTGCGGGAATGGGGAGCAGGTCTGACGCTCGGTCAGGGGGAGCCACTCGAGTTGTCGGTCGACCATCAGGATCGCCGAGACTGGGTGTTCGGGGAGTCCGGCGAGAGCCGGCACCTTGAATCGACAGGAACGATCGACAAGATCCATCTTGCCGCGCGTGAGGCGGGTTCGTTCACCGGTCACATCGACCTTTCTCGCCACCGACGCGCCCGCATGACTGGAGGCAGTGCGCGTATTTCGAAGACTGACCTTGCGGACGTCCGGCTGGCCTGCCGCCCGCGGAGTCTCGGGGCGAGCTTCGATGCTCGGTACGGTATCGGCGCCGAGGACGCCCCGCTTGCAGGAGAGCGATATGTGAAAGTGGAGGAGGGCACCGGCTCCTATGGGTTCGATCCGGAGACGGGCCTGTACTATCCATATGAGCGGGGCGACTACGAGCGGGACGTCGATAGCAGTGGAGAGAGCGTGATGGCGAGGAGGGTCTTTCTCCTTGCTGACGCCAGCTATGCTCCGTCCGAGATGTTCGCCGTCGATAGTAGAGTGTCAGTCGAGGAGCTGTCACAGGAGCCAGATCTCCTCTCCCTGTACCTGCTTCGTCCCCACGTTCTTCAACAAAATGACGTCACCATCGAGGGTCGGAACGTGTGGCGCCATGATATCAGTCTCTTTCCCATACCGCATCTCTTGTCGATTCGATTCCGCTACCGCGAGGCCAACCGGGAAGACAACAGGATTGGAGGACGGCACCGAGAGGAACTGTCCAGAGATCGTTCTCTCAGAGTGCGCCTCACTCCTGCTCCGGGTCTGTGGTTCGAGGGTGAGGCCGCGGTCAATGACGAGAGGAGAGCGAGTCTGGAACATGGACTGGAACGTCAGGAGCACGATCGCGCCGCGAGCCTTTCGATCAGACATACACCCTCAGCCGGTCTGGATCTCACGATCACGCTTGGGATGGGCACGAAGTGGGTAGAGGAGCCGGCATTCTACGGATATCTGGGTAAGATAGACGTGAGTCGCATTTCGCTGAAACCTCGTGTCATCTACCACCTCGTGCGTCATGCCAGACTGTCCGGCGGCATACAGCTGGTGGAGCGGACGACGGACGCGGTGGTGCCGCTGTTGCCGCCAGATCTGCAGGCGAGCGATCCGCTGGGGGTCTCCTCCAGTTGGGATATGCTGGCTGAGTACCGGGTATCGGGCTCCGTGATCTCTTCTCTCAGTTACAGCGGTGAGCGACGCCCGGGTACCGCAGTCTCACACAATCTATCGGCAGAGGTTCGAGCCTACTTCTGATAATCATGAGCCACCAACCCGCGGGGGAAGGCCATGCAGGAGCTGCAGGCACCGTTCATCGATACCGATTTTCTCGTCATCGGCAGCGGCATCGCCGGGCTGACATTCGCGCTGGGAGTCGCGGATGCCGGGCGGGTCGTGTTGGTGACCAAGAAGGAAGATAGCGAGTCCAATACGAACTACGCTCAGGGAGGTATCGCAGCGGTTTTTGGACTCGACGATAGCTATGATCTTCATATTCAGGATACGCTACGGGCGGGTGCAGGCCTGTGCAACGAGCAAGCAGTGACCATGATGGTCGAACAGGGTCCGAAGCTCGTGGAGAGGCTCATAGAGATAGGCGTTGAGTTCTCAAAAGAGAAAGCTATCCGGGGCGCCGGTCGGCTCTCACTCGGGCGTGAAGGCGGGCATTCTCGCTCGCGCATCGTTCACGCTGGCGACCTGACGGGGCGGGAGATCGAACGCGCCCTGCTCGCGAAGATCCAGAGCATGTCTTCCATCACCGTGCTCGAAAATCACCTGGCGGTCGACCTCATCGTCGATCAGAGCAAGCCGGGCCGGTGCTTCGGAGCGTACGTGCTCGATCGGCTGGAGAACGAGATCAAATCGGTTGCGGCGAGAGCGACGTTGCTGGCGGCGGGAGGGACCGGGCGGGTATACCTGCATACAACGAACCCGCCGATCGCAACCGGCGACGGAATCGCGATGGCGTTCAGGGCTGGGGCGTCTGTAGCGAACATGGAGTTCGTCCAATTCCATCCCACCACGCTTTTCGGGCACCACGTCGATGATCGTGCCTTCCTCATTTCCGAGGCGGTTCGGGGGGAGGGCGCCGTCCTCAAGACGAAGGATGGCGAGACATTCATGGAGCGGTATCATGAGTCGGGCGGCCTGGCGCCGCGAGACACGGTAGCACGCGCCATCGACAGCGAACTGAAGCGCCGCGGTGATGAGTTTGTGCTACTCGATCTCTCTCCCATCGGGAGGGGGCGAATTCGCGAGCGGTTTCCACTCATCTACGGGACCTCGCTCTCATTCGGCATAGACGTCACGCGCGAACCCATCCCCGTCGTTCCGGGGGCCCACTACTGTTGTGGTGGAATACGTGCCGATCTCGACGGACACACTGACATCGAGGGGCTGTACGCATGTGGTGAGTGCGCGTGCACTGGAGTGCACGGGGCGAACCGACTGGCATCGAATTCCCTCCTCGAGGCTCTTGTCTCAGCGGACCGTGCGTCAGGAATAGCTCGCACGAAAGCGTTCGAACGGGACACGCCGTCCGCCGTGCCCGTCTATCCGTTACGCCAGCGCGATGAGGTCGAGGCCGTCGTGGTGGCCCACAACAGAGAAGAGACAAGACGGTTGATGTGGGACTACGTCGGCATCGTCCGGACCGACGAGTTGCTGGACAGGGCGATGCGCCGGATCAGCGATCTCAAAGAGGAGGTGGCAGAGATATACCGGCGGTGGCCTCTCAGCCTGGAATCGATCGAGCTGCGGTCTGTCGCCACCGTCGCCGAGCTCGTCGCCAGATGCGCTATAGACCGCAAGGAATCCCGTGGCCTCCACTGGAACGAGGATCACCTCGATCTCGATGACAAGAGGTGGAAACGGGACTCTGTGATCGAGGGAGAGGCTCGATTACCCGTCTGGCTGCCGAGTTAGCCCTGTGCCGCTGGCGCGGTGGCCGAGGTTGAGTTCTGAGACTGCGGCACCTGCGCAGGCGGCGGATCTTCGTCTGCAGACACGGTCACGGTGAGACGAGAAGAAACGGGCGAGGCGAGCGAGACGGACGAGACGAGCGAGACGGGCGAGACGAGCGAGACGGACGAGACGGACGAGCGTGGCCCCTATCCGCATTCAAGTAACGGCTATGGGGACAAATGTTCTCCTCACAGGTACGCCCGGCGTCGGCAAGACGACCCTGATCCGAAAGAGTCTGGACAGACTCGACGTCCGCTGTGGCGGGTTCTACACAGAGGAGATCCGTGAGGGGAGGAGACGCGTAGGTTTCGGTATCGTCTCCCTCGCGGGTGATCGTGGCATACTCGCTCACGTCGACATCAAGAGCCGCTCGCGCGTCGGACGATACGGCGTCAATGTCGACGATATCGAGAGGATCGGGGTGCGGGCACTGGAGGGCGCGCTCAGAGACTCCGACCTTATCGTGATAGACGAAATCGCACGAATGGAGCTGTATGCTCCTTCGTTCAAGAGGATGGTGATATGCTGTCTCGACTCTCCGAAGCCGGTCCTGGGCACTATCCAGGAGAGGAAAGACCCCTTCCTTGCTGACATCCGCCGGCGAGACGATGTGACGGTTGTGCGGGTTACAGAGGCCAACCGCGACGCGCTCGTTCCCCGCATTCTCGATGCGCTCGGCACGATAACCAGTCTTTGACCTGTTCAGATCCCCCCCCAGAATTACCAGAGATTTTCGCCTCGACCAGGGTCCTAACACCTCCTATCAGCCTGAAAGGTCACCGCCTCACTTCGTTGTTGGTCACTGGTCTTTGGAAAAGGCCAACGTCGTACCCCCGAGCAAAGTACATTGTCACTCGTGGAACACCCGCCAGAGCGGTCGGTTATGGGGCGGCCTCTCGTGTCCTGGAAATCGAGTTGCCGTTTCGTGGTCCGGCTGCTCGATCTTCGATTCGGTTCCTCGGTTATGGGGCTGCACGCTAACGTTCGGCGAAAGCGCAAGTTCCGACAACAGAGCGGTCCTGGCAGTCGGGCACGACTGTCTTGGCACGAATGTTGCATGGGAGAAGTGGGCGCCGGGACGGACAGCACCCATTGAGGAAGCGGTCTGCGGGCTGGTTCACCCATAATCGCCAAGCGCATACTCGATACGGACTTCCCGACATCCGTCCTCGCGCTTGGGTGAGAGGAGAACGCCGTCGAGAAGGATCCTCAGAGCCTCCCGGATGATCCTCGCCTCCTGGGGCCGGTCACGGCGTCGGAGCTCCGCCAGGCAGCTCTTGATTCTCTTCCTGCTCCAGGAGGCCCTCCCGGGCTTCCCCTTGGCCGAGAAAGAGCGTATCTGGCGCTCGAGCTGAGCCTCGCGCTCCAGGAGGGGCCTGATCTTGTCCGAGAGGTACTCTTCCGGCAGCTCCCCGCGCTCGAAGATCCCCTCCCAGCGCCGCCGCTTCTCCCGAACCTCCCGAAGCTCTCGCTCTGCCCTGGCGACCTCCGGGGACATGTCATCCTGGGGCGGCGGCTTGGCGAGCTCCTCAGCGAGCGAATCCAGATTCTTCGCTGCCATCAGATCTTCGCGCACCTGCTCCAGCACCAGGTCCTCCAGGAGCATGGCCTTGATGCCCTGGTTGCGGCAGGTCTTCCCCCGACGCATCCGGCTGTTGGGGCAGTAGTAATATCGCGCCGAGCGCTTCCCGCAGGCGTGGCCATACATGGGCGACCCGCAGACTGCGCACCGCAGGAG
>Ga0111224_1015_pt1 | contig 96410 bp, 82 predicted proteins | sample DeeMarSWOR152_54_FD_80388 | JGI IMG/M metagenome (GOLD analysis project Ga0111224, IMG submission 80388) | candidate division TA06 bacterium DG_24
TCTCGGCGATATTCGCCAGATAGAACGGATCCGCTCCACTCGGCCACCAGGTATGGTACGAAATGACAGCCAGAATGGTATCGTATGTTTCGGCAAGAAAGGCCAACACACTGTCGGCCGGCGGACACGACGCTCACCCGGTGTTAGTGAATCCCTCTGCCAGCACCATCCGCTCTGATGCAATCGCCGACAGGACACTGACCGACAACACGATCGCCATGGCGATCAGTAGCACTCTCTCGTACCGCATCGTTCTCCTCCATCGTTGGCTGGGGTGAGCCTATCGACACATCGTACGGACCGCAAAACCAGCTCACCCCCGGGACATCAATAAGGCCTGCTCCCGATCCCGGCTGGCTGATTCCGGCAGCCTGCGAACAGCCAGCGGACTGCACGTCCGTACGCCCGCCGCCCTGCAGCGGGCCTTCCGAAACTCCGCCAGTCGATTCCTTCTACGGAATGGAATCGAATACCTTTCTCAGTTTCGCCTCGACCTCTTCCGCGACCCCTCTCAGTTTCTCGTTAGCGATCATCCCCATCGCCGCTGTCGGCTTGATGACGGCGATCCCGGTTCCCTTCTCTTTCTCATACACAATAACATTACAGGGCAGCATCAGCCCGATGTTCTCCTCGGCGAGAATCGCCTGGTGTGCAAGCGGCGGGTTGCATGCGCCAAGTATGATATACTTCTTGAAGTCGATGCCGAGTTTTTCCCTGAACTTCTCCTTTACGTCGATCTCCGTCAGGATCCCGAATCCCTCCTTCTTCAACTCTTCCGACACTACCTCCAGCGCTCGTCCGAACGGCAGATCCGTCTGTTTCTCAAAACCATAGCTGATCATCTTCCATCTCCTTCGACCTGCCTTATGTCAACATTCGATCTCTGCCGTCGAGTGGGACAGGAAGACACGAGTCGCTCCGCCGGCAGCCGGCAAACAGCCTATACCATCCCTTCTCAGCCGGGCCATGTCGTTCAACAGGCTCCGGCCCTACCGGCTGCTGCGGATTCGGCGCTCGGCCCGCCTCAGCCTCCCCCCCAGAATCAATCCATAAGACAGAAAGATGGCCCAGACGATGAGATAGGCAGCGGCAAAGTAGATCATGGGATCGATCCTTCCGAAATCCGCCGCTTTCGCAGATCATCTATCTCCTCCTCCAGTGCAGCTACCCGCCACCGTATCATCAACAGATAGAGATACCAGAGGAAGAAGGCAAGCAACGTGATGAAAAAGACAAGTTTCATCCGCGGGCTGAGTCCGATCCCGCCCAACTCGATGACGACCGGATGGATCGTGCGCCACCACCTGATAGACATGAAGACTATCGGCACATCGATAAATCCGATGATCCCGTACACCGCCGCGACTGCTCGCCTCCGCTCCCTCATCGCTGAAGCGCGGAGGAGGAGGTATCCGACGTAGATCAGCCACAGCACCAGAGTTGTCGTCAGGCGGGGATCCCACGTCCACCATACGCCCCACGCTGCTCTCGCCCAGATCGGCCCGGTGAGGAGCACGATGGTACAGAAGACGAGCCCGACCTCGACCGACGACGCGGCTACCTGGTCGTAGGCCCTGCTCCTCCTCACGAGATAGGCGATGCTGCATATGAAGGTGAGGCCGAAGGCGGTAAAGGCGGCGAAGGCGCTCGCGACATGAACGTAAAATATCTTCTGGACGATGCCCATCTCCTTCTCAAGCGGAGCAAAGAAGAGGATGAGCACCAGCGAGACGAGCATCGAAACCCCCGCCACGATCCCCATAGCCGCCAGTGAATCCCACCCCGCCGGTTGGCCTCCCTGTGAACAGCCATGCCCCTTCCTCGGAGGCATCTCAATCACCTCACTCTTCGATCACGTACTCAAATAGTAGAAATGCGGCAGCAAGAAAGATGAGATCGTATACCCCGAGAAGACGGAGCCAATTCCCCGCCCCCGCCAGCGTCCCCCCTACGAGCAGGGCGCGCGTGCACTTCACCGCCGAAATGAGAGCCGGGATGAGGAGCGGGAAGAGAAGCACCGACAGCAAGCTCTCCCTCCCCCTGGTCTGAGAGGAGACGGCGGAGAGGATCCCCCCCACCGCCGATAGCCCGACGACTCCCATGAAGATCACGACGCCGAGGAGAACCAGTGCCCCCGGGCGCAGCACATCGAGAAATACGAGTGTGACGGGAACGAGCACGAGCGCGACGAGCAGCAGCATTACGACATTCAAGACTACTTTGCCCAGGTAGATCGCTCCCGGATCGAGTCCGGCGAGCCGGAACGCCCGGAACCCCTCCTCGCGCCACTCAACCTCGAACGAGCGGGAGAGCCCGATCACCGCCGAGAACGAAAGTCCAACCCAGATCACGACGCCGGCCACTTCTGCCGGTTTGGTGATGATCGGGCCAAACCCGAAGATGAAGATGAGCACCACGAGGAGACCCATAATGAACATGGCCGCGATCGCGTCGACACTGCGAATCTGCAATCGGATATCTTTCAGTATCAGAAACAGAATGCCTCTGGCCATGAGTACCTCGCCCCGCCACCGACGATCTGATCCTTCTCTCCCTCCGTGTATCTCCGGTATTCAGTATCGACTTCGCCCAGCCCGACCGAAGACGTGTCGTATCTCCGCGCGATCGTACCGTCGACGAGGAGGACTAGCTCTGTCGCCAATCGGTGGGCGAGCTCGAGATCGTGGGTCACAAGGAAGACCGCCTTACCTCGCTCACGCTCTCGCTCCATGATATCGCAGACGATCTCCCGCCCGGAGGCATCGAGCCCTTCGAACGGCTCGTCGAACAGAAGCACAGGAGGATCATGGAGCAGGGCCTTAGCCACAGAGAGCCGCTGGGTCATCCCGCGGGAGAAAACCTTCACCTCCTCACCTTCGAACGGGGCGAGAGAGACCAGCTCGAGAAGCTCGCGCGCCCGAGCACGGCGATGAGGAACGCCGTATATCCCTGCATAGAATTCCAGATTCTCCCGCGCCGTCAGCTCCCCGTACAACTGCGCCCGGTGGGAGAGAAAGCCGATCTGACGCCTTATGCCGCGTGGGCGCGTTCGCCAATCGTCACCGTCGAACTTGACCACGCCTTCGCTCGGCTGAAGGAGTGTGGCCAGAATGTACGTCAGGGTCGTCTTCCCCGATCCGTTCGGCCCGAAGAGACCGAGCGTCTCGCCGCTCCGTACCTCCAGATCGACATCAGAGAGGACCCGGTGCGTGCCGAACGACTTGCCCACGCCTTCTGTCGAGAGCCGTGCGGTCACCGATCTTCTTCCTCTGGAAGGAGCTCATCGAGTTTCGCCTCAAGCTCCGCACGCACCCTCCGGTGGGCCTTGGGCTCGATCATGCCGTCGCCCAATGCCTCATCGAGAACACTGATCAGGTACCGGTAGGCCTCGCCAACTGACTCTTCACCAACCGGATGTCGCCGAGGAGGGGTCTCGCTGCCCCCCGTGCGCTCGCGGCGTCCCCTTGTGAGACGTATCATAACGGCCGGCCCCACGACAACAGCGAGCCCGACGATGATCCAGACCAGCGCCCGCACTGGACGCCCTCGCGTCAGCGTGAGCCGCACCCCGATTTCATGCCCGGCCTCGAGGTCGGCGCCAACATAGGTGGTATAGGAGACACCTCTCACCGTGGACGCCCCTCGCATCTCGAGCCCCGGTGCGGCGACTTCTCCCACACCCTCTTCCACCATGACATGGAACGCCCGCGTCGGGAAGATGACCGGGCGGGAGAAGTCCAGGGTGGAAGATTTTCCCAGGCGATAGCGAAACGCCACATCCCGGTACCCGGGAGTGATCGCCATCGTCTCGACGAGATCATCGCCCTCAAACCCCAGGCAGCACTCCATCAGGCCATCCATGACTTCCAGGCCGTGATGCCCTGACGGGAGCCTCTGGCGGAATCCGATCCCTTCCAGAGGGGCATCAGCTTCACCCATATAGCTCGTCTCAGAGACGTTCATGAGCTGGATGTACTCGGAGACGACCACGGCCTCTCCCGCATCATCGATGATAATATGGTGTACCGGGATGGTCACTCCCTCAGGATCGGGCGATGAGGAATAGACAGCCAGCTCAATGGTGGCACGTGGGGCGGTCGCCGCCAGCTCGAGGGGAGCACTCGAGTAGCTCCCACCCTCGTAATCGGCAAAGACGTAATAGAAGACAAGGGTATCAATCTCGACTCCCTCGAAACGGAACCGGCCGCGACCATCGGTCATGGTCTGCCACGCCCCCAGCTCCTCTGTCTCTCCAACTTTCTGCAATATTACGGAACGATGAGGGACGGTCTCGCCGGTCGTGTAGTTACGGAGCACTCCTTCGATCATCCCCGCTCCCCATACCGGAACCGCCACTCCGGCAAGGGGAGCGATTGCTGACAACAGGAGTATTCCCCCTCCCACGACTTTCCCTCTTCCGCACGGTCTCACGATTGCCATTCGTCTTGTTCCTTAATCTAATGCAGCCGTCCCTCGGCTTCGCACTCCGGACGGCACCCGCCTGCACTTCCAGTTTACGGCTCACCGAGTATAGCGCAATTCCCCTCCGATTGCAGCAGGGAAGATTCCGACAGACTGAAGCTGTGTCCGCACTCACCCGACCCCGGACGCGATGCTTTCTCGCCGACGTCGGTTGCCGAGCCGTACCCTATCGGTCAACGCGAAGACTCCGCCAAGAACGACGAGCCACGATCCGTACCAGATCCAGCTGACGAGCGGTTTGGTATGCAGCTTGAGGGCGACGTGTCCATCCTCGGATACGCCACCGAAGATGGTATACAGGTCTCCCGCCAAGGTGGAACGGATTGCCACTTCTGTCATAGGACTGTCAGCAGTGGGGTAGAACGCCTGGGCCGGCTCCAGAGTCGCGACGTGTCGCTCCCCTCGTTTGACCGAGAGTCTGGTGGTGATGAGTTGCGCATTCAGCCTCTCGGTCGTTACGATCTCCTCGAGCCTCACCCGATACTCCCCGATCCCGACTTCCTCACCGACGACAATACTTTTTTGGACCTCGTACTCAAAGACGGATGACCCCAGAATCCCGATGAAGATCGAAGCCACGCCGATATGAACTAGATAGCCCCCGAACCGCCTCCTGTCTCTCCATATAGTCTGGACAGATGCAGTGAGCAAGGTGCCGCCGGTCTTCCGACACCTGACCATCGCCGCGCGTGCCGATTCGGCCAGGACCGATGCCACGATAAGGGCACTACCTGCAACACAAATGAACCGGTACGGCGAACGTACATCGAATACCAGTGCCGCACCGACTCCCGCCGCCAGACTGAATCCCGCCGCCCACAGAGACGAGCGAGGGATTCCTGCCAGGCCGGTGCGGCGCCAGGGGATGAGCGTACACACTCCGGTGAGAAGGAGCAGGAGAAGGGCAATGGGAGTGTTCACCCGATCGAAGAAGGGCGCAGAGACCGAGATCTTGCTCCCGGCGAACGCCTGCGAAAAGAGGGGAAACGTCGTCCCCACGAGCGTGGCGAACGCGAGGGCGCTGAACAACCAGTTGTTGAGCACCAACAGGCTCTCCCACGAAAAGAGACCGCCCGTCCTCAGCTCTCCTCTCAAAGCGTCGGCGCGCCACATGCCGATGGCGAGGACCGCCGACACGGAGAGGAGCATGAAGCCGATGAAGTAGGGACCCAGGGAGGAACCAGCAAAGGCGTGGACCGATGAGAGCACTCCGCTCCGCGTGAGAAACGTCCCAAAGATGCACCCCTCGAAAGTGAGTGCTGCAAGAGCCACGTTCCATCCCTTCAACGCACCCGTCCTCCGCTGAACCGCCGCTGAGTGAAGGAATGCAGTCCCCACAAACCACGGTATTAGAGAGGCATTCTCAACCGGATCCCATGCCCAGTACCCGCCCCAACCCAGCTCTACATACGACCACTTCATGCCGAGGGCGATGCCGGCGGTGAGTGCGACCCATGAGAAGAGGCTCCATCGGCGCCCCATCTCCGGCCACTCATCGATCTCTCTCCTGAGCAGAAGCGCAGCCACGGCGAATGCAAACGGGACCACATACCCCACGTACCCGAGATAGAGGATGGGAGGATGAAAGATCATCCCGGGATCCTGAAGTAGGGGATTGAGACCCTGACCGTCGAGCGGAGGATGTGGAATCGTTATCAGGGGATTGGCGATGCGAGCAACGAGGGAGGCAAAGAACAATTCCGCGACGCCGATGGTCAACGCCACGGCGGAGATGAAGCGCACCCCCACTCGCCTCCGCACCCCGGAGGTGAGTACTATGCATGCAAAGAGAGAGACCAGCCAGAGCCAGAGGAGGAGCGATCCCTCCTGTCCCGCCCAGAATGCAGATATCGTATAGAAGAGAGGGAGGTCCCGGCTAGTGTACTGGGCCACGTATCGAACACCGAAGTCCCGCGATGCCAGTGCCCAGATGAGTGCGCCCGCGGCGACGCTGACCAGCACGAAGACGGCGACAAGAGCCCAGCGCCCACTCGCGAGAGCGGCCCTGCTGCGCCTCGCCAACCCGACGGCAAGAGCGAACACAGAATAGATGGCGAAGAAGGGGGCAATGTAGAGTGCCACGAGCCCGACGCTATTCATGATCCTCGTCTTCTCCGCTTTCCACATACTTCGAGGGACACGTCGTCATCAGCTTGGTCGCCTGGATCGCTCCGGCCTCTCTGTCGTACCTTCCTTCAACGATGATCTTCTCTCCTTCTCTGTATGTATCAGGTCTGAACCCATCGTAGATGACAGCTACGCTCGCCGCGCTGTCGGCCATGACAAAGCTGAGCTGTGGCCCCGACGGATCCCACACCGTCGAACCTTCCACGACCAACCCCTGTATGCGCAGGCCTTCACCGCTGCTCTCTGTTCGGCCGTGTACCAGTTCACTTACTTCGACATAGTACGCGCCTGTCTCCCGCACCGCGCTCACTATGAGATAGCCGATCCCGATAGCGAAGACGAGCCCGACCACAACGATCCGTTTCTTGCTGATCATGAACGTCCTCCGAGGATACCCTCGCCGCGGTACCTGCTGATCTCCGGGTGGAAGGTGCTTCCGCCAGAGCAACCCCTGTACCAGGAGACGATGATCTCCCGTCCGGTCAGTCTCCTCAGCCCGCCCCCATCCCCGAGCCGACCTCATCAGCGCGACTGACGATCTCGATGATCGTCGGCACGTGCCGCTTACTCCTGAGCATCCTCCTGTCCCACCATCGAGCAACCAGAAACGAGACGATCAGCCCGACAAGTGCCCCCACCACTCCAGTGTGCTGGCTGCCGCCGACCGATACGCCCACCGCGTACCCGATGAGGATGCCGAAGATGGGGACGATGAAGACGACGAACGCAGCCAGGAGCACGACTCCAGATCCGATGCTGATCCGGACCGTGTCGCCGGCACGCGCGCCTATCGGATTGAACGCCTCGATGACGCGGCTGCCGTCAGCCCCCATGGTACACGCCGTCCGCGCACAACACGTCGTACACGCCTCCGACCCTTGAATGGCGAGCGTCGCCATCCGACCTGCTGCCGTCTGTACCACCGCACGCTCGGTCATCGTCCTCCGCCTGAATGATCTTCTCTCACGGCACAGCCATCCACAGCCCCGACCGCGGTCTCGCAGCTGTCAGGCCGATCAATATCAATGCACTACAATTCAACAGGAATACCCCGACCAACGTTCCCGGAATCCCCAGCACCGGCAGGGCGATGGCGCTCGCCACGAAGGCACCTGCCGCCGCGCCAAAGAGATCGATGGCATAGGTGATCCCGCCGATATGTCTCGTCCGCGGCCTGACATCGAGGTACAGCCCCACTGCCAGGGGGAACTGCACCCCGCCGAGTAACCCGGCTATCCCCGTGAGCAGGGGGATAATCCATTCCGCGGCTCCGAAGGTAGCTCCCTTCGTCTGCCAACCCATGAGGATGCCGAGAATCCCCAGGAAGATAAGCGGATAGAGCGTAATGATCAATTGATTGATGCCGTACAGCCTCCACCGGGCGGCGGAGGGAACGAGCCGCCTCGTCGACACCACACTCCCCAGGACCAGGCCAAACATAAACGCCGCCAGGATGATACCCAACCTGGCGTACACGTACCCATAGATGATCTGAAACGAGAGAAGCGCGATGACCTCAAAGACGATCTCTGCGGCGCCCGTCGTCCCCACGGAGACGAGAATCCCTATCCCGCGAGCCGAGGGCAGCTTCATCACGGCGAGGGCGATGCAAGCCGTGGCCACGGCGATGGCGACCGCTATCTGCCACAGGTGCAGGCCTGCGAGGCGCTCGAGAAGCACCCGCTCCCCGCTCTGGAACCGAGATGACCACAGGATCATATCATAGTAATACGAGATGGGATAGAGATCTGTGTTCTGCCGAACCGCCGGCCCCTGGGACATCCGATCATGCAGATAGCGAACGCGCCCGGGGTCGAGCCTGAAGGGAAGCGAGTGAGGGGAGACATAGGTAGTCTCCAACTGACGTCTCTCCATCCGCTCGCTCAGGACGCGATAGTCGGACGTCAACAGGCCAGATTGGGACGAGGCAACGAAGATATTGGTCTCTCCTGGAAGGACCTCCACATTGACGAATACGGATTCGAGCGTCGCCCGAAGACACCGGAGAAATCGCGCTAGCTCAGGTGCGATGTAGTTCTCCGCCGAGGCGACGCGCAGGGCAAAGATGCCGCCTGCCTCCATGATGCTCGATACTTCGCGGAAGAACTCGCGCGTATAGAATCGATTGATCTGAGCTGTATACGGTTCCGGAAGATCCAGGATGACTGCATCATAGCGGGATCGCGTGCGTTTCACATACCACCGTCCGTCGCCCTCGATGACTCTGATCCGGGAATCGTCGAGCGTACGTCTCACATCAGCACCGAAGAATTCCCTTGCCATCGAGATGATCGTGGGATCGAGCTCAACATAGTCGACCGACTCGACTCCGTGTTTCAGTACCTCTTCGAGGGATCCACCTGCTCCTCCTCCGATCAGCAGTATCTTCCGGGGGTCCGGGTGTTCGAGCAGGGCAAAGTGAACCGCCTCCTCTGCGGTGGCACGGTCAGGATAGGTGAGGACGAGGAGCCCGCTTTCGTACAAGCTCGTCTGATACTCATCACCGACCACCACTACCTGCCCATAGATCGAATCGCGTACCTTCTGGAGCTGGAACCCGGACCACTGCCGACGGAGAAGACCGAGATCGAGTCGATCGACCAGGCCCGTGACCTGGGCGATAGAGGCCGCCGACACGGATCCAAGGATGAGAAGGGGGTAGACGATACTCGCCCGATAGCGAAACGCCAATACGCCGAGCGCTGCCACCGCGTTGAGGAGGAAGGCAACGATAGCGATAGTGAGTGGGGGGAATAGCCGGATGAGAATGAATGTGAAGGCGATCCCCCCGAGAACCGAACCCCCGGCTTCCAGGTAGTAGACCCACCCTATCTCTGCCGCCATTGTCCTCTGCTCTCCTCCCGCCAGGCGGCAGGCGAGCGCAAACGTGGCGCCGACTGAGAGACAGAGCGGAGCAAGAAGAACGAAGGAGGAGAAGAGCATTGGGCCGATCCCGACAACCTCGCCCGGCCCGACGCCGAGGGCTGATTTGACGGTTCTCGCTGCGACCAGGGAGATGGGGACGAGGAGCGCCAGGGCCGCCTGGGCCAGACCATATGCCACGAGCCGGCTGCGCACAACGACACCGACGATACGGGCGCCAACCGCGCTTCCCAGGCCCACCCATAGCAGCCAGGAGGCGAGAATCGCTCCCAGAGAGAGCTCATTCCCATAGAAGGCGACGATGATCTCACGCATCAGGACGAGCTGACCGACCATCGCGCCGAAACCCATGATAACCAGTGAAAAGGCCAACCGTCCTCGCACGAGCATCCTCAGATTTCTATTCGTTGCAGCCGTGGAGCGTCCGGAACAGGTCAGCAATGTTGCTGCGCCGAGCAACCGGCATCTAGAGCAGCCGGTCGAGGAGATAGCCAAGCGTCAACAGCAGGCCCACGGTGAGATGTATGAGAATCGTTGTGGCGTTCGCGGGAACGAGTTCCAGACGGTCTTCATAGTGGAGCAGCGCTGTACGTCCCGCTTTTACCGCAAGGGGCAGGCTCACCAGCACGAGGAGTCCATAGGGCGTCAGGTGCCGAGCAGATACAGCGAGAATGGGAATCAGGTAGACAAGCGCCAGAATCACGACATATCCCCGGGCGGCGGCCTTCAGGCCGAGACGCACGACGAGCGTCCTCTTCCCCACGGCCTCATCCGCCCGCGAGTCCTGGAATTCATTGATGTACACCACTACCGCGATGAGGAGCGCGATCGGGAGGGAGGCAATAACGGGCTCCCAGGAGAGTCTCATCGATTGGACATAGTACGAACCCAGACACATGAGAACTCCGAAATTGAGGCCGATCATCAACTCACCGACGCCTCTGTGTGCGAATCGGATCGGGGGAGCAGTGTAGAAAAACCCGCTCATGAAGCCGACGAGCCCGAGCCACAAAATGATGGGCCCGCGCTGCCACGCAAGGTACAGGCCGATGAGGGCGCCGATCGCATAGAGTACGAGCGACTCGCCCAGCACCTCTTTCGGCGTGAGGAGTCCGTTCTGTATCATCCGGCTCCCGCCGGTGAACGGCCGAACGAACTCTACGTTCACCTCATCGTTTCCGCTCCGATGATCGAAATAGTCGTTGGCCACATTCGTACCTGCGTGGATCAGCATCCCACCGACCAACGTCAGGGAAAAGAGACCCCAGTGAAAGATCCCATTCCGCGCCCACGCGATCGTTGCGCCCAGGATAATGGGGATCACCGACGCTGTAAAGAAAGGAGCACGCAGCTCCTTCATGTACACTCCCATCTTTCCCATCGTAAGGCCTGACTTCAGAGATTCAGAGTCGGGCATCTCGCCTTCTACCATCTCCTCTCTCGTCCCGCCAACACTGGAGGCGGCACGGCCGTATCGCATCCAATCCGCACGAGTATATGCAGCTCGACTCCTCGCGTCAAGGGGGCTCCGGCGGTGCCTAGTGGAGGACAACCATCTTGCGAGTCCTCCGTTCGGTGCCGACTTCGAGGCTATAGAGATAAATACCAGAGGCAGCCCTCCGGCCGCCCGCGCTCAATCCATCCCAATCGACACGATGGATGCCCGCCCTGACCATCCCATCCACGAGCTCGCGCACAAGCTGGCCCTGCATATTGTAGATACGGAGCCTCACCCGCTGCCCGGCAGGGATAGAGTAGGTTATAGTCGTGGTGTGGCGTACAGGATTAGGTGCGTTCTGGGACAGGAAGTGACGACGGTGGACGGGCATGAGCCGTTGCTCCGCCACCCCTACGGCCCCGAACCAGCAGAGCGCGCGCCTCAGGAGTTCAACCCCGCCCTGAATCTCGGGCGAAGGTTCTCTCACCAGCTCGGGAGCGAATGCAAGAAAGAGACTGCGATACTCTCCCTCATGGCGGACGCCCGCCGCCCCCCAATGTTCATACTCGAGCACAGTGCTCCCCCCGGCAACGGGCGAAATGACATCCATTGATGCAGGCCCATCCCGCACAAGCAGCAGGCCGTCTCCGATCGGATCACCGGAGATGCCTGTGATAAGCGTGTCGCTCGTCGCGCCGGAGTCGAAGCGGGTGTGAAGGTAATCGAGAAGGAAAGGACGCTCAGCGATCTCCTCGGCGATATTATCTCCGCACAGCAGGAGGTCGCCGCCCTGATCCAGGAACTGGCCGAGCGCCACCTGATCGGCTTGAGTAAGCGTACTCTCAGGAGCTGCGCCCGTGAACCAGAGGACAAGATCGGCGTTCCCCAGCCATCCTGTCGGCAGCCCCTGAGATCTAACCTCCCATCCGTCGTACACGAGTCCGAGCGTGTCGCGGAGCAGTTCGTCATAGAACGGCGCAAACCCCTGTTCACCATCGTCATCGACTGCGAGGAGTGAGGGATGGCCGATGAGGAGATCGAGGGTGTCGATCAGATTGTCGGGAACCACTGGTGTCCCGTCAATCTTCCGGAGATAAAAGGTTGCCCATCTGGCCGGTCCTCCGCTCACCGTGAACGTGAACGGATCATCCGCGTTGTCACCTGTCTTTCCGCTCTCGATATCTCCGAAGCTGGCAGACGAATCGACAAGGATGATCTCCGGATCATCTGTCGACAGGTAGCAGTACAGCTCTGCCGAGGGCTGCCACAATGCCGAGTCGAGGAAGGTGATGACCCAGTCGACGGTCTCGCCCGGCTCAGCTCGACCGTCCCCATCGCCTCCATCATCGAGAATGGTCCAGCCAATCACCTCGGGATAGGAATAGCGCATCGTCCCCACGGCACGGTAGGCATCGATGCGTCCTGCACCTGAACTGCTGTCCCGGCCCGGGGGGTCGATATCGAACGCAGTCGCTTCCAGAATACTGTCGATAGCCACGGGCATCAGGCTGGGAACCGCCGAGAGCATGAGTGATACCACCCCTGCATTGACGGGAGCTGCCGCCGACGTGCCGCTGAAATTGTAGTTGTACCCCCAGTTGCTCGTGAGCAGGGCGGCAGGCAGGCCGACACCCGGGGCCGCCACGTCCGGTTTGGCCAGGCCGGGAGGGAACGGGTAGTCATCGAACGGCGGCGCGAGATCCCAATCGGTAGGACCCCGGCTGCTGAAGTAGGCAACCGTATCCTCCGGCACGCTCGCCCCCACCGCGAGCACGCCGCTGTGGCGGGAAACAATGTATATGCCGCTCCCGTCGCTGGGGTACCACGGTGCCGGCACGTCAGCGGGAGGATCGACCTCGTCCGGCGGAGGAAACGGGCAGTACTGGCCGCCGTACCCTCCCTCGTTCCCCGCCGCCTGTGAGAGCACCGTCCCGCTCGCGAGCAGGGTGTTCCCCGCCAGACGGAGGGAATACGAAGGAGTGGGATGACAGGGGATGACGAGGCTCGAGCTCAACAGATCGGCTCCGTTCTCCACGCCGTACTCCATCGCTGCAATGAACTCGCTCGTCAACTGCACCTTCAGGGCCATGACTCTGGCCTCGGGCGCGAGCCCCGTGGCCACTCCAGCCCACCCGTCACCCGCAACGATCGACGCCGTCGCCGTCCCATGCCCGTGATCATCCATGGGATCGGGACCACTCTCTTCGAAGTTCCACCCAACCACGTCATCGAGGAATCCGTTCCCATCGTCGTCCACGTCGTTGAGATCCCCTCCCAGGCTGTCCGGGTAGCTCTCAAAGTACCCGTTGTTGTTGATATCCTCGGGACCGTTGATCCACATCCGATGGGCGAGATCGAAATGTTTGTAATTGATGCCAGTGTCGATCATCCCCACGACTCTGCCCTGCCCGCGGAACCCGAGCCTCCATACCCGATCGGCGCGCACGTGGTGGATCGCCCAGGATGTATCGACGGACGACACCTCCCCGAGTTCCGGCCTGCACGCATCAGGCTCATCCAGGGCAGGGGCAAGAGCTCTGTCCTGTTCGACGAGCAAGACCCCGGGAAGGGATTCGAGCGACTCCCTGGCCCGTCCCGAGAGCTCAGCGGCCACGGCGTTGACCATCCACAGGGGCCTCGTCCCGCTCGCCTGCCCCTGGTCCTCAAGGCGCGCCAACTCATCCTTCACCGGTCCCTGGGTGCGAGCGGCGAGCTCCCTCAGTTCGACGGCGACAGTGTGGCGCCGTGCCTGATGGTCGAGCCCGCGAACCCTGGCGTGGAGCACCTCGTAATCGGGCTGCTGAGCCAGAACGATAATGAACGGCGTGAGCCTGTCTGAAGACTCCACAGCTCGCCTCACTTCGGGGGGAGAATCAGCCCCCTGAGTCGCCCCCGCAGGGAGCGTCAGAATGGAGAACGCCGCAGACAACAGGGATACGATGAGCAGCGACGCGCAGCAGCAGGACCGGACTCCTGACCGGGATCCCAGCCTCGTCCGCGTCCGGATCCTCGAGAGCATCCAGGCGCTCGCACGCGCCAATACCTCATTGTCTGCCCCGACCTTCATCCGCATTGATATCTTCCTCCGCAGCCGGATAGAAGCATGCAGCCAGAGCCCCGTGCACACTCCACGTCGATGGTGCCGCCGATCCAGGGCGACCCCCGATCAAACGAAGGGGAGGCCCCTCGTGCGGGGCCTCCCCTTCTCTCGATACCGTGGTAACGACCTCCCCCTATCAGGGGAGATCAATTCACGACGATCATCTTCCTCGTTGCCTGAGTCCGGCCCGCCTGGAGACGGTAGAAGTATACTCCGGACGCAACCCGCTGTCCAGCACCATCTCGCCGGTCCCAGGTGACGACATGTCGGCCCGGCAGCACCGGCCCGTCGACGAGCGTGCGCACGTGCTGGCCGAGGATGTTATAGACCGTCAGGTTAGCGGCCACAGTGCGCGACTCCTCCCCGGCGCCTGCCGGAACGGCATAAGTGATGAGCGTCCTCTCGCGAACCGGGTTTGGCCGATTTTGAGCGAGCCTGAGGACTGACGGGATATCCAGCATCGGCTCCGGGCCGGATCCGACATGAGGAGGCATGCCGAACCAGTACAGTATCCGCTCCATCACTTCCCACTTGTCGTTTGTCGGCGATGGCGGCGCATCATTGATCGCCTCCCACCCGAATCCGAAGAAGACGACCTGATACGTGCCGGAATCGTAATGAAGGCCGGCAACCCCGCCCAATTCGTAGTAGAAGCAGCTATCTGCACCGGCCAGGACGCCGAGCTCGTCCTTGCCCGGCTGCGCATCGACGACGATGAGGAGGCTGTCCCCGATCGGGTCACCCTCTACGCCGAACAGACCGTAGTCCGGATTGGTCGGCGCGACGAGACTGGCATGGAGATAGTCGCTCAGGAACGTCTCTCCCGAGAGCTCCTCCGCGATGTCAGTACCGCTCAGGAAGAGCTTCCCTCCTCCATCGAGGAACGAGCTGAGGAGCGCCATGTCGCTTGCCGTGAGCGTCGTCTCGCTGTCGTCGCTCGTGAACCAGATCACGAGCTCAGCGGTCGGAACGTAGGAGTCGGGGCTCCCCTGCTCGGCGACGTCCCAGATGTCGTACAGCATATCGAAGGTATCCCCGAGCACATCCTCATACGCGACCTCGGCATCGTCCCCGCCATCGTCATCGACGAGGAGGATTGCCGGGTGGTCGATGAGAACAGAGAGCGTATCCTCGCGGTTGTTCGGGGGAGGCGGGTTATCCGCATCCTTCCATAGTACGAATGTCACCCATCGCGGCTCACCGCCGTCTACCCTGAACTGGAATGGATTGGAGGTATTGCTCCCGAACCACCCTGCGAAGATATCGGGGAACGTCGCCACCGAGTCGACGATCGTGATGTCCGGATCATCAGTGCGCAGCCTTCCCTCGATGTTCGCGGCGTCGAGCCACGGCTGGTAGTTGCGGAGCTGGACGATGAAGTCGACCGTCTCGCCCACCTCTGCCCGGTCGTTGGGGTTGGCAGCGCCGCTGTCATCGACCCAGTAGACCTCGGTGTCGAGGAACGAGTACAGGTGGCTGCCAAGCGCCTGGTACGCGTTGATCCGCCCGGTGCCGAGCATGCCCTCATACCCCGGATTGAGCGAGTCGATATCCTCCGCTGTATCCTTTATCCTCGCTATCACTTCATCGACCGCCAGCCCGGGAGACTGCGACCTGATAAGCCCGGCCAGCCCGGTTACGAAGGGCGCAGACATCGACGTCCCCTGGAGGTCCGCATAACCGTCGTTGAAGAACGTGCTCATGATGCCTACGCCGGGGGCGCTCACATCGACCCACGCCCCGTAGTTGGAGAACCCCGCCTTCACATCCTGCTGGTTTGTGGCGGCAACAGACAGGACGGTATCGGCCATGATGTCGACTACGTCGGGAGCATTCAGATTGTCGTTGCCGGCGGAATGGACCATCACCACGCCCGCCGCGTATGCATCCCGCATCGCCTGCATGATCACCCCGCCACTCGTGTCATAGCTCATGTTGATGGCGGTCACGCTCTTCTGGATACCATAGGCGATACCGCTTACCGCAAATGACATGTTTATCAGGCCGGTCTGACAGTCAGGAGCCTGCCATCCCACCCGGAGCGGCATGATCCGGCAGTCACGTGCCATGCCGGCAACACCGACTCCGTTGTTCGTCACGGCCGCGGCGATGCCGGAGACGTGCGTTCCGTGACCGTCGAAGTCCATGGGATCGTTGTCTGCCGTATAGTCCTCGCCGGGACAGACTTGGCTCGGGCTGAGCGTCACAAAATCCCACCCGATGACGTCGTCGATATACCCGTTCCCGTCGTCATCGAAGTTATTGATGTCGCCTCCCTGGGCCTCGGGAATGGTGTCGAACTGCCCGTTGCCATTGATGTCCTCGAGCCAATTGATCCAGATATCGGCGGCAAGATCGGGGTGATCCCAATCGACGCCCGTGTCGGTGATCCCCACGACGACCGTCGTATCCCCCGTCGAAAGGTCCCACGCCTCGGGCCCATCGACATCGTGGTCGTTTTGCTGCCGAAGACCCCACTGTTGATAGAACCGCGGGTCGTTCGGGACCTCGTGGAGGCGGCAGACATAGTCCGGCTCAGCATATTCGACGCGCGGGTCCCCTGCATAGGTGCGGGCCGCGGCGACCAAATCGGCCTCTCCCGCGAGCTTCAGTAGATAGGCGCCGGCAAGTTTCTCCAGGGTTACTCTCCCTTGAAGCAGACCGATATTGACGAGGGGCCTCATGTCCAGGACGCCGAACTGCTCGTTGAGTGCGGCGAGCGCGCCCCGGGCATTATCCCTCCCCTCGGCCGTGATCGCCGAATACCCTTCAGATGCTGCCATTCCGACGATGAGATGCCCTTCCATATACCCGACCGCCGGGGAAGGCACCTGATCAGTGTAGACGACCTCTTGGGCCTGGGCCGAAACCACCGAGACCACCAGCAACGCCATTGCGGCCCAGCAGGCGAGACCGACATCTCCACGCACATTCATCCTAGGCATTGTCATCCTCCTCAGTTCGCTCAGTTCACAGCCCCCCCTACCCGGCGCCGCTGACCCTCGCTTGGGCAGATCAACGCGAAGACCTCAACCACGCCCACGCTGGGCCTCATCCCGCGCGGGGAGACCGCTGCCAGCATTATGGTTCACTCTGTGCCCTCCTCACAGACGATCTGACTCTTCCCCGTTCATGGGTCGAGTGAAGACGGCACATCACCATATGGTAACAACCGTAGAAAAGAAAATGACTCCCGCGATCCTCTCGCCGCTCCCCGAGATCTATCAAAGTCGAGGATATTGACCGGGTCTGGGAGAGGAGTAAGGCCTTGTTCAGGCCGGGAGGCACATCCAGGGACCTTTGAGAGGGGACCGATCGATGTGATCGGTGACCGACGGAAGACCGGAAAGGCAGTATGCTCCTTCCGAATGCACACCAAGTATAAGGGATGCGACCGCCTGAGGCAAGGAAATTCTCGGGCGTCCCCGGTAGGATCGAGCCGCTCCATATCCCCTGAAGATAGAGGAGGTTGCCGTCTATTTCCAGCTCTTGAGGGGCGGTACCCGGCCACGCTGCCCGCCCATGACCGTTGCTACGTCCGCAACCTGCCATCGCGCGCCTATGCGCACGACGAGACCCCTCTCGCGGGAGCAAGACACCGAACTTGACGTCAGGGCGAGAAGAGGCTAATATCGTTAGCCTCTTCTCGCTAAAATGTCAAGTTCCGCCACTATTCGGTTGACAACACGGCGACATAAGGCTAAAGTTATCTACCCTAACTCACCCCTTTGTCAACTGGAGCCGAACCAATGAAGTTGAACAAGTTCTTCTCAACACATCCTGTATTCACGGTCTCAGAACTCGATAAGTTCCTCGCGCAACAAGGGTCCCGTAATCATTGGACCCGCAAGGCTCTCCTCGCCCACCACCGGAAGCAAGGACGCATCCTGCCGGTGCGTCGAGGCCTGTACGCAGTCGTACCCCCGGGGGCATCTCCTGATACGTGCCCGGTCGATCCGTATCTGCTTGCAGCCAGGATGACTGACGATGCAGTGCTCGGTTACCACACGGCTCTAGAGTTCCATGGCAATGCCTACTCTGTCTACGAGCAGTTCTTCTATTTGGCTGAACGAAAATCGGCTCCGGCAACGTTCCGCTCATATCGGTTCCGCTGCGTCCTGTTCCCCAGGAAACTTCGGGCTCAGGGGAAGATGAACTTCGGAGTCCAGGTTGGCGAACGAGCCGGGATCCCAGTTCGGGTCACAAGTCTCGAGCGCACATTGGTCGACGTCCTTGACCGACCCGATCTCGGGGGCAGCTGGGAAGAGATATGGCGCTCGCTGGAGTCAGTGGAGTTCTTCGATCTGAACCGGGTCGTCGATTACGTCCTCCTTCTCGGCAATGCGACGACCGTGGCCAAGGTGGGTTTCTTTCTGGATCAGCATCGCGATCCCCTCATGGTCGAGGAGGCCCATCTCCGTCCTCTGCGCGACCATCGACCGCGAAACCCCCATTACCTGAGCCGCGGTGCTAGAAAGCCCGGGCACTTCATACCCGATTGGAACCTGATCGTGCCAGCCGCAGTACTCGAGCGGTCTTGGGCGGAGGTCAGATGAGAATCTCGAAGGAGAGACTAGTCTCCGAGGCCGAGGCGACTGGATTCCGGGCCGAAGTCATGGAAAAGGCCATCCATCTACTCAACCTGCTCGAGAGCCTTGGCAGGCACCCATTTCTCCAGAGTCGTCTGGCGCTCAAGGGCGGCACGGCTCTGAATCTGTTCGTATTCGACGTTCCACGTCTATCTGTCGACCTGGACCTCAACTACATCGGTGCTGCTGACAGGAACCTGATGCTTGAGGAACGACCAAAGATCGAGAAAGCGATCCGAGCGGTCTGCGCGCGTGAAGACCTTGCTGTCCGTCGCGTCCCAGAAGATCACGCTGGAGGAAAGTGGGTACTCCGCTATCGAAGCGCCCTCGGGCTCGGAGGGAACCTCGAGATCGACTTGAATTTCATGTTTCGCATCCCCCTATGGCCACCTGTCGTTAGAGACTCCCGCTCGGTCGGTTCGTACAGAGCTTCGGGGATACTAACGCTCGATACCCACGAGCTCGCAGCCAGCAAGCTCGTGGCTCTGCTGACCCGCCGGCAGGCGCGAGATCTCTTTGACGTGCACCAGCTCCTGACGCGCCTCGAACTGGATCGCCAGAATCTAAGACCGGCGTTCGTCGCTCTCGGTGCCACGACCCGGACGGACTGGCGAACGATCTCCACAGATGATGTAGATTTCACGGTAGATGAGCTCAGAAACCACCTGATACCGATGCTGCGCAGTCCCTCCCCACTGAGCGTCAAGCAGACGGCGGAATGGGGAGGCCGTCTGGTTGACGAATGTCGTCGGACGTTCGAGATCGTGCTCCCACTCTCAGGCCGCGAATTGCAGTTCCTGGATCGACTGCTCGATGCTGGCGAGATCGATCCTTCGCTCCTCACCTCAGACGAAGCCCTGAGCGACAGAATCAGGCGTCACCCTCTCCTACAATGGAAAGCCCTCAACATCAGACAATACAAGGGCAAATGACCGATCTGGTACAGACGCAGAGCTGAAGGCCTAATGAGCCTTCCTGATGCACATCGCCCTCCCGATCCGCCTGCACCGCACAGTCCGGGACCCAACCTCTATGGTTCTCCGGGAAACATGCCAATCTCCTGACGCAAGGCTCACGAACACGGCTATGTCACAGCCCAGAGCTCCGCGGCTCAGAGAAAGCCATACCTCGACTAGATTGTTCACTCCTTCGAGAAGGGCAGTGGCGGTGAGTGTCTTCGGGAAGGGAATCACATCGCGGATGTTGGCCCTCCCGGCTGCAAGCATGACGATCCGGTCCACACCGGGAGCTATGCCGCCGTGGGGAGGAGCTCCATAGTTGAATGCCTCGAGCAGATATCCATACTTGCGTTCCGCATCCTCGCGGCTGATCCCGACTACCTTCATCACCCGCTCCTGTATCTCACGGCGGTGAATCCTGATGGAGCCGGAGGCCAACTCGACACCATTGCAGACAAGGTCATAAAGATATGCGCGCACCCGGCCGGGGTCCGTCTCAAGCAGATCCATATCCTCTTCCCGGGGCATACTGAACATATGGTGGGTCGCGGTCCACGCCCCGACATCCTCATCCCACTCGAACAGAGGGAATTCCGTTATCCAGCAGAACCGGAAGACGTCTTCCGGGATGAGGCCGAGCTCCTTCCCGAGTGAGGTGCGGAGCACTCCCAAGGCCCGCTCGACCGTCCGCTTCCTCCCCGCGACAAATAAGATCAGGTCTCCCTCCTCGACCTCCATCTTCTTCTCCATCGCCCCGGTCCATTCCGCGCTCAGGAACTTGGCCGATGGGCCGGTCGTCTTTCCCTCTTTTCGCTTCAGCCAGACGAGCCCTCCCGCGCCATGCTCCTTTATGAGTCGTTCCCACCGGTCGAGCGCGCTCCGGGCCGTCTGCGCTCCTCCCTTCACATTGAGTCCTCTCACGACACCGCCGTCGGCGAGAACCTTGTCGAACACCCCGAACCCCGACTCAGTGCCGAGATGCGAGAGATCGACGATCTCGAGCCCGAACCGGATATCGGGCTTATCGGTTCCGAACCGGAGCATCGCCTCGGCGAACGGGATGCGGGGGAACGGGGGACCGAGATCGGCACCGAGCGTCTCCTTAAAGACGTAGCGGAACATCTCCTCCGCCATCGCCAGCACGTCCTCTTCTTCGACAAAGCTCATCTCGATGTCGATCTGAGTATGTTCGGGCTGCCGGTCGGCCCGCATATCCTCGTCGCGCAGGCACCGGGCGATCTGAAAGTACCGATCGAACCCGGCCACCATGAGGAGCTGCTTATATATCTGCGGAGATTGCGCCAGGCAGTAGAACTTGCCGGGATGGATCCGGCTGGGGACGAGGAAATCGCGTGCCCCTTCAGGAGTGGTGCGGGTGAGGATCGGCGTCTCTATCTCCACGAACCCATGCGATGAGAGGTATCTCCGCAGCGCCTGGCTGATCTCATGCCGCAACACGATCGTACGCTGCATCGACGGCCGCCTCAGATCGAGGTACCGATACCGCAGACGAAGTTCCTCTCCCGCCCGTTCCTCGTCCTCGATGACGAACGGAGGAGTGAGCGACTCATTCAGAATCTCGATCTGGCGCGCCCGGACCTCGATCTCTCCTGTGGGCAGGTTCGGGTTGGCCATGCCCGCCGGACGCTCGCGCACGGTCCCCTGCACGGCGATCACATACTCCCCTTTCAGGCGGCGAGCCTGCGCGTGGAGCTCGGGGCCATCGGCAGGATCGAATACAACCTGCGTGACGCCGTACCGGTCTCTCATGTCGATGAAGATGAGCCCTCCATGGTCGCGGCGCCTAGCCACCCACCCCGTGAGCACAGCGGTTTCGCCGACCTGCTCCTTGCGGAGCTCACCACACGTATGGGTCCTCTTGAGATATCTCTGTCGTTCCCCCATGTCCCATACTGCCTTCTCGGGAGTTCCCTGTGCTATGTGCGGTACACCCAGCGTACGAGCCGGTTCCCGCGGAATGGCCGAGCCCGGTACGTGAACCACCCCAGCACCACGCCAACAACGTCTGCTGCCAGATCAAGCCCCTCGAAGTATCGGCCCGGAACGAATTGCTGATGGAACTCGTCGAGGAGTCCGAAGGCAAGCGCCGCCGCGACAACACCTGCAAGGCTCCTGGCCCGCCCGCTCCAGTGCATCCCCAAGGACCTGGCGAGGAGGAAGCCGAAGACTGCGTACTCGAATAGGTGTCCGAGTTTGTCGATCAGTGGGAATTCTAGTTGACGGGGTGTCGGGATGTCAGGAATCGATGAACCAATTACAATGAGGGCCGCCCAGCCAACGACTGGCAGCCACCCGAAGATGATCGGTCTCCATCGCCGGTTTCCGAGCATGGCTACATATCTGATTCCGAAGCGCGAAATAGCTCGAGTACATCCTGAACCGTCTTCGCTTCGAGGAGCCCCTCCCGAAACGAGTCCCTGTTCAGCAGACGGGATATCCTCGCAAGCGCTCTCACGTGTGGGGAGATCACATCGGGTGGACTGGCGAGGAAGAAGAAGATACGAACAGGTTCGCCATCGAGCGCCTGGAAATCGATGTCTCGGTCAGCGATGCCCAGGGAGGCACAGAGCCCCTTCACCCCCTTCGCCTTACCGTGGGGGATGGCCACTCCTTTCCCGATCCCTGTCGACATCATACTCTCACGTTCCAGGGTCGCCTGGAGCAGGGCATCTCTGTCCTCGACCACTCCAGAAGCGACCGCCAAGTCGATGAGTTCCTCGATGATCTCGTTCTTGGCCCTGCCCTCCAGCGGCAGCTTGATGGATTTCTCATTCAAAATTTCCGCGATCATCGACACTTCCCTCCATCTCTCCGCTCTCTATCGTTTTCGCGCGCGCCGCTGCCAGACTTCTCTTCAACAGAAATGGCGGAATGAGACTCGTCACCATCACCATCATGACAACGGACGAGAAGAGATTGAGATCGATCAGACCCTGCCTCAGACCGATACTGGCAATCACGAGGGCGATCTCGGCCCGCGGCATCATCGCCAACCCCACCTGTACGGCACTGAATCCAAACACCCTCCCCGCCACACCGCAGCCGATCAGTTTCGAAAGGACCGCCGCCACGAGATAGAGTACGGCGAACAAGCCGACCGAGCCAAACGCCATCGGATCGAACGTCATACCTGTCGTGACGAAGAAGAGAGGAATGAATACCGCCGATCCGAGGAGCAACACCTTGCGCGACAGGTCGTGCACTGCCCGCGTCTCGCCGATGATCAGCCCGGCGAGGAAGGCGCCCGTAATCATCGCTACCCCGCTCAGGTCGGCGAGAATCGCAAAGACGAGCATGGTGAGGAGCCCGACGGTCAGCATCGGCTCGGACATCCTCAACAGGGGGGAGCGCTGCTGAAACCGCACTGCACCGGTGGTGAGAGCACGGGCCCGGCTCCGCTCCACAGACCACTGCTCGATCGACCTCGCGATCCGTGTACCGAGCGTGAGCGAGAGGACGAGGAACAGCGTCACAATAACAAATGTACCCGCGGTCGGGCCGACCGCCAGCCCCTCTCGACAGCCGACGAGGATCGAGAGAATCAGGATCCCCAACACGTCATCGATCACCGCGGACCCGATGATGAGCGCCCCGTACCGGTCGCGCAGCAACTCGAGCTCCCGGATCACCTCGACGCTGATCCCGACGCTCGTAGCCGTGAGCGTGGCGCCGATGAAGAGCGATCCCAGGAGGCCGTAGCCAAACGCCATCCCCAACCCGAGCCCGAGGCCAAAGGGGACCACCACGCCCGACAGCGCCACCGCGAAGCTCGCAGCCCCGACCTTGAACAACTCCTTAATGTGTATCTCCAAACCTGCCGAGAAGAGGAGCAGCCAGATCCCGACGACCGCGAACGCGTGGAGGGCCTCGCTGAGCGACCGATGGAGTAGGTGCGAGTAGATACTGCCGAGAACCATGCCGGCCAGGAGTACTCCCACCGTACCGGCATGTCCTGCTCGCTTCGCCAGCTCCTCGCCGAGTTTGGCAAATGCCAAACAGAGCAGGAGTTCAACGGCGAGTTGAAGTTCCATCTATGATCCTGCCCGAAGGCCGGTCAACGCTGTGGGACAATCCCCTTCGCTTTGCCCACAGAAACCATGAAGGCGATACCCGTGCCCGGATCGTCGAAGCTCCCGCAGATCCGTTCGATCTGCTCAATGAGATGATCGAAGATGGAAGCATCCTCGATCACCGAGAAGATAGTCTTGTTGTATGGCCTGCCCACATCGATGAGATGCCGCAGGCCAGTAAAGACAGGAATCTCATGTGCGACGATGCGCCCCATCCCGACGGTCTCGATGACGGTGCCGCCCGTGACTCCGTGTTCGATTAGAATCGTAAGGACCTCGTCCAGATGCTCTTCTCGGCCGAGCACGATCACCAGAAGATGCATGGGCTACCACCTGTCAAGGGTGCACAAAAAAAGGTCGCCGTAGGTGGCATACCACGCCACTATAAGGGCGTCACTCGTTGGTGTCAAGGGGAAATTGGGAGACACGGGTCCGTATGGGCGCCTAGGAATCACTTCTCAGGTGATCCCATCCTGCCACGTCGAGCGGCCTCGCCACGCCATCCTCGCCGATCAATCGCACCCCCTCATCCTGAGACGTGACCTCCCCGATGGCCGTCAGTGTCGTCCCCGACGGCTCCAACGCCCGGCCTGCAGTCCCGAGCATTTCAGGAGGAAGCGTGAGCAAGAGCTCGAAATCCTCGCCTCCGCCCAGTGCCAGGCTCACGGGATCGACGCCGGCCGCACGCGCGACCCTGCGGGTCCCCTCAAGGATCGGTAGGGCCCCGACATCGAGCCGCGCCCCCACCTTGCTCTCACGGGCGATGTGGTGAACCTCCGAGGCAAGGCCATCGGAGATATCGATCATCGCCCCCACCTTCACCGCGCCGACGAGAAGGGCCGCCTCTTCCAGCCGCGGTACTGGCTCGAAATGTTTCTGGCGCGCCGAATGGGCGGTCGCCTCATCGACGGCCAGGGACCTGGCGACGACGAGGCGGCCGGCCTCTGATCGCCCGAGATCCCCGGTCACGGCCAAGATTTCACCGACCGTTGCCCCCGAACGGGGGCAGAGTCGTGTCTTATCGACAGAGCCCGTGGCCGTGAGGCATAGGCCGAGCCTCGGCGCCCTCACGATGTTCCCTCCCACGATCGTTACTCCGAACCGTCCGGCTGTGGTCATGAGCCCATCATACAGGCCGTCGAGATGCCCGACCTCGAACGAAGGAGGGAGAAGGAGTGAGACGAGGCATGCCTTCGCTCTCCCTCCCATGGCCGCGATATCACTCAGCGTAGCGGCCATCGCTTTGATCCCGACCTGAGTCGGAGTCCAGGTGCTGAGATCGAAATGGATCTGATCGATGAACGCGTCATCGGTGAGGAGGAGATAGTCCGCTCCCCCTTCATCGATGACTGCGGCGTCATCCCCGATCCCGACGACCACACCCTCCCCGGGCTCTCCCACCCGACTCCTCAGTCGCTCGATGAGGCCCCGCTCACCGATCTCCCGTATCAGGTCCGACATATCTCCCCACCTGTCTCACGTTGAGGGCAGAAGCTCTCACTTTACTGCCGTTATCTCGCCGTACAGGTCAGGCCGGCGGTCACTCAACAGTTGATTGCGCTCGGTCATCTTCTTGTCTAGCGCCTGGGCGAGATCCACCTCAACCGTTTCTGCCCGATCCTCATCCTCCCCCAGTCGAATGAGCACCTCCCCCTTTGGATTCACGACCTGACTCCGGCCGGTGAACTCGTACCACGGCCCACCTCGTTCTTCCCTGCCGGTACGGTTGACCGTAGCAATGAACACTCTATTCTCGATCGCCCTGGTCTTCATAGCATCCTGACAATAGGGGAGGACGAGATTGGCCGGATGGCAGATGAGCTGCGCCCCGCGGAGAGCGAGCACTCGCGCCGCCTCTGGATAGATCCAGTCGAAGCAGATGAGCATTCCTACCCGGGCCTCTCCCACGCGGTGCACCGTGAATCCCGTATCGCCGGGATCGAACCATGATTTCTCCTCGAGAAAGAGGTGCGCTTTCCGGTACACTGCTGTCTCGCCCGTAGGTGAGATGAGCACAGATGAATTGTACAGGTGCGTTCCATCACGTTCAGGGATGCCGGCAACGATATGCAATCCGCCTTCCCTCGCCAGGCCGCCAAGGATCTCACACGATCTGCCGCCGGGAATCTTCTCGGCAAACGCGGCGACCTCTTCTCTCCCCTCGAATGCGTACCCGGTCGTGCAGAGCTCGGGCAGGACCGCGATCCCCCCAGCGAGGTCCTCCGCAAATCCGCTGATGCGCTCCAGATTCGCGTCCACATCCCCGAATACGGGAGCGAACTGCACAATAGTGAGCTTCATCCTCTCTGACCCGCGCTGATCCTCGCGACCTCTCGCCAGGACCGACCTGTCTCCCTACCACGCCAACTGGCTTCTATCACCCTTCACCCAATCGACTGGCGCCACCACCGCCTCCACCGGTCCCAGAGCAGCAACCTACCGACCCTCCCACCGTCCGAGTTCAACGGCTCACAGATCCCGGCACATGCACAAAAAGGGGCGGAGAGAGATCCCCGCCCTGCATACAGACCGACCACACTCCGTCAGATTCCGCTCCCATGCAAACGCTAGATCTCCTGCTCCATCACCCATCGATCCTTCTGGCTGTCGAAATAAATATAGTAGCTTCTGCCGTCCTCGAGCACCACCTCGAAGTAGTGCCTCGATCTCTGCTTCCACCAGAACTCATCCGGGCAGGCTTCCGGACTCGTCCCGGGCGCGTGCAGAGACTCTGCGCCCTTGTCCCACCAGTCGGCGCTCACCTCCACAACCTTGAGCTTACTGTCCCGCCAGAAGACATACTCCGGAGCCTTCTCCGCGGAGCCGCCCTCCGCACCGATCAATTCACAGAAGAAACGTGCCACATCTCACCCCCCGGAACGACATCTGCGTCCCTGTGCTGACCAGACGGCGTCCACCTCCCGCCTCGCTGCCGCGAGTCTGCCATCGCGCAGTTGTAGATCCTCGAACCCCTTGAAGAACTCCAGCAGCACAAACTCCAGGGATGGGCAGGGCCTGAGACAGGTGATCGCCGCATCGAGCTCCTCTGGGGTCGGCTCGAAATGAGCTCCATCGCCGGGCCGATACCCCGACAGATGGGCTACGACCACGACATCGGCGAGCGCACCTCCCCATTTCGACAGCATATCGAGATCCCCATCGTGGGCAGCGAGCACGTGCCCGATATCGAACGAGACGGCAACTCCTGTCCCGCGGATTGCATCGCTGAACGCATCGAGCCGGGAGAAGATCCCCATCGGCGTGGTCTCTGCAGTCACGACCTCAACACCCTGTATCTGATCGCGAAGCCGCTGAAGGCTATCGCGTGCCGTACGAATCAGCCGATCGCTCGTCTCCTTCTGCCAGGCGAACACTCCCAGATCATCCCTCAGATGTACATTGAGGTACTCTGCTCCGATTGCACGGGCGAACTCAGCACACCGCAGAACGGCACTCTCCGCACCCTCCACGCACTCCTCCCACACCGAACCCAGATAGACAGATTCCCATGGGCTCTGAACGCCGGCCGCCATCTCACACTCTTCGAGGGCGCGACAGATCTCATCAGCATCCTGTTCCAACATGCCCGGCTCGTCGACGGCGATATCGACAAACCCGAACCCCAGCCCCCTTGCCACCGGGATCGCCGCGGCGATTTCCCCGTGCCCGGCATAAACAGGATACCCCACCCTCATTCGGTCACCTCCCCGGAGATGGCAGCCTCGATCTCCGCGATGATGGCCGTCAGTTTCGCCAGACGTCCCACTCCACGATCGCCCGATGCGAGAATACCCTCCTCCGGCTCCACGAACCGGTATCCGAGCGCACGAAGCTTCTCGATGTTCTGCTGAACGATCGGATTGCTGTACATATTCGCGTTCATCGCAGGGGCGAGCACAACCGGACTCTCTGTCGCCATGACGAGTGTGCTGAGAAGATCATCCGCGATCCCCGCGGCAATCTTGCCGATAATGTTAGCCGTTGCCGGAGCTATCACCAATATGTGGGCCCACTTCGCGAGATCGATGTGCGGCAGTGGGCCCACGGGACGCGCCGTAAACAGGTCGACGGCCACGCTACGCCCGGAGAGTGTTTGGAAGGTGAGCGGTGTCACGAACTCGGTTGCGTGCTGGGTCATGACTACCTGCACTGCAGCGCCACGCTCCATCAGCCGCCGTATGAGCGAGCACGCCTTGAACGCAGCAATACCTCCTGTGACACCGAGAACGATCTGTTTCCCATCGAGCATGGCCATACCCCACGTGTACCTCTACCGTCGTCGACGGCCATGGCTCACAACCACGGCCTTCATGCAGACGCTCCCGATATCCCCGTTCAGCACCTCTACCTCATCACATCTCGCGCATCGGCTCCTGGGTCTCAGCGTCCTTAGCTCTCTCGTGGACAAGTGCGGCAACTTTGTCGAGTATGATCCTGGTAATCTCGCCCTTCGTCCGTGCGGTCGCCTGTACCGTCCCATCACTACCTATGATGTGACCGACATGGCCCTCGGCCATGATCTCAGTCAAATCATTGGCGACCACGACGTCAGCATCAGCTGAATCCTTAAGAGCAACCGCACTCGCAATAAGCTCTTCGTATGGGACTCCCACCTCCAGCTTAAACGCCACGAGGACGGCATCGCGGGCCCTCTCTCTGATGCGTCCTATGATCTTGACCGTGGGAACGAGACGAACAGTCCAGTCTTCTCTGCCTGACTTTGCCTTGCCAGGCGACCGCTCCGCGGGGACGTAATCGAGGACGGCCATGGCATGGATGATCGCATCAAAGTGCCCCCCTCTCAGCTCTCGCTCCAAAGCGGCGGCTGCATCGTCCACGGTGTCGACCTCGATAAGGTGAAGCCGCCGATGATGCCCGTTGCCGGGCGCACCGGCGGCTGGTATTTCACTCCGACGCCCGTAGATGAACGTTACATCGGCGCCACGGCGCAATGCCTCCTCGGCGATCATCGCGCCGAGCTTTCCGCTCGAGGTGTTCGAAATATACCGGATTGCATCGATCGGAGCACGCGTCGGCCCCGATGTCATCAGGAGGCGCTTCCCCGACAGATCACTCATCGGCGTCAGTCCTCAGACGGGCGGCAGTCTATCGACGCCCGGCGACTCCCCCATAAATGTATTGCCCTTGCTCTCACTTCGTGAGCCGAAGGGCAAGTCCTTGCTATCGTTGCAAAAACCATCGATCGCACTTCATATCATAGCCATCGGACCCGGAGAAGTCAATAGCCAACCGCACGTAGCCTAGTCCTCAGCCGCCCTGATCTCCGAGATTACCCACTCATCATCCTCACGGGTGAGCACGACCTGAACGTGGTCGTGATAGAGCACATCTTCTTCCGTGAACCGATAGCTCCGCACGGCAATCGCAAGAGGCTCCTCGCCGTCCTGATACTCAACGAATTCGAAGCTCTCCCCGACGGTGTAGTGGAAATGATCCCGCAACGCATACTCCGCCTGCATGCTGCTGAACGTTCCACCACGCGGGCCGCCACGACTGAATGAGATCAGTATCGGCGTATCCCCGAAATGCTGACTGAGCAGCGATACCTCCTCCCGCCGCCACCCCTCCTCCACATCACTGAAGACCGCCAGCGGGCGCGATGCTGCCGTATCCTCCTCGGACGAAGTCCCCTCGCTCGCGGATCGGGAAAGCGGGCCCGGAATCGAGGGTCCCCATGACAGGGTGCCGCCGCTTCCGGCCTGGCTGCACACGCTCACCACAAGGATACCACAGAGACAGAGAAGGAGGACGACGACGGGGGATGCCAAGACCGCACGCATCCTCTTCCCCCCGCTCAAGACCTGCTCTCATGGTCTATATATAGTATATCACGGTGGGAGCGGGCCGGTCAACGCCCACGGGCCCAATTGAGTATCCCCCTCGGCGTGAACTGAATCCCTATACGAGGAGGCAGATGACTCGGGCTCGCGGGACATCGCCTGGAGACGCTAATGCAGTGCCACGACCTTCTGCGTCTCGGTGCCCAGACTGCTCGACAGGACCGCCAGGTACACTCCCGGACCCACCCTATTACCTCGATCATCACGTCCATCCCATCTCACTGCATGGAACCCGGGCAGGCCCGTCCGATCGACAAGCGTGCGCACAAGACGGCCCTGTACGTCGAAAAGCCTCAATCTCACACCGCCGTCCCCGTACTGCGGGTCGGCGCTGTGAATCATCTGGCTGCCACGGGAACTGAGGCCCTCATCAGTGCCGTGACCGGGAAGGGAATAGATGAAGATCGTAGATTCGGTGAACGGGTTCGGGCGGCCCCGCGACAGGAACAGGCCAGCGCTGTGAGGCTCGAGGTCGCCATTGCCTTCACCGTCCTCTACGCCGACGAGGATCCCCCCCTCGATAGCAGTCACCCAGCGATTCGCCGGGAGGGAACTGTGGACATCCACTACTCCTGAGGGCCATTCTATGCGGAGCGTTGTGGCAGTCGTGGCGCTTCCCAGCCCGAACTCGACCGCCATGCTGTTCTGCGAGCAGTACCCGGACCCTCCCTCAACCTGACGTATCCGGGTGACGCCTCCTGCTGTCAGTGAAACGAGTGCTCCTATCCCGGAACGGTTAGAGAGTGTCCCCCGAGTATCGACCACGAACCATCGATTAGTATCGGAATCGTTTCGGTACAGGACATTCGCCTGATTCGAGTTCACGACGTAGAGATCGACATCTCCATCGCCGTCGTAGTCCCCTGCCGTCACTCCCCGGCCCGGGCCTGTATCCCCGGCTCCAGCACCCGGGACCGAGGTGAACGTGTTGTCGCCGTCGTTGCTGTACAGGACGTTTGCCTGGTTATTCTTCGTTATGTAGATGTCGAGATCGCCGTCCTTGTCGAAATCGGCCCAAACCCCGCCGTAGCAGGGACCAGTATCGCCCACCCCCGCGCCGACCAGATTAGTGAATGTCGAGTCCCCGTCATTCCGGTACAACACATTCCCCGTGTTCTGGTTGACGGCGTACAGATCGAGGTCGCCATCGTTGTCGCAATCGCCCCACGCCGCAGAACGTCCGGATCCCGGGTCCCCGACGCCAGCGACGAACGTCAGGTTGCTGAAGGTACTGTCTCCGTCATTGCTATACAGGATATTCGCCTCATTCTCGTTGACGACGTACAGATCGAGATCTCCATCGCCGTCGAAATCGGCGGGCGCCACGCCATGACCAGGGCCATCGTCCCCAACCCCCGCGCCGACAAGCACGGTGAACGTTGCATCACCATCGTTGCTGTAGAGGATATTCGCCGAATTATAATTGACGACGTACAGGTCGAGATCGCCATCCATATCGAAGTCGCCCCAGGCTGCCCCCACGCCCGCGCCCGCATCTCCCACGTTCGCACCAACCATTACCGTGAATGTCGAATCCCCATCATTGCGATATAATATGTTTGCAGCATTATAGTTCACGAGATAGATATCGTTATCTCCGTCGTTGTCATAATCCCCGGCAACGCATGCCCGCCCCGGGCCCGTGTCCTCTGTGCCACTCCCCACGACCGAGGTGAACGTCCCGTCGCCGTCGTTGCTGTACAGCACGTTTGCATCCCCGAACCCGTTACTGAGATACAGATCGAGATCACCGTCACCGTCGTAATCGAAGAGCGTCGCACCGACTCCCTCTGCGACGCTCCCCACATTGGCACTCGTTGTCACGTTCGTGAATGCAAGCTGAGACCATCCCGGTACTAGCCAAAGGATGGTCCCCAGGACAGCCAGAGCAATTGTTCGATCGGGCCGCACTGTACATCACCTCCTTCTCCACCTGGAGAACGTAAACGCTATCGTTTCCGCTCCCGTCGGGCAGGCCTGACGTGTTCCCATTCAACGACAATAGGAGCCACGATGAAGACAGACGAGTATGTTCCTACGAGCACTCCGATCAGGAGAGCAAACGCAAAGTCATGAATCACGGCGCCGCCGAAGAAGAAGAGGGCGAACAGCACGATAAGAGTCGTCAGCGAGGTGATGACAGTCCGTGATAGTGTCTGATTGATACTCACGTTCACCATCGAATCGAACGCCTCTCGCCGCATCGTCCGAATGTTCTCGCGGATACGGTCGGAGACCACGATCGAGTCGTTAATCGAATATCCAACCACCGTAAGGACCGCCGCGATGACCGGGATCGTGATCTCCTTATTGAGGATCGAGAAGATCCCTACGGTGATCAGCACATCGTGAAAGAGCGCTATCACTGCCCCGACTGCGAATCGGAAGTCGAACCGGAAACTTATGTAGATAAGGATCGCGGCCATCCCGAGGAGCACGGCATAGATCGCCCGCCTCTGGAGCTCCTTGCCGATGCGCGGGCCGATCAGCTCCTCCCGCTCCAGTGTCACCGGGTTATCGGGATAGTCTTCCCGGACTGCCGCGATGATCCTGCTCGAGATGTCGGAGACACCACCCATCATCTCCGGGGCCTCACCTTCGCCCTCGACTCCACCGCCCTCTTCGCCCGGTGCCGTCTCGCGAGATCCCTCGCCCCCTCCCTGCTCAGCCTCTTCCTCGAGTGAGGGCCCTTCTCCCTCGGCCGATTCCGCCCCCGGCTGATAGCCTAACGCCCCGGGCGCCCCCTCCTCGATCGGCAATCTGATCATGAACTCATCCATCTCGCGTACACGCTGGAGCTCGGAGGCGGCAAGTCCGATTCTGGCGAGTGAAGCACGTACCTGATCGCTCGTCATCGGCTTCTCGAACCGGATATGGACGAGCTGCCCGCCCGTGAAGTCGATACCGTAGTTCGGGCCCCCGTGCATAATCAACGAGATGATCCCTACCGCAACGACTATGGCCGACGCCACAAATGCCTGTCTGCGGTGGCCGATGAAGTTGACGTGTGTCCCGGCTAGGATTCGAAGCATTGTCCCCCTCAATTTCTGCGATTTGCCATACTCAGATCCGGAGAGTACTCACCTCCCACTGTGAGGTGACGAAATCGAAGATCATGCGCGTAATGAATATCGCAGTAATGAAACTCACCACGATCCCGATGCTCAACGTGACGGCGAACCCCTTCACCGGCCCCGTGCCGAACCAGTACAGGATGAGCGCAGTGAGCAGCGTTGTGACATTTGCATCCAGAATCGTGCGGAATGCGCGCCCGTACCCCGCGTCGATCGCTGCCCGGACGGTCTTCCCGCTGGCGAGTTCCTCCCGTATCCGTTCGAAGATAAGCACATTGGCATCCACCGCGATACCGATCGTAAGCACGATGCCCGCGATCCCCGGCAGCGTGAGGGTAGCATCGAACGCCGACAGCGCCGCGAGCAGAAAGAGGAGGTTGAGAACCAGCGCCATGTTTGCCAGCGTTCCGGAGAGGCTGTAGTAGATGAACATGAAGGCGAGGACAATGATGCCTCCCCAGATTGCCGCCCTGATCCCTTTACGGATCGAGTCGGCGCCCAAGGTCGGGCCCACAAACCGGGCATCGACGATCTCCACCGGTGCGGGGAGCGCGCCAGCCCTGAGGATGATCGAGAGATCTTTCGCCTCGTCAACTGTGGGTATGTTCGTGATGCTCGCCTGGCCACGAGGAATCCTCTCCTGGATGACCGGCGCAGACTGGACGACTCCATCGAGTACGATCGCCAACCGCCGCCCGATATTCGCCCCGGTGAGGGTGCGGAACCGACTCGCTGCCGATCGTGTCATGCGCAAGCTGACGTAGGGCTGGTTGGCCATCCGCCCGCCCCCTGCCTGACCGATCTCCATCCTCGCATCCGCTATCGACGCGCCGGTCAATTCAGGCTCCTTGCGGGCTACATAGATCGGCTTGTACATAATGGTCTGTTCTTCTTCCTCGCGTCCCCACAGTATCTCCCTGTCCGGCGGGATCGCCTCCTGCGCCTCCGGCCGTGCGAGGAGCGCCTCGACCGCGAAGACATCCTCTTTTCGCACGGCCACCTCCCTCGTCCGCAACACACGCAGGTACGAGCTAAACGGCCTGGTCTCGGTGAAGAGCGTGTCGAGCAGCGCCTCGGCCGTGTCGACAACCGCCTCTTCGCCTTCCTCTGCCTCAGCAAGGGCGTTATCGATCGCGAGGAAAATCTCGTTCATCTCCTCCTGTTCGGGAAGCAGCCGAAACTCCAGCAGCGCCGTGCGTCCGATCAGGGATCGCGCTCGCTCCTGCTCGACGCCCGGGAGCTGGATCGCGATCCTATTCTCACCCTCCCGTTGAATCGACGGTTCGAAGACCCCGAACTTATCGACTCGATTTCGTATTATCTCCAGGGCGCGATCGACGGCATCTTCAGCCTCTTCATCAGAAAGACCCGACTTGTCTACCTCCAGGACGATGTGCATGCCGCCGCGCAGATCGAGACCAAGGTTGATCGCACGGCGCTGGAGATCGAACAGCTCATCCTTCGACAGCTCGTTCCGTTCCTCAGGGGAGAGGGTAAGGAGCTGCCATGTGGGACGGAGCTGGAATATCGCCACTACCACAATGCCCGCCACTATCAGGAATCTCCACCGTAGACCTCTCTTCATACGTTCGATCCTCTCGTGCTGCTCACCAGATTACGTTCATTGAGTTGCTACACAGGACGCTCCGAGTTTCCCATCTATCCCGGCCTCTCAATAGAGCTTCCCAGATGCGCAATCGCCGGGTCTCCCTAGGGCTCCTCGCGCATCTTGTCCTGCCACTCCACGATGACCCAATTGCCGTACTCATTCTGTCTCAGCCGAAAGAACGCCGTCCCGGCAACGTCGGTCTGGAACGGTCTCACCTCGAGCTGATAGGCCCGCTGTATCTCGACTGTGTTACCTGAGGGATCCCCCGACCACTGGTGCGGAGGCGCTCCAGTCAGCGCCACACTGATGGATCCATTCACACCCCGCACCTCGGCGAACAGAGCCTGGGTCGCCAACCACTCCTCTGTTCTGTACCACTCGTTATTCACGATTCCCTGCGCGTCTAAGAGTGCATCCAGACCCGGCTCACTCGGATCGAATTTGAATGTGAAATCGTTGGTATCGAGGCAGGCCATGTATCGGTCGATATCCATCTCCTGATAGGCGACCACAAGATTGTCGAGGACACGCTGGGGTGTCGTCGGGTCGAACGCCTCGCCCGCTTCGTCATCGAACGACATCCCCACTGTCGGATTGAACGGATTCTCGCATCCCGTGTAAAATGCCGCAACCGCGACACAGAGCGCGGCGACGGCGACAGCTCGCCAGCCCATCGGATCCCTCTTTCTCGTTGTCGACCACCTCGCCCATCAAAATGAACAGAATCAACACTAACAGGCCGCAGGCGGCCTGTCAACCCCAAAAAGCCCGCAGCAGGCACCGGGCTCCGTCACCGGCCCCGGAATTGACCCTTGACCTCTCCCCAGTCGGTGGTATCCGCTCTGATATCTTGCCATTCGTGGATCGACCACCATATCCCGAAACGCCTCATCATCAGTCTCGCCGTGCCCTGCGCGGCCATCAGGGTAGGGTGACGTACTGAGAGCTGATAGTGCTCGTACAGCGTGGCTATGGTGTCGCTCTCTATCCTGAGGGAATCGGTCAGTTGAAGCGATATCGACCCGCTCGTGACCTGCGCGGCGAACAGGCGCGTCGTAACCGACTCCTCGGTGGCATATGTCCAGTCCGCGTACCGCTCGGCGTTGGGACCGTTTGCCTCGTACGGATCCGCAAGAAAGACGAAGGCCGAGTCGAAACAGGTCATGTAGTTCTCGACGTTCCGCTCCTCGTAGGCAGCGACCAGATTGAACAGGACACTGTCAGGCTCTGCAGGGAACGACCACGACGCCCCCTCCTCCCCCGGGATATCAGATTCGCGCGGCTTGAACAGGTCGCACCCCGCCGCCCCCAGTATGAGCGCTGCACCGCATAGTCCGATGAGGAGCGAGAGCGCCCCCCGGTTCAGGCTACAACTCCCAGCGGAACGCTGCATCGATGTCCCAGTACCTCTCCTCCCCATCTCGTTCGATGAGGTTGCTTCTGAATGTAATATCGGTTCGCTGCACCGCCATGAAATGGGCCGCCACTCCGTAGGTTCTCTCACGACGCCTGTCACGGTTTACCCGTTCGAACGACTGTGTTGCGGGATCGGAAACGATGTCGAATCGCTCTGTCTCCAGATAGGCGTACCGAGGAGTAATCTCGAAGTCCCTCCCGAGCCGATACTCGAGCGAGACGCCAACCCGCTGTCGCCGCAGCTCCTGATCCCTCTCATATCGGAGCTCGCCTGTCCCGGCCACCTCGGGATACCGGCCCTGATCTTCGCGCTCTAACCCGTGCTCCACCTTCAAACCAAGCTGCTGACTGAGGGCGACTGCCACATCGGACTCCACAGTGAGCGTCCGAATGACGCGATTCTTGTCATCATCGAACGGATAGACATTGTAGTCGGCGGAGAGCCCATATGACTGTCCGAAGATGAACATGGTTGAGGGGATGAGCTCAACACGCGAGGTGAACTCGTATGTGTCATGGTCTCGGCTATTGGCGGATCGCTCACTTCTCACGTAGATCAGCTCCTCGCTCCGGTGCGCAAGGGCAGCCCCTATGGTCGTGTTCTGGGAGAGTGGAAGTCTTGTCGTCGCCTCGGTCACCGTCCTGAGCACATCCCGTTCGTCGAGGCTCCGCGGCACTTGGGCAGCCGGATGCGCGAAGTAGTGAGAGTCGAGTGAGAGGCGGTGCACGAATGCCACGCTACGCCCCTCCCCGAATCGATACTCAGCGGTCAATCCACCACTCCGCGACCACTGGTCCTCGTCATCCGGCGAGTTCGGATCCCGGAAGTCTGCGACCTCACGTTCGGTCCCAAGTGAGATCTCAAGGGCGAGACGATCTCCCGGCCGGTAGGCGAGGGCTCCCTGGATACCGTTGAGAGATGTCTCCCGGTCGCCGCTGCCGCTCAGCGATGCTGTCCTGCCTTCGAAATCAGTCCGTGTCCGCGATGCCCTTCCGAGGAGAGAGAGATGGAGTTTACGGGGCCAGGCCACGTTGCACGAGACCTCTCCTCCACCCTGCAATCGCTCTCGTTTCTCCTGTCGCTCTTCCTCACCTACCCCGATCGGATATTCATCCACGTGCTGGCTCCCATGCACATCAAGACGTAGATCGATAACCTCCCCGATCCGGCCGGCGGCGAATCCACTCAAATCTCGCCTCCTCGTCCCCGTCACTTCCTGACGCCGATACTCGCCATCGTAGGTGAACCCGACCCTTCTGCCGTCGCCAACCACGGCATCTCCTTCGATGTACATATGATCGGCGATCCCGTCGTTATCGATGATCTGTCTGGCTCTGCCCGCCCGACGTGAGTAGCGGTCAGCCACCACCTGAAGCGACTGAGTGACCGTCAACGTCGGGAGAACGCGATAGTGTATCGATCCTGTCACCTCCCGCCGCGACGACCGGTTGCGATAGGCATCCCCTTCGTCTGAAGAGAGATCGCCTCGCCCTGCGAACTCCAGCGAAACCCGCCCGGAGACAGGATACGATATCCTGATATCCGCAGTCGTCGTCTCTTTTGTCCGGTCGACGGTCTCGTTACGTTGCATCTCCCTCACCGCAGAGCCCGATATGAGGGCTTCTCCCATCCGAAAGGAGAGTATGTTCATCTCATTGCGAAGTCGCGAGACATCCCGATATCGATCGATCACCACACCCAGAACAGGTCCTCCCGACGACTCAGAGATCTCCGGGCCGACCGACGAAGAGGCCGCATCAGAGCCCGATGCACCCCACCCAGCGGGCGGAACGATCACCGCGATCAGGATTGCCCATCGGGCGGCACGGTGGAGGAATGTCCTGAACATAAGACTTCCCCGAGGGTGTTTGCAAGGCAGGCGAACTCATCGAGGGAGAACGTCTCGGCCCGACGCGACAGGTCGATACCGGAACGATGCTCCAGAACCCGGATCTGTGATGCGCTCAACCCGAACGCGGGACGAATAGCATTACGAGCCATCTTTCGCCTCTGACTCAACGCGCTCGCGACGAGGGCGCGGAATCTCTCCTCATCGTCTACGTGTACCGCGGGTGCGCACTGCAGGTCGAGATGGATGGCCACTGACTCCACTCTGGGCTGAGGGTAGAAGGAATGGGGGGCGATCGGGAAGAGCGTATTGACTGTTGCCGCATACCTGACGATAACAGACAAGGTCCCATAGGATTTCTCGCCCGGGCGGGCCCACAGCCGAGCCCCCACCTCGCGCTGAAGGATGATGACGGCACGATCGATCGACCGCTTCGCCCTCATCATATGGAGAAGTGCGGGAGAGGAGATCGAATAGGGGAGGGCCGCTACCACGACGAACCTCCCGCCGGCCTCGGCCTCGGCGAGGCGGCCAACATCAACGCTGAGCACATCTTTGTTGAGAAGAATGAAGCGGTCATCTCCCCCGAATCGGCTCGAGAGCAGATTGCACAGGCGCTCGTCGATCTCGATCGCGACGACCTTCGACGCCCTCTCCAGCAGCTGCTCGGTGAGGATCCCAAGCCCGGGCCCGATCTCCAGGGCCACCTCTCCTTCCCTCAGTTCCGCGGCACCAACGACCCTCGACGCAATCCGCTCATCCGTGAGAAACGACTGTCCGAGCCGGCGACTGGGGCGGATGCCGCAGGCCTTCAACATCTGTGACACCGATTTCATGGAATCATCCTACTCCGGTCCGAGCCCCCCGAATATCTGTCGAGCCGTGCGTCCCGTTGTCGCCGCGATCTCCTCAACGTCGATCCCGAGCACCTGAGCAAGATGAGAAGCGACGTACTGAACGTATGCCGGCTCGTTTCTCTCGCCTCGATGGGGCACGGGAGCGAGGTAAGGAGCGTCTGTCTCGAGCACAATCGAGGTGAGCGGAATCCGCCGCACGATCTCCGCCAGACGCCTCCCATCATACGTGATCGACCCTCCCACCCCGAGCTGGAATCCGAGATCGAGGGCGCGCCGCGCCTGCGCCATATCTCCCGACCAGCAGTGAAGCACGCCGCCTATCCCGCAGGCCTCTCGCGCCAGTATCTCGAGTGCCTCCCGGTGAGCTTTCCGGACATGGACAACGATGGGGAGCCCGTGTGTCTGCGCGAGAGCGATCTGCTGTGCGAACGCACGACGCTGAACGGGGCGCGGTGACAGATCGCGGTGATAATCGAGTCCGATCTCGCCTATGGCTACCGTGCGTTCATTATCCGCCAAGGTGCCCAGCTCATCCAGCACGTCGCCGTTCAATTCCCTGGCGTCGTGCGGATGGACTCCCACTGTAGCCCGGACATGACGATGCGACTCCGCCAGCTCGACGGCTTTCCGACTGGTAGCAACATCAACACCCACCTCGACCATTGCCTCGACTCCGCCATCAATCGCCCGGGCGATCACCTCTTCCCTGTCGCGCCGGAATTGTCGCAGGCTGAGATGGGTGTGTGTATCGATGAGGCCGGCCATCGTCGTCAGCTCACACCCGCGCCGGTCTCTATGTCTCGGTCGAGCACGACAAGCGAGATGTGCGACTGATGCGACGCGGCGAGCAGCATGCCGTGCGACTCCACACCGCGTATCTTCACCTTCCTCAGGTTGGCGACGACGACGATCTTCTTCCCTATGAGCTCGTCGGCCTCGTACTCGGCGCCGATGCCGGCTACGATCTGGCGTCGTTCTTCGCCCATCTCGATCTGGAGAGTAATGAGCTTGTCGGTGCCCGGGACGCGCTCGGCCGTCTTGACCTCGGCCACCCGCAAGTCGAGCTTCGAAAAGTCCTCAATCCCCAGCTCCTCTTTCGCTTCCGGAGTCGGTGCCACGATTTCCTTGTCCTCCTTTTTTCCCAGTTTCGCAACCTGTCGCTGAATGGTCTCATCGTCGATCTTGCGAAACAGTATCTCGAGCTTACCTATACGATGCCCTGGTCGGAGTGTCTCCCAGACAGCATCATCCCAGTGGACTTCATCCCGCCTTTCTTCGAGGCCGAGGATACAACGGATCTTGTGTGTGGTGAAGGGAAGAAACGGCTCTCCCAGAAACGATATGGCCGACACCAACCTGAGACAGGTGACGATTGTTGCCGCGCACAGCCCGGGATCATCGTTGATTGTCCGCCACGGTTCCTGATCGTTGAAGTACTTGTTCCCTCGTTCCGCGAGCTTCATCAGTTCCCTGAGGGCGCGCTTGAACTCGAATCTCTCGATTGCCTCGCCGATGCGGCCAGGCGCCGACTCGATCTCCGCCAGCACCTCCCGATCTTCGGTGGCGAGCGCCCCCGCCTCAGGGATTTTCCCTCCATAATAGCGTTCCACGAATGCGACTGTTCTGTTCACGAAGTTCCCGAGGATATCAGCCAGTTCGTTGTTATTTCGCACCTGGAAGTCTCTCCACGAGAAGTCCGAGTCACGTCCTTCGGGCGCATTGACCGTGAGGCAGTAGCGAAGCGGATCGGGCTCGAATTCGCGCAGATAATCGGGGAGCCAAACCGCCCAGTTCTCGCTCGTGGAGAGTTTACGTCCTTCCAGATTGAGAAACTCGTTGGCGGGGATAGATCCAGGCAGGATGTACTGACCGTACCCCATCAGCATCGCCGGCCAGATGATCGCATGGAAGACGATGTTGTCCTTTGCCAGAAAGTGAACGAGTTGAGTATCATGATCGAGCCACCAGGTCCGCCATGCATCAGTGTTCCCCTGGAGTTCTGCCCACTCGACCGTTGAGGAGATGTATCCAATGGGGGCGTCGAACCAGACATAGAGCACTTTCCCCTCGCCCTCTGGCAGAGGGACCTTCACACCCCACTCCTGATCCCTGGTAATAGGGCGATCCTCCAATCCCTCCCTGAACCAGCCGCGGCATAGATTCAATACGCTGGGACGCCAATCTTTCTTCTCGGCCAGCCATTGTTCAAGACTCTCCTGAAACTCACTCAGTTTGAAGAACCAGTGTGTCGTGCTGCGCGGGCTCGGACGGCTCCCGCAGATCTTGCACTGGGGGTCGATCAGCACTTCCGGCTCCAGCCACCGCCCGCACTGCTCGCAGACGTCGCCGCGCGCTCTATCTGCCTGACAGTGAGGGCAGGTCCCCACGATATACCGATCGGCAAGAAACCGCTCGCAGTTCGGACAGTAGAACTGCTCTACCTCCCGCACATCCATATATCCCTTCTCCAGCAGCCTGAGGAAGAAGTCCTGAGCAAGGCGATGGTGGATCTCCCGTGTGGTGCGGGAGAAGTTGTCGAACAAGATGCCCATCTCTGCGAAGCTCGTCTTTATGTTTTCGTAGTACCGATCGACTATCTCCTGTGGCGAGACACCCTCCGCTTCTGCCTGAATTGTGATGGGAACGCCGTGCTCATCAGTCCCGCAGATGTACAGTACCTCTGTCCCTTTGAGCCGGTGATAGCGGACGAAGATGTCGGCGGGCAGATAGCAGCCAGCCAGGTGCCCGAGATGGATGGGACCATTCGCATAAGGGAGTGCGCTTGTCACCAACAGCCTGCTCATCGTACCGATGTCCCTCTACTGCTGCTTTCTCTGTCTGCCTTTGCGCTTCGACAGAAACCGGAGCGGACCTCTCCTCGTCTTTCGCTCCTCCTCCAACTGATCCACAGTGACTTCCTCCTCGACCCCATCCCGATACTGAACCGAGACGATCTCCCTGAAGAGGTCTCGCTTCATCACCCTTCCCTTGCCCCGCTCCGTTACTACTTTGCTCCCCACAATAGGAAGCTTCTCACTCATCTCCAGATAGAAGGATCGCTCGAACATCAGGCAACACATCAGCCGTCCGCACACGCCCGACATCTTTGCGGGATTCACCCACAGATTCTGATCGCGAGCCATCTGGAGCGTGACAGGTTCGAAGTCCCGAACGAACGTCGCGCAGCAGAGGCCCCTCCCACAGTTTCCGTACCCACCGAGCCACTTCGCATGGTCGCGCACGCCGATCTGTCGCATCTCGATACGAGTCTTGAAGATCCCCGCCAGATCTTTGACCAGCGCGCGGAAGTCGACGCGCCTCTCCGCGGTGAAGTAGAACGTGAGCTTCTTGTTGTCGAACTGCTGCTCCACACCAACCAGCTTCATCGAGAGACCATGGTGCCTGACTCGCTCCTGGCATATGGCCAGCGCCTCGAACTCCTTGAGGCGGTTTCTCGCCAATTGCTCGAGATCCGCGCCATCGATGCGTCGCACGACACGCTTCTCCGGAAATCCGTCTGACTCCGGAGGGGCGAAGATCCCAACGACGGTCCCCATGTCTACGCCCTTCTCCGCCTCGACGAGCACACGTTCACCCAGTTCCAGTTCGAGTGACTCGTCGGCAATGAATCGATCGCGCCGCTTGGCTCGAAACTCAACCTCTATGATTGCGTCAGCCATATCATCGACCATCCAAATGTCACATGATTGCACTGGGGCCCGGTGAGCGGGCCCATACTTCGGCTCCGCCCATCCCGCGACTCAGCCGAGAGACGAGATAGGCGAGCGCCAGACCAACGTTCACATTCCCCTCGACGGCACGCAGCGTCTCATCGATCGCCCTGATCGTCTGCACAATCTCGTCCAGGGAGAGATCTCTCCCCTCTGCCGTCAGTTCGTTCCCCAGATCCTCATTCACCAGGTGCGCGCGAGCACGCACCTTGAGGACCATCACGTCCCGCCAGATGGTCAGCAGGAGTTCGAGCATTCGCTGGATTTCCCCTCGGTCGCTCTGCCTGGCCAGCTTCTGGACGAGTTCCGGGACCTCCTCCAGACCCGTACCGGCGGTCTGCATCAAGTCGAGCGCCTGCTGGCGTTCCTCCTCCAGGCTCCCTGTGGCCAGATCGAGGGCTCGGCCCAGACTGCCGTTAGCCATGCCCGCGCTCGCCGATGCGACCACCTGATCGATCCCGAAACGGTCGATGAGTGCGTGCTCAATGCTCTCGGATGCGAGCCGGGCGAACGGAATCGGCTGGCACCGCGAACGGACAGTGGCGAGAAGAGCTTGTGGTCTGGCCGTGGTGAGCACGTAGATCGTCGCCGGCGGCGGCTCTTCCAGCATCTTGAGAAAGGCGTTCGCCGCCTCAGTAGTCATGCGCTCTGCGCGGCAGACGATCACAGCCCGCATCCTCCCGACGAACGGACGGTGTGCGATCTCATGCCGGAGATCCCTCACTCCCTCGATCGAGATCGATGCTGCGCGGTCGAACCTCGGCCCATGCTCGCCCCACCGGGCATCGTGAAGTAAATCGTCGAGCGCCCCCTTCCCGGCTCTTGAGAGGGGAAACAGGTAACGGATGTCAGGATGGTTCCCGTGCAGGATCTTCCGGCAGGATGGACAGGCGCCACATGGCTCGCCTTCGGCTGCATCCGGGCCCGCGCAATTGAGCGCCTGCGCGAAGAGCAGAGCTGTCGTCCGTTTGCCCACCCCTTCGGGTCCGAAGAACAGGTACGTACCTCCGACGCGGTGGCTGGCGATGAGCCGTGAGAGCATCCTCTTCGCCCGCTCCTGCCCGATCAACTGGCTGAACGCCATCTCCCCTCACCCTCCTTGGAGCCAGGAAAGTGGATCGACCGGCGCGCCTTCCTGTCTAACCTCGAAGTGGAGTTTCGGTCCCTCGAGAGATCCTGTATCCCCGACCGTCCCCACCACATCGCCCTTTGCCAACACCTCTCCCACCGTCACACCTATCTGATCGAGGTGCCCATACAGAGTATACACGCCGTCACCGTGCTCGACAAGGATCAACTTCCCATACCCCAGAAACCGATCGGCGTACGCGACCAGGCCGTCAGCCACACACCGCACCGGGGTGCCGAGTGGGGCGCGGATATCGACACCGTTATTGCGGGTGGATGTTCCATACTTCGGGTGCTTCTTCATTCCGAAGCTGGAGATGATCTCTCCCTGCACCGGCCACGGCAGCGTGCCAGGCGTCTCGCCGAAACTACCGATCGCGGGGAGCGAGGCGCGCGCCGCCGCCTCGGCCGCCGCCCGCTCGGCCTGCAGCCGTGCCACCGTCTCCTGACGTTTCCGTTCGAGCTCGGCGACGAGCGCCTCCAGCTCCACCGCGGCCTGCTCGAGTTCTCTCTCGAGACGCTGCTGCGCCTCTGCCTCTGCCCTCACCTCCTCGAGCAGGTCCTGTCGAGCCTGCTGTCTTCTGGCGATCGCCGCCTCCTCCCGCTCTGCCTGCTCGCGGATACCTGAGACCTCGACCACCGTTCTCTCCAGGGCCTGGTGACGGTCATCGAGTGTCCGTCTCGTCTGACGGACCCCGAGATAGAGGTCCCTATCCTGAGCAGCTACGAGCCTCAGGCCGCGCAGCCTCGAAAACGCGTCAGTGAAGCTCTCCGCGCCGAGCAACACCTGGAGCGGATGGGAATTGCCATGCAGGTAGATCCCCCGAAGCCGCCTCGCGAGCAACAGACGACGACCCTTCAGGTCATCTTCTGTCTCGCCGATTGTTGCACGCAGCGCCTCAATCTCACGCGTCAGCCGCCTCTCTCTCCCTTCGAGCCCCCGCACCAGCCTCCCGGCAAGTTCGAGTTCCTCCTCGCTCTGCTCGAGACGGTGCAGTATCCCGCTCTCCTCTCCTTCCAATTCCCGCCGTCTGTCACGCGCGCTTTGTAGTTGCCGGGCCAGGTCTTCGAGCTGGCCCTCACTCTCGCCGATCCTGGCATCGAATTCCTCGATCTCCGATTTGAGCTGCGACACCGCAGGCCGCAACTGCGCCAAGAGCATGGTGGCTGCAGCGAGCGCAATGAGGAGCTGCCGACGGCGCAAATCGACGGAACTCATCTCCGACTGCCTCCCATCAGGATCCGATGATGAACGAAAATCGACATGCCTTGCCCGCACACCTCTCCACCACTGCACCATCATCCGCAGAGACAACTCACCAGCCGGCGATACGAGCACCGTCAGTACCTAAACGATCTTGCGGAGAGAGAACCCACTCCCGATGAGCCCGAGTACCGTTCCAAAGACGATGAGCAGCACGAAGAGCTCGGGCCGTACTGCGGGCTCCCCGCCGAGATGAGATATGGTCACATGGTAGAGAAGTGCCGTCACGGCGGCCGCAATCGTCCCGCCGAGAAGCCCCTGGACTGACCCCTCCACAAGGAAGGGAGATCTGACGAGCGAGTCGGTGGCACCGACGAGCTGCATGATCTCTATCACATCTCTCCGTGCCAGGGCGGCCAGCCTGATCGTGTTCGAGACGACGAAGATACTCGATGCGGCGACGATGATGCCCAGCACCACATCGACAATTATGAGTGTGCGCACCATGCGGCTCAACCTCACGATCCACGGCTCGCCGTAGTCAACCTCCACCACACCGGGAAAGAGCGACAGCTTCTGCCCGAGCGAGGCCATATGCTCCGGCGACTGATATGCGTCGAAGACCTCGACGCGGAACGATGGCGGAAGTGGATTCTCGTCCAATATGTCGATCACATCGGCGTCTTCCCCGAGACCGTGCCGAAGCTCCTCCAGTGCCTGCTCCCTGCTGACGAATGTAGCCTGCTCCACGCCCATGAGGCTCAGGATCCGCTCCTCGAGTGCCGGCGCATCGTCAGCCCGAAATCTCTCATCAAGAATGACCCTGATCTCGACCTTCTCGCGGAACCAGTCGATCAATCCTCCCAGATGGACCGTCGCGATGAGGAAGACCCCGAAGAAGACGAGCGAGACGGCAATCGTCCCCACGGAAATGGAGCTGAGCGCACGGTTATGGCGGAGGAGCCGCAGCCCCTCGCGCAGGGCATATCCCGCTCCTGGATTCATCGGTGACCTATCCCCCCCACGCTCCGTTCTTCGCCACGGATCTCGCCACTGTCCAAATATATCACTCTCGACGAGGTCTTCTCAACAATGGAGAAGTCGTGAGTGGCCATGACGACCGCCGTGCCACGCGCGTTGATATCTGCGAGCAGTCCTACTATCTCGCGAGCGCCGTCCTCGTCTATGTTGCCTGTCGGCTCATCGGCGAGGAGGACGACTGGCTCCCGTGCGATCGCCCTCGCCAGTGCCACCTTCTGTTGCTCCCCGGCGGAGAGCTGGTACGGCAACGCATCCCATTTGTGCCGCATACCCACCGCGCCGAGCGCATCGAGCGCCCGGCTCCTCACCTCACTTCGGCGCACCCCTGTCACTTCGAGGGCAAAGGCAACATTCTCATAGGCGTTCCTGTCCGGGAGCAGCTTCACATCCTGAAACACAACGCCCAGTTTCCGCCGGAGAAGAGGAATCTCCTCCCGTTTTATGCGGGCTGTGTCGAACCCAACGACGACAACGGTGCCATTCGTCGGCCGCTCTTCAATATAAAGCAGCCGGAGGAGGGTACTCTTGCCCGCCCCCGACGGACCGACGATGAACGCGAATTCTCCCTTGCCGATTGCGAAGCTTACGTCGTTGAGGGCGACCCAATCCCCACGGTAGACTTTGTGTACGTGGTTGAGTTCAATCATGCCCTCGCACTTTCATCGAGCACGACCTTTGCTGCCTCTGCTATGTCCCGCGCCTTGAGTCCGTAGAACTCCAACAGACTGTCAGGGTCTCCCGACATCCCGAACAGGTCCTGCACGCCGATACGCTTCACAGGAACAGGATGCTTCTCACAGACGATCTCCGCCACCGCACTCCCCAGCCCTCCGATCACCGAATGTTCCTCTGCCGTGACTATACCCCCTGTCTCTCTCGCCGCGGCGAGCACCTCTTCCTCATCGATCGGCTTGATCGTCGACATGTTCACCACTCTTGCATCGATGCCATCTGCCGCGAGGAGGTCCCTCGCCTCCATGGCCTCGTGGACCATGAGGCCGACGGCGATGATCGAGACGTCCCTCCCCTCTCTGATCCGGTGAGCGCGTCCGATCTTGAAGCTACAATCGGGACCGTAACAGACAGGGAACTTAGACCGTGCCAATCTGATATAGGTCGGACCGCGATGCTCGACAACTGCCTCGATCACCTGCTCGGTCTCGTAGGCGTCGGCGGGAACGATCACTGTCATCTTCGGGAGAACACGCATCAACGCAACATCCTCTGTGCACTGGTGGGACCCCCCATCGGCCCCGACCGTCACGCCTCCGTGTGTGGCGACGATCTTCACATTCAAATCGGAATAGCAGATCGACTGGCGGATCTGCTCCCATGCCCGTCCGCTAGCAAAGATCGCGAAGGTGCTGACGAACGGCATCTTGCCATATGCCGCCATGCCGGCGGCCGTGGCCAGCATGTTCTGTTCGGCCAGGCCCATATTGAAAAACCGATCCGGGAACCGCTTGCCGAACTCGGCGCTTCGCGTCGATTTCGACAGATCCGCGTCGAAGACGACGATCTCTGGATGTTCCTCCCCAAGCCTGGCCAGGGTTTTGCCGTATGCATCACGCGTTCCGAGCATATCGCTCACCGCACCACCCTCTCTCTCTTCGGTGCGAGCTCCTTCCGCGCCTGCTCGAGCTCAGCCTTGCTGGGAGCCACACCGTGGTACGATGCTTTTCCTTCTGCAAACGAGAGACCTTTGCCCTTGATCGTATGAGCAATGACTACACTCGGTGATTCCGCTTTGCCGGAAGTCCACTCGAGCGCGTCGCTCACATCCGCGAGATTGTGCCCGTCAATCTCCATCATCCTCCAGCCGAACGCCTGCCACTTAGCAGCGAGAGGACTGATCTCCATCACCTCTTCAACGGGGCCGTCTGACTGAACGCGGTTATAGTCGACGATGGCGCTGAGATTGCCGAGCCCGTAGTGCGCTGCCGCCATAGCAGCCTCCCAGGTCTGTCCCTCCTGCATGTCGCCGTCCCCGAGAACGGAGTAGACGCGGAGATCCTTCTTATCGAGGCGGGCGGCCAGCGCCATGCCGCAGGCAGCCGAGAGGCCCTGCCCGATCGACCCGCTGGAGAAGTCGATCCCGGGGGTCTTCGCCATATCCGGATGGCCTTGCAGTATGCTCCCCAGGACGCGCAGTCGGCTCAGTTCCTCGCGGGGGAAGTATCCCGCGCGGGCCAGCACTGCGTACAGGGCGGGCGCGCCATGACCCTTGGACAGGACAAGGCGGTCCCGATCGGGCCAGCAGGGTTCGTGCGGCCTGTGCCGCATATGCCGGAAGTAGAGTGCGACAAGGATCTCTACCATCGACATGCTCCCCCCGGTATGACCTGAACCGGCCTTTGCCAGCATCTCGACGATGTCGATCCGCAGCTGACGGGCGATCTCCTGCAGTTCCTCCACTTCCTGGTGCGACAGACCCATGATATCGATACCCCCGGGGAATGGTACATCGGGCCAGTTCTGGAGATGTCCCGAAACGCGCTCAGGCGGTGGGCCTCTTCACGGCCCTGTCGAAGGACTACAACATATAGTACCGCGCGGGCCCCATGCTACAATGTTTCGCCCCTGTTTACAACACCGGATTTGTCCAGCTCCCGCTCACCGGGCTCGGTCGGGCCAGAATTCATCCACACGTTCCTCCGACAGCACCCGATAGAGCTCGCGAGCCCGTGCTCGGGAGACATTTCCCTCAGGAACCTCCACCACCTCGACCTCGACCACCTTAGTCGGATAGGCGATCCTCAATCGTTCCCCGGGGTGGACGTGATGACTCGCCTTCGCCGCCCGTCCGCCAACCTTCACCCGCCCTCCATCACATGCTCGCTTGGCCAGTGACCGCTGCTTGACAAGTCGACTTGTCTTCAAGAAGAGATCGAGCCGCACCTCTCTCCCTCATTCCCTCCCGAGCTCTCCGCCCTCACCCGGAGGCTCGAGAGCAGGTCCTTCATCCTCTTCTTCTCTCTCGACGACCGATTCAGCCAGTCGGTTCTCGACGTAGATCTCCTCTTTGAGTTCCTCAATCCAGCCCTTCGATTTCTCCTCCAGCTTCGTCTGAAACAGGAACTCCTTCAGGCTCCCCTTTATCTCGTCATATGTCGGTCGCCTCGATGCCTCATACGCGTCGACACGGACTACGTGGTAGCCTATGTCGCTCTCCACTATATCGCTGATCTCTCCCGGGCCCAGACCCTCGATCGCGTCGCGGAGGAACTGCCCGAGATCATCCACCACAAACTCGCCCAGCACACCTCCGCGGTCGCGTGACTCGGCATCGTCTGAGTACCGGCCGGCGAGCGATGCGAACCTCTCTTCTGCGAGCGCCATCGTCCTCACCGAGTCCGCCCTTACACGTGCACGCGCGGCATCCTCTGGCCCGGGGAGGAGGAGTACGAGGATGTGACTGATACGCACCCTGTCCGCCTCCTTTTCCTCGCACTTCAGAATGTGGTATCCGAAGACCGTTTGAACGAGGCCCGAGACCTCGCCAGGCTGGAGGTCGAATGCCGCGGTCTCGAACTCCGGCACCATCTCTCCCCGCCCGAAATACCCCAGATCGCCCCCCTGGGGGGCACTGCCCGGATCTTCGGAGAACCGCCTGGCGAGCATCGCGAAGTCCTGCCCCTCCTTGACTAGAGCGAGGATCGCCTCTGCCCGCTCCTTCGCCGCCTTCTCCATCTCCTCGCCAGGGACGACGGCGATCATTATGTGCGAGAGAGTAACCTTCGCAGGTACGAGTGGGATCGAATCGATGTGCGATTGGTAGAATTCCTCAACCTCGCGGCTGGAGACGAACACACCCGGCCTCAATCTCCTCTCAACGAGGCCATCGACGAGAAGGCGTTCCCGGATATCCTCACGATAACGAGCCCGCAAATCATCCACGGTCAACCCCTGCTGCAGCACCTCCTCCTCAAATGCTTCCTCGCTGGGGAAGCGACCAGAAATCTCCTTGATCGCCTGGTTGAGTGCTTCCTCCACCTCTGTTTCACTCGGCTCGATCGTGTCCCGCTTGGCCTCCGCCAACAGTATCCTGCTCTCGATCATCCGCTCGAGAACCGACGAACGCAAGTCTTCAAGCTGGGCCTCGTCCTCAATCTCCACTCCGAATTGGATGTAGTACAGGTACACCTCCCGAGTCAGCTCGCTTTCGAGTATGACGTCGTCGCCGACGACCGCGACGATCCTGTCCACCGTCTCCCTGACCGCCCACGAGGTTCCCACCATGAAGAGAAGAAAGAGAAAAAGGATGTACCTGCGAAGATCGTGCATCATACAACTCCCTCAGTTTTATGGCCCCATCTCGATTTTGGGCGACCGATCGATCCGGCGCCCGAAACCCATTACCTGTCAGGCCCAGCATCCATCGGCCCCATCGCTCCGGACCCGCCTCCCGGCAGCGCGGGCTCGATCCTCTCGAGGAGGTCGAGGTTCAGCTCGATCCGCGCCCCCGCGCGGAGCTCATCGAGCCAGGAGCTGAGCAGTTCATCCTGTCTCATCGCCATCATATATCCACGCAGCTCGTCCTCGATCTCCTCCAGAACAACGATCTTTCCGGCGGGTCGGTGGCTTATCATTTTGATGACGTGGTACCCGTATCCCGTCTCGACGACATCGCTCACCTCCCCGAGCTCAAGCGCAAAACACGCATCCTCGAAGTCGGGCACACCGCTTCCTCGCGTGAAGTACGGGAGCTCGCCCCCCCTCTCCCTCGATGACTCATCGAGTGACCATGCCCTCGCCAGCTCGGCGAAATCGCCGTCAGCACGAATTTCCTCGAGGATCCTTTGGGCCTCGCCTGGGGTGCTCACGAGAATGTGGGCCACTTTGATCTCGGTCGCATAGTCATCCTCATGCTCACGATAGTAGGCCGCAACATCCTCATCGGTCACCTGCGCTTTTTCCTCCATCTCCCTGCTCAGCAGCTCCCCCACGAGGATCTCCCGCCGGAGGTTCTCCAACTTCGGCGCGACCTCAGGATCCCTGTCGAGCCCCCGGCGCATCGCCTCTCTGTAAAAGAGCTGGGTGTCGGCCCACCGCTTCACGTGGTTCTCCATGTTCTGCCTTGTGAGAAGAGGACGCACTTCCTCTGGAATCTGAGACAGGAATTCATCGAGGGTCAGTGTGGCGTCATCCACCCTGGCGAGTATCTCTTCTTCCCCTTCTCGCTGCCCACAACCGGGCAGCCCGAGAGTCAGCGACAGACCAAGGGACAACGCCATGAGACCCGTGACTACAACAGCCGCTAGATCATTTCTCCTCTGGTTCATCGATTACCTCCGCCATCTGTTGTTCGTAGCGCGCCACCAATTCCTCATCAATGGAGACGTCCACGCCCTGCCTCAGTTCCGCCACAAAGCTCGCAATGCGCGCTGCCCTCAGCTCTTCCCGAAGGTCCCTCTCCACCGTGCGCCGTGCTTCGTCGAAGGTGAGCTGTCGACCCGGCGTCCTCGCCGTCACTTTCATGATCGCCACGCCGCCATCTACCGCAAATGCCTCAGACACCTCACCCCGCGACAGACGAAACGCCACTTCCTCGATATGTTCGAAACGCCCCCGGGCGAAATATCCCAGATCGCCGCCGCGAGGTCCTGAGGGATCGATCGAATGTTCTCGGGCAAGCCGTTCGAAATCCTCCCCGCGAGCGAGCGAATCGAGCAGTGCCGCCGCCTCGGACATACTCTCAACGACAATGATGCTCGCCCTTGCCTCCTCTTCTCGCTCGTACTTCTCCCGGTGGGCCGCGAAGTATTCACGGAGCTCGGGCAGAGACGGATCTCTCCCGCTCCCTATCTCCGCTTCGAGCACTCGCTCCGCTATCAGTTGATCACGCTCCCTCCTCAACGTGCGCAAGAATGTCTCTTCGCTGTCAATCCCCAGCTCCGCTGCCCTCTCCACGAGCAGCGCACGGTCGATCTCCCGCTCCACAAGGTCGCTCAGCACAGCTTCGTCCATGGGCACCGAACCACTCGGCCTCGACATACGGAGCCGCTCGAGGAGCTCACCAGCGGCCCACGTAGTATCCCGGAACGTCACTACTTCGACGCCCTCATCGCCTCTTCCCCTGGATGACGCAAGCAGCGCGAGCTCTGCCAGTCCATCTGCCCTCACCTCCACCCCGGCTCCGTCCCTCAGTTCCTGATAGTAGTCTCCCTCCTCAGGGTTCCCTGCGTTCGGATCGCCGACCTCACGCCGGTAGGTCTCCAGGAGAAGCTGCTCTTCCTCTATCCACGCGAGTTGTCGCTGGATGGCCGGCAGATGATCGTACCCTCTTCGCTCTCCCTCTATGGCGAGAACGGCCCGCTCGATCATCCTGTCGAGTACAGCGCGTGAATCGGCAGGTCGCGGGTTGCCCTCGCCCGCCGCGCCGAGACCGCACTCCCAGATCCAATCGGCGGCAGTCATCTCACGCTCGCCTACGGTGGCAATGACCGGAGACGGTGACTCTCCGCACCCGCAGATGAGGAACAAGGACAGACACAGCAGGACGACGGCTACGAGCAGGTTCGGTATATCCGTCCTGAGCGCCGCACACCGCATTCGGCACAACTCCTGTGGTTCCAGCAACATGTCGTCGACCGGCAGCCTTCCCGCCCCGGAGCCGCTGGGCGTGGTCACGACGCCTTTTCGTGAATCACCTGTCCAGGGAGATAGTCAATGAATGGCGGGACGAGCCTAACACCCTAGGCGAGGCTTCGCAACACCTTTTTGACCAGATCGAATCGGAGGCGTTCCTCTCCGAGCGTGACTCTGATGGCGAACCTGCCGGCTGCCGCGAATTCGATCGGCTCCTTCACCTGCTCCATGAGATATGCGATGCGCTTCCGGTCCGGCTCCGTCCCGCGCGGGTACTCGAACTCGGCCACGCGCTGATGGACGGTCACGCGCTCCACCGATGCCCGCCGGGCGAGGATCTTCAGCTTCATCCCCTCGATCAGCATCCGCGCGGGCTCCGGGAGCCTACCGAACCGATCTGCGAGCTCTTCTTCAATGCTCGCCACCTGATCCTCTTTCGCGCACGAGGCGATGCGCCGATAGATCGCCACCTTGTGCTCGGCATCCCCGATGTAGTCATCCGGAAGGTAGGCATCGACGCCGAGTCTGATCGTCGGCTCGGACTGTTCCTCAGGAGCCTCGCCCTTCAGCTCCCGCACGGCCTCATCGAGTAGCTTGCAGTACAGATCGAATCCGACGATGCCGATGTGGCCGTGTTGCTCCGGCCCGAGGATGTTCCCCGCACCGCGGATCTCGAGGTCACGGAGCGCGAGCTTGAGCCCGCTCCCCAGTTCATGAAAGGACTCGATCGCCCCCAGGCGCTTCCGCGCATCGCGCGTTACCCTGCCGCCGGCAGGCACCAGCAGGTAGGCGTAGGCAAGCCTATCTGACCGGCCAACGCGTCCTCGCAGCTGGTGAAGCTGGGCCAGCCCGAACCGATCGGCGCGATTCACGACGATCGTATTGACATTCGGTATATCGAGCCCGGACTCAATGATCGAGGTGCTGACGAGAACCTGAAATCGCCGGTTGAGGAAGTCGACCATGGTCCGCTCCAGCTCATCCTCCCGCATCTGTCCGTGGGCGACGCCCAGCGTCACCTCCGGCACGAGCCGGCGCAGGAAGTTGGCCATCGAATCGATCGACTGTACCCGGTTATGGAGGAAGTAAACCTGTCCTTCTCTGTCAACCTCGCGCCTGATAGCATCCGCGATCAGATCTTCATCCCACCGCACGACTCTGGTGACGATCGAAAGTCTGTTCTTAGGCGGCGTCTCTATCGTCGACAGATCCCGTATACGAACCAGCGACATGTGGAGCGTGCGCGGGATGGGAGTCGCAGTCATCGTCAGCACATCGACGGTGCGGCGGAACCTCTTCAACCGCTCCTTGTGGGCGACCCCAAACCGCTGCTCCTCGTCGATGATGACCAACCCCAGGTTCTTGAACTCGACATCCTTGCTCAGCAGGCGATGCGTCCCGACGACGATGTCCACTGTCCCTCGCCTCAACCCTTCAACAATTGCTTTCTGCCGGGCCCGACTGCGGAACCGCGACAACATCTCGACGTTGATGGGGAAGCCCGCCAACCGCTCGAGGCAGGTGTTATAGTGCTGCTGTGCAAGTACGGTCGTCGGCACGAGGATCGCGACTTGCTTCGAGTCCATCACCGCCTTGAACGCCGCGCGCAGGGCGACCTCGGTCTTCCCATATCCAACGTCACCGGTGACGAGACGGTCCATGGGTTTGGCCGACTCCATGTCGCGCTTGATTTCCTCAGTGCTCTCAAGTTGATCGTCCGTCTCCTCGTAGATAAACGAACTCTCGAACTGACGTTGCCAGGGCTTGTCGGGCGAGAACGAGTAACCTTCATATGCCTCTCTCTCCGCGTACAGGGCGAGGAGTTCCTTTGCCATCTCTCTGATCGCCCGCTTTGTCCGCTGCTTGGCCCGCTCCCACATCGCACCTCCCAACTTGGAGGGACGCGGCCGCGCATCGCTGCTCCCTATGTACCGCTGCACGAGATTCATCCGTTCAACCGGAACGTAGAGTTTATCGTCGCCCTCGTACCGGATCAGCAGGCAGTCAGTAATCGTCTCGTCGATCTCGATGCGTTCCAGGCCGGCGTACCGCCCGATCCCGTAATCGACGTGCACGATCCAGTCGCCCGGGGTAAGCGTAAGGAGGTCCTCCAGAGGGATCCCGAGCCGCGCCCTGGGGAGTGCGCGGCGCCGCCGGAACCGACCGAATATCTCATGGTCGGTGTACACGGCGAGCCCGGCGTCCGGGATCTGAAATCCCCCGGCCAGCGAACCGAGCACGAGCTCCAGTGGGGCCTCGGCCTCGCTCAGCAGTTCAGTGAGCCGCTCGATCTGGCCCCGGCTCTCGCAGAAGAGGAACTGAAGATATGCCTCTCCGCCGAGTCGTTCGACCTCCTCTTTGAACAGAGTGAAGTTCCCACCATAGGGTGATTGGGGTCGGGAGGAAAGGGAGAGAGTGTCGGGCACGGCTCCGCGTTCAAGGATGAGGATAGGGAGTCTGCGAGGCTCGGCCGGGGACCCGAGAATGTGCTCGAGCGCTGATGCCGGCGGTAGAATATGCACACCCCATTCCGTCTCAGCGTGTGCCCCCCTCCCGCCATCGCCTTCGCCGGCGTGTCGAGACAGCTCGTCGGCGAGGACAGCAGCCTCGCGCTCCAAGTCGTCCCTGCCATGTACAGCGAGGACTGCTCCCCGGGACAGATAGTCGAATACAGACACGAGCCGCTCGTGGAACGCCACGAGGTAGCGCTCGATGCCCTCGAAGTACGGCCCTTCATCCTCTGGAGCGATGAGTTCCACTCCCCGACGCGCGAGCGCACTAACGCCGCGGCGGTATTGCTGCTCATCGAAGAAGAGCTCGCGGAACGGGAGTATCACGGCACGCTCATCCTTGCCCACGGAGCGCTGCGTGAAGGGATCGAACCTCCGGAGCGATACGACCTCGTCGCCGAAGAACTCGATGCGCAGGGGTTCCTTCATCCCGAACGAGAAGAGATCGATCAATCCACCCCGCCGGCTCATCTCTCCCTGCTCCTCGACGACGCTGCGGTACTCGTACCCCAGGTACAGGAGACGCCACAACAGACCGTCGACATCGATCTCGTCGCCGACCCGCACCTCGATCCGCGATGCCAGGTATGCTTCCGGCGGCGGCACCTGCTGCATGAATGATTTCAGGGAGAGGACGACAACGGCAGATCGGTTCTGGGTCATCGCCTCAAAGGCCTCGATCCTCGAGCCGACGACCTCCTGGTTCGGGCTGCCTTCTTCATAGGGGAGGAGGTCCCAGGGAGGGAGACGGTGCACCATCCCCTGGCCCAGGAGTACAATGAGATCCTGATACAGGGCCGTCGCCCGCTCCTCATCTCCGGCGATGGCGGCGATCGGACGCTCGAGGCGACGTATGAGGTAAGCGACGACTGCCGACGGCGCCGATCCTGCGAGCCCGCAGAGCGTGACGGGAGATCTGCCTGCCGCAAGCTCGCGCGCGACATCGTGCAGCGCGGGGACCCGTTCGAGCAACGGGCCCAACCTCGCCGCGGGGCTATCATCGGTACTATCATGGGGAATGGGAGTCATCAACAGCTTCCTCGTCCTCGGACCGCATACCATCGTGTCATACCCGCCAGGCAGGCTGTCGCCGGGATCTTGGCAAGACAGAGCCACACCTTCCATCATAATGTCTCATCCACCCCTGCCTCAAGACAAATGTCAGGCCACCACGGAGCGACGAGGCCTGCGCGCGTTCACTCGCTGCTATGTGATCCCTGACTAGTCCGAACTGAGTCAGTGCAGAGTCCCGGCTCATGCAGGTTTCCGGCATCCGTCCCCAGACGTATCAGAACGACAAAAAACCGGCGACTCCTGATGTGCCGCCGGCTCGAAGACCGCAAGGTCATTTCTGGTCAGCCCTATCGCAGGATGACCACCCGCACCAACTCTGTATGATCGCAGGCCGAGACACCTGCCCTCCACCCTATGGCTCGACCACCGTGAACTCGAAGGTGTCTGTGTCAAACAGGTTGCCAGGCACTCCCTACCTTCCACGTGAAGCTCGAAGTGCCGAGCGGGAATGCCACGGGCACCTCATATTCCCGGACATAGTGCCAGTTGCTCCGGGGACACATGACTCCGTACCCAGGTCCCTCGAGCGGATTCCCGGGCCATGGCTCTCCACCAGGAAGGATCAGCTCGACAATTCCCCAGCACGGCCGGGGTTGATCGTGGCAGTTCGCCAGAGTGTACAGCACACCCTTCGTCTCTCCCTGGTGGACAATACGGGCCTGCTGCGTCAGGTAGGCAACAAGGGGCTTCGACTGATCGAAATCGAACGCTCCCATATCGCTCCGTGTGCCATCCTGATCCAGGTAGTCTGGATGCCCGGAATCGATGTGCCATCCTGATCCAGGTAGTCTGGATGCCCGGAATCGATACAGGGTGAACCCCACAACAGACGATAGTCCTTCCAGCCCGGGTGCACGAACTGCGGATCCGCATCGATATTCCCTTCCCCCAACCAGCCTCCCTTCACGTCCGAGTAACTGATTTCTGTGCCGCCGCCATACTGAACAGCAATCTCCTCAGTGCCCGCGAAGGTCGCACCATTGTCCCACAGGATGCAGTTACCGACCTTGGGCCATGCCGAGTAGATCGAGTAGATCGCACCACCGTACTCGCCCGCCATGTTCCCTGTCATCGTGTTGCGCCTGATCCGCGGGGAGGCATCGTGACAACAGATCCCGCCGCCATCGTAGGCCGTATTTCCGGAGACCGTGTTGCCGATGATCAATGCCTGGGATGTGGCCAGATTCCCGGAGTAGATGCCGCCGCCGTACCGGCCGGCGGAATTCCCGTCTATCGAGTTCCGTTTGATCAACGTGAAACACCAGCCCGTGAAATGGATCCCGCCCCCGTCAATGGAGGCTGTGTTCTCCGCGATCGTGTTGTTCGTGATAGTCGGGGCTGACCATCCAGAAATCGATATCCCCCCACCATGGATAAGAGACGTATTCCCCTTGATGGTGTTGCCGACGAGGATCGCGGTAGACATCTCGCAGGAAATTCCACCCCCGAACTGACCGGCTACGTTCCCTGCGATCGTATTGCCCTCGACCGTATTATCCGACCACTCACACGCAATCCCTCCCCCACCGCACGCGGCCACGTTGGCGAAGATCGTATTCCCGACGATGACGGGTGACCAGAAGCCGTCACAGTAGATCCCGCCGCCGTGTTCGCTGGCCTCATTCCCGGTGATTGTGTTACCGATGATGGTGGGGCGAGAGTCATTGGTCGAATAGATCCCGCCGCCGCGGGCGCGCACTCGGAATCTCGCGACTGTGGAAGCAGAACCCACGGTGATGCTCGGAGGCGCTCCCCTCACAGTCTATGACAGTCGCCTCCGGCCCGTTCTCCGACATGACGACTATCGCCTTCCCCCAGAAGTCGATATCTCGATTCCCATCGCCTGTGTACGTGCCGTCTGCCACGAGCACGGTGTCCCCGTCCACGGCCGCGTTGATGCCCGCCTGAATCGTCGCATATTCACCGGGCACATGCAGCAACATGCAGCACCGTCGCCGAGGCACCTGCACATACCGCGAGAAAGACGGCAATACACATCTCTGCTCTGCGCATCTTCATGGGACCACCCCCTCGAGCTGTGCCTCCGAACCGCTCGTCTTCAAAGCCGAGCCCGTGCCCAGCCTCTGCCGAGGATCCACCCTCGAGCAGACCCTCCCTCCTGTCGGCACCTGTGTACAACCTCCACGTGCCGGGCCCTGCCGGCCCCGGCCCGACCCCCTCCCCACCCGTACAGAGAAAAAAGACCCGGGCAGCCGCTGCTCGGGTCGGTTCTCTTCTCGTCTAATCCGCGCTCTCAGTCAGTAGGTGACGTGGTACGCGTTCGGGAATACCGCGTCAGTCCCTTCCCGGGCACCGGGGCGCCCTGCCATCGGCCGTACTCATGCTCATCTGCCTCTATGCGGTCCACCTCCTCGCGCGTAATGCTTCTGCCTCCGGCGGGGCCCCCTCCTCTGTACCTAAACTCTACAACAGGCAGCGCACCGATGTCAAGGGCAATCACTCGCCGTGTCAAGGCAATCCAGGAATGTCCGGTTCTTGGCAAAATAGAAATGTCCTATTTTGCCCTGGCAGGAATGCTCTCCCCATCGCCAAAACTCCTTGACTGATCGTGAGGTAGCCCCTATACTCACGCTCCGGTGGCGCCCCGGCACGCCCTCCCGGGCTCCAGCATCGAGAGAGCAGTGCGCGGCGCATCGTTGCCCCGGCCCGAAGGCCAAAAAAGTGTTTGACTCGTTCAGGAGCCCGTGCTAGCATGTCGTCGGGAAATCCGTTTACCAAGAAAGAGATACGAGAGAGTTCTCTGCGTCAGCCGACTGTTGCGTATTCCGCGGCGCCGGCTCATCCAGGTATGTCCGGACGCACCATCACTGTTAGGATGAGCCATACGAAGAAGCAGCTCCACGGCTGGTGGCCTGGGCGGAGGGAGTGCACGAGTGAGCGGCTGCTCATCAATCCCTATGTCGGCTGCGCGGTCGATTGTCTCTTCTGTTATACAAAGTCCTACCCTGGCGCATTCTTCGACTTCCGTCGCCGCGGCATCATCACAGTCTGGCCGGATTTCGACCAAACGGTTGCACGACAACTCGATTCTCTCTCGGTCGCAGCGTGTGGATACCTGAGCCCTGTCACTGATCCCTTTCAGGAAGTCAACCGGCGCTACCGGCTGTCCGAAAAAATCATCGCGGCGTTCATTGAGCGTAATATCCCACTGGAGTTCATTACCAAGGAGGTGATCCCGCAGAAGGCGATAGATCTCGTCGCACGCCACCCCCATTCATTCGGTCAGGTGACGATACTGACGCTGGACGAGGGCGCGAGGCGATCTCTAATGAGCGGCGGCGCGACGACCGACGATCTCCTCCGCAATCTGGAACGGCTCAGCCAGAACGGCGTCTTCGCCGTGTGCCGGATCGATCCAATTATCCCCGGCGTGAATGACGATCTGGATGAGCTCGAAGGCCTCATCCACATTGCTATGGAGTGTGGGGCCCGACACATCGTCTCCAGCGTGCTCGACATCCCGGTGAGGATCGGAAACGAGATCTTCTCCCTCCTCAGCCGGATTGGCTCGTTCTCCGAGCGGCAATTGCGCGACCTGTACGGCGAGCGGATCGGAATGTACCGCCACGCGGCGATCGACTATCGCCGGACTCTGTTCGAGCGCCTGCGCCAGATCTGCGATGACCGCGGCGTGACGCTCGGACTCTGCATGGAATTCGAGAAGGACGGCAACCGGATCGTCGGCCTGAACCGGGACTACATGTCCAGCGTCAATTGTGAGGGGATTGACGTTCCGATCTATAGAAGACGAGGAGAAGGGTTTGTACCTGCTGCCGATTGTTCGGGGGCGTGCTTGACGTGCGGAGAGCCCGAGTGCGGCATCGAGGAGCTTGCCATGGCCAGGCCGGGTAATGACCGCAGGGGGTTCACGCTCTCTGATTATCGGAAATGGGGGAGGAGGCTCCGACCCGCATCCCATGCAACTGGTGACCGGACATCGCTGGAAGGTTAGCCCACGCGAGGCTATCGCAATCCAGGAGAGGCTGGCCACGAGGATATCGCTCGAGATGGGGATCAAGAGGCCGAGGTTTGTGGCGGGCCTCGATGTCGCCTTCGACTCGAAACGAGAACGTGCGTTCGGCGCAGCCGTCGTCTGTTGCTTCCCTGAACTGACGGTAGTCGATGAGGTGACGGCATCGCGGGGGATTCCCTTCCCATATATACCTGGCCTTCTGTCATTTCGCGAATGCCCCGTGCTCTTGAGTGCGCTCAAGAAGCTCCATACTATGCCAGATCTGATACTGGTCGACGGCCAGGGCATTGCTCACCCGCGCGGCGTCGGGTTGGCCGCTCATTTGGGAGTTCTGCTCGGTATACCCACGATCGGGTGTGCGAAATCGAAACTCGTAGGGGAGTACCGTGAGCCTGCTCGGAGGCGGGGATCGATCTCACCTCTCCGCTACCATGGCCGGATCGTGGGACATGTGGTGCGAACGAGGACCGATGTACGGCCGATCTTCGTGTCGCCAGGTAATCTCATAGATCCAAAGAGCGCGGCCGACCTCGCACTCGCCTGCTGTAAGGGGTACCGGCTGCCGGAGCCTACGCGGATCGCGCATCAGCGAAGTCGCGAGGCCAAACGCCGCTGAGGGCTGTCGGCCATCAGGCGATCAACCGTTATGATGGCAGCACGTCAAGTCTCGGTCAGTTCTGGAGTTCTATCCACTCACGCTTCCCTATTGCGTTCGAAGCTGTCAGGTAGCACAATGCGAATGTCCGCTGGCAACTCAGAGACATTCAGTCGCAGATGGGAGCCGAAAAGGAGGAGGTGAAGAGCGTGACTGAGCCATTCCCGAAGTGTCTCAAATGCGAGCGAGGCGTTCTCGTGCCCCTCTCCGACTACGGGAGAGAAGGTGCATCCATACGCTACAAGGCATGGGTGTGCACGAACCCCGACTGTGGCTTCAATCTTCGCATCGATAACGGAGAAGTGTCGATCGGGCGGACGATAGGGTTCTCCACGAAGTAGCAATCGAGTCACACGGTATCCCGGCACAGCTGTGTTCGTCCGGACAACGCTTGGGGACGGCATGCCATCACCGATGGGATATTCGTCGCTCGGCCCGTGACACCCCCGCCTGATCGCGGACCGCCTATTTGGTGCAAGCCGCCGTCGGGAACAGTACGTGGCGCCCCCCCGTGAGGGCGCCGCTTCTGCTTCAGCGATGCGCAGAGGATGAGAAGGGACAGCACGAATGATCAAGGCAGTCGTCTTCGATCTCGACAATACGCTTGTCGACTTCGTCAAGATGAAAGAAGGTGCGATCGACGCCGCCGTCGATGCCATGATCGACGCAGGGCTAACGCTCCCACGCGACGACGCCAAGCGCAAGATCTTCGCGATCTATGAGAAAAAGGGAATCGAATTCCAGCAAGTTTTCGATCTCTTTCTCCAACAAGAGCTGGGCGAGATAGACTACAAGATCCATGCCGCCGGCATCGTCGCATATCGCAAGGCGCGCGAGGCGGCACTCGTTCTCTATCCGCACGTCAACCTCGCGCTAATGGAACTGGCCAAGCGCGGCCTCAAATTGGCGGTGGTCTCTGATGCGCCGCGCCTCCAGGCCTGGCTCCGGCTCTGCTACCTTCAGCTCCAGCACATCTTCGATGTCGTCGTCACGTATGACGATGCCGGCGCGCGCAAGCCAGATCCAGCTCCGTTCCAGAGGGTACTCAATCAACTGATGGTAGAGCCGCACGAGGCACTCATGGTGGGCGACTGGCCGGAGCGCGACATCACCGGAGCCGCGACGATCGGAATGCCCACGGTCTTCGCCCGGTACGGAGATACGTTTGGAACGGTGCATTCCGGAGCTGACTTCGAGATCGATGATCTTCTCGAACTCATCGATATCGTAGAAGGCAGGAGGAAGCCGGATCGGAAGCGAGGAGAGAAGCCACAGAAAGCATAGTAGCGAACAGGTAGATATCGGGCAGGAAGCCCGAGGAGCGAGTCCGTGGTGGCTAAGAAGAGATCCACTCAGCGGCTGGCAGGAAGAGATGTGGCGAATACGCCGCGCGATAAGGCCCGACACGACGCTGCCGTGGGGAATGAACGTTCACCTCTCGCACAGGCGAACGACAACCCTCCAGGTGTCGGGATCGATCTCGTCTCAGTGCGCCGCCTGGAGCAGGTCATCGCTCGCTGGGGCTCCCGGTTCCTCGATCGCATCTTCACGCCAGGTGAGATCGCGTTCTGCGAATCTCGCCACAGCAAGATCCAGTCCTACGCGGCACGGCTGGCGGCGAAAGAGGCTCTCTCGAAGGCGCTCGGCATGGGACTCGGGCCGGGAATGCGGTGGCGGGATATCGAGACGGTCGCCCGCGCTTCGGGCCGTCCAGTTCTGGTTTGCCGCGGGACGGCCGGCTCTCTCGTCGCCGGACGGACCGTTCTGTTGAGCCTCTCTCACACCGATGATCACGCGGCGGCAGTCGTCCTCATATTCTAGTGAACATATTTCGCCGGGAACCGATCCGATGGCGGGCACCATACCGGATCCGTCCGGGTCGGCGCGTTGCATGGGCGCTATCCCCGGCGGCAAATCGAGGAGTGCACAATGGGTCTCCCTGTTGTTACCCCCGATGAGATGAAAGCTATCGACCGCATTGCCATCGAGGATGTGGGAATTCCCGGCCATGTCCTCATGGAAAATGCGGGACGCGGCGCATTCAGCGTCATAGAGGAACTTACCGGATCTGTAGTCGGCAAGCGCGCGCTTGTCTTCAGCGGGCGGGGGAACAACGGTGGTGATGGATTCGTCGTAGCACGGTATCTCCACACCCGAGCCGCCGACGTCACTGTCTATCTCCTCGCAAAAAAGCCCGACGTCAGCGGCGATGCGCGCACCTATATGGAGGTCGCCGAGAAGCTCGCGATCGAAGTTGTCGAGGTGACTCATGAGAAGCAGATAGTAGATATCGAGAAGGATCTCGAGGACGCCGACATCATAGTCGATGCCCTGTTCGGGACGGGTTTCAAGGGAGAGGTGAACGGTATCGCCCGGGCGGTGATCGAGCTGCTCAATGAGTCCGCGGCATTCATCATCTCTATCGACATCCCCTCCGGCGTCTCGGGTGCCGATGGCAGCGCCGGCGACATCTCGGTGGAGGCCGACGCCACTGCAACGATGTGTCTTCCCAAGATTGGTCTCGTCCTGTACCCGGGGAGAGCGCAGTGTGGGCAGATCTGGCTCGTCGATATCGGCACACCTCCTTCGATCATCCATGACCGCGACATCGGCGCTCTCCTGGTAGACGATTTCGATCTCCTCAGCATCCTCCCCTGGACCCCACCTGATGCCCATAAGGGCACCTGTGGCCGCGCGCTCGTCATCGCCGGCTCGCGCGGCATGACCGGTGCTGCCGCCCTCACGTCACTCTCCGCGCTCCGCGCAGGCGCAGGTCTCGTCTTCCTCGGCATCCCGGCCACCCTCAACTCCATCCTCGAGGAGAAGGTGACAGAAGTGATCACGAGACCCCTTCCCGACGCCGGCTCAGGGGCATTCGCAGCCACTGCCCTCGACGAGATAGTCCCGCTTCTCGATCAGGTCGATGCCCTCGCCCTCGGCCCGGGCCTGTCGACCCATCCGGAGACGGCTGCCCTCGTCCGCTCGCTCACTGAACACCTGACCCTGCCCGCAGTCATCGATGCCGACGGCCTCAACAATCTCGCCAGCTCGAGCGAACTCCTCAAGGGACATGAGAATCTCGTGATCACACCTCATCCCGGGGAACTGGCTCGGCTCCTGGGCACAACCATCGACGATATCCAGCGTAACCGGATCGATGCCGCGCGGTCCACAGCCCGGGACCTCGGCGTCGTCGTGCTTCTCAAGGGAGCCCCCACGGTCGTCGCCGCCCCCTCGGGTCCGGCCTGGATCAATACGACAGGCAATCCCGGTCTCGCAAGCGGAGGTACCGGCGATGTCCTGACGGGAATCATAGCCGGCCTTCTCGCCCGTGGGCTCGAGGCCGATGAGGCAGCGGTCGCGGCTGCCTATCTCCACGGGCTGGCCGCGGATCTGGCCGCCTGTGAGGGAAGCGAAGATAGTCTCATCGCCGGCGATGTGCTTGACCAGCTGCCCCAGACCTTCGCCCGTTTCCATCGGCTGCTGGAAGGAGAGCGCGAAGATTCGGTGGGACAGGAAGAGATCGACGCAAGGATGCGCCCTTCCTGGATCCATCCCATACTCGAATGAGCGTGTTGCCCGGATGGTAGCCGGTATATGGAAGCCGGCATGCCACAGATAAACGTTCTATTCTCCTCTACACCGGCAATGGTCGAGATCAGAGAATAGATGACGGGCTGTACCTACCTGTATATCATGTGGGACTGGAACCGGAAAGGATAGAGATGAGATACTTCCACGTGGAGGGCACGTTTCGACTGCATATCACAGGAATAGTACTCCTGGCGGTACTGCTGTCATCCGCTCTGCCTCTCCGCGCGGCCGCCGCACGTGTGGAAGAAGACTGGACCGTGTACGGCGACCTCCGCTATGTCCACTCTATTGCCATCGCCCCCGACTACGTCTACTTCGGCACCGGGGGAGGGCTCGCCCGGTTCAACAGGCTGAAGGAGCAGTGGGAGACGCCGGCCTCCACGCCCCAAGGCCTGCCGGACCTTCATATAGTCCTCATCGGGATCGATCCTCTGGCCCGCACGGTCTGGACATGCACACCTTCGGGCATCTATCTGTACGATCCCGCCTTCGAATCGTTCTCATCCGTGGAGACCCCGTTCTCGACCGGCAATGCCCACTCAATCGGCTTCGAGGAGGAGAGCGTCTGGATCATCATCGACCGCACCGCGCGGCGGTATGGGCGGGAGGACCGCACATGGACGAGAGGTGGGGCGCCGCCCTCGGATCTCATCTGGTTCGGAGCCGCCGGCTCAGTCTCACTCGACGATCCGGCATACAGTTTCGTCTCGCCCCTCCACTTTCGCGACTATGATCTCAATACATTCCCTCTCTCTGCCGCGGCGAGGGACGGGGACGAGCTCTGGGTGGGCTCGCTGGGATACGGAGTGAGCAGATACAGTGTTCTCATGCTGGACCGCGAGCACTGGCTTCTCGGGCCCGCGGGGATCGATATCACTGCGCTGGCCAGGGACGGCGGCACCATCTGGATGGCCGGATCCGGCTCCATCGGCCTTACAGTTACCAGTTGGGAGACAGAGAGAGGAGCATGGGAGGATCTGCCGCAGCCGATGCCTGGTGAGGGATCCGATCTCCGCGCCACCTCCCTCCTCGCGGAGCGGCGGTACCTCTGGCTCGGCACCGACCAGGGGCTCTTCGCCTACGATATGGACAAGGGAAGGTGGAAGCGGCGTCTGTTGCCCGGCAGGGGACGGGATGCCGCAGTATACGGACTCTCCGTGCGGGGCGACACTCTCTGGGCGGCGACCGAGGCAGGACCGGCCTGGATGTCCATCAAGAACTGGGGATCGGCACTCCTCCCCATCGCCGATTCGACCGGCGCCCAGGTTTCCGATCAGGCCACGTTCGACGTTGCCGTTGAGGGCGGATATCTCTGGTTCGCCTCTGATCGCGGCATCTACTTATATGACCTCGAGGAAGGGAAGTGGCGGCTCCTCGACAATCCGCCGGGGCTCCTCAGCCACGATGCGATCCGGATCATGCCCGACCCCGAGACAGGCGAGATCCTGTTTGCAACGCGCCACGGCGTCGCCGTGTACGACAGGGACGAAAGCACGTGGGTGGAGGCACTTGCCCCCGGCGGGCTCACAGGCCAGATCCTCGCTGCGGCGGCCGACCGCACGAGTATCTGGTGCGGCACCCGACACGAGCTACTCCGCTTCGACAGGGGAACCACCTCGTGGGAGACGTTCCCCACCGACGAGTGGTTGCCGCGGGGCACCATCCAGGCCATCTCCTCGGACGGAGATTACCTCTGGTGCGGTACACCCGCGGGTCTGGCCCGGTTCGACTTCGAGCGCCCTATCAGTAGGGACTGGCGGGGTCACGACTCGACAGAGAGCGATAGGCAATGACATTCGAACAAGCACAACATCTCCTCTATAGTCTCATCGACTACGAGAAGAAGACCGTCGCGCTCTACTACGGGCCGCCGGCGTACGATCTCGAAGCCTTCCGTGCGTTCCTCCACGAGTTGGGTGATCCTCACGAGCACGTGCCGTTCCCCATACTCGTCGCCGGAACAAAGGGGAAAGGCTCGACGGCAGCAATGCTTTCATCAGTTCTGCGCGAGGCCGGCCATCGGGTGGGACTCTTCACCTCTCCCCATCTTCGAACCGTACTCGAGCGCTTCCAGGTGGATGGCGAACCGATGCGCGAACATGAGTTCGCTGGGCTCATCGAGGAACTCTGGCCGCTCGTCGAGGCACGCCACACAACCGGGTACCGCACCGTGTTCGAGATCCTCACCGCGATGGCACTCCTCCACTTCATCCGCCAGTCAGTCGATGTCTCGATCTTCGAGGTCGGGGTAGGAGGCCGGCTCGACTCCACCAACGTCGTCGAGCCCCGGCTCTCGCTCATTACCTCTATCAGTCTCGATCACACCGACCTTCTCGGGTCGACGGTCGATGCTATCGCCCAGGAGAAGGCAGGAATCATCAGAGGGGGGCGCCTCGCCTTCTCTTCGCCCCAGAATCCGACAGCCCGCGCAGTCATCGAACAGGTCTCATCCGCACTCGGCGCCGAGCTCTCGCTGGTCGGGCGCGACGTCGATTATCAACTCCAATCCCAGAACCTGAGGGGGCAGCGATTCCGCGTCGTCGACTGGCGTGGTACGAGACACGAGTTCCAGCTTCCCCTCCTCGGCCGGTTCCAGCTGGAGAACGCCTGCCTCGCGTTCTCCGCCCTGGATGCAGTACGGCGCAACGGCCTCGCGATCAGCGAGGACGCACTGAGACGGGGATTCGCTCGTGTTGAGTGGCCCGGCCGGCTCCAGCTCATATCGGAGCGACCGTACCTCGTCCTCGACGGAGCGCACAACCCGGCCTCGGCCCGGGCTCTCGCCGAGTGCATAAACGAACTGATCCCGTCTCGCAGGCGCATTCTCGTCATGGGGATCATGAACAACAAGGACGTCGAGGGTGTCCTCGACGAGCTCGCTCCTCACATGACTACGCTGATAGCAACGCGAGCTGACACACCGCGCGCCCTGGACCCGGACGAATTGGCGGCGCTCGGCCGGATGCGCATGGCCGAGGTCGAAGTGGCCGAGGACGCTGCATCAGCTCTGAAGCGCGCCCGCGAACTGGCGGGGGAGGAGGATCTCATCCTCGTGACCGGCTCCCTGTACCTTGTGGGGAATGTGCTCGAACTTCTGGAGAGGGAAGGGAGATGATCACTCGCTACCAGCATACACAGATCGGATATCTGCTGATCTTCGCCCTTGCCGTCGCGATACTCGCCATCGCGGTGCTCATGGTCACCCGGGGCCCTCATTGGATCGGCTGGCTGGTGCTCGTCACTATCTGGGTCACTCTCCTCATCTTCTCGACACTCACCGTAGCGATCAGGGGCGGGGTGCTCGAACTGCGATTCGGGCCGGGGATCATCCGAAAGCGATTTTTCGTGAAAGATATCGACTCGTGGAGGATCGTGAAGAACCCATGGTACTATGGGTACGGTATCCGCTACACCCCTCACGGCTGGCTGTTCCGAGTCTCGGGATCGTATGCTGTTGAGATCCGCATGAAGACCGGCGCCACATATCGGATCGGAACAGACGTCCCGGAGGAACTCGAGCGAGCCATCCGGCAGGCCAGGGATATCCCCTCGGAATGAGCCCCGCTGGCAGGAAGACCCGCAGGCCGGCTGAGGATACATGGGGCAGAAGAGGATGTGTGGGTGTCCCCTGGCGCCGCAACCGAGAAAGGACTGTAACCGATGGACCAAGCGACGAAATTCACCGGCTTCGTCGACCGCTTTCTCGACGAAATGTGGAAACGGAACCCTGTCTGGGCCACGAGCCTGGGGATACACGACTATGACCATCTCCTGGGCAGGTTCGATCCCGCGGCGATAGAAGAAGATCTCTCATTCCTCAAGCAGACCCGTCAGCAACTGGAGCAGGAGATCGACCGGGACGCCCTGCCGGCGGACGAGACCGATGACTACGATCTGCTCGTCAGATTTCTCGATATCGAAGTCAACGACATCGCCGAGCGCCACCTTCACGAGACGTACCCCACCATCTACCCGAGTATCGGCCTCTCGGGGACCTTCGTTCCCCTGGTTCGTGAATTCGCGCCCCTGGAGGAGCGGCTGGAGCGCATCGTCGAGCGACTGGGTCACATACCCCGTGTGCTCGAGGAGGGGATGGGAAATCTGAGAAATCCGGCCAAGCTCCATACGCAGATCGCCATGGAGTCGACGAAGAGCGGGATATCATTCTATGAGAAGGCCGTGCCCGGCTTCGCCAAGGATCTCCCGGCAATCGCAGGGCCCCTGAACGAGGCGTGCAGCAAGGCGGCCGAGGCCATGGGCCGGTACTACGAGTTCTTGGAAAAGGATCTCCTCCCCCGGTCAACGGGCGACTTCGCTCTTGGCAAAGATCTCTTCGATTGGCGCCTGAAGCACTCCCACCTCCTCGATTTCGACCACAGAGAGCTCCTGGCGTTCGGAGAGGAGGTCTTCGCCACAACAGAGGAGGAACTCACGTCCCTGGCGCGGCAGATCGACCCGCAACGTCCCTGGCCTGAGCTGGTGGAGGAACTGAAAAACGCCCACCCGGGCCCTGAGGAACTCCTCTCGTTCTACCGGAGCGAGATGGAGCGCAGCCGCAACTTCGTCGTCGACAGGGATCTCGTCACTGTACCCGAGGGACAGGATCTCAACATCATCGAGACCCCGGTCTTCCAGCGGAATCTCCTTCCCTACGCGGCATATATGTCGCCCGCGCCATTCGAGGAGAAACAGACCGGCCACTTCTTTGTCACCCCGATCGATGAGACGCTGAGCGAGGAGCAGAAGGCGGAGAGGCTCAAAGGACATTCTCGATACAAGGTCGTGGTCGTCGCTCTGCACGAGGGCTATCCCGGTCACCACCTCCAGTTGGTCCACGCCAACCAGCGCCCGAGCAAAATGCGCAAGATCGCGCACAACACCGTCTTCATCGAGGGGTGGGCGCTGTACTGTGAGGAGATGATGTATGAGCAGGGCTTCTACCCGGACCGCGAGACGCGTCTGTTCCAGCTGAAGGATACCCTGTGGAGAGCTGCCCGCGTCATTCTGGACGCCTCCCTGCACACCCAGAGGATGTCGTTCGAGGAGGCCCTCGACTTCCTCGTCGACCGCGTCAAGGTGGAGCGGATGAATGCGCTGGCCGAAGTGAAACGGTACACTACCACCCCCACCCAGCCAATGAGCTATCTCGTCGGCAGGCGGGAGATCCTGAACATGAGGGACGAGTATTCGGCGGCAAAGGGAGGTACCTTCAATCTAAAGGAGTTCCACGACCGACTCATCTCCTATGGGAGCATGCCGCCCGCCCTTGTCAGGCGCAGGATGTTTGGCTGAAGTTTCGGGAACTTGACACCGACCCCGGGCGTTATAGAAGTCGGACACGAAAACAGCAACCCCTCCCCTCACACAACAGGGCGAAGTCCTACGTGAGGCTGGGTGGTGCCCTCCTCCTGCGCACTGCGCAGATCCATCCAGCTCAACTCGAAACCGCTCCAGGACTTCGTCCTTTACTATCCCGGGGACGTTGGTGTATTCCGGGGACGTTGGTAGATTCAGAAGGTTGTGAAGAGGGACGTTGGTAGGTTCTGTAGGTTACGGGATGTGGGACGTACTCAGGTTTTTCAAGTCTGTCTGATCGATTCCTCCTCTCTGTGCCCCGCTTCGCTCTCCGCCGAATCTATTCGAAAAAACAAGACCCCCATAGCGGTTCTAAGGCTGAGAAAATACTCGAGGTTCTCCCCGGGGAGATACTGATGGCCTCCAGGATCGAGCACTCAGCAGGAATAACCTTCTGAACCCACCAACGTCCCCGAATGGCACGTAAGTGAGTAACCGCCAGCACCGGCTCGTTGCACAGACAGTTCTGGAGAACCTGCGCGAGTACGGGGCAATAACCTTTATTTCCTAGATAGTTCGCGCTGAAAAACAGGTTTGTAAGTGCGTAGAATACGATAAGCCAAAGGTTGACAGAGACTCGGTTTTTTGTTGAGTCTCGCTCCTTAGCGTACTACTATTCGGGTAACGAAAAACCAAAGCCCGAAAGGAGGCCAACCAATGGCTTATCGAAGACGGATCCAGGGTAACATGTTTGATCAACATTTTCAAGCATCTCTTGACCAAAATCACGAGCTTATCGTTCTGGCGGATCGGATCGACTGAGATTCGATCACCGATGAGCTCGTTCCCTACTACTCCTCGATTGGTAGACAGGCCAAGACGATTCGACTGATGGTTGGTCTGTTGATTCTCAAGCACCGTTTTAATCTCTCCGATGAACAGGTGGTAGCCCATCTCCACGAGAATCTGTATTGGATGAGGTTCTGCGGGCTCTCGTGGTATCCGGGGGATGGTCCACCCCAGTTCATTGAATCGTCCTCGCTGACGAAGTTCCGCATGAGGGTGGGCGCAGCGGGTATGGCGAAGATAGAAGCAGTCATCAGAGAGCAACTGATCGCTGAGAAGCAGATCTGTCCGCGTACGCAGCTGGTCGATACCACAGCGATGGAGAAGCACATCGCCTATCCCACCGATAGCGGTCTGTTGTATCGTGGCATCGGGAAGCTGGTCAAGACGGTCCGCACGGTGCAGCGGCTCGGTGTTGCCACTGAGCGGAAGGTCAGGAGCTTCCCGCGGTTGAGCAAGCGGGCATTTGTGGAGATCAACAAGCTGAGCAAGGGGAGGACGGCACGGATAGAAGAGAATGTGCTCAGACTTGCCGGATATGCGAAGGAGGTGATCAAACAGGTTCCTCACGTGCTTGATGCCTGCAGCAAGCATATCGGCGAGGGCACGTCCAGTCTCGGCAAGGGTATGAAGAACCGAACCGAGAGAACTCGCAGGGCGATAGAGCGGCTGGCGGAATCTGTTCACGAGCAATCGGAGATCCTTGCCAGGGTGATCTATCAGGCTGAGGAGCGGTTCAGAGGTCACCATGTGAGAGGGAAGGTCTACAGTCTGCATGAGCCTCAGGTTGCCTGTATCCGGAAGGGCAAGCGGTCGAAGCCTGATGAATATGGTTGTAAGGTGTTGCTGTCGATCGATCGAAATGGGTATATCGTCTCTCATCGGGAGTATCCCTGTAACCCGGATGATTCGACCCTCCTGGAGCAAGCCGTCAGTGATTGGCACAGGGCCTGCGGCAGGGCTCCCGAGCAGGTGGGTGCAGATCGGGGGTTTCATCGTCCTTCATATGAAGGAGAGGATCTGGAGAAGGTGAAGCGATGGTCTATTCCCAGGAAAGGGAAAACCCCTCACCCTGATCGCTCGTGCTTCTGGTTCCAGAGACTACAGAGGAGACGAGCGTCAATAGAACCGATCACCGGCCATCTCAAGACAGACCACAGAATGGACCGATCTCGGTATAAGGGACCCGAGGGAGACACGATAAACATGTGCCTGGTCGCTATCGCGCGGAACCTGAGGAAATGGGGCAAGGTACTGTGTCCGGTGTAGCGAACGTCAAGATCCGGGCCCGATCGAGATAGAAAGATCGGGACCACCCCCATTTGATCTCAGTAAAGCACTGCAACAAAAGTCATTTTTCAGCGCGAACTAGGTACGTCCCCGGATGGGTTCGAGGTGGTCGGCTGCGATCCAGCCGCCGGCGCCGGTAACGAGCTTGATGAGCACCCATCCCTGGCGCATTTCCCCGATCTCCACGTTCGTCCCCCGGTGGAGCGCGAAGAGCTTCTGATAGTCTTCGCCCGGGCCGCTCCGCGCGTCGGTCTCCATGGCCAGGATAATGGCGTGAGTAGTGTGGGAGCGGGCATAGATCCGGTGCCCGAAGATGCTGCCGTAGAAGAGGAGAAGGCAACCGAGGATGATGAGGAGTGCGAGAAGACCTTTCCGGAGGCGGTCTCCTCGTAAGAAGATGAGGGCGATACCGGCGGCGACAAGTGCCGCATACAGTCCTGAGACCAAGAGGGCGAGTTCACGGAGGTTCAAGAAGTCACTGATCGCGAACAGCCATCTCAAAAGGGTGCCGGAAGAGGGCATTGGAATATCGTCCACGAGGAAGCTGCGGGCATAGTCGAGGTTCGCGTTCACATCCCCATCCCGCGGCAGCAGCAGCCGCGCCCGCTCGTACCAGAGGATCGCCCTCCCCAGGTCGCCCTGTTTGAAGTAGGCATTCCCCAGGTTATAGGACAGGACACCGTTCTCCACCCCACAGGCGACTGCCCCGAGGTACTCCTCGATCGCCTCATCGTATTCACCGGCGGCATACCGTTCGTTCCCGCGATTGTAGTGGCCGGTGGCCACGTCGGCCGCTCCACACACAGCCGATCCTGCCAGGAGAACAACCACGAGCGTGCCAGAGAGCACTGCCTGCCGCGTCTCCTTGAATGGGCGTTCCGCGATCCGCGTCAGCAGGCTACCCACGTCTAATACCTCTCTCCATCATGACGATGGCCTCCTCCGCGCGGGCGATCGTCGCCTCCATCTCCTCACTAGAGGGCCGTGAAGGGGCGAATCGCCCGTAATCGCATTCCGCCAGGATCTCGATGAGCCTCGATACCGTCCCTTCGGGAGTGCTTCGGTCTCGCAACTCGTCCACCAGTTGGGTGCTAGTGAGCCCGGCTGCAGACCGGTTGAGCCTATCGCTCACATAACCGAGAAGAGCCTTCGAAACAGCGCCGTGGAACTCCTCCACGTCGCCCGACGCCACGAGCGCCCTGGCTCTCTTCAGTCTCCGTTGCGCCAGTCTGTGCGCACGCCTCAGCCGTGCATAAGCAAGATCCTGGCTCATCCGATCCTGATGTCGTCGAAAGGCGATCCCGAGGGCAAGTGCTATGAGGGGGAGGAACTGCAGAGCGATGAATGCTCCGTTGCGGTACAGATCCTCACCCTGGCGCGACAGATGAGGCAGGTCCGGTTTGATGTGGCGGATGTCGGCACCCACCATCGCCACACCGCTGCGCATGTCGGTCCGGGAGGAGAGGAGAACCTCGCCCGGCTGGACGTCGAGTACGATGGGATCAGTTGTTAGGAGGCGGTACGATTCCGCTCCCGGGTCGAAGTAGGCGAACCTCATCGCCCCGATCTCAAGCGATCCCTCCCGCTTGGGGACGAGAACGTAGCGGTTTGTCTTGGCCCCCTGGAGGACCCCGCCGACCTCGCGGCTCGTCTCTTCGACCTCTGGCTCGTACTGCTCGATTCCAGTGAGCGGAGGGAGCTCCGGCACCCTGAGCGTCTTGATGTTACCCGATCCGCTCACCTTCACATCAAGGTTGACCGCCTCGCCCACCTTTGCTCTGTCTTTGTCAGTGGTCACAGTGAACATGAACTGGCCCACGGAACCAGCGAATTCCGGAGGCACGTTCTCAGAGGGGAGCGGATCCACCCTGATCGTCACCGGGTTACTCTCTATGGTGAACGTCTCCGTCCTCCCCCATATGTCGAAGAACGAGTCTCCCGTCCTGATGCGAACGTCGCAGTGCATCTGGAGGGGATCGAGAGTGAACTCTCCGACTGCGCTCGGGAATAGGGCAATGCGCTTGAGCAGGGCCACGTCATAGCGCTTACCGTCGATGATCTGTTGCTCGAACTTGAGCTCTTCAGCGTTGTACAACTCCTCAGCCCAGAAGCCCGAGTAGCTCGGAATCTGAGCGTACCGCAGATTGGTGAGCGGCACCCGTGCTGCCAGTGCGTAGGCGATAGTTATCTGTTCCCCAACATATGCTCGTCGTCTATCGACGGTGGCCCGGATGAGCAGATTGTCTCCGATGTCAGTTGCGGTCATCGGGGCGCCGTACTGTCTCCTGGACGGGGGCGTGCCGCGCTGCCCCCCGCCTCCGGCGATAGAACCTTCCACCACCTCGATCGTCATGGGGTCGGACCGATAGGCCTCGCCTCTGAACTCCAGCTCTACAGGAGCGATCGTGTGCGTCCCGACTTCTGTGGCCCTGAGCGTATAGATGAAATCGATCGTCTTCGACGAGCTCATCCTCCCATTGACGAAGCTGAACTGGGTCGACGTCGACGAATTCCTCCCCAGTATCTCGAACTCCTCCAGCGAGGGGAGGGCCGGCTCGCCAATCCCCCCTACATCAGTCCCCGAGATCGAGACTGTGAGGGTGAAGAGATCATCCAGCCCCACCCGCGTGCGATCGACCGAGGCCAGGAACGTAAGCTCCTCGGCTCCCGCCGAACAGGGGATGAGAACTACTACACCGATGAGTGCGATAAGCATCAGAAGGGCGGATGAGCACTTCTCGACCCTACGCAGTCTCATATTTCTCATGTTTCTCGATCCGTTCTTCCCCATCTTCCCACGGCCCCCTTCTATCCTCCCTCCTCGTTCGTCGCCGGTCCGCCAGGCCACCGACCTACCAGTCCCGATCGATCCGCCCCTCACCCCCTGCCCGCTCTTTCATCATCTCCTCGCGGACCTTCGCCTCCTGTTCCTGAAGCGCATCCAGCAACCGCTCCACCTCATCCCGAGACAACTCGCCCTCCCTCAGCTCGGGCCTCTGGGTCTCCTCCTCGCGCTGTTCGTCAGGAGCAGATTCTCGCCGTTCCTCCTCCTCCTGTTTCTGCTCATCCTCTTTCTGCTCCTTCTCTTCCCGCTGCTGCTCATCCTGATGTCGCTCCTCCTCGCCTTCCCGGCCCTCTTCCGACTCCCCCCGCTCCTCTTGTTGCTGCTCCCCCTGCTGTTCCTGTTGCTGCTGTTGCCGCTGCTCCTGTTGTTGCTGTTGCTGCTCCATCATCTGTTGCAGCCGATCCTGTGCAAGTTCCAGATTGAACTTGGCATCGAGATCGCCCGGATCGAGCCTGAGTGCCTGCTTGTAGGCCTCGATCGCCTCACAGTACTGCTGGCCCCTGAACCTGGCGTTACCGATATTATAGGCGGCCTTCTCCTGCAGCGACTCGTCGGCTGCCCTTGCCGCTCCCTCATATTCATCGACCGCCTGATCGAACGTCCCCTTGCGATACAGCGCATTCCCGATATTATAGCGCAACTCCCTGGAGTCGGGAGCCTCGAGTTGCGCCTCCCGGTACACACGGATCGCCTCGTCGTACTCCTCGTGCTCATAGAGGGCGTTCCCCTGGCGCATTTTCCTCTCGGCGTCTGCCCACCCGGGCGCGGCCCAGATGACCAGAGCGAGCACCGGCAGCAACAGTGAACGGCCCGTCCCCCTCCGGCGATCGCTCACCACTACTTCCACAACGAACAAGAGGAGGGCGAGCGCGAGCACATACTGAAATCGATCCTCGAACTGAGTGTACTCAAGTGAGCCCTGCTCTGCCTGCTCCATGGCAGCGAGCTGACGGTACAGGTCATCGAGCTCACTCTCCTCGAATGTAGCACGGAAGTAGGACCCGCCAGCCGCGCGCCCCACGCGCTTCAGCGTCATCTCGTCGAGACGGGACATCACCATTTCCCCGCTGCGATCCTTCTTATATTCGACCAGTTCGCCCGACTCGCCACGCACCGGAATCGGCACTCCCTCCCCGGACCCGATGCCGACCGTGTAGATCCGTATCCCCTCCCGAGCCGCGCGCTCTGCCCGACTCACCGCCCCCGCCTCCAGATCCTCTCCATCGGTGAGCAGCACGAGAACCTTCGACTTCCGCCTCTCCGAGCCGAACGCGGTAATCGCCACCTCGATCGCCCTGCCGACGTTCGTCCCCGGACGGAGCACGGTCCCGACACCGATCTGACCGATGAACATCCGCGCCGCGCCGTAGTCCAGAGTGAGTGGACACTGAACAAACGCATCGCCCGCAAAGACGATGATCCCGACCCGATCGCCCCGCAGCCGTCGGATGAGGCCGGCCATCTCGTGCTTGGCGAACTCGATCCGGTTAGGTGGAACATCCTCGGCCAGCATGCTCGCCGACGCGTCCAGAGCAATGATGAGGTCGACGCCCTTCCGCTGCACCATTTCCAGCTTGCTCCCGTACTGCGGCCGGGCGAGCGCGAGGGCGAGGAATGCGAAGCCGGCAATCACGACTACCGCCTTCAGGCGGCGCCTCGATCGGCTCACCGATCCCGTTAGCCTCGAGAGCATCCCCACATCCCCGAATCGCTCCAGAGCCCGGCGTCTCAACAGCGATGCGACGAGATAGAGAACGCCCAGCGCGGGGACGAGCAGCAATAGCCAGAGATATGCTTCTTGGGCAAAGCGCACGATCTTCTCCTAGGGTATCTTCCTCAAGATAGTGTTCGAGAGGACCACTTCAGCAAGGATGAGGACGAGGGCCGGGATCGCGAGCCATCGGAAGCGCTCAGAGTACTCGACATACTCCCTCGACTCGATCCTCGTCTTCTCCATCTCGCTTATCTCCTCATATATCTCCTCGAGCCGATGGGCATCCGTGGCCCGGAAGTACCGCCCACCAGTGATGGCCGCCACCTCAGTCAGCATCTCTTCATCGAGCTCAACCGGCACCTGCACATACCGCTTCCCAAAGATACCGTCATCGACAGGATAGGGCGCAGTTCCCCTTGTTCCGGCTCCTATCGCGTAGATCTTGACGCCGAGAGTCCTCGCCATCTGCGCCGCGGTCAGCGGATCGATCTGCCCCCGGTTGTTCACCCCATCGGTGAGGAGGATGATGATCTTGCTCTTCGCCTCCGACTCGCGGAGCCTGGCCAGGCAAGTGCCCAATCCCATCCCGATCGCAGTGCCGTCCTCGATCATCCCGAAGTCGATACCGTCGAGAAGAGAGAGGAGCACGCCGTAGTCGAGGGTGAGGGGACACTGGGTGATGCTCTTCGCGGCGAAGACGACCATGCCGATCCGGTCGTTGCGCCGTCCCTCGATGAACTGCTTGGCTACCTCCTTGGCTACGTTCAGCCGGTTGAGCGGCTGGAAATCCTCTGCCTTCATACTCGTCGAGACATCGAGCGCGAGCACAATGTCGATACCCTCGGTGACGATCTCCTCGAACCGCGATCCAAACTGCGGCCTGGCGAGCGCCACGATGATGAGCAGGAGCGCGGCCACTCTCAGGGAGAAGAGCCCGTACCGATGCGCAACGACGCGATACCCCTCTGTCCGGCCGAGGGTCGAGACTGCTGAGAACTGAAGGCTCGGCCCCCTGCCTACCCTCCCCCTGAGGTGCCACCAGACCAGCGGCGGGATGATGACCAGCAACAGGAGGAACCACGGTGCAGCGAATCTCATGCCTGAACCTCCCCGGAACGGGAGCTGGATGCAACCTCCAGTGCCTCAGGCTCCGGCCCCGGTTCCACGACCCGTGTCGCATCGACAAGCTCTCGTGCTCGATGGACCTCCGCCTTCATCTCCTCCCGCGGCGGAAGGAACTTGGCGAATTTGACGAGGTCGCACCGAGCAAGGAACTGGCCGAACAGGACGATGTACTCGCGCTCCACCTCGATCTGCCTCATGCTCGCAAGGAGTTCGCCCGTCGTCAGCTCCATGGTCGCAATGCCATATCTCCCGCCGATATACCTTCTGATAACCTCCGACACTTCGGTGTAGTACGCCTTGTACAGCCCCCGCTCCACCAGATCGAGGCCCGCGATCCGCTCAAGGTCATGATAGGCGATCTCGTGAGGAGGGAGCGATGGAGGAGCTGGCCCCTCCTCTTGGGGAGCGAACAGCCCACGGCGCCTGAACGAGAGGACTGCCCCAGCAGCGAGGCCCACGGCGAGAAGTCCAATGAGCACCTGGCGGAGGGGAAACCGTCTCGGCGGATAGATCAACTCTTTGATGTCCTTGATCTCTTCGGCATCCGCCGGGCTGATGCGCTGTACAACGATCGGCACAGGAAGCGTCCTGAGAGCTGTGGTCTCCCCGGCAACACTGATCAGCCCGATCTCCAGGGGAGGTATCTCCTGCTCCCCTATCTCAAAGCATGACAGCACGCACTCTCTGCCGTCGGTGACCCGCCCGTCTGCCAGCACCTCCTCGGGAAGCTGCTCCCACTTCCGCACCTCGAACTTGCCGAGCGCAGAATCCGGCGCCGGGATGATGGCTTCTGAGGCCGCCGGCCTTGTCAGCGTAAGGATATAGGTAATGGGATCTCCCACAGTGACCCGAGATGTGTCGACACTTGCCTGGAGGGTGACGCCTTCGGCGCGGCCAAGACCCGTATCGGGGAGTACCGATCCGCCGGGGGCCAGGCCTCCCGGGGCGGCAGAGCTTTCCTGCTCCGTCTGGGGCGATCCCCCCCCCGGCACTCCCGGGGAGGTGCATCCTCCCGCGGCGAACAGAACCCCAATGACCACCGACAAAAGTATGATGACTTTCGGACTGCCCATCTGCTCCCCGCTATCTCCCTCTGTCACGTGCCCGCGACCCGCCGCCACACAGATTCGCTCCTCACGATTGTGCTCGTCGCCCGACTCTCGTATCGGACCCGCTGCCGGCGGCACCTCCGTTATGATACCGCCATCGCCTGTGCGACCCTGCCGTCATCGGTACCGCCGCTCCCGCATGTGGAAGAACCGGACGAGCGGATCGACGTAGGAGGCTCCGGCGGCAATCTCGATCTCATCGACATCGATTGACCGAAAGAGGCTCTGCCGCCGGGCGGCCCGCGACGCGGCCATCAGGCCGTAGGCGCGCCGGCCACGGGCGTCGCTCGTATCCGCGAGGACCGACTCTCCGGTCTCCAGATCTTCGAGCTCGACAAGCCCCACCGGGGCCATCTCCATCTCCCTCCGGTCAATGATCGAGATGGCGATCAGATCGTGCCGCTTGCTCACGATCATCAGCGCGCGCTCATACCCGCTGGCGAAGAAATCCGAAACGAGGAAGGCGACACACCGTTTCCTCATCACCCGCCGCAGGAACTCGAGTGCCGCTGAGATGTCAGTCCCCTCATGCTGCGGCCGGAAGTAGAGGAGCTCCCGTATCACCCGCAGCACGTGGTTCCTCCCCTTTCTGGGAGGGATGTACTTCTCCACGACGTCGGTGAAGATGATGAGGCCCACCCGGTCGTTGTTCCGGATGGCCGAGAAGGCAAGAAGCGCGCATATCTCGGCTGCCACCTCTCCCTTCGATCGTTCCCCCGACCCGAAATGGAGCGATGAGCTCGCATCGACAAGGAGCATGATCGTCAGTTCCCGCTCCTCGACATACTTCTTCACGTGAGGGTGACCTGTGCGGGCGGTGACGTTCCAATCGATCGTCCTCACGTCATCTCCCGGGAGGTACTCTCGCACCTCGCTGAACTCCATGCCGCGACCCTTGAACGTCGAGTGGTACTCGCCGCCGAAGACATCGTCCACCAGACGTTTCGTGCGGATCTCGATTCTCCGGATCTTCTGGATGATCTCACTCGGCAGCATCGGCTGTAACCCCGCATGATCTCACGGTACCTCGACCGTGTCGAATATCTGCTGGATAACATCCTCTGTCGTCATGTTCTCGGCCTCAGCCTCATAGGTGAGGATGATGCGGTGACGGAGCACGTCCATCCCAATCGCCTTCACATCTTCGGGCGTTACGTATCCTCGCCGCCGCAGGAAGCTGTGTGCTTTGGCCGCGATAGTGAGGTAGATGGACGCTCGAGGGGATGCTCCGTACTCGATGAATCCCTCCAGGCCCTTGACTCCATGGGCATCGGGCTGGCGTGTGGCGAAGACGATATCAAGGATATACTCCTTGATCCGGTCGTCTACATAAACTTCACCTACGACGGACCTGGCCTTGATGATTCGTTCGGGCTTCACCACCGGATCAGGGGTCGGTATTGATGTGCTGGTCATGCGTTCGATGATCTCGCGTTCTTCCTTCCTTGTCGGGTAATCGATCTTGAGCTTCAGCATGAACCGGTCGACCTGCGCCTCGGGAAGGGGGTAGGTCCCTTCCTGCTCGATCGGGTTCTGGGTGGCGAGGACGAGGAACGGCTCGTCGAGTGGAAAGGTCGTCTCGCCAATTGTCACCTGGCGCTCCTGCATCGCCTCGAGCAGCGCACTCTGCACCTTAGCGGGCGCGCGGTTGATCTCGTCGGCCAGGATGATATTGGCGAAGATAGGTCCCTTCTTGGGAGTGAAGTCTCCCTTCTCCTGGTTAAAGATCATCGTGCCGATGAGGTCGGCCGGGAGAAGATCCGGTGTGAACTGAATCCTCTGAAACTTCGTCTCGATAGTATCCGAGAGCGTTTTCACCGCAAGCGTCTTGGCGAGCCCGGGCACCCCCTCAATCAGGATGTGCCCGCCCGAGAGTATTCCGATCAGAAGGCGCTCCATGATCGCCCGCTGCCCCACAATGACCTTCCCCACCTCGGCGAGGATCGCCTCAACGAACGCACTCTCGCGGTCTATCTTCTCGTGGATCGCCTGGATGTCCTGATCCATATCTTCCTCCTGTTTCGGACCGACTCTCTTTCGACGGATCACTCATACTGGTGTCGTGCGGTCGACATCTGGAAAGGGCTCATTTTCACCCCATAACAGCACTCATTGTCACCCCATAATAACGTTCCAGAACCCGATTGGTTCGCCCTGGGTGCCCCACAAGGCCAGAAAAGGGCCCGGAACCGACCCGCATGGCCAATTCTCCGGTTGACACGTGCCATCTGACTCACTACTATCGAAGACACACCGCGCATCTGTGAGGTACGACAGCCGGAGATGGTAAGCTAACCGACAAGGTTTTGGAGAGATCGATGACCGAACCCACTCCCGGAGACAGAATAGAGGTCCGCCCCGAGGTCACCTCGAACTCAAGCGACTATTTCACTTATGCGATGATCCGCCCCACCGGATTCCGAGAGTACGACGTGCGCTGGCGGATCATCGGGGATCCCCCCGAGATCAACATCAGCGGTTTCGTGATCCTCGGAAAGGCATTCGGCACGTATATGCGCCGCCGCACAGCCAATGAAGACCATGCCCTTCAGGCCCTGGTCGGCCACGACTTCCGCTCATACTCACAGAACGTCAAGAACGCGTTTGCTCTCGGTCTCCTCTCGAGCGGTGTCGACATCGTCGACATCGGACTCGTGACTACTCCCGCCCTCTATTTCGCCCAGCACCACCTCGACATCCCACACGGCGCCATGATCACCGCCAGCCACAACGAGAACGGCTGGACCGGGATCAAGCTCGCCCACGGGCTATCGATGACTTTCGAGCCGCCCGAGATCGGGGAATTCAAAGATCTCGTCTACTCAGGAAGATTTGCCGAGGGCGCCGGACGACTCAGGGCCGTCCGCGGGATCCTGGACGCACACATCGAAGACCTCATCTCCGGGATCCGTGTCGCCCACCCTCTCAAGGTAGTCGTCAACACGGGCAATGGCACTGCCGGGCTGGTGACGCCCGAGGCCTTTCGCCGGGCCGGATTCGAGGTGGTCGAGATCCACACCAATCTCGACTGGGACTTCCCGAACTACAACCCGAACCCGGAGAACATCGCCTTCCTCCAGTCGATAGGGGAGAAGGTGAGGGCCGTTGGGGCCGACCTGGGTGTAGGAATCGACGGAGATGGTGACCGTCTGGGAATCGTCGACGACCGGGGGGAAGAAGTCTTCAGCGACAAGATCGGCGTCCTCACAGGCCAGCACCTGTTACCCGAAGTGCAATCAAGGGGTGAAACGGCGACGTTTGTTGTCGACGTGAAATCTACCAACCTGTACGAGAAGATCCTCCGGCCGCTCGGGGCCGAGATCATCTGGGAGAAGACGGGTCACTCCTATATCAAAGCCGCCGTCCGAACCAACGAGGCCACGGCTGGTTTCGAACGCAGCGGCCACATGTTCTTCCGCCCTCCGTACGGGCGCGGCTACGACGACGGCACGCTTGCAGGCCTCATCTTCGCCTCGCTCCTCTCCCAGAAGGGCATACCTCTGTCCCGGTGGGTCGCCGAGCTGCCCCGCTCCTATCAGTCTCCCAATATGCAGCCCCACTGCAGCGACGAGACGAAGCGCGACGTCGTCGCCAGCCTGAGGACCGCGTACGAACAGGAGTTCGCCGCCGGCAAGCAGATCGCCGGCGCCCTCATCAAAGAGCTCATTACGATCAACGGCATCCGCGTTCGATTCACAGACGACAGTTGGTTCCTCGTCCGTGCTTCCTCGAATACGCCGACACTCGTCGTGCTAGGGGAGTCGTTCACCACGAGGCGGCGCCTGTACGACATGATGAATGAAGTGATGGCCCGTCTCAGGCAGTTTCCCGAAGTGGGCGACTTCGACCAGACGCTCCCGCCCTACCCAGGGGAGGACTGAGCGTCGGATCGCACCCCCCTCGCGCACTACTCTCCCGCCTGGCCTGCCGCGAGGACAGATAGCATCGCGTCGTGGATCAGGCCATTCGAGGCCACTATCTCCCGCCCGTCTATCTCTTCACTCTCACCTGAGAAGTCAGTGATACGACCGCCAGCCTCCAGAACGATGAGCGTACCCGCCGCCACATCCCACGGGGCGAGCTTCAGTTCCCAGAACCCGTCGAACCGGCCAGCCGCCACGTAGCAGAGGTCGAGAGCCGCCGACCCATCACGCCTCACAGCCTGAGCCCTGACGACGAATGATCCGAAATGATTGAGATTGTTGTCCTTATGGACCCTCACATCATAGGGAAATCCAGTGGCCAACAGGCTTTCAGAGAGCTCATCTGTTCGAGAGACGCGGATCGGGTTCCCGTTGAGGAGTGCCCCCTCGCCCCGCACGGCGGTGAACGCCTCCTTGTGCAGGGGATCGTGCACCACTCCCAGCACAGTCTGGCCTGCATGCTCAGCGGCTATCGAAACGCTAAAGCACGGGTACCCATGAGCATAGTTCGTCGTCCCATCGAGCGGATCGACGAACCAGCGCCACGGAGATCGGCCTTCCGCGCCGTGGCCTTCTTCCGCGACGATCGCGTGGTCAGGATGGCGCGCGCGGATCACATTGACGATCGCCTCCTCCGCAGCCCGATCGTATTCGGTCACCAGATCGACTGCACCCTTATGATCGATCTGCTCAGCCTTCCCGAATCCGCTGAGTAGAATGCGACCAGCCTCCTCAGCAGCGAGCCTCGCCGTGCCGAAGAGTCTCAGGACCGATTCCTCGCCCATCGATTCTCCTCTCTATGTCCCCTATCTGCCGTGCTTTTGCCGCCCCGCCGTCCAGCCCACACCCCGGGCTGCAGCCCCAGTACGCTCTGACAGCGACCCGGACGGCCATACCATTATTGCAGTATAGCAGCGAAGCCGGTCAGCGTCAATGGGTTCGGAGTGTCCTGGCCTATTTCTGTCTCGGCGAGATACCCCCCCCACAGTCAGGCTACCGTCTCGGCGAGATACGCCCCTGCGGGGCATTGATGGCCTCTGCCGCCCGATCTCTCCCTCAGAACGCCCTGGAAGGCCCGGTAGCCCCCCATTCCCGGTACGTCCCGGATCATAACCTTCTGAACCTACCAACGTCCCCGGGGGCGTCCCCGATCGTAACCTTCTGAACCTGCCAACGTCCCCGGGGGGGCCGCCGAAAAAAAGTCTTGACACTGTGGGCGTTTGCAGCTAATGTTTGCTTAACCCGGATCAACGCGTACACTACTCCAGAAGGGAGGTGTTTCCATGCGCAAGTTTGGGCTCCTTCACCTGGCAATCCTGGGTTTCTTCCTATTCGGCCTGTTTGGCTGTGCAGGAGTATCAAAGGAGAAGCTACAGGAGCTCGAAGAGGCGAAGGCTGCCGCCCTGGCCGCGGAAGCGGAAGCGAAGGCACTCGAAGAGGAGCGGATGGCCTGCGAGGAAGAGCTCGAAACGAAGTCCGAGATGTTGAAGGATATGAAGGCGGAGAGGGACGAGCTCAAGAAGAAACTCGACCTCCTCGAGGCAGGATACTAGGATGTCGAGGCATAGAGGCCACTCGTTCCTTCTGCGAAAGGAGCTGGGTAAAATGACGATGAAGAAAGTTCTGACTGTCTTCCTCGTCCTCTCGTGTCTCCTCGCCTTCGCCGCGACTGGTATGGCAGAGGAGAGAATGTCCCGCGAGGACGTCGAGCGCATGATTGCCGAATACCGGGCGAGGGAGGCCGACGCCAAGGCGATGATAGCGGCCGAGCAAATGCTCCTCGACGAGTGCGAGGCCGAGCTTGGTCCGATTGCTAAGAAAGTCGCCACCCTGAAGAAGGAAATGGATCAGTTCGAGGCAGAGATCGCCAAGTACAAGACCGAGCACACTGTCGTGGAGGGCGAGTACCTGGGCAAGATCGCCGGGTACCGCTACGTCTACAACCACAAGGGGCGCTGGCCGCGGCTCTACCGGGCGAACAGGGACAAGATCGACGATCCGAACCTCATCTATCCCAAGCAGATGCTCGTCATTCCGCGAGGGAAACCGATGAAGCACCGGGTAGTCCAAGATGAGTGGTTGGCCAAGATCGCCGGGTACTGGGAGATCTACAACGATCACAGGAAATGGCCGACGATCTACAACGCCAATAAGGACAAGATCAAGGACCCAGATCTCATCTATCCCGGTCAAGTATTTGTAATTCCAAGGGACTAGACCTTGCGTGTGGACTCTTCATGCTGAGGAGTGGCCACATGGTGAGGGCCTGGCTCGAATCAGAGCTCTTGGCTTCTTCAGCCTGACGGAGGCCGAGAGCTTTGCTTTCTGAGAAAGGAAGTACATGATCAGGAGGCGTCTCTCCCTATCGGGAATCAGACATCTCGATCTTTTCGGTCAGAACGATCACAACCTCCGGCTGATGGAGGAGGAATTCGACGCGAGGATCGTCGTGCGTGGCGAGGAGGTGATGGTCGAGGGCAAGAAGGAAGAGGCCGAGCGCGTGACGTCACTCATCACGCTCCTCATGACCCAGGTGAAGCGGGGTGGAGTCGTGGGGGAGCAAGATGTCATCTACGCAATCAACATGGTAAAGGAAAAAGACGAGGAGCGACTCTCCAACCTGTACCGGGAGTCAGTCATCCTCTCCACGCCCCGTGGACCGATCAGGGCGCGATCTGTCGGCCAACGGGAGTATGTCGACGCCATAACCGAACATGATCTCGTCGTGGGGATCGGCCCTGCGGGAACCGGCAAGACATATCTCGCTGTCGCCCTTGCTGTCGCCGCCCTCCAGAAACGGACGGCCGAGCGCATCATACTGGCGCGTCCCGCTGTAGAGGCCGGGGAAAACCTGGGCTACCTGCCGGGAGACTATCACGAGAAGATCGATCCCTACTTGCGTCCCCTGTATGATGCGCTCTACGACATGCTCCCTGCCGATCGCATGCGGCGCTACCTCGACATGCGGCTGATCGAGGTCGCACCGCTCGCATACATGCGCGGCAGGACACTCAACGACTCCTTCATCATTCTCGATGAGGCTCAGAACACCACCGGCATGCAGATGAAGATGTTCCTCACGCGCCTCGGGTTCGGTTCGAAGGCCGTGATCACCGGCGATATCACTCAGATCGACCTCCCCAGAGGCTGTGCATCTGGCCTCGTCGAGATACAGCACATCCTGAGGGACGTCAGCGGTGTCCACTTCGTCTATCTCACGGAGCTGGATGTGGTGCGGCATCGTCTCGTGTCCGATATCATCAGAGCGTACGAACGCTACGACGGAAGGAAAGGGGAAGATCGCTGATGTGGTCCCGGAGGACATCCACGCCGAACGCGCAGCGGCTGTTCGAACCCTGGAGACGCAGGGACGGCCGGCCATGGGTGCGCTCCTCGTGGCGCAAGTGGCTCATCGTGGCAGGAATATTCGTGCTGGCCAATCTCTTCATGCCGAGCACCAGTCTCGAGCCCGTCGTCTTCAGTGAAGGAGAGATCGCCACCAAGGACATCGTCGCTCCGTTCACCTTCTATGTCGAGAAAGAACCCGGGGTGCTGGAGCGGGAGCGTGAGGAAGCAGCAGCAGCGGTGCTGCCACGACTCGATCTGGATCCCACGGTGCTCGACTCAGCGCTTGTAGGCCTCCGGCAGCTCTTCACCCACCTGAGACAGGCAGCCGAAGACCGCCTCCCTATCACTGAGCAAGCCGCGCAGATTGCGGCGTCCGGCCCCGCCCTCTCCGAGGCCGCGATCTCCGCCCTCCAACTACGCACTGAAGAGTTGGAATCGGCAACAGAATCCCTCCTCGGCGAAGTGCTGGGCCGAGGCCTCATCCTCGACAGGTCACTCATCTCCCCGACCCCGGACCGCAACGTTCTTCTCAGGATCCCGGGCGGGGAGGAAGTCATCGAAGCGAGCGATTTCCTCGATTCGAGGGAGGCCGCGAGCCTGATACACGATCGAGCAGTGCGGATCTTCCAGGACGACGAGCGGCTTGTCGGCGCACTGGTCGAAGTAACAGCGGCGTTTCTCAGGCCGAACGTCACTGTCGATGTCACCGAAACGAACCGGCTCCGCGAAGATGCGCGCGAGGCGGTGCCAGTAATCGCTGAGGTCGTGCCCGAGGGCCTGATGATTGCTGAGGCCCACAAGCTCGTGACGCGGGAGATCGAGGTACGGCTCCGTGCGCTCGAGGCCGCCCGCCGTTCCAACAGGCCGCGATACGCGGAGATCCTCGCATTTCTCGGACGGAATGCGATCTTCGCGGCGATCCTCGGCTTCCTTGCCGCCTATGTCGCCATATTCAGGAAGAGGATGTTCGAGAACGATGCCACGCTTCTGCTCCTAGCCATTCTCGGCTGTACCACGATTGTCCTCACCGGCCTGATCCTCTGGCTCGAGCGACTTGTGAGTGCATCGATATCCCCCGTCTCCACGGGTTTCTTCCAGTACCTCGTGCCGGTGAGCATGGCATCCATTCTCGTTGCAGTCCTCTGTGACACCGAACTCGCCATCGTCTTCACCATTGCACTCAGCTTCCTTGTAGGGATCCTCTCGGGCGGCCAGGCGCCGGGCATTCTGCTCCTCCTAGCAGGAGGCACGGTAGGCGCATATACGATCCGGAAGCTGAGACGACGATCCCACCTCTTGCGCACCATGTTCTATATCTGCCTCGCGCACGTCGCAGTCATAACGGCGATAGAGCTGATCCGGTTCACGCCACCCACAGATATCATCCGCGCGGATCTATTCGGGGTTGCCAATGGCGTAGCATCCGCCCTCCTCGCGATCGGCCTGCTCCCGATCTTCGAGCACCTGTTCGGCATTTCGACGGGCATCACACTGCTCGAGCTCTCCGATCTCAATCATCCCCTCCTGCACGAGCTGGCTGTCCAGGCACCGGGCTCGTTCCATCACAGCATGGTCGTCGGCCAGCTGGCCGAGAAAGCAGCCGTAGCGATCGGCGCCGATAGCTTGCTCGCACGCGTCGGTTCATACTACCACGATGTCGGGAAGATGCGAAAACCGGAGTATTTCGTCGAGAACCAGGGCGGGACGCGCAGCCCCCACGAGAAGGTTACTCCCAAGATGAGCAGCCTCGTTCTCCTCGCCCACGTCAAGGATGGGGTAGACCTCGGCAAGAAGGCTGGTTTACCGAATCGGATTATCGATTTCATACGCGAACATCACGGCACCTCTCTTATGTCGTTCTTCTATGACAAAGCCCAACGGTTGAATCCCGACCAGGATGTCTCAGACCAGGATTTCCGATATCCCGGCCCTCGTCCACAGTCGAGAGAGACGGCGATCGTCATGCTCGCCGACTCCGTTGAGGCGGCAGCGCGGAGTCTGGATAATCCGACAGCAAGCCGGCTCAGGGGCCTCATCCGTTCCATCGTCCGCGCGAAATTCGACGAATCCGAACTCGACGAGTGCGATCTCACCATGAAAGATCTCCATGCGATCGCCGAGAGTTTTGAGCCCACGCTCCTCGGAGTCTTCCATCCGAGACTCGAATACCCGCAACCGGAGGGCGCGAAGCCACGTGAACCTGTTCGTAGAAAGCGCACAGAAGCGTCTCGGAATCGACAGCGAATCGACCAAGCAGTTAGTTGAAACGATTCTCCGTGCTGAAGGCCGAAAAGACCCGGATCTAGAGCTGGGAATCATCTTTGTCGACGATCCGTTCATCATCGACCTCAATGCGAAGTATGCTGGAGTTGAGGAGGTCACCGATGTCCTCGCCTTCTCGCTGCAGGACGACGACAATGGCGGGTGCTCATGGAACACATTGGGAGAGGTCTACGTCTCCGTCGATCGGGCGATCATCCAGGCGAAAGAATATTCGGTCTCTCTCGCGGAGGAACTCGCCAGGCTCGTCATTCACGGATTGCTGCACCTATTAGGATATGATCACAAGGAGGACAGCGACCGGGTGCAGATGAAGTCGAAGGAGGCCCGATACCTTCAGCTGATGCGCGAACTGAACCTCCAGCCTTTAGCTCAATGACGAGCTCGTCGCGCTCAGGCTCGGTCGATCGGAAGAACTGATCCCCGTGGACGATAACCCACTCATAAGTCTCTTTTACCTGTTCTGTCTGCTCATACTCTCGGCCTTCTTTTCCGGCTCGGAGACAGCACTCTTCTCCCTGCCTTCTCTCCGCATTCAACACCTTCGCGCTGAGCAGGGCCGCCGGGGGCAGCTCCTCGCTGCTCTCATGGGCGAGGCCCACCGCCTCCTTATCACGCTTCTCATCGGCAATACCATCGTCAACGTCGCCGCCTCCGCCGCGGCGACGTTCCTCATCGTCACCACCTTCCAACGCCTCCATCTCCCAGAATCGGGCGGCATCGCGCTGGCGATCGGCGGCATGACATTCCTCCTTCTCATCTTCGGCGAGGTGGTCCCCAAGATCTATGCCGTCCACCGCGCCGAGCGGTTCTCGCTCCGGGTCGTGGGCCTCCTCACCGTCGCCGTGAAGCTAGCCAGTCCGTTCGTCGCGGTCTTCTCCGCCCTCGCCACTCTTGTTTCCCGCACCGTGGGCCGGACCGACAGGGAACAGGTGACCGAAGGTGAGCTACGCATGATGGCGCGTCTGGGGGAGGAATATGGAGTTCTCGATGAGGATGAGGCGGATGTCGTCCAGGCGATCTTCGACTTCGGCGGCAAGGTGGTACGCGAAGTCATGACGCCGCGCATCGATATGTGCTGCGTCAGCGATGAGACGACTGCCGACCAACTACTTGAATATGCGCGCGAGGTCAACCACTCTCGCATTCCCACGTATCGGGGAACCACCGATCACATCACGGGAGTGGCGTACGTCAAGGATATCCTGATCCAGAGCGCCGCAGGCGCCGCACCGGTCTCACGTGTCGCGAGGGAGGCGTACGTTGTCCCCGAGACGAAACCCATCCACGAGCTGCTCCGTGAGTTCCAACGGCTCGCGGTCCATATCGCCATCGTCACTGATGAATACGGCGGCACTGCGGGCCTCGTGACCCTGGAAGACCTTCTCGAGGAGATCGTGGGGGAGATCATCGACGAACACGATATTGTTACCGAGCGCTACCGTTGGATCGATTCCAACACGATTCTCGTCGATGCGCGGCTCAGCATTGATGACCTCGAAGACCTGACCGGACGTACATTCCCCGAAGCCGAATATGACACGGTTGGCGGACTCGTCCTCGTGCTTGCCGGCCGTGTCCCGGCAGCGGGCGACAGCTTCCGTTTCCAGGACCTAACGCTGCGGGTAGAAGGTGTCGGTGACCGCCGCCGCATTACGGTGGTCCGCATCTCATTCATCCCTGAGGTTAGCTAATGACGCAGCTGATCGCCGCCATCGTATTTCTGCTCTTCACGGGCTTCTTCGCCGGCTCCGAGACGGCGCTCGTCACAGTGAACAAGATCCGGCTCCGCCATCGCGCCGCGAACGGCATCAGGGGAGCAATCCTGGCACAGCGCCTCCTGGACGACCCCAACAGGATGCTGACGACCATCCTCGTCGGCACCAACCTCTGTCTGGTCATCACATCTGTTCTCGCCACCGACCTGTTCATCGCCTCCTTTGGACGTACGGGGGCCGTCATGGCCACGATACTTGTACCGCTCATCGTAGTCACCGCGGCGGAGATCATACCTAAAACAGTCTCGTATGCGCGGGCAGACCGCATCAGTACCATCGTTGCCGCTCCGCTATCGCTATTCTACTACCTCCTCCTTCCACTCATCGCAGTCACCACTGCTTTCAGCCGGGGCCTGCTCTGGCTGCTCGACATTCCCAGCCGCGGGCGGACCCAACCACTGTTCACGAAGAGAGACCTCAAGCTGGCCACCCGAGAGGCTGAGCGGACTGGCGTGGTAGGCCTGACGGGACGCAAACTGCTCTCCGAGTTCCTCGATTTCTCAGAGATGAAGGTGAGAGAGGTAATGGTGCCGCGGGTGGCAATGGTCTGTGCCCCACGTGAGGCGACGCTGTCGGACGTGCTTGACCTCGTCTCCAGATATGGTCACTCGCGGATCCCGATCACGGACGGCGATATCGACCACATTATCGGCGTAGTCCACGTCATGGACCTCCTCCGTCTCAGTTCCTCTGAAGACCATATCGAAGGCATCATCCGCCCCATTAGATTCGTCCCCGAGAGCAAGGGTTGCCACGAACTCCTGGAAGAGCTCCGAGAGGAGAGGGGACATCTGGCTATCGTCGTCGACGAGTACGGAGGGACGGCGGGGCTGGTGACGCTTGAGAATCTCCTGGAGGAGCTGGTAGGGGACATCTGGGACGAACACGACCTGAAATACATCCTTTACGACGAGACCGCGAAGGGTGTATACATTGTCGATGGACGTGCCAGAATCGACGATCTGAAGGATCAACTCGGGCTGGAAGTGCCTGAGGGAGACTACGAGACGATCTCGGGATTCCTCACCGCCCACTTCGGGGAGATCCCTGCTCGCGGCACGGTACACAGGACGCAGAACCTGAGGCTGACTGTTCTCCGCTCGAGCGCCCACCGTGTCGAGCGCCTGAAAGTCGAGGTATCGAGATGAAGCCGTCCCCACCGCTCGATGAACTGATCGAACAGGCGGCCGACCTTATCCGGGATAACAAGAAGGAAGAGCTGCGGGCGCTGGCCACAGATCTCCATCCCGCAGACATCGCTCTGATCATCGACCATCTCGACAACGAAGGCAAAGAGGTACTGTTCGCTCAGCTGAGTGTCGAGCGCGCAGCGGATGTCCTCCTCGAGATCGATCAGGATTCTCTCTCCTACTTCCTCGACCGCCTGAGCCACGGCCAGATATCGAGACTGATCGACGAAATGGAGCTCGACGATGCCACCGACATCGTCGCCGAACTCGAGCCCGAGGAACGCGTACGCGTCTTCGACCTGCTGAGCGACGAGGAATCGAAGGAGCTGGAAGAGCTCCTGCGATACGACGAGGCCGCCGCGGGCGGGATCATGAGCCCCGAGTGCATCGCACTTCCCGCAGATCTCTCGGTCGCTGAGGCGCTTGACCGACTTCGCGACCCGCTGCTCGAGGATGCCCTGGTCTTCTACCTCTACATCGTCGATAAGACTCGCCGACTGAGGGGCGTGCTCACCCTGCGTGACCTGATCATCGCTCCCCCTGATGAGCAGCTCGCCTCGATAATGGTCGCCGACCCCATAGCTGTGCAGATTGACGAGGACCAAGAGGAGGTGGCGCGCACAGTGGCCAAGTACGACCTTATCGAAGTACCGGTCATCGATAGACGAGGAAAACTCCGTGGCATCATCACCGTCGACGACATCGTCGATGTCCTCGAGGAAGAAGCGACCGAGGATATGATGGGGTTGGGAGGTATCGGGGAGACTGAGCATGCGTTTTCCCCCACGCGGAAATCGGTCGGCAGACGGCTGCCCTGGCTTGCCATCAATCTGATCACTGCCTTCCTCGCCGCTACCGTCGTAGCCCTGTTCCAGGACACGATAAAGGCAGTCGTCACGCTTGCGGTGTTCATGCCCATCGTTGCTGGCATGGGGGGGAACGCGGGGACCCAGGCCGTCACCATCATCGTGCGCGCGATCGCGCTCGGCGAGGTCACAGTCGCAGATACGTGGCGGCTGCTCGCGAAAGAAGCCGCGGTCGGGGCCCTCATGGGACTCGTCATCGGAACCCTGACCGGTGTCGTGGCCTTCCTGTGGGTCGGCAACGCTGTGCTCGGCATCGTCGTCGGCCTCGCCCTCATCGCCAATCTCCTGTTTGCAGGAGTCGTCGGCGCTTCGGTCCCCCTCTTTTTCCGCTGGATCAATCTCGACCCGGCCCTCGCCTCTGGCATCCTCCTCACAACCGTCACCGACGTGATAGGATTCTTCATCTTCCTCGGCCTCGCCACCATTCTGCTGAGATATCTCTGAGGCATCGCCCTATGGCACCGATTATCAAGACAGAGGCGATCGTCCTGCGCACGCGCAATCTGCGTGACAGCAGCAAAATCGCCGTGACCTTCAGTGAGCAGTATGGTAAGCTGGACTCGGTAGCCAGGGGCGTGCGGAGGACGAAGAGCCGCTTCGGAGCAAGCCTCGAGCCTTTGACACACTGTTATCTCGTCATCTATCATCGCAGGGACCGAACGCTCCATACGATCTCCGAGGCCACGATCATCCATTCATTCCAACATCTTCGGTCGTGGCTGCCCGGCATCTCGTATGGCTCAGCCGTCATCGAAAGCCTGGACCGCAGCACCGGGAGCGAGGACCCGAACAGACATCTGTTCGATCTGGCAGTGAAGACACTCGAAGAGATGGACGCCAGCGAATCTGAGGCGGCGCTTGCCACGATCTTCTGGGCCTATCTTCTCCGTCTCCTCGGGTTGGTCGGGTATGCGCCTCGCCTTCGCAAGTGCGTCGTTTGCGGCAGCACTGCCGAGCCCTCCGGCTTCGATATACCGAGGGGCGGGATATTGTGTCCCCGATGCGCTCCCCTGTCGGATTACTCTCTGGCGATAAACGATACGCTGCGGGCATTTGTCCTTCGCCTTCAGAGCGCTCCTCTGGCTGAGCTCCGGCTCAAGCCTGCCAGATCGACAGCCCTCAGCGAGGTGAGCCTCCTCATCGATCGCTTCTTCAGCTTCCACCTCGGGGGACCTGCTATCCTCAACGCGCTCGAGTTTCATCGCCGGACGATCGGGACAGCGCCTCCCAACTGCCCGGGGGCAACATGAGACATCCTGACATTCGAATAGACTGGAGGTCTTCGTGACGTTTCAGAAGATGATCTTCGCACTCGAGGCATACTGGGCCGACCACGGCTGCGTCATCCTCCAGCCCTACGACCTGGAGGTAGGTGCTGGCACATTCCATCCCGCGACCTTTCTCCGCGTCCTCGGACCGGAGCCATGGCGCGTCGGATATGTCCAACCTTCACGGAGACCCAAGGACGCCCGGTACGGCGAGAATCCCAATCGATTATACCGCCATTACCAGTACCAGGTCATCCTGAAGCCCTCCCCGGACGATATCCAAGATCTCTACTTGGACAGTCTCGCTGCGATCGGGATCGATCTCACCAGGCACGATATCCGGTTCGAAGAGGACGACTGGCAATCGCCCACGCTCGGCGCGACGGGGGTCGGATGGCAGGTGACAATGGACGGGATCGAGATCACGCAGTTCACTTATTTTCAACAGGTAGGTGGGTTCGAGCTGGATCCGATCTCGGTCGAACTGACATACGGACTCGAACGGCTGGCAATGGCGATACAGGGAGCGCCCGACTTCGGAGCGATCGAATGGACAGATGGGATCACCTATGGGGAAGTCCATCGAGGAGAGGAGCGGCAACATTCCCTGTACTCGTATTCGGTCGCCAGCGTCGATAGCCTGTTCGACTGCTTTCGCGCCTATGAGCGCGAGGTCGATCTGCTGCTGGAGGCCGGCCTCGTCTATCCGGCTTACGAGTACGTTCTCAAGTGCTCTCATACATTCAATCTTCTCGAAGCGAGAGGCGCGATCGCCGTCACAGAACGAACCAACTACATTACGAGGATCCGGAAGCTTGCGCGTGCGGTGGCAACCCGGTATCTTGAACAGGGGGGAGATGGATCACATACAGGGACTGAGGAGTAATAATGGAGGATTTCCTGCTTGAACTCGGGACCGAAGAGATGCCTCCGGGCGATATTGCGCCGGCTGCCGACCAGTTGCTGGCCGGGGCAAAGGCTTTTCTCGATGACGAGCGGATCGAGCACGGAGAGATGAATGTCTACTACACGCCCCGCAGGCTCGCTCTCTCCGTACGGGGTGTGGCGCCGGGACAGAGCCCCACAAGACGCCAGGTCCTCGGCCCGCCACGCAAGGTCGCGTTCGATGACCGGAAGAAGCCGACCCAGGCCGCGAAGGGCTTCGCTCGAGCCCAGGGTGTCGGTCTCGATGACCTGAGGGTCGTTACGACCCCGAGAGGCGAGTACCTCGCCGTGGAGAAGGTCGATGCCGGACGTCCGACTCCCGACCTCCTCGCCGGCTTCCTGCCGCGGCTGATCCTCTCCCTCAGTTTCCGGAAGTCGATGCGCTGGGGCACATGCGATGTGCGTTTCGTCCGGCCCATCCGGTGGATAGTCGCGCTCTTCGGCCGGAACGTGATCGACTTCGAGATCGCCGGTGTCCGGTCGGGTCACCAGACTCGGGGACATCGCTTACTCAGCTCGGGACCGATCTCGATCTCCGATCCCGCGCAGTACCTCCAGACCATGGAGCAAGGTTACGTTGTCGCTGACCAGGACGAACGAAGATCCAGGATCCGCCGTATGGTCGAAGAGCTCGTTCGGGCACACGGCGGGCACCTCGTGGAGGACGAGGAATTGCTGACAGAGGTCGCCAACATCACCGAGTACCCGTCGGCATACCTGGGAACGTTCGACGACTCGTTCCTGTCCCTGCCCCGCGATGTCGTCGTCACGGCGATGCGAGAGCACCAGCACTATTTCGCGATCCATGACGGTACCGGGAACCTTCTCCCGACATTCGTGGGCATCGTCAACACCTCGTCGGATAACATCGACGAGATCAGGACAGTGAACGAATACGTCCTCAAGGCCAGGCTCGACGACGCGCGATTCTACTGGAAAGAGGACCGAAAGACCTCTCTCGCGGAGAAGGTCGCACTGCTCAAGGGCATGGTATGGCAGGAAGGCCTGGGGACGCTGTTCGACAAGACCGAGCGAATCGTCGCCCTCGCCGGATTCCTCGCAGATCGCGTGGGCGGCGTGAACCGAGAGGTGGCGGAACGGGGGGCTTATCTGGCAAAGGCCGACCTCGTCACCGAGATGATACGAGATGGAAAGGAGTTCACAAGCCTGCAGGGGACGATGGGCCGGGAGTATGCCCTGGCTTCCGGCGAACCGGAGGAAGTCGCCACCTGTATCGAGGAGCACTATCTGCCTCGATTCCCCGGGGATTCTCTCCCCCGTACTCGGGAAGGAGCGGCCGTCGCTATCGCTGACAAGATGGACTCGATCGCCGGGTGCTTTCTCGGGGGCATCATACCCACCGGCTCGCAGGATCCCTACGGGCTGCGCCGCATGGCAGCCGGCCTAGTGAGCGTCACCCTCGCCCACGGCTTCAGCTACTCGATCGGCCAGCTCGTCAGCCGTGCTATCGCGGCATACGGCCGGGCGGGGGACGGGGATGGACGACCCGACCTGGCCGAGTCGATCATCGACTTCATCGCTCAGAGAGTCCGCACCCCCCTCGAGGAAGGAGGTATCGGATACGATCTCATCGATGCCAGCCTGGCGGCCGGCTTCGATGATATATGTGAAGTACACGACCGGGCCACCGCACTCAATCGGCAGCGGAGCGGCCCTGAGTTCGTCGATCTCGTCATCGGCCAGAAACGGGTGAGCAACATCCTCAAAGGGGTGCCCGAGCCACCCCTGCCCGACAGGTCGCTCTTCGAGTCGGAGACCGAGCGGCTGCTCCTGGACAAGATCGAGAGCATCGACGAGAGTCTGAATCAGGCCCTGAGAGAGCGGCAGTACGATCGTGCGCTCACCCTTCTCCTGTCGCTGCGGAAGCCGATTGACGACCTGTTCGACGATGTGCTCGTGATGGCCGAAGATCAGGCCATACGTGCCAACCGCCTCGGTCTCGTCAATGCGGCCCGCAAGCGATTCCTTCAGCTGGCAGACTTCTCACGCCTCGTCGTGGAAGGAGAATAGGAAGAAGGGCAGTCACCGGAACCCCTCCAGAGAGGAGGATACCGAAATGGCCCGCTCCATTGCACTCTGTGTACTCATGCTGGTACTGCTCTGCGCCGCGGCTAGCGCACAGCAGCGCCCTCTCGGGCTGGGAGTCATAGTAGGCGAACCAACCGGCGTCACTGGCAAGTGGTGGACAGGAGGCCGCACTGCAATCGATGCAGCGCTTGCCTGGTCATTTGCCGACGAGAACGCCATGCATTTGCATGCTGACTATCTCGTACACAATTTCGATATGTTCGAGCTAGGAGATGCTGTGATGCCCTTCTATTTCGGCGTCGGCGGAAGGCTCAAGCTCGAAGATGACAGCAGGTTTGGAATGCGGATTCCCGTAGGTATCGCCTACGTTATTGCTGGAACACCCCTTGACCTGTTTCTCGAACTCGTTCCGGTTCTCGATCTCGCTCCGGAGACCGAACTCCGGCTTAACGGGGCTTTCGGCATGAGATATTTCTTCTAGGCATGCCGCACGGGTTGGCGGACGGCTCGCCGTCCCTCGGGTCGATGTGCCGGCACGGCCACAACACAACTCGGAACTCGCGAATGAATCGAGGTCCCCTCAGGCCTTCCCATCTCGATGGAAACTTATTGACAGGGGCCCTCGATTCATCTATTGTCCGAGCCAATCAAGGCATCGCGCCACCTGCCGTCCTTACTCACGTC
>Ga0111224_1006_pt1 | contig 86867 bp, 71 predicted proteins | sample DeeMarSWOR152_54_FD_80388 | JGI IMG/M metagenome (GOLD analysis project Ga0111224, IMG submission 80388) | candidate division TA06 bacterium DG_24
GTGCAAAGGCCTCCCGATGCGTATTGCTGGAGAATTGTTCGATTATAAATATGGCCCATTTTCGTTGTCAACAGCAAATCGTATCGAGGCATTTTACCTCGCATGCTCCTGATGGCGGGGATCTGTCCGGAGGTTTGGGGGTATCTGAGGAAGGACACCCAGGGCGTAAGGGATTTGTCGCATTTGTCTATCTTCCACGGTGGGACGCCCATCGAAGACACAGGAGCAGGAGTGTCTGTGTTCAATGCGGGAATTCGCACATGGGGAATCCGTCCCTGTGGAGTAAAGGCCAATGAAGAGCGCACTTCCATGGCATGCTTTTTGCTCGGATCGACCGCGAGACTGGACTGGCGGGATCCAGAGGCCCGGCGAGCAGAATGCCCGGGCCTGTCAAGAACTGCATCACACACCTCGCAGGAGTTCCGCATGATCGATCCGACGCTTCGAATCCTCATGCTCGATGATGACCAAGCGGTCGTCTACCATCTGCGTCGACCCGGATCGATATGCGACACGCTCGAGTTTGACGAGTTCCCCAGCGAAGGAGAGTACAGCATAGAATGTGCGTGTCCTGTTCCATCCTCCAGTCCATTCGGGCTTGTCGTTGACGGTGCGATACCAGAGCGGCTGCTGAGGCTCTGTGCACTGGGCGGCATCCGCACGATCGACATGGACATCGTGCTCCTCTTCGTAAGCCACTACGCAACACATCCCATCGACGAGGCGATCCGGAGGCTCCTTTCGATTGCCGTAGCCGATGGATCGCTGCCCATGAGCGCGATCCATTCCGCGGTGCGCTTGGCGTTTGATCGAGAGGAGGTGGTGGAGGTGCCGGCCAAGCTCATCGTCGGCGACGAGGCGACGCCGTGATGAGAGCCTCCGCCTCTGGGGCGGAGGCTTCTGAATCACTAGCCTTCGTCACGGATCTACTGCATGACGGTCCAGGGTCCTTGCCTGTGGGCCAGCGTGTATGCTGACCCCGCCTCGACAGCTCGGTACTCGAAGTCCGCCAAACTCCCCCGCTCGGCGAGCCCTGCACCAGACAGGTCCACGAGTTCTGCAGGGTAGGTGCCGTAGGTGAAGTAGTACACCTCGAGGGCGAGCTCGATCCGTGACTGCATGTAGCTCTCCCGTGAGTTGGCAGGCTGTTCCCCGGATCCATCCGAGAGGAGGCGCCCCAGTAGGGTGGTTTCTTTCGAAGACGGTGCGGGCGGATTGAGGAACATGCGGATCGTAGGTCCGGCGAGGACGTTCAGAAAGGTCAGGCCGAGAAGGAAGACCAGCGTCGCTCCCGCCATTGAGACAACCTTCAGTCTCCTCGCCAGCTCTCCACTCGTCTGCTCGATCGTGGAGGCCGGTCCCTCGGCGGCGAGCTTCTTGATCGCTCCGACCTCGAGCAGATTGTATACGGCTTGGTACGTCCGGAAGCGTCCCAGACCACTTCTATCGATCAGTTCCTCGAGACTCGTCCTGCCATCGATCAGTTCGAGTGTCCGCTGCTCTTCAGCGTCCAGCTCCAGGGAAAGAATGGGATGCGACTCTCGAGCGAAACGGTGGTGATCGCCGGAGAGCGCACGCTCTATGCGCGGCCACTCATCTATGCGTCGCATGCCCTCCAGGGTCATGGCCTGTGCGTCGAGTGATACTTTGATGGAGCTGGCCGGGTAGATCGTTCCTCCCGGAGTGAACTTGTAGGTTCCCTCCTGCCAGGTGAGGAGGTTGTCGATGATCTCCTGGATCTTGAATCGAATGAGTTCTGAGAGGCCGTCGCGGGACATGTAGCCCTCGCGCACGATCAGCTCTTCGAACGGGATGCCGAATTCCGTGCGGAGTACAGAGAGTTGATCCATCTGTTCTCTCGAAACACGGCCCGATGCGACAAGATACGCCTCGAGTGGATTTTCCTGTCCGCGCCGTTCCTCGACCGCGCCGGCGATCCTGCCGGCTTCGAACCCTATCGAGATACTCTCTTTCTTCTTCGTAAACGTGAGAATGCCAGTCTTCTCCTGGCTGGCGATCAGCTGGAGTATCTCTGCTACACCGAAGTCCCTGAGGCTACCCTGCAATGCCATTAGTCGACTCCGTCCCTTGTCGGTGCATCGCCTGCTGGCGAGCGTAGATCGGGACTCTCAAGAGAATGCTGCGGACCGCGCTCGAATAGATGACGAGCGTGAACAGGATCGAGGACGCGATCAACAGAGTTGACCGAGGTGGTGTGACGGTTGTCTGCATCGGGACGAGGAGACTCCTGTGCCACCAGAGGGCAAGGAGAGACGTCCAGATGAAGAGGAAGGCTATCCCCCTCCAGAAGTTGCCGATGTAGATGTGTCCTGCGCCCGGATAGAGTATGGTGAACACCGTCGCCAGGATCTTCGTCCTCCGCATCCGTCTTTTCCATATTCCCTCCAGCACCCGCACCCGGACAGTTGAAGAACTGGTGTGCAATCCTTTGCTGCTGCACTCACGACAGTAGGCGTTGACACCTTCGATGTGCCGACACCGAGAGCAGATAGGCCGACCACACGCCGAGCATCGCGGATGGAGCACCATCGACTTGGCTCGCGAACGCACAAGGACGACAAGGAAGAGGGCAAGGATGGAGAGGCCTGTGGCGCGGAAAGGAGCAGCCCCAAGTGGATTCGCGTATGAGAATGAGGCGGGGTAGAAGAGCCATCCCCGGGTTGCGATCCGCCACAGCCGAAGGGGCCCGATCTGCTCATCGATGACAAGACAATTGATACTCGAACTCTTCGTCCCGACATATCGGTTGACGAGTTCGAGGTCGAGTTCGGAGGCGGTCTTCAGCGCGGCCGACGATTCGGCGAGACGCAAATCCTGCAAGTAGACGTGTCCCAGGTTGAAGTGGATGGCTGCCGAACTCGGGTTGAGCTTCTTCGCTTTCTCGTATTCGTCTACGGCTCGATCGTAATCGCCAAGGGCATAGTACACATTCCCCAGATTGTTGTGAAGCATCGGATTTCGTTCATCTACCCTGATCGCCTGTTGCAGCACGGTCCTGGCCTTGTCGAATCTGCCCACGCGCTTCATGAGCAGAGCGAGGCTGGCGAGCGCTTCCGTGGCATCGGGATCGGATTCGGTGCGTCGCTCCAGTTCTGCCGCCAGCCTTCGGTCCCACGGCGACTGCTGAGCGCGGCTGATGAGGGCGGTCTCCTCCATCGGGTGAAGCGCTGTGGCGAGACGACAGCTCAGGCTTGCCAAGAGCGGAGCGGCGAAGAGGGCAACAACCACGAGCAGGAGAATGGTCTTTTCCTTGCGCTGCAGGCATGTCCAGGAGATGGCCGTCGCGAGGAGCCCGAACCAGAGGGGATGGATACCCCAGGTGAGAGGGAGCAGGAGAATGACCCAGCTCGATGCGGAGCGGAGCCAGGGCGGCATCATCTTGGGGTGCCGCTCAGCCAGGAGATGGTGGGTCAGGGGAAGGTGTCGCACGGCGATCATGAGGAGGACGACGGCGGCGATGGCCGCCAGGATGAATGTTCCGTGCAGGTAGAGGTTCATCGCAATCTGGAACTGGCTGTCGAAGTCCTGGAGCATGGCGCGCACAGCTGAAAGCACGTCTATTAGAGCTTGCGGACTCCGTTGCGCCAGGTGGAGCCTCGCGAGCGCGAGGTGAGGGGCGTAGGATGTCGGATCAAAGGCCGCAGCTGTCTGAAAATGGCGCTCGGCACGGGGGCGATTACCCGCACGGTACGCCTGCCACCCGCTTCTCAGGAAGAAACTGCTGACGTAGTCGAGGTTCGTCGCGCCGCGCTCCCGCCCGATCTCCAGAGCCCGATCGAATTCCATCTGTGCCAGTTTCTGGAGATTTCGTTCGTCATAGAGCACACCGAGCAGGATGTGCGTCTCGAGATCGCTGTCTGCCTTGCGAAGGGCGAGCAGGTACCGCTGTCCCGCTTCCTGAGATCGTCCCAATCTGCGCAGGGCCTCGCCAGAGGCGAACTGGAGGAACGGATTGTGGGCGACGCTGTCGACCATGGCGAGCCTGCTACACCGTCGGACTGCCAGGGTGAGTGTCGCGGGAGGAATTTCCTCGTCCAGTGAGAAGGGATCGAACTCGGTGATGAGGCGTTCGATCTGTTGCCTCTGACGGAGTGCGGCATTGACTCCTGGCTGAGGAGTTACGGGAGACGCACCTGGGCGCACTGGTGCGGAGACGCACGCGATGAGGAGGATCGAACTGAGGAATTGCCTGACCACGGTCCTGCTTTCCGTGCCGGTGATGACCCGGGGAGAGATGATGGCACGGCCCGGAGAGCAGAAAACCCCCAGAAAGGACTGGGCCGATGCCTCGTCCCCCCCAAGGGTCAGACGGCCAGTTATTATAGTATACCCCACCTGGGCGGTCGTCTGCCGCGACCTCTCGAGTCGCGACAGGCGACCCCACACCATGCCTCACCCTAAAAATAACCCGTTTTGTCAATCGCACAACCCCATTTTTCGTTTCTTTTCGGAACATGCCCTCTGGGCCTGTGTAGGGAGAGTGCTGCCTCTGTCTCCGGTCAGCCTCTCAGCAGTGCGCGCCGCTGGCGCCATGATCATCCCTCGATATCCGCCTGTACAGGCGGTCATGCGGGATCCACAAGCACGGAATACCTGGCAAGCGCGCCGGCGGGCCCGCTGGCCCACGAGGCCGATCCCGGAGCGCATTCTTCCCTGCCCTGGTCCGTGCGCCGGACCCGGCGCGCGCAGGGGGAGGCGGCGAGGTTCAGGCGCCGGCCCCGAGGCGCGAGTGTGCCGGAGCAGAACCTGGGGGGCACAGGGATTTGGCTGTTGACACTAGTGGGGTCGCTGACTATACTCGGCGTGGGTAGTCTCTCGATACATGGGCCATTGATGCCTCGGGCATTCACGCGGTGATCGGTTCAGGGATATGCTGGAGGCGTCGGGCTGGCATCACCGTGGCACTCAGATTCCGGGCGCCGGTGTGGTGTTGCGCGGTGCACGGGTTGACGGTTGAAGGCAGACCGGGCGCAGTGGCGGCAGGCACCGGCCGGCTGTATCGGGGCAGTGAGGGAGTGAGCAGGTCGTCACGGCCGATCACTCCTTGTCAATTCTTCTCTCGCCTGGGAAACGTGATGAGGGGCCGCTATCAGGACAACCGTAGCCTCCGGATCTCAGTCCGTGGCTGGCCGCTTCTCTTCGTCTGCGCACTCATCGGCATGTGGACGGGCTCGGCGATGTCGTCGATTCCCTCTTCTCCTGAGGTATCCCGAGGGGCCGACACCGTGGAGCAGGATGTGGTTCGCATCCTCAAGGCTGTGGGTGTGTTGGGAGACGACATCTCCGGCGATCAGCAGGTCGGGCGGACAGGAAGGGTTCTCGCCCGGCCTCTGGTTGTGCGAGTCCAGGGGGATGAGGGTCGGTATCTGCCCGATGTTCTGGTGCGGTTTGACCTCATTGCAGGACCTGGCTGGGGGGAGGAGCCGTCGGGGCCCGACCAGAGGCGGACGTGGGAGACGATCTCGGACGATGAGGGGTACGCGAAGACCCACCTTGTTCTGGGCGAGGATTCGGGGACGTACATCATTACTGCCCGGGCTGCTCAGGTGGCGAGCAATGAGGTCGTCTTCAAGCTCATTGCCCTCCCACGAGGGTGGGGACTGCTTACGTTCTTCGGTCTCGCTGGCGGGCTGGCGATCTTCCTCTTTGGCCTTCGGTTCGCGGGACGCGGCCTGACGAAGGCGACCGGCAATCGGCTGCGTGAGATGTTCTGGGGGTTCACAAACCGGCGCAGCCTGGGGCTTGTGGTCGGTACCCTGGCGACGGCAATCCTCCAGAGCAGCACGGCGACTACCGTCATGCTCGTCAGTTTCGCCGGGGCAGGGTTGATCACGCTCGTCGGAGCGCTCCCCATCATCCTCGGCGCTGACATCGGAACCTCGCTCACGGTCCAGCTCCTCGCCTTCCGCATCGGGGACTATGCAATTCTCATCATCGCCCTCAGCTTCCTGGCCATGACCGTGATCGGCCAGCGACCGTATCGACACATCGCCCAGGCAATATTCGGATTCGGGCTGCTCTTCTTCGGCATCAAGATCATGTCGGACTCGATCATCTATCTCCCGATGCTCCCCGGGTTCGAGAGAGCCCTCGGGCAGATAGGAGAGCACCCGATCCTTCTTCTTGTGGTGGCGATGGTCTTCTCCGGTCTCGTACATTCGAGTGCGGCGACAATCGGTATCGCCCTCACCCTGGCGCTGCGTGGGCTGATCGACCTTAATGCCGCGATGCCCCTGATCCTCGGAGCCAATGTGGGGACCTGCGGCACGGCCCTCCTGGCAAGTCTCGGGCAGGCGGTCGAGGCGCGACGAGTGGCGCTCGCCCATGTCGTGTTCAAGGTCGGCATCGTCGTTATCGCACTGCTCGCGATGGCACCATTCGTGGCCGCGGTCGAACGCACCGCTCAGTCGGTCCCCCGGCAGATCGCGAACGCCCACCTGTTCCTCAATCTGGCCGCAGCAGCGATTTTCCTGCCGCTCCTCGTGCCGTACCGGAGGATGATCGAACGTGTGCTGCCGGAGGGTCCGGGGAGGGCGGGCAGGTTCAGGGTGCGGTATCTCGACCAGCGCGTGCTCGATACTCCCGTTCTCGCGCTCAGTCAGGCGACGCGTGAGGTATTGCGCATGGCTGAAATCGTGCAGGGGATGTTCCGAGATTCGATCGAGGTCTTCAGGACGGGTGACGAGGATCTTCGAAAGCGAATCGTTGAAGATGATGACAAGGTCGATCTGCTCCAGGAGTCGATCACGCCCTATCTGACCCGGCTGAGCCAGGAGGAGCTGACCGAAGAACAGTCGGAACGTGAGGTGGCGCTCATCAAGATCGTGAGTGAGCTCGAGCGGATCGGGGATCTCATCAGCAAGCAGCTGATGGTCTATGCTCAGAAGAAGATCAAAGAAGGGTTCTATTTCTCGAAGGAGGGATTCCGCGAGATCATCGATTTCCAGGGGCAGGTGGAGGAGGGGCTGTCACTGGCTATAGGGGTTCTCACGACATTCGACCCGGCACTGGCGCGCAGGTTGATAGAGCTCCGGAATCCGCTGCATGAGCGGTTTAGAGAGCTGCAGGCCGCGCACATTTCGCGTCTCTGCGAGGGGCGGAAGGAATCCCTTGATACCAGTACTATCCACCTCGATCTGCTCGACGACATCGAACGGATCGGTTTCCACGTCACGAACATCGGCTCGATTCTGTTGGGGCGCGTTTGACGGGAGGTTCTGCTATGCGAGGTCGTGTGAGTGTTGCGAGACAATTCCGCAGAGTGCATCGGGGAAGAGGGTGGCGTCTGTACTCTGGCGTGGCCGCCGTTGTCGCCCTCGCCCTCGTGGTGGCATGTGCCACCACCGGGCCGGGCAAACGGGATATCATCCTTATCAGTACGCCGCAAGAGGTGGCGATCGGTCAGCAGGTCGTCGGCCAGGTGGAACAGGAGGAGCGGGTCCTGAACGATCCGGTCGTCAATGCCTATCTCTCGCGGGTGGGCAGCAGGGTCGTTCAGGTCTGCGATCGGCCCAAGCTCGCCTACACGTTCAAGGCGCTGGAAAGTGATGAGATAAACGCCTTCGCGGTGCCCGGTGGATTCGTCTATGTATACACCGGCTTGATGAAGGAGCTGGACAACGAGGCGCAGCTCGCCGCAGTTCTGGGCCACGAGGTGGCACACATCGTGGCGCGCCACTCCATCAAGAAGCTGCAGCAGATCTACGGATATTCGCTCCTCCTCGAGCTCGCGGGCGGGAAGGAGATCAGCCCGGCAGCGCGCCTTATCGCGGATGTCGGCGCCACGCTCATCCTCCAGGGATACTCGCGCGACAATGAGTTCGAGGCCGACGAATACGGCACGCTCTATGCATACCGCGCCGGGTACACACCAGATGGGATGGTTGAGCTCCTGGAGACGTTCCAGGACCTCGACCAGAGTCGGCATACCTTCATAGAGCAACTCCTCGCTACTCATCCACCGGTCCCCGATCGGATCGAGAGAGTTGAGGAAGAGATCGGGACATTTCCGGCGAGTGCGCTGACGCTCCCGGATCACGCCGCGGAGTATGTCGATATCAGGTCGCGGCTGCCTTAGCCGGATGACACGCAGGGAGTGCGGTCAGCCCGGGACACTGAAGTAACCGTTCTCATGAATGCGAAGACGTGGGCGAAGGGATCGGCCATGGGGCACGGCCGGAGACGCCGGGAGGCAGAAAGGGATAGTTTGAAGGCATACCGTATCGAAGTAGCGATGAGCCCCGACCTGCGGGACGCTGCGGGTGAGGCGCTGAAAGATGATATCCTCGATCTGGGCATCGAGAGCGTCCGTTCGGTACGCACCGCTCAGGTATACCGGCTTGAAGGCGATCTCTCCCGCGCTGACGTAGAACGTATCGCGTCCGATCTGCTTGCCGACGGCGTGAGCCAGCGCTATTCCATCGGGGGATCGGCGTTCGCCGAGGGGGGAGAGCAATTCCATGCTGTCGAGGTTGCCTACAATCCCGGGGTGATGGACCCGGTCGCCATTAGTGTGCTCAAGGCGATCGCAGATCTGGGCATCTCTGGAGTCGATCGAGCGAGCACGGCACAGAGGTATTGCATCGAGGGCGCGCTCAGCGAAGAAGCGCTGGCCACGATCACCAACAGGCTCCTTGTCAACCGGGTGATACAGCATCTCGCAACCGACGTCGAGCGTACAAGCCTGCCTTCTGCCACATACCGCCTCGAGATCCGGCGCATTCCGATCACGGATGCGAGCCCGGAGGAACTTGAGGAGCTTTCCGACTCCGGCCAACTCTTTCTCGACCGGCGAGAGATGGCGGCCATCCAGGACTACTTCCGCGGACTCGGGCGGGAGCCCACGGACGTCGAACTGGAGACACTCGCACAGACCTGGAGTGAACATTGCGTCCACAAGACGATGAGGGGACGCGTCGACTACGGGGGGCACCTCATCGACGGTCTGCTCCAGTCGACGATCGTGCGTGCGACCAAGGAGCTGGCCAAAGACTGGTGCATCTCCGTCTTCGAGGACAACGCCGGCATCATCGCCTTCGATGATGAGTACAACATCTGTTTCAAGGTCGAGACCCACAACCATCCGTCTGCCCTTGAGCCGTACGGAGGAGCGGGTACTGGAATCGGGGGCGTGCTGCGGGATCCTATGGGGACGGGCCTGGGAGCTAAGCCGATCCTCAGTACTGATGTCTTCTGCTTTGCGCCGCCCGATACTCCCTACGACGCCCTGCCCGATGGGGTGCTCCATCCCAAGCGGATCATGAAGGGCGTGGTGGCCGGGGTCCGGGACTATGGAAACCGAATGGGCGTCCCCACGGTCAATGGTGCCGTTCTGTTCGACGAGGGTTACCTCAGTAATCCGGTCATCTATTGCGGGAATGTCGGGCTGATCCCACGAAACAGGTGTGAGAAACGGGTGAGCCCTGGTGACATGATCGTCCTCGTGGGGGGACGAACCGGCCGCGACGGGATACACGGGGCCACATTCTCGTCAGGAGAGTTGACGCCGGAGTCGGAGGTCGTCTCCGCCGGGGCTGTCCAGATCGGGAATCCCATCGTAGAGAAGAAGCTGCTCGATGCCCTTCTCGAGGCGAGAGAGAAGGAGCTGTACCGGTGCATTACTGATTGCGGCGGGGGCGGTCTCTCCTCCGCCGTAGGGGAGATGGGGCAGGATGTCGGCGTTCTCGTCGATCTGGAAAAGGTGCCGCTCAAGTATGAGGGTCTCCGGTACGACGAGATATGGATATCGGAGGCGCAGGAGCGGATGATCCTCGCGGTCCCTCCCGACAAAGTAGAGGAGTGCTTGCAAGCGTTCGCGGACGAAGATGTCGAGGCGACCGTCATCGGAACGTTCACGGGAGATGGGCAGCTCCGTCTGCACTACGACGGCACTCCCGTCGGAGATCTCTCCATGGAGTTCTTACACCGTGGCTATCCTCGCAGCGAGAAGGCCGCCGAGTGGACACCCCCCACGTTCGGCGAGCCCGAGTTCGGAGATCCTGGCGAACTGGGCGATTGGCTTCTCTCCCTTCTCGGATCATGGAACATTGCAAGCAAGGAATGGGTGGTACGCCAGTACGATCACGAGGTCCAGGGCGGGAGCGTGCTCAAGCCGCTGGTAGGAGCACTGTCCGATGGTCCCGGGGATGCCGCGGTCTGGCGGCCGCGTCTCGACTCGTACAGGGGGATAGCTGTGGCCAACGGGATCAACGCCCAGTACGGGAAGATAGATCCGTACTGGATGGCGGCATCGGTGATCGACGAGGCGCTGAGACAGATCGTGGCGGTGGGAGCGAGTCTGGACCATGTTGCGCTCCTCGACAACTTCAGCTGGGGCGATCCCGACGATCCGCAGCAGCTCGCGGGGCTGGTTCGAGCCTGTCAGGGATGCTATGACATCGCCAAGGTGTTCGGCACCCCGTTCATCTCCGGGAAGGACAGTCTCAACAACTGCTATCTTGTCGATGGGAACCTCGTCTCGATTCCTCCGACGCTTCTCGTCTCCGCCCTGGCAGTGGTCGATGACGTGCGGGCGTGCATATCGATGGATTTGAAGGAGCCCGGCGATTACCTCTATATAGTGGGTCTGACCTACGAGGAGCTCGGCGGATCGCAGTACTATTGCCGGCGAGGGCTGATCGGCAATCGGGTCCCCCGTGTCGATGCCCATGCCTCGCGGCGTGCGATGAGTGCACTCTCCAGGGCGTGCCGGTCCGGGCTGGTCCGCTCTTGTCATGACTGCTCCGAAGGGGGGCTGGGAGTGGCCGCGGCGGAGATGGCGTTTGCCGGGAACCGCGGGCTGGAGATCGATCTGGCGCGCGTCTCGACGGGAGAGCAGATATCCCGGAACGACTACCTCCTCTTCTCCGAGTCGAATTCCCGGTTCCTCGTCGAGGTCCATCCCGACCGTGCAGAGGAGTTCGAGGCCGTGCTCGGGGATGTCCGACATGCACGTATCGGCGTCGTCTGCGAGGAGGGTCGGTTCGTCGCACGGGGACTGGGCGGAGAGAATGTAATGGATCTGGAGATCGCGGCGATGCGCGAGGCGTGGCAGGCCCCGCTCAGATGGTGATCACGGCCGAATGGTGATCATCGGCCGTTCGGTCCCCGTTGACCAGCTGATGACATCGGCCGGTCGATAGACGTGTGCCTGCTGGTAGTTGTCGGCCATTCGATCATCGTTACCGACGCGACCTCCCTCGCGCTGGCGCGGCCGTTGTGGGGACTGAGGGTGGAGAGGGGAACGAGCTCATGCAGTTTGTCGATGTGCTGTACACGATCCTGATCGTCGTAGGAAGCGACGTCAGGGCGGAGGAACGGGATCGCCCGCTCGCCTATCGTCTCAAAGGAGAGATCGATGCGCGCGGGGACCCTGAGCAGTTGAAGAAGGCAATCGTCTTGGGAGATCAGTGGTATCTCCAGAACAAGGTCTATCAGGCGTGTCCCACCATCGCCATCGGCGGCGCAGGGGTGAACCATCTCACGGCTATGTGGATGACGAGCCTGCCAGCCACGATATCGAAAGGCAAGACAGCCTTTATACAACTCGATGAGGACTTTTCCGATACCCGGGTGGCGATCTGGGGCACCAACCACGTGGCGACCGGTGCCGCTGTCGACGTCTTCGTCACCCAGCACCTCAATAGATATCTGGATGTCGTCTGGAAGAGGCAGAAGAAGGGTTCGTAGACGCACTGGCTCCTCCCGCGCAGGTCCGTGGATCCGAGTTTGCGGTCTGTAATCCTATCGGCCGGCGGAACTTTCATCAGGCCCGGTTGTCAAACCTAGTGAGGAGGAGGGAAGATCTCGGCAGAGGAGAGGGCGGATGCCGCAGCGCTCGACGACCACGAGCTCGTGCGGAACTGTCAACGTGGCGACAGGGCTGCGTTTGACGAGTTGATGCTTCGCCACCAGGCCCGAATATTCAATGCCGCCTGTCGCCTCTTGGGAGACATCGACGAGGCCGAAGAGGTGGCTCAGGATACCTTCGTCAGGGCCTACCGTGGGATCGGCGGATTTCGCTTTCAGTCGAGTTTCTTTACCTGGCTCTACCGCATCCTCCTCAATCTCGCCGCCAATCGACGAAAGGCGCGGGCCAGACAGCGGAGAATCCGTGTCGACTCGCTCGACCGCATGGCTGAGGGTGATGACGGATGGGCACCTCGGGAGCCGGCCGACCGAACCTGCGACCCGGAGCAAGAGCTCGAGCGTCGCGAGCTGGCTCAACAGATCGAGCAATGTCTTGCCGAGCTGTCTCATGACCACGCTGCCGTCGTGGTCATGAGAGACGTTCAGGGCATGTCATATGAGGAGATCGCCGGCGTCCTCGAGTGTTCTGTGGGAACGGTGAAGTCGCGCCTCCATAGGGCCCGTGCTGAGTTGAGGAAGTTGATGAGCCGGTATGGAGAGTGGTGAGGAGGTACTCAGAAGTCGAAAAGGCGATCTTCAAGGTGATGGTGGACGTGACGGAGAACGTATAGAAGAGGATCATCGAGTATGGACGGTTCGGATCACGACCGCATGCGCAGACTGCTTCCGGCCTATGTGGAGGGCGATCTCGCGGAGGAGGAGCGGGAGCAAGTCTCTCAGCACCTCAGCGAGTGTTCTGAGTGCGCTGCCGAGGCGCGGTCGATGGAGCGGGTGCGTGATGCGCTCCGGGGGCTTGAGCAGGTTGACGTACCGCTCGGTTTCGGGGACGCGGTCTGGCGCAAAATCGAGCGGGAGCCGGTCTGGCGCACATGGCTTCGTCGCGTCTTCATCTTCGCCCCGCAGCGGATGCCGATGAAGGGGCTGGCGACGGCGAGCGCATTGGTGCTCATCGTCGCCCTGACCTACCTCGTGTCCACCCGTCTTCAGGAGCGCGGCGTGCCGAGCGATGCGGTCCTCATGTCTGATGCCGGGCCTGTCGAGGAGGAGCCGGCTCGGGGGGTTCTCACAGACAAGAAGGAGAGCGTAGGCACGGAATCTCTTGCCGAGGGTGAGGTCGACATGCAGTCGCTCGAGGACGAGGAAGCGTCGCTCGCCTACCACGAGAGGGCGACTCCCGCGTCCGGTGCTCGTGAGGAGGAGATGAGGCCGGACCTTTCGACTCTCGACCGCGCGGCCGAACGGGGAGAGGGAGTTCGCGCCCCTGAGCCGGCGACCTCTGAGAAGATGGTGCTCGCCGAACGCGATGAGGCTGAGGCCGTGGAAGACTTCATGGGTGCGGCGTCTCAGCAAGCTGTCGATGAGCTCCGACCAGGTGCCGTACTCGAGGCGCCAGGCGCTATCCTCATGCCGAGCGGCGGGGCGCGGATAGAACTGAACTGGCTCCCCGCCGGGGAGCGGCAGGTCGTCTTCCTGCGCGTTCACCTCGATGTCGACGGGAGCGTGCTCGATGTGGAGATGGAGCGTCCTGGCGATGTTGAGGTGGACTCCACGGTCCTCGACATCGTTCACAGCTGGAAGTTCGCTCCGATCGTCGTCGACGGGAGAGCACAGAAGGTCTGGGTGACGGTGCCGGTTGCGGTGTCCGAGCCGATGGAGGAGAGCTCGGAGGAGACGATACCATCCGAGGGCGGGGGCTCCTCTACGTTCTAGTCGAGGGAGGAGAGGCGTGAACAGCGTCCGTGTGCTCATACTGAGGACGGCGGGGACGAACTGCGATCTCGAGACAGCTCACGCGTTCGAGCGAGCGGGTGCAGAGGTAGGCCTTGTTCACATCAATCGGCTCAAGTTGCATGAGGTGGTGCTCGCTCCCTATCACATCTTCGCCATCCCCGGAGGATTCACGTACGGCGACGACATCGCGGCAGGCAAGATCCTCGCCAACGAGCTCCGCCGATTCATCTTCGACGAGATATCTCAGTTCATCGCTCAGGGGAGGCTGGTGCTCGGGATCTGTAACGGGTTTCAGGTTCTGGTCAAGGCCGGCCTTCTCCCGGATCCCGCGAATGCGGACGGACCGCAGCAGGTGACGCTCACGTATAATGACTCCGGGCGGTTTGAAGATCGCTGGGTCTGGCTGCGCGTCGTCAACGGCGATCGGTGCGTCTTTACGCGGGGGATCGGGCATCTTCTCCACATGCCGGTCGCCCACGCCGAGGGCAAGTTCATCGCAAAAGAGAGTACGGTTCTGCAGCGGCTCCAGACGGCGGGATCGATCACATTCGAGTACGTCCATCCCGAGGGCCGCCCGGCGGACTATCCCTGGAATCCCAACGGTTCGATCGGGGGGATAGCCGGCATCTGCGATGCGAGCGGCAGGATTCTTGGTCTGATGCCTCATCCTGAGCGACATGTGGATCCTACACAGCATCCACGGTGGACGCGCGAGGGACTGAAGCACGAGGGAGACGGACTTGTGATCTTCCGCAACGCAGTGGAATTCGCGCGGAAGCATCTGTGAGTTCGGGCCGGAGTGTCGGGCCGACGGGAGGACCATAGGGGAGTGAGAGAGGGCGAGCCGCTGCCCCGGGACGCGGTAAAGCGTCGATTCGTCGGGGAGACGATCGAGGTCTCGTTTCCCGACTCCGCACGCCTGGTGAAGAAACCGGGAGCGCCAGTCTCCTTCACCTGGCGGGGCAAGATCTACAGAATCGCGAGGGTGGTGGCGGAGTGGCATGAGCATTCTCGTTTCCCCCACGGGGTCGAGAGCTGGAGTCGTCCGCCCTATGCTGTGAGGAGCCGCAGTGCCCACGGTTCGTGGGGTGTCGGCCGTGTGTACTACCGCGTGGAAACCGATGAAGGGATGGTCTTTGAGCTGTACTATGATCGACGGCCGAGGGGGCAGCGGCGCGAGGGCCAGTGGGTCCTGTTCGCCCGGTGTGACGTCCCCGGGGATCGAGGGACGGGAGATGAGTCAGACGACTGAGAGACCGCTCATAAATGTCGAGTCGCACGAGCCGGGATCGGCAAAGGGAATCTATCATCTGGTCATACATCTTTCGCAATCCCGGGATATCGCAGTCGGAAGGCTGGGCTGGCATTTCTTCCCCCGTGGGTACTATGTATACACGGGGAGCGCACTCAGCGGGCTCGGCGCCCGGCTCAATCGACACCTGCGGGAGGGCAAGCGGGACCGCTGGCACATCGACTATCTCTTGCGCGCAGGGCGCCTGACCGAGATCTGGTATCGTGTAACCGGCAGGCGGCTCGAATGCACTGCCAACCAGGCAATCGCGAACATGCCCGGCGCGCGCGAGGTCGTCTGCGGATTCGGATCGTCCGACTGCCGATGCCGCACGCACCTCTGGCACTTCCGTGTCAGACCGAGACTCGATCGCTCGCGATTCCGGCCCGCGGCGCGCGCGGCACGCGTCGAGTCGGTCGATCGTTCGTGATGTCGTCTTAGACCCTATACGCGCCTGGTGGCGGGGCCCTCACTCGCGATCGAGGGCTCGGGAGGCTGTCCGTTGGATCGGTTCGTCATCCAGGGCGGGAAGAGGCTGACGGGAGAGGTGACGGCGAGCGGGGCGAAGAACGCGGTCCTGCCCATCATGGCCGCAACGCTCCTCACTTCCCAGGAGTGCCGAATCGGGAACGTTCCACGTGTGGCGGATGTGACGACGATGAGGCGGGTGCTGGAAGTGCTCGGCTCCGAGGTCACTCACACTGATCACGAACTGGTGATCCGGTCGGGCAGCTCCCTGAGTCATGAAGCACCGTATGATCTCGTCCGCACAATGCGTGCTTCCTACTATGTGCTCGGTCCTCTCCTCGCCCGCGCCCACCGCGCCCGTGTCTCCCTGCCGGGAGGATGTGCGATCGGGGCACGGCCGATCGACCTCCATCTGCGAGGAATGGGCGAGCTCGGGGCCGATGTAGCGGTCGAGCACGGGTATGTCGTCGCCAGTTGTGGCCGGCTTCAGGGGAACCGGATGTCCCTCCTCGGCCCGGTGGGATCGAGCGTGGGGGCGACGATCAACGTGATGATGGCAGCAACTCTCGCAGAAGGGACGACGGTCATCGAGGGTGCGGCCCTCGAACCGGAGGTGTCCGATGTCGCGTCCTTCCTGAGAGCGATGGGCGCCGCGATCGAAGGAGATGGCACACCGTTCATCACGATACACGGAGTCGAGGAACTCCACGGTGCCGAGCATGAGACGATTCCCGACAGGATCGAGACCGGGACCCTCGCCGCTGCCGCGGCGATCACGGGCGGGGAGATCTCGATCGCCAAGTGTCGTCCTGACGATCTGCAGGCTGTGCTCTCGGTTCTGCGCAAGGCCGGGGTCTCGATCGAGGTCGGCGACGATCATCTCGCGGTATGGGCTGCTTCAGGACTTCGTTCAGTCGATGTGACGGTAGCTCCCTACCCGGGTTTCCCCACTGACATGCAGGCCCAGATTACGGCGCTCATGTCAATCACTCCGGGAACGAGCATCATCACCGAGACGATCTTCGAGAATCGATTCCTTCACGTCTCAGAACTTCTGCGGCTCGGCGCCGAGATCAAGATCGAAGGTTCGAGTGCAATCGTGAGAGGAGTAGAGCGGCTCTCCGGAGCCTACGTGATGGCGTCTGACCTGCGGGCATCGGCAGCGCTCGTTCTCGCGGGTCTGGTGGCCTCAGGCGAGACGGTGGTCCGGCGCGTGTACCACCTCGACCGTGGGTACGAGCGGTTCGATGAGAAACTGGCGGGCCTCGGCGCCCGGATCAGGCGCGAGGAGGAATAGTGGGCGGGCCATTAGGTGAGCGCAGGGCGACGCGTCAGGTGATGGTAGGAGATGTTCGGGTCGGCGGCGGCGCGCCTGTTGTTGTCCAGTCGATGACCAAGACCGACACGCAGGATGTCGAGGCGACCGTTGCACAGATCCAGAAGCTCGAAGACGCGGGCTGTGAGATCGTGCGGGTCGCCGTGCGCGACATGGACTCATGCGCCAGGCTCGGGGAGATCAAGGCGGCTATCTCCATCCCCCTGGTTGCTGACATCCACTTCGACTATCGGTTGGCCCTCGAGGCGATTCGGCAGGGAGTAGATAAGCTCCGCCTCAATCCCGGAAACATCGGGGGTCCCGCGAGGGTCGCGGAGATCGTGGCCGGTGCCCGGGAGAGCGGAATCCCGATACGGATCGGCGTCAATGCAGGTTCGCTCGAGCCGGACCTCCTGGAACAGTACGGGCATCCGACCGCGGAAGCGATGGTCGAGAGCGCGCAGCGCCATGTTCGGCTGCTCGAGGGATTGGGCTTCCACGAAATCGTCATATCGCTCAAGGGATTCGATGTCCCGATGACGATCGACGCGTATCGCCGGATGTCCGAGCGGGTCGACTATCCGCTCCACATCGGCATCACCGAGGCCGGCCTCCCCCCGTGGGGGAGCATCCGCTCTGCCGTGGGACTGGGCATACTCCTCGCAGAAGGGATCGGCGACACGATCCGCGTCTCATTGACCGCCGATCCTGTCGAGGAAGTCCGCGCCGCCTACGAGATCCTGAAATCCCTCAACCTACGAGAGAAGGGTCCGATCATCATCTCCTGTCCCATCTGCGGCCGATGTGAGGTAGATATCGAATCGATGGCGGCGCGGGTTATCGAAGAACTCCGTTCGTGCGACCTTCCCATTCGCGTGGCCGTGATGGGGTGTGAGGTGAACGGTCCGGGAGAGGCGAGAGAGGCCGACGTCGGCATCGCTGCGGGAAGGAACGGCGGCATCCTCTTCGTGCGGGGGAAAAAAATCCGCCGCGTAGACAAAGACGAACTGCTCGACGCCCTCCTGAGCGAAGTAGCCCGCCTCACTCGGGGACGTTGGTAGTCGATGTCGTCAGGGACGTACCTGGGTTTTGAAGGTTATTCGTCGGGAAATTTGCCTTGACCGCGAAAAGATTATTGCGGGACGCGTGTTCAGGTCTTATAGTATATTGATGTCGGGCGAATGTCCGGGGTCGGGCGGAGGGGGCAATCAGAGTCCTCTCGGGTTTCATCACATCTTCATGAGGAGGTCGGAATCGCCTTGTTACTACCTCCAAATGAGCGAGAGGAGCACAGAGAGAGGAGGTCAGAATGCGGGGCACCAAGCTGTATGTGGGCAATCTCAGCTATTCTGTCACTAGCGAGCAGCTGGAAGGACTATTCTCCACTTACGGTGAGGTGAGAGAGGTCAGGATAATTGAGCGAAAAGGTTTCGGATTTGTCGAGATGTCCAGTCAAGCCGAAGCCGAACAGGCAAAAGAAGCATTGAACGGTACCGAATTCGAGGGGCGTACGCTGACGGTTGACGAAGCGCGTCCACCGAGGGCGAAACGGAGAAGCGGGTATCGGGCATAATTGAGATCGACAGGTAGGATATACTCGCAGACAAACGGGGATGCAGCGGTATTTCACCGTTGGCGCGTGTAGAATGCCTGTGTTCAAGGATGCCTTCGGGGCACCGTAGCGGGCAGCTCTGTCTTTGATCTCGCGGCCGGTGAGTAGGGACGTTGGTAGGTTCTGAAGGTTATCGATGAGAGACCGCATGGTGCGAAACGGTCGGCATGTCTCATCCTCCAACCTACGGCACACCTCTCTCGTCGGCAGTCCACGAGAGAGGGGCTGCATGATTGCTGGAACCTGCAAATCTCCTCGAGTGTTGCGTCGAGGTCGGACCAGCCTGATATTCAATCCCCAACATCGCTGGATACTAGTCGCATTGATCCTGTGCGGGTGTGGGCGGAAGGCGCCGCCGCCGGGTATGCGGCCGGACAGGACTCCCCCCTCGGTGGTGAGTGTCGCGGCGCAGGAGCGGGAGCGCGTTGAGGTCGTTTTCGATGAGCCGATCGACCGGATGGATCTGAGGGATCTGGACCACTTCACGGTGACGGTCGCCTCCGACTCGACAGATACGCTCGGGCTACTCCTCGCTATCGGTCGAGAGGACGGGCGTCGCGTCTATCTGATCACGGCTCCCCAGGACTCGATGGACTACGAGATGCGCATCTTCGACCTGAGCGACGCGGCGGGGAATGCACTCACTGAGACGAGCATGGTATTTGCTGGGAGCCTCACGCCGGATGAGAGTCCTCCTGCGGTATTGCGATATGAGCCCGCCGACCGTCGGATGAATGTCCCCCAGTCGAGTCCTATTATTATCACCTTCGACGACAGGATGAACCGCAGCGCTACGGGTGCCGCGATCTCCATCGAGCCCACGGTCGAGGGCGCGATCGCATGGTCGCGGCAGTCGAGCATATTCCATTTCTTTCCCTCCGACACGTTTCCCAGCGATAGCATGATACGTGTGCGGGTCGGCAAAGATGCTGCCGATCGAGGAGGCAATCAGCTCGGCAGGGAAGTGGAGTGGAGCTTCATCACCGAAGTCCGTCTCGACACCATTCCCCCAAGACTGAAAGACGTAGAACCCGACAGTGGGGCCGTACAGGTTCCTGTCAGCTCGGACATCGTCTTCACATTTAACGAAACGATGATCGCCACCGATCGGGCGGTGGCCGCCATCTATCCGGATCCGGATCCGGACGGCGACGGAAGAGTCAGGTGGGATCGCTCGGCCAGGGTCCTCACCTATGATCTCGGACCGGCGGAGGACGATACGCTCGACGCCGGCCAGACGTACTCGATCTACCTTCCGCGGTTCGCGTTCCATGACAGAGAAGGCAATGTACTGAGACGCGACTATCAGGTCGTCTTCGCCACCGCGGAGTCGATCGATAGCGGGCGTTGCAGACTGGAGGGGGGGGTCGGCGGCGGAGGTGCGGAGGCGGATGTGCCGCGTGGCGAAGGGTGGGTGGTGGCGTACGCCGGACCGGAGATCGTGGGGGCGCGCCCGGCATACATGGCGCCCATCGCTCCCGAGACCAGCGCGTGGCAGATCGATGGAGTGGTGTGCGGCACCTACTACCTGATCGCGGTCTGGGACAGTGACGGGGATCGGCAGATTGATATCGAGGGGGGCGATGCCCACGGAGCCTACGGGACGCTCGAGATGCTTCTCCCGTTCCGGGTGCCGCCCGAAGCGGGAGAGCCGAGGGAGGTCGAACTCCTCGCCCACGATCCGAGCGCGATCGTGGGGAACGTGATCTATGTTGGTGAGAGAATGGAGCGGATCACCGTTGAGGCGTTTCAGGATACGGTCTGGCAGGGCGAACCTGCAGCGAGGGTCGGTGGTCTAAGGACGGGCGAGCGATTTGTGCTGGATGATCTGTCGGTGGGCACGTATATTGTGCGTGCCTACGTCGACATCAATGCAGACGGGATATTCGACGAGAGCGAACCGCACGGGGTGTACGGCGCCCCTCGGCTCATCGACCTTGCCGCTGGCGAAGATCACAAAGGTGTGTTGATCGCGATCGGGGACCCGCCAGCCGGGTGACAGAGCGGCGAGAACGGAACGACGTAACAGGAGGTCTCTCCTATGAACCACGCTGCCCACAGAATGGCTTCGGTGGCACTCATCTCGGCCCTCAGCTGCCTCATGATCATGTTCCTTGTCGGCTGCCCCACTGATGATGAGCCGACCGGGGAAGGCGCGACCGGCCTGTTCGTCGTGGCGCAGTTGGCCAAGATGGCGAATGTGCCGTTTGCTCAAGCGATCGCGATGCTCCAGCGGCTGCTCGATCCGGAAGAAGGGGCTACCGTGCGGATGATCGCCGCCGGAGACACGCTTGTTCTCGACGACCAGGGCGGTGGCCTCTACGTCGCCCCGCTAGGTGCTACCTTCGGGGTCGCGTTCGCGGGATCATACCAGCTCTCCATAACGACCTCCGAGAACGAGCAGGTGACCGGGAGCATAACTATACCCGATTCCTTCGATATCACCTACCCTCCCGTTCTGGGCGCCCACCGCACCACTGATACGCTGGAGATAGAATGGGAACCCATCGATGGAGCCGATCTCATCATCGTGTCGCTCGACGCCAGCTTCGAGCCGCAGCCGGAAGGGCTTCCCTGGGTCACCTCGCCTCCCCTTGGCGGAGATGCAACGTCCGTCACGGTACCGGACTCGGTGATTCCGGCGCAGGGCGGGCTGATGGTGGCTTCGGTCATAGGAATCGCGGGAGGATATATCGATCCGATCACCTACGATTACTACCAGAGTGAAGAGAACTTGACCGGCGCCATCGGGTTCTTCGGATCGGCGGCTCAGAACGCTGTCTTCTTTACGCTCGTGCCGTAACGGTCGGGACCCCCGTGCCTGCATGGAACTGAGCCGTCCGTACGAACCGATTCACCTCCATCGCTTGTCGCCTCTTCGGCCCTGCGAGTCCGGCCCCGGCCGCGCACCGGGGCCGTTGGGCGACCATCGTTTGTGTGATCGGGAGATGGGCATACAAAGGGAAGAGTGTGGGCAAGCCCAGAGGTGGGGTGTGACCGATGATTCCCATCCGAGATAATGTCCCCTCGCGGCGCCTGCCGGTCATCACGATCGGCCTCCTCGTCGTCAACGTCGTCATCTTCCTGTACGAGATCGCACTCGGCCCCGGAGTAGAGGGGATGCTGATGAGGTTCGGGACTATTCCCTACGAGGTGGTTCACCGCGTCGATCTCCCCCCACCCACGGTCAGGCCGATCTACCTCACGTTATTCACATCGATGTTCCTCCACGGAAGCTACAGCCACATCATCGGCAACATGCTCTACCTCTGGATATTTGGAGATAACGTCGAAGATCTGATGGGCAAGGTGAGATTCATCATCTTCTACCTTATCTGTGGCCTCGTGGCCGGGCTCTCGCACGTTCTGGCATCTCCCGGCTCGCAGGTGCCGGCGATCGGGGCGAGTGGAGCGATCGCCGGTGTGTTGGGCGCCTACCTCGTTCTGTACCCCAGAGCTCGCGTCCTCGTGCTGATCCTGTTCGGTTTTTTCTTTCGTGCGACCTACCTCCCGGCCATCCTCGTCCTCGGCCTCTGGTTCATCGTGCAGCTCTTCAGCGGCGTGGCGTCGCTTCCCGGGGCTGGTCGCGGCGGTGGCGTCGCCTGGTTTGCTCATATCGGCGGGTTTGTCGCGGGGCTGGCGCTAGTGAAGTTATTCCAGAAGCATCCACCCGTCCGCCGCTATGGCGGTACGGACTTCGGGTTGTGAACTGCCGTCTCTAAGATCCAGGTCGACTGCCGCACGAAAGCCGGCGCCGCACGGGCATTGCACTGGGGACTGCTGCGCGGAGGCCGGCGCCGCACGGGTAACGGATGGAGACCCTAGCATCGAGACCGACGCCGCACGGGAACGGTTGCAGGCGGCAGCACGAAAGCCGACGCCGCACGGGAATGGATGCAGACCGCCGCACGGAGCCCGACGCCGCACGAAGAATCAATGGGAGGCGGGGATGTGTGCCGTAAAGGTCGATGGCGCGGGGGAACCAGGGAAGGATAGGTGTCTTGATGTCCACGCACGTCGTCATCGACGGGTATAATCTGATCTTCTCGGATCCGGCGTTCGCCGAGATAGCGGAGCGGAACCTCCAGCAGGCGAGGGACGAGCTCGTGCGGCTACTCTCTGCGTACCGGACACGGAGCGGATCTGACATCACCGTCGTCTTCGACGGTGCCAGAGAGGCCCTTCCTCAGGAGAGGATGGAGCGTCACTCCGGGATCACGGTGGTCTTCTCGGGGGCCGGGGAGAAGGCTGATAGCGTTGTCGGAGAGATTACAGAGAGACTCGTGAATGAGCATAGCGCGGAGTCCGTTGTCGTGGTGAGCTCTGACCGTGAGGTCTCGCAGCGGACGAGGCGGCGCGGGGCGGAGGTTCGGGGATCCCGCGAGTTCGCGAATCGCGTGCGGGCTCGGGTACTCCGGAAGGGCCGAAAGAGAAAAAGAGACGATATCGAGCGACGCAGGGAGCGCCCACTCTCGCCGCGTGAAGTCGAGGAGTGGGAGCGCCTGTTTCAGAAGCGCAAGGATCGCGGCAGCGGAGACGTTGAGGAGTAGTGTAGGGACCGGTAAGTCCGCCGTCGCAAGCCAGTTCTCCCGTTGCCCTTTTGGCTTGACATCGATTTGGGCGCCGGGTATATTATTGGCGACGGCGAGAGTGGCGGAATTGGCAGACGCGCTGGATTTAGGATCCAGTCCTACATAAGGGTGGGGGTTCAAATCCCCCCTCTCGCACCAGAGCGTGGATCCATGCGTGTCCTGTAACGCGGATTTGCGCGGGCGATCTGCGCAACTCCGCGTCGCCGTGTCGAACATCTGAATTCACTGTGCACGAAGGGGCTGATGCCCCGATCGTGCTGGTATCGGGAGTACGTTGTCGTGGAGATGGAGCGCGAGGGTTTACAGCAGGGCGTACCGAGTAAGAGCGGGGGTACTGATGAGACTTTGGAACAGCACCCCGTCGACGAGTTGCGTGAGGAACAGCACCCCGTCGACGAGTTGCGTGAGTCCGGCGGACAGGAGGACGAGCCGAGATCCGCCCTTCGACCCGTGCGTGCCGCTGAGAGTGAGGAGGACGACGATGACCGTCGCGGCGACAGTGTAGCGAATGGCAGGGCGACCGCGGAACAGGGCGAAGATGTGCAGAGGATAGAGGGGATGACGATCCAGATTGTGGAGTCCTCTGCCTCGGAGCGTGTGCTCCAGATAATAGATCGCCTGTACGGAGACCTGCGCAAGCGCGTAGTCGTTCCTGGCTTCCGAAAGGGCAAGGTGCCGGAGACTATCCTCCGTGCCCGATACGGCACGGCGATCGAGGGGGAGGCGATCGAAACTGTCGTCCCCAGGGCCTACTGGAGCGCACTCCAGGAGACTAGCCTCGAACCGATTACAAGACCGTCGATCGACGACGTGGAATTCTCCTCGGGTGGCACACTGAAGTTTGCAGCGCGCTTCGAGGTCGTTCCCGAGATCGAAGTCTCAGGGTACCGCGGACTCAGATTGAAGAGGCAGGTCGCGACGGTCGGCCCGGTCGAGGTCGATGCGAGAATGGAGCTCATACGTCACATGCATGCGACGTATGAGAACGTGCACCGGCCGGCGAAGGAGGGAGATCTCCTTCTGATCGATTACGAGACATTCGATCTTGGAGGGAAGCGCCTGAGCGACGGAAAGATATCGAATTATCCTATCGAGTTGACGAATAGCCCTCAGCGCGGGGAGTTCGAGGAGGGCCTCATCGGATCGGTCCGCGGGGAAGTGAAGCAGCTACCGGTCAGGTTTCCCGAGGATCATCCAGATTCGACCCTTGCCGGGAAGACGGTCCGTTTCGTCGTGAGCGTTCTTGAGGTGAAGGAGAAACATCTTCCGCCTCTGGATGATGAATTCGCCAGAAGCGTGGGCCAGTTCAAGGATCTCGCCGAGCTGCGCGAGAAGGTCCGCGCCGGCCTCGAGGCTGAGGAGGTTCACCGACAGCGACAGGAACTTGTGAGCCAGATAGTCGAAAAGCTGCTCGATGCCAACCAGTTCGCACCACCTAAGGCCATGGTCGAACGGAGCCTGGAGAGGATCGTCCGAGGTGCTCGCGCCGAGGCAGAGCGGAACGGGAGAGGTGTCGATAGTCTGGATGAGGCTGAGTTCACGACTCACTACCGGCCGGTGGCGGAGATAGTTGTGAGGCGGATGTTGCTTCTCGAGAGAGTCGCCGACCGTGAGGAGATCAGCGCAACAGACGAGGAGCTGGATCGCTACATCGCCGCTGAGGCGGCACGCACCAGTGCTACACCTACAGCATTCAGGCAGATACTCGAGTCCCGGAGGGAGCTCGACGGCGTACGTGATTACCTGACGAGAGAGAAGGTACTCGACTTCATCATCGAACAGGCCGAGATCGAGACTGTCCCTGTGAGAAGGAGTGAGCAATGAATCTCGTCCCGATCGTAGTGGAGCAGAGCGGCCGAGGTGAACGCGCCTATGACATCTACTCCCGCCTCCTCAAGGATCGTATCATCTTTATTGGTGGTCCCATTGATGAGCAGGCGTCGACGCTCGTCATCGCTCAGCTCCTCTTCTGTGAGGCAGAGGATCCGGAGAAAGATATCTGGCTGTATATCGACACGCCCGGCGGAGGGGTATCAGCGGGTCTGGCCATCTACGATACGATTCAGTATATCAAGCCGGATGTAGCCACGATCTGTATGGGGATGGCGGCGAGCATGGGGGCGGTCCTCCTCGCTGCCGGCGCCAAGGGGAAGCGGTCGGCGTTACCACACTCACGGATGTTGCTCCATCAGCCGATGGGTGGCATCACCGGTCAGGCAGCCGACATCGAGATTTATGCCAAGGAGACCATTGCGCTCCGTTTAGAGATCAATAAGATATTGGCCGAGCACACCGGGCAGCCGGAGGATAAGATTGCGGCTGACAGCGATCGGAACTTCTGGATGTCGTCCGAGGAGGCCAAAGAGTACGGCATCGTAGATGAAGTGATTCGATCGAGGGAAGAGCGGAAGCCATGAAGCGGGAAGCTGCAAGTACACAGGAACCTCGTTGTTCTTTCTGTAATCGCACGCAGCAGGAAGTACGCCGGCTCATATCCGGATCCCAGGCCTACATCTGCGATGAGTGCGTGAAGCTCTGTGGGGAGATACTCGACGAAGAGATGCTCGACCACGAGAGCATCTCGATGTTTGATCTTCCCTCCCCGGTCGAAATCAAGGAGACGCTGGACGAGCATGTGATCGACCAAGAACGTGCCAAGAAGGCCATCTCGGTCGCGGTCTACAATCATTACAAGCGTATCGCATCCCGTCCCAAGGACGTAGAGCTGGATAAGAGCAATATCCTCCTTATCGGCCCGACCGGCACCGGCAAGACGCTATTGGCTCAGACGCTGGCCAAGATATTGAAGGTGCCGTTCTCCATATCGGATGCCACTGCGCTGACGGAGGCCGGATACGTCGGCGAGGATGTCGAGAATATCCTGGTGCGGGTCCTGCAATCCGCTAACTACGACATCGGTAGAGCTGAGATGGGAATTGTGTACATCGATGAGATCGACAAGATAGCGAGGAAGACCGACAATCCTTCGATCACGCGGGATGTATCCGGCGAGGGTGTCCAGCAGGCACTTCTCAAGATCATCGAGGGGACCGAAGCGAACGTGCCGCCACAGGGGGGGCGCAAGCACCCTGAGCAGCAGTACATTCGCATGGACACGCGGAACATCCTGTTCATCTGCGGGGGGACGTTCCACGGTCTGGAGCGCATCGTACAGAGAAGGAAGGGGGAGAAAGCGCTCGGTTTCGGGGCGAAGGTCGGATCCTCCTCGAGAGAGAGGTCGGCGGAGATCCTATCCGATGTCGAGCCGGAGGATCTGCTCGAGTACGGCCTCATTCCTGAGTTCGTGGGCCGTATGCCGGTCATCGCCACTCTCGATGAGCTCGATCGCGAGGCGCTGATCGATGTGCTGACCAAACCCAAGAACGCAGTTGTCAAGCAGTACCAGAAGTACTTCGAAATGGAGAATGTCGAACTCGTCTTCACACAGGGAGCGCTTGGACGTGTGGCGGATATCGCCATAAAGAGGGGGACGGGCGCACGGGGACTGCGTGCAGTTCTGGAGAATGCGATGCTGGAAATCATGTATCGGCTGCCTTCGCGCAATGATGTGACACGCTGTGTCATCCATGAGCAGGTAATTGCTGAAGGGAAAGAGCCGACATACGTAATGGCCAAGCAGCGCAAGAAGGCGTGAGTGTCCCAATGCCCCGGGAAGAGGAGTCAACTATGCGATCCATCGCTCGTGAAGGGGAGATCATCGAGATCAATGAGGCGCTGCCCCTCCTGCCGCTCCGCGACATCGTCATTTTCCCCTACATGATAATTCCGCTTCTCGTCGGACGACCTGCCTCCGTCATGGCGATTGAAGAAGCCATGATGGAGAACAAGATCATCTTCCTCGTTTCCCAGCTCGATCCGGAAGTATCGGACATAGGTCCCGAGGATCTCCACAGTGTGGGAACGATTGCCCGCCTGATTCAGCTGCTTCGTCTACCAGACAATACGATCAAGGTGCTCGTCGAGGGGCTGGCGCGGGCCGAGATCAAGCGATTTCTCCCGTCAGAGGAAGGAGCGCAGCGGGTGAAGCTGACCCCCCTGACGAGAGAGGTCGTATCCGGCGTGGAGATCGAGGCTCTGCACCGGTCGGTGAAGGCTCAGTTTGAGGAGTACGTCAAGCTCAACCGAAAGATACCCAGTGAGATACTTCTCTCGATCAGCCACGTCGAAGATGTGGACAGGCTGGTCGACGTCATTTCGGCTCACATGATCCTCAAGGTCAGAGAAAAGCAGCGTCTGCTCGAGGCGAGGACGATCGAGAGCCAGCTGCGCGCCCTGAGCAAGCTTCTCGCGAGCGAGCTCGAGATCCTTCGGCTGGAGAAGAAAATCGAGGGCGAGGTCAAGACACAGGTTCGCCAGAACCAGCGACAGTTCTACCTCCACGAGCAACTGAAGGCGATCCGCAAGGAGCTTGGGTACCCGGAGGGTGACTCCGAAGAGGTCGAGGAACTGGCGGAGGCGATCGCGGCAGCAGGCATGCCTCCGGAGGTGCAGGAGAAAGCGGAGAAGGAACTGAGGAAGCTTGCCAAGATGCCGCCGCTTTCGCCGGAGGCGACGGTCTCCCGCAACTATCTCGATTGGCTCATCTCGGTTCCATGGGAGACGCGGACCAAGGATAACCTGAAACTCGGTCACGCCGAGAAGGTCCTGGAGGCAGATCATTACGGACTCGACAAACCGAAGGAGCGGATCCTCGAGTACCTGGCGGTGCTCAAGATGGTGAAAAAGATGAAGGGCCAGATACTCTGCTTCGTTGGACCGGCCGGGACCGGGAAGACCTCGCTCGGCAAGTCGATCGCACGAGCGATAGGACGCAAGTTCGTGCGCATATCCCTGGGCGGGGTCCGCGACGAGGCCGAGATCAGGGGTCATCGGCGGACCTATATCGGTGCGCTCCCGGGGCGCATCATTCAGTCGATGAAACGTGCGGGGACGAAAAACCCTGTGTTCTTGCTCGACGAGGTCGACAAGCTGGGCGCAGACTGGCGGGGCGATCCCTCCGCGGCCCTTCTCGAGGTTCTCGATCCTGAGCAGAACTTCGCGTTTGGCGACCACTACCTGGATGTCGATTTCGATCTCTCAGAAGTCCTCTTTATCTGTACTGCAAACGTGCTCCACTCCGTCCCGCCAGCCCTCCAGGATCGCATGGAGGTGATTCGGTTTCCCGGGTACCTGGAGCACGAGAAGCTCGAGATCGCAAAGCGATATCTCGTCCCGAAGCAGCTGGAAGCTCACGGCCTGAAGGGGAAGGTGACGTACTTCTCTGAGGCGGCGCTTCGCACGATCATCCAGGAGTACACGAGAGAGGCCGGCGTGAGGAATCTGGAACGCGAGATCGCCACGATCTCTCGGAAGATCGCCCGGCAGATCGCCTCCGGAAAAGGTCAGAAGAGTTTCCGCCTCACCAAGGGCAGTGTGGGGAGATTTCTCGGTCCGCCCAGATTCCAGCGGCGGAGGATCGATTTCAGGGAGAAGCCCGGTGTGGCAACCGGCCTCGTATGGACCGAGGTAGGTGGGGACATCATAGCTGTTGAGGTCGCCGTCATGCCCGGCCGTGGGCGCCTGGTGCTGACAGGCAAGCTGGGCGAAGTAATGCAGGAATCGGCCCAGGCTGCCCTCAGCTACGCTCGATCGAGAGCGGCCCAGTACGGCATCCATCCACAGTTCTACCGGCGTCTGGACATCCATGTCCACATCCCGGAGGGCGCAATACCCAAGGACGGCCCGTCGGCGGGCATAACGATAGCCACCGCCCTCGTTTCGGCGCTGACCGGCATCCCCGTCAGGCCTGACGTCGGTCTGACAGGGGAGATCACGTTGCGCGGTCAGGTTCTGCCGATCGGGGGGCTCGCGGAGAAGATGGTGGCAGCGCAGAGTGCCGGCCTGGCGCAGGTCATCCTACCACGCGGGAACGAAAAGGATCTGAAGGAGCTGCCGTCTCAGGCAAAGCGCGGCATCAGGACAGTACTAGTCGATGAAGTCGATGATGTGCTCAGATTGGCGCTGACGGCGACGCCGAAGCGAGACACGGTCGAGGAGATGCCGGCGGCATACACACACTAAGCAGCTGCTCGGTCGGCTCCGCCATACATCTGACTGAGATCCACACAGGCAATCAGTATCCCTAGAGAACTCAACGAAGGCGGATGCGGTCATCGGCGACGAGGGTGACCGTGCCCTCTCCGCAGGGGGAGACTATATTTGACCGTCAGCCCCTGGCGAGGGGCGCGTGATGGTGGTGTAACATGAGGAGGTCGCACTCGGAAAGGAGCGAGAAGATATGCCGGAAAAGATGAGGGCGGTGGTCAAGACGAAGGCCGCGCCGGGCGCCGAACTGATCGAGGTCGATGTGCCCACGATCGATCCCGATCAGGTTCTGGTGAAGGTGAAGGCGACGTCGATCTGTGGCACTGATGTTCATATCTACGAGTGGGACAAATGGGCACAGAGTCGGATACACGTTCCTCAGACGCTAGGACATGAGTTCGCGGGCGAGATAGTCGAAGTAGGCAGTCAGGTGACGAAGCTCAAAATCGGTGACTACATCTCAGCTGAGACTCACATCCCGTGCAATGACTGCATTCAATGTTTGACAGGCCAACAGCACATCTGCGGCAATCTGAAGATACTCGGCGTTGACTGCAATGGGTGCTTTGCCGAGTACGCGGCTATTCCTGAGATCGTCGCCTGGAAAAATGATACCTCGATTCCGCCGGAATTCGCTACTGTCCAGGAGCCTTTGGGGAATGCTGTCTACTGCACAACTGTGGAACCAGTCCTCGGGAAGTCCGTGCTCATATTCGGCGATGGGCCGACTGGTCTGTTTGCGGCGGGCGTGGCCCGTGTGGCGGGTGCCGCCCTCATCATGATCGTCGGCCGTCATCCGGTGCGTCTCGAGATCGCGAAGAAGATGGGTGCCGATATCCTGATCAACGGTCACTCGGATGATGTGGAGGCGATCGTCCGAACGGAGACTGGTGGCGTGGGCGTCGACGTTGTGCTAGATATGGCGGGCACGCAGGTCGCCATCGATCAGGGATTCCGGCTGGTCCGGAAAGGAGGCCGGGTCTCTGCGTTTGGGGTCGCCGCGGGGCCCGTCCAACTCGATCTCAATAACGGAGTCGTCTTCAAGGGCGTGACCATCTATGGTATCAACGGTCGGCTGATGTACGATACATGGTTCAAGGTGGCGAACCTGCTCAAGTACAAACGCCTGGACATATCGCCGATCGTCACCCACACGCTTCCCCTCGAGGAGTTCGAGAAGGGGTTCAGCCTGATGATGACGAGGCCGAAGATATCCGGCAAGGTCGTCATGTTTCCTGAGCAGTAAGTCAGTCGGTTACGTTGAGGCGAGGGACCGCCATCAGATCGGGAGGGTAACGATGTACGGAGCAGTAAAACAGACGCTGGCTAAAGAGCTCGAAGAGATCCGTAGCGCAGGCCTGTTCAAAGATGAGCGGATCATTCTCACGCCCCAGGGCGCGGACATCAGCGTCAAAGAGGGCGAGGTGATCAACTTCTGCGCCAACAACTATCTCGGGCTCTCCAACAACCCCGAGTTGGTAGCTGCTGCCAAGGAGGGGTTGGAGAAACACGGGTTCGGGATGTCTTCTGTTCGGTTCATCTGTGGTACACAGGATATTCACAAGGAGCTGGAGCGGGAGATCTCTACGTTCCTGGGTACCGATGACACGATCCTCTATACCTCGTGCTTCGACGCGAATGGAGGGTTGTTCGAGACGCTGCTCGACAAGGACTGTTCGGTGATCAGCGACCAGCTCAATCATGCCAGCATCATCGATGGCATTCGGCTCTGCAAGGCCGAGAGGAGGCGGTTTGCGCACAATGACATGGCCGATCTGGAGAAGCAGCTGAAGGAGACACAGGGGGCGAAGGCGCGGATGGTCGCCACTGACGGCGTCTTCAGCATGGACGGTGATATCGCCAGGCTCGACCAGATATGCGATCTCGCGGACAAGTATGATGCGATGGTGATGGTCGATGACTCGCACGCCACGGGCTTCGTTGGGAAGACGGGCCGGGGATCTCCCGAACACCGAGGCGTTCAGGGGCGGGTCGACATCATCACGAGCACGCTCGGCAAGGCGCTCGGCGGTGCGTCAGGTGGGTTCACGAGCGGGCGCCAGGAGATAGTCGACATGCTGAGGCAGCGCTCGCGGCCTTATCTCTTCTCCAACACACTTGCGCCGGCGATCGTCTATGCGGGTGTGCGTGTTTTCAGGTTGCTCAAGAAGACGACCGAGCTTCGTGATCGCCTGGAAGAGAATACGCTCTATTTCAGGAAGGAGATGACCGCAAGAGGATTCGATATCATGGAGGGCGTCCATCCCATCGTCCCCATCATGTTGGGAGAAGCCAAACTGGCCGCCGACATGGCTCAGGATCTGCTCGTCGAGGGGATATATGTGATCGGATTCAGCTATCCCGTGGTGCCGAAAGGCGAGGCGAGAATCAGAGTGCAGCTATCGGCCGCCCATACCAGAGAGCATCTGGACAAGGCGATCGAAGCGTTCGCCAAGATCGGAAAGAAGTACGGCGTCATCTGAGGAAATGCATCATCTGTCAGATGGCGTGAATTGACAGGGCGCGGGTCGCAGGAGACTGAGGTCGGGGCGACGCGGCGTCGTGGAGCGATTGGGTGTGGCGGGAACGTGGGTGAGGCATTAGAATAAGGGAAGCGATCTGTCCTGTGGCAGCCCGGGACGAGTCTCGCACTATCCTGGAACGTTTCACAGGGAAGATTCGTTTCAGAAGGAGGGACACGGTGTCTACACTCTGGGAGCGCGTGAAGGCCGGCCTCTCGGTGGCAGCCAGGGAGGCGGAGGATCTGACGAAGATCGGCAAGCTGCGGCTCGAGATGCTCACCACCCAGCGCAACATCGACCGGGCCTTTAGCGAGCTGGGTGGTCGCGTCTACGACATGCTAACAGGCGAGCAAAAGCGAAGCGTTCCTGCCGATAAGCAGGTGAAGGAGCTCATCGAGCGGATCAAGAAACTCGAGGAAGAGCTCGAGCGCAAGGAAAGCCAACTGGGGCGAGTCCGTGAGGAGTGAGCCGGTGGGGTGGTTCCGGCTCGGGTCGTTTGCCTCCGGGCCCGCAGACGGGAGGCGGGAATGCATGGCGTTATCCGCATGTCGTCGATGCAGGTCTGGAACGGGAGGTTGGTAAGGAATATGGCACGGAGGTGACGCTGATGCAGCTTGAAAAATGGGAGCCGTTCAGAGAGCTGGCTACGCTCCAGGACGAGATGAATCGGCTTTTTGGACAGATCTTCGGGAGAGCTCCCGCAGGGCGAGCTGTGAGTGAAGGGATCTGGGCACCTCTTGTGGATGTGGAGGAGACGAAGGACCAGTTCGTCGTGAAGGTCGAGCTCCCGGGGATGACAAAGGACGACATCAAGATCTCTGTAATGGGCAACGAGCTGGCGATCAGTGGAGAGCGGAAGCAGGAGGAGATCGCTGAGGAAAAGACCTACCACCGTATCGAGCGGAGCTACGGCAGGTTCCGACGGAGTCTCTCCCTTCCTACTGATATCGAGTCCTCGAAAGTGACTGCTAGGTACGTTGATGGCGTCCTCGAGGTCGTGCTGCCCAAGAGTGAACAAGTAAAGCCAAGAGAAGTATCGATCAGCGTGAAGTAGACCGCCGGCCCGCCAGGAGTGGAGACCGGCCTCTGGCTGTGCTCTCCCGACCGCCTACACTCCTGGCGGACGGGGCGGCAGCATCGCTGGGAAGGTAAGAAAGACGCTATGAAAGACATGAAATACGCAAACCGAAGCTGGCTGGTCGTACCAGTCATCGCCGTCGTCTCGTTCTTCATGGGCCTGATTGTCGCCGCGAACCTCGACATCACGTCGCTCTCGCCGGCAGCGGAGAGCGTACCGAGGGAGACGGTGGAAGACAGGGCGCTGGCGGCGATCCTCACCGAAGAGGGCAAGAGTCCATTCGTGGCCGTGGCGCAGAGCGTCATGCCCGCGGTCGTCAACATATCTGCCGAACACATCGTGAGATCCCGGACGCCCGAACTCCCATTCGGCTTCGAGTTCAGGGGGCCATTCGAGGAGATGTTCCGCGACTTTTTCCGCAATCGGCCCCCGTTCGAGGGGAAGTATAGGAGTCTTGGCTCGGGTGTGATCATCGACGGGCAGGGTTATATCCTGACGAACAATCATGTGATCGAGGATGCGGATCGTATTGTGATTCGCCTTTCCGACAAGACCGAGTACACAGGCTCGCAGGTGACGGTTGTCGGCACCGATCCGAGGACCGACCTGGCGGTGATCAAGATCGAGCCGGAGGACAAGCTCGTGGCGGCGCCGCTGGGCAACTCCGACTCGGTTCAGGTCGGCGATTGGGCCATCGCCATCGGGAATCCCTTCGGACTCGACCGCACGGTCACTGTGGGAGTGATAAGCGCCAAAGGGAGATCGGGAATTCCGTTGTCCGGTGGGGCCACACAGCAGGACTTCATGCAGACTGATGCCTCGATCAATCCGGGAAACTCCGGGGGCCCGCTCATCAACATTCGGGGTGAGATAATCGGCATCAACTCTGCGATCACCACCAATACCGGCCTCAGTGTCGGCATTGGATTCGCCATACCGATCAACATGGCGAAGGCCGTCTACCCCCAGCTGATAGAGACCGGCAAGGTTGTGCGCGGATATCTCGGCGTCTATCTCCAGGAACTGACCGTCGATCTCGCCGAGGCGATGGGAGCAGAGCGGGGTGTCGTGGTGAACAGGGTGGAGCCGGAGACGCCCGCAGCGCGGAGCGGCATCGAGGCCGGTGATGTAATCATCGAATACGATGGCACACCAGTCTCGTCGATCGCCCAGCTCCAGTCGCTGGTCGCCCAGACTGAGGTGGGAAAGCGCATCCCAGTCCGCGTCGTGCGGGAAGAGCGTGAGCGGACGATCCGTGTTGAGATCGGGGAGATGCCGGCAGAGGTCGCCGGTCTCCCGCCTGAGGAAGAGGCAGAGGGTGAGCGCGGCTGGCTGGGCATGGAGGTCATTGAAGTTGGTTCGGACGCCGCGCGTCGATACGGAGTGGAGGCCAAGGAAGGTGTGTTGGTGGCGGATGTCGAATTCGGCAGCCCGGCTGATGCAGCGGGTATCCGGGACGGCGATGTAATCAGGCGGATCGGGAAGGTGGATATTGAAGACGCGGGAGATTACGAACAGGCGCGGAATCGGTATCGGGGGGAGGAGAAGCCGATCGTCTTCCTCATTCAGAGAGGTGAGGATACGAGTTTCCTGGCCGTGCGGCCGGAGGAGTAGCTCCGGGACCATGGAGTGCCGCCGCAGTGATCGGATCCTGCGCGGCTGACAATAGCGCCCCTTTTCGAGACCCAGAGACGACCGTGACCGACGGTAGCACCGCCCACAAGGCCGACCAGAAGTCGCTCGCGATATATCTCAAGGAGATCAGCGAGGTGAATCTCCTCTCTCCAGAGGAGGAGATCGAGCTGGCTGCAAGAACGCGGAAAGGAGATGAGGCGGCTCTGGAGCGGCTCATCTCGGCGAATCTGCGCTTCGTCGTCTCAATAGCGAAGGTCTACCAGAACCGTGGTCTCTCGCTCACCGACCTCATCAATGAGGGGAATCTCGGGCTTCTTCGGGCAGCCAGGCGGTTCGATGAACGCAAGGGGATCCGGTTCATTTCGTATGCCGTCTGGTGGATACGTCATTCCATCCTGAAGGCTCTCGCCGAGCAGTCCAAGATCGTCCGGCTTCCCCTCAACAAGACCGAGCGCCTGAGGAGAATCGCCAAGGCGGCCAAAGAGCTGGGCCAGAAGCGGGGACGTGACCCAACGGTCGATGAGATAGCCAGGCAGCTGAAGGTCGAGGCCAGTGAAGTCTCCGATGCGATGGCCATTGCCAAGAGTGACATCTCTCTCGATGCGCCGGTCACTGAGGAAGATGACTGCCTGGTCAACATCATTGAGGCGACAACGTACCCGTCACCGGAGGAGTTGACGAAGCGGAATACGTTCCGAGACGAGCTGGAACGGGCGCTCGACATACTGACCCCGCGCGAAGCGAGAATACTCATCCTCTATTTCGGCCTGGGCGAGGAGAATCCTCATACCCTCGAGGAGATCGGCGCGCAGATGCGCCTGTCGCGGGAGAGGGTGAGGCAGATCAAAGAGAAGGCTCTGAAGAAGCTCCGTCACTCTCCCGAGAGCGTAAGGCTGCGGATATATCTGTAAAAAAAATCCTTGACTTATCGGCGGGATTTCCGTACTTTTTGGTGTCAATATCTGTATGTGGATACCCGGCAAGGACGGAGACCGCCTGGCGGCCTGACATGATCAGGCTGGGTGGTCGGGGGGCCAGGTACAAGCAGGGCTGAGGAGACTCGGCTCTTTCCATAACAGATGCAGGGGGATGAGATGATCCGTCGATACATCACGCTGCTGCTGATCCCGCACCCGTCGCGGGGTGTGCAGACGTTGAGGCTGTCGCATGCCGCGATCCTCGGCGTAGCGGCACTTGTCGTAATCTTTTTCGGTGCTGTTGTCTTTGTGACGGTTGGATACGTCACGACGGTCGTCGATCAGGCCACGCTTGCACGCCTGCAGAGCGAGAATGCCGATCTCGTCGAGAGACTGGGCGAAATGCAGAGCAATATTGATGAGATGCATGATCAGATGACGCTCCTTGCGGATCTCGATCGGACAATCCGTCTCCAGGCCGACCTCGACCCCCTGCCGGTGGGGGCAAGAAATATGGGCATGGGCGGCGGGGGCCCTGTAGAGGAAATGGGGGCGATCAGAGAGCCCCTCATTATGACCGCCACGGAGATGGCCGAGGATACCCGCACGGATCTGGAACGATTGATGCAGGACGTCCTCTCCCAAAAGGAGAGTTTCCAGGAGATCCTGGGTGCGCTCGAGCGCCAGGCGCATCTACGCAGGCATACGCCCTCGATCAGGCCCGCGACCGGCTGGACCTCCAGTCGATATGGGTACCGCCGGGATCCGTTCACCCATAAGATGCGGTGGCACACGGGGATAGACATCAGCGCGCCTCGCGGAACGCCAATCGTGGCAACAGCTGACGGCATTGTCTCATATGTCGGGCGGCGAGGGCGCTTGGGGCGGGTCGTGGAGATCGACCACGGCTATGGATTCTCGACCATGTACGGCCATTGCTCTATAATCCAAGTGCGCAAGGGGGAGAGAGTCTCGAGGGGGCAGGTCATTGCATCGATGGGGAGCAGCGGCCGCTCCACAGGTTCACACGTACATTATGAGGTCCGCGTCAGCGGGACGCCGGTCAATCCCAAACACTACTTCCTGGCGACGGGGGGCACGATCGACTAGCGCACTGGGGCCGATGCTGGACTCTGCGGGCCCATTCGAGCGATATAGTAGTGTCTATCGACAGGTCAATGAGCAGACGAGAGAGTCCGAAAGGGCTCTCTTTTTCTCATGTGGGGAAGGGTAGCTATGAATCGATTCCTCCGTATCACAGTGGTACTGGTCCTCTATGCGGCGATCGCCTCCGGCTGTGCCACAGTCAGCACGAGCCCGAGGGCGCGCCACAGCCGGGGCCCGATCACCGAATGGAGACTGAATAACGGACTCACGGTCATCGTTGAGGAGCGGCGCCATGCGCCTGTCAGCGCTGTAGCGCTCTGGCTGCGCATCGGCTCGTGTCAGGACAGCGATTCACTTGCCGGGATTGCGCATTTCATGGAGCACATGTTCTTCAAGGGTACTGAGAATCTCCCTGTAGGCGAAGTCGACAGGAGGATCGAGAGTATGGGAGGGAGCTGGAACGGCGCCACCTCCTATGACTTCACGGAGTACTACGTCGTCGTGGGTGATGAACACGTTGACTCAGTGATGGCGATCCTGAGCGAGGTGGCGCAGCATAGTTCGTTCGCGCCCATCGAGGTGGAGCACGAGCGCATGGTGGTGATGGAGGAGATCCGCATGAATATAGACGATCCCTGGGAGCAGGTGTGGGATCTGTTCATGTCGGCCGCGTTCACCCGTCATCCCTACAGGAGGCCGATCCTGGGAACGATGGAGACGGTGAAGGGGATGACGCGCGACGATCTCCTTACCCGATCCCGTTGCGCCTACGCGCCGGCCAATCTCTATCTCGTGGTAGTGGGAAACGTGGATCGCCAGGCGGTCCTCGATCGTGCAGAGGAGCATTTCGGGAGCGAGGACTGGGGATCGAGGGCGCCGTTGCCGCCGGCGGGAGAGGAGTCGGCTCTGAAGGAGACGAGGCGGGTGAGGATCACCAGGCCGCTCGATCACGCATACATGATGTTGGGCTTCCGTTCGCCACGTGCCCGAGATAGATCGAGTGTCGCCGCCGACGTGCTGGCTGCCATTCTCGGTCGAGGAAGAAGCTCGCGCCTGGTGAAGGTTTTGAAAGAGGAACGCGGGATTGTCTCGGAGATCAGCGCATCCAACCTGTCGATGCGTGATGCCGGTATCCTCTACATCGAGGCCGAATGTGACGGCGATCGAGTCGATGACGTCGAGGAGGCCATTCTCAAAGTGATCGGCGGGCTCGTGCGAGAGGGGGTGTCGCCGCGTGAGGTTGCGCGGGCCCGGGCGATGCTCAGGGCGCAGAACATCTTCGAGCGCGAGACGGTGGAGGGGGAGGCGGACTTCCTCGGATACTCTGCGGTCACCACCGGCCTTGTGGGAGGGCTCACCTATCTCGAGAATATCGATCGTGTCTCGGCTAGGGACGTCAACCGGGTCGCCAGGCGGTATCTTAGAGGGGGCCATGCACTCGCCGTTGTGTCGCCCGAGCCGGTGCCTGCCGAGGGCGTGCAGTGAGCCGCCGTGCGGGTTGCAGTGAGAACGGCAGTCGAGACGACGAGGAGGATGGGGAATGAGAGGATGGCACGAGGAACGTGAGGCAGGGCGGCTGATCGGGAGCTGGATGTGTGGTTTGCTGATTCTCCCGGCGATCTTCTCGCTCCTTTTCGTTTCGCCCGGGGGGGCCCAGGAGCTCGGTCGGTTCGTGCTCGACAATGGTCTCGTGGTCATCGTGGAATCGAGTGCCGAGTCGAAGACCGAGGCGTTCGAACTCTTCATCCGAGTTGGCGTGGCCGACGAACCTCCGGAAGCGAACGGCATCACCAACCTCGTGCAGCATGTGCTCCTCAAGTCTACAGAGACGAGAGATGCGACGGCCATCGCGAACGCGATCGAGGATGTCGGCGGCGTGCTGGATGCCGAAGCAGAGACCGACGTGGCACGCGTCAGCTGTCTCGTCACCGCCGATGTCTACCAGATCGGTCTCGAGATACTCGCGGATGTAGTCGCCCGCCCGACCTTTCCAGAAGAGGAGATCGAGAAGGAGAAGGCCGCCATCGTGGCCGAGATCGGCGCGCAAGAGGATCAGAGCTTTTCCTTTGCCTACCACAGGCTCCGCCGGGCCATGTACGGGGGACATCCGTACGGAAGGTCGCCCGTGGGAACCGTTTCTTGCGTCTCGCGTCTGACGCGCGAGGATGTCCTCGATCACTACCGAAGATACTACCGTGCGCCGAACATGGTGCTTTCGGTCGCCGGAGGAATTCCGGTCGCAGAGATGCGGGAGGCGATCGAGCGGGAGTTTGCTTCACTTTCCGGAGACGAGGTCGAGCGCCTCCCGTCGTCCGCGGTAGTGTGGCCAGAACGGGGGGGGGAGAGGACATACGACCGGGAGATCCTTCAGAGTTACATTCTTATCGGCTATCCCGGCGCACGCATAACGAGTGAGGACTACGTGCCTCTGAAGGTGCTCGACGCCGTGCTGAGTGGGGGTATGAGCTCCCGTCTCTTCGTCAATGTGAGAGACAGGAAGGGTCTTGCCTATGATGTCGGTTCTTTCATTCCCACGAGGCGGGATCCGGCCCCGTTCGTCATCTATCTCGGCACCAATCCAGCGACTGCCCGACAGGCTGTTGCTGCTCTGGAGCACGAGACTGAGCGTGTGCGTGAAGAGCCCGTCCCTGATGAGGAGGTCGAGCGGTCCAAACGGTATCTGTCAGGCAGATGGAGGGCCGAACATCAGCGGAGTTCCGACCGGGCATACTACCGGGGATGGTTCGAGGTGCTTGGGATAGGATACGAATTCGATAATCGCTATCCTCTCCTCATAGAGACCGTCACCTGGGAAGATCTCGCCGAAGCCGCTCAGACCTATCTGAAAAATCCTACCCTTGTCATGCTGAAGCCGATCGGCATGGAGACAGACTGGTAGCCCCCGATCGACTCCGCTAAGGCTCTGTTGACGCCCGTACCCGATGTGTCGGTCTGTGCGGCCGTGCCCGCCCTGCTCTCACACGGCATGGAGCGGCATTCGGTGGCTCTGTGCGGGCTCCGCCGCCGGTGGGAGGAACGGCGGCCTGTGCGAGGGTCCTCTAAAAACTGGTTGACATCGCATGAGGCCTGATGTAGGTTGGTGCGGAGCGGCTACTGCTTCCTTCAGTCTCGTATAATCCGCCTTCAACAGGGGGGCGTGCAATGAACGTGCGGTCCGGTCTGATGCTGCTGATCATATTCGGCTGTCTTGCGGTGCTGGGATGTGCCAGCCAGTACCTGACGGCGGGGAAGGTTTATCTCCAACAGAATGACTACGACGCCGCGATAGAGCAATTCAACAAGGCGCTCGAGGCCAATCCCAATGATGCGGAAGCGCATATCTGGTTAGGGAGGACATACGCACAGCAGAGGAAGTACGCTGCAGCGAGTGAGGAGTTGGATAAGGCACTGGAGATAGATCCCGGCAAGATGGGCACCTACCAGAAGGAGCCGCAGATCTATTGGGCGATCTATCAGAACGCAGGTATTGAGCTGAATACTGCGGGTGATTTTCGGGGAGCGCATGATCGTTTCTGGAGAGCTCTGGAGATCGACTCGACTAGAGCATCGACGAAGGAGGCGTTGGGCCTCGTGGGCGTGAATGAGGCCGTTGAGCTCATCGCGGTCGAGGACTACGAGAAAGCGCTCGAAGAGCTCGATTCGGCGATCGAGATATACCCCCATATGTCCCGGGCATACTTTCTCAAGGGTGTGTGCCTCATGAATATCGAGAGGCGGGAGGATGCGAAGGCCGCCTTTCAGGCAGCGATCGGCCTGGACCCGGAGGACCGTGATTCGTACTTCAATCTCGGGCTTCTCCATATCCTTATGGAAGAACATGAGAAGGCGATACCACTCTTTCAGAAAGTAATCGAGCTCGATGAGACGGATGCTGAAGGATGGTCGTACCTTGGTCTGGCGTACGTCAACGCCAAGGAGTTTGATACTGCGATCCAGGCACTCGAGCGGGCGGTAGAGCTCGATCCATTGCGCGCCTCGACGTACGCGAACCTGGGAATCGCCTATCGGGAGATGGGAATGCAGGAGAAAGCGTTTGAGGCGTTCAAGAGAGCAGACGAACTGTCGCAGTAAGGACCTGCCGGTACTGGTGAGTATCCCGGCTGGAGTTTCGGTGCCCACTCAGCGCGGGAAGAGAGTGGGGAGAGTGTGTGATCGACCGGAGAGGATAACGCAGGCGAGCGCGATAGGACCTAGGGGAGACGCCTCTGATGAAAGATTTCGCAACAGAAATCGTCGATCTTCTCGCCGCCAAGAACGTTGATTACGGTGACGTGCGGGTCGTCGATACCATCACCCAATCGATCGACGTCAAGAACGGGAATGTCGAGGCGATATCGAGTTCCGCTGATCTGGGATTTGGAGTCCGCCTGCTCATGAATGGGGCGTGGGGATTTGCCTCGAGCTCCCGCCCTGAGAAGGCAGAAGCTGAGAAGGTCGTCAGTCGGGCCATCGCTATTGCGAGAGCATCGGCTACGGTCTGCACCAAACCTGTGGAGCTCACAAAGCGCCAGCCGCGAAAAGATTCATACGAGAATGCATGGAAGGAAGACCCGTTCGACGTACCGCTGCATGAGAAGATCGAGATACTGCTCGCCGCAGATGAGCTCATCCGCAGGGAGCCTGCGGTGAAGGTGTCTGAGGCGAGCATGGCGTTCTATCGGACGAACAAGGTGTTTGCCAGCACTGAGGGGTACCTGATCGATCAGGAGATCGTCGAGAGTGGCGGGGGGATCTCGGCGACTGCTGTGAAGGAGGGTGAGGTGCAGGTACGATCCTATCCCAACTCGTTCCGCGGCAACTATTCGACGTCGGGGTACGAGTTCGTGCGTGCCATGGATCTCGTGGAACATGCACCTCGCGTCGCTGAGGAGGCCGCACAGCTCCTCGTTGCGCCGCAGTGTCCGTCAGAAGTGACGACGATCATACTCGACTCAGACCAGCTTGCGCTCCAGGTGCATGAGTCGATCGGCCATCCCATCGAGCTAGACCGTGTGCTGGGCACGGAGGCGAGCTACGCAGGAACGAGCTTCGTTACGATCGACAAACTGGGCACATTCCGTTACGGGTCCGACAAGGTGGTTGTGGTGGCAGACGCAACCGTGCCAGGGGGGCTCGGTACGTTCGGGTACGATGATGAAGGAACTGCCGCCCAGCGCGTGATGATCATCGACCACGGGATGTTCATTGGCTATCTCTCCTCCCGCGAGACCGCACCGGTCATCGGGAGGGAGTCGAGCGGCGCAATGCTGGCCGACGGATGGAACCGCATCCCTCTCATTAGAATGACGAACATCAACCTCGAGCCTGGTGAGTGGTCGCTCGACGATCTGATCGCCGACACCGACAGAGGGATCTTCTTCTCGACCAACAAGAGTTGGTCAATCGATGATCGGCGGCTCAACTTCCAGTTCGGAACTGAGATCGCACGGGAGATCACCAACGGCCGTTTGGGAAAAATCTACAAGAACCCGAACTATACTGGGATAACACCTGAATTCTGGAACTCATGTGATGCCGTGTGCAACAAGGAGCACTGGCAGCTCTGGGGCCTTCTCAATTGTGGAAAGGGCGAGCCGGGCCAGGCGATGCACGTCGGGCACGGGACCGCACCTGCCCGGTTCAGGAACGTACGAGTTGGCATCGCGCCGTCAGCATAGGAAGACGCTAGTCCTTCTCTTCTTCATCGGGGCCGCAATACAGGTTCCTGGGTGCGCTTACTATAATACATTCTACAATGCGAAAGCCAGCTACACCCAGGGAATGCGGCTCAAGGAGCAGTCGCCTGAAGGGAAGTTGTCGCCGGGAGCGAAGAATCACTTCGACAAGGCGATCGAGAAGTGTGCAAAAGTCATCGAGCTCTACCCCGGCAGCCGATGGGTTGATGAGGCGGTGCTCCTCATGGGGAAGTGTTTCTTCGAGGAGGAGGAGTATCTCAAGGCGCTGCGCAAGTTCGAAGAAGTGACTATCTATTACAGCGGCGGCAAGTGGCTCGATGATGCGTATTACATGATGGGACGCACCTACGTGGCCCTCGAGGACTATCCGAGGGCCACTGCGGCTTTCGACCACTCGCTGAGCATCGCACCAGAGGGCGAGTGGGCAGATGATGCGACCTACTGGAAAGCCGCTGCCGATTTTGCGACAGAAGGCTTTTCCGCCGCAGCCAGCCAGTACAGAGCCTTCCTCCAGCTCTATCCACGTAGTGAGTATTACGATCAGGCGTTATTTGAGCTCGCCGAATCGCTCCATCGGCTCGGGCAGTTCGAGGAGGCGATATCTCGGTTTTCAGAGCTCGTGGACCGGAGGCCGGGCAAGAAGCTGGCGTTCCCGGCGTCTCTTCGGATCGGCGAGGCCTGTCTCGCCATGGGGACGGTCGAGAGGGCTCTCACCACGTTCAAGGCGCTCCAGGGGAGCGGGCTCGAACCCGGAGAGGAGGCGAAGCTCGGCCTGCGCGTCGGCGATTGCCATCGCTCCCTCGGTGACTACAACGCTGCATTGAGTGCTCTTGATGCAGTTGTGCAGGGTCACCCCCGTACTGAGGAGGCGGCTGAGGCGAGCTACCGGATGGGCCTGATCTATGAGGAGGATCTCTCCGACCTCGAGGAAGCGCGCAAGGCCTACGAACAGGTGAGAAGGCATGCGCCAGCGCTCGAGGTGGCGTTCGACGCTGCAGAGCGTTCGACATCGATCGCCAAATTGACCGAGTACCGCGAGAACCTCGCCACGGGAGAGGAGGCGGATCTGGCGGCGACTCAGTTTCAGCTCGCCGAACTCTACTACTTTGGACTGGGAGATGTCGATCAGGCGATGCTGGAATACGGGAAGGTGCTGGCCGACTACCCCGAGAGCGAGCTCGCCCCCAAGGCCGCGTTCGCCCTGGCCTGGATCCTCGAGCACGAGAAGGGAGATGAGGAAGGAGCGCGAGCCGCCTACGAGGAGCTCACCGTGCGGTTTCCCGGGACAACATATGCTGCTCGGGCAGAGGCGGAGTTGCGCGATACTCCGGGGCTGGGTGAGGAGGGCAAGGACGTTCTCCCCCTGGAGGATGCTCCGATACTCGAGGGAGGCGCCGCATCAGCCGAAAATGCTGCCTCGAACGGGGATCGCGCCGATAGTGCCGGGATGAGTTCCGCCAGCCTGAATGGGGTAGTGCCGGTTGCGGACGACTCCTCCGGAACGTCGCGTGTGGCCGAGGAGGAGTCACCATGAACAGAGAGCGGAGAACGGCGCGCCGCGGGGCATCGCGGGCCCTCGTGATCCTCTGCATCATAGGTCTTGTGGCAGCGGGGTGTGCTACAACAGAACGGTACCGGTCGGGGGGACGAGTCTTCAAAGGATATGCCACCTACTATGGCCGGCAGTACCATGGTCGCGCCACGGCGAGCGGAGAGATATTCGACATGTATGCGATGACTGCCGCACACAGAACGCTGCCATTCGGGACAAGAGTCCGGGTCACCAACTGTGCCAACGGCCGGTCGGTCGTGGTACGGATCAATGATCGCGGGCCGTTTGTCCAGGGAGTCATCATCGATCTCTCGTTCGGTGCCGCGCAGCGCATCGGGCTATTGGGGAAGGGAATAGTACGGCTGGAGGTACTTCCATGAGGCACGGACCGGCGGATCGTCTCATCGTCGCTCTCGATGTCGACACGCTGGCGGAGGCAGAGCGCCTGCTCGACATTCTGAGCCCTGATGTCGAGATCTTCAAGATCGGGAGTCGGCTCTTCACCGCCAGCGGGCCGGCCGCAGCAGAGGCCGTGAAAGCGCGCGGCAAACGTCTATTCCTCGATCTCAAGTTTCATGATATACCTAATACGGTCGCCGGCGGAGTTGCGGCATCTGTCGAACTGGGGGTCGACATGCTCACTCTCCACACCACCGGTGGTGAGGCCATGCTGAGGAGCGCTCAAATCGCGGTCGAGGAGAGGGCTCGCCAGCTCGGCAGGCAACCTCCCCTGCTGCTGGGGGTGACGGTATTGACGAGTCTCGATGGGCCAGCTCTCGAGAGGGTGTGGGGGCTCAAGGGGCGGAGTCTCGAGGAGGAAGTCATATCGCTTGCGCTCATGGCGAAGAAGGCGGGTGTCGACGGTGTCGTCGCATCGCCCCGTGAGATCCGATCGGTGAAGGATCATTGCGGTGATGGGTTTGCAGTGGTCACCCCGGGGATCCGTCCGACCGGGGGAGGAAGTGACGATCAGGTGAGGACCATGACTCCCGGGGAAGCTGTGGCCGAGGGTGCTGATTTCATAGTAGTGGGCCGCCCGATCGTGCGGGCATCCGACCCGCTGGAGGCGGCCAGAGCGATACTCGGAGAGATGGGGGAGGCGATCGGTGGATAGAAAGGAAGTTGAGGAGATCTTCCGAGAACTGGGAGTATTGCTGGAAGGCCATTTCCTTCTCGCATCCGGCCGACACAGTCGTTTCTACTTCGAGAAGTTCCGCCTTCTCGAGTGGCCGGCTGCCGCCGACAGATTGTGCCGTGCGCTGGCGGAGCAGTCGAGGAATCTGGGGGCGCGTGTCGTTGCCGGCCCGACCACAGGTGGACTGCTCGTCGCCTACGCCGTCGCCCGCCATCTGGGCATCAAGGCCATCTATGCCGAGCGGATCGAGGTTGGGCGGGGATTTCCCCGCGGCTCTGTGCTCGATCCAGGGGAGCGGGTGTTGATCGTCGATGATGTCCTGACGACCGGCGGATCGGTACGGGAGACATGGGAAGCGGTGGAACGTCTCGGCGGCGAAGTATGTGGTGTCGGCGTTCTCGTCGATCGAAGCCAGGATGCAGAGTGGCTGGGAGGGACGCCCTTCACTGCCGTCTATCGGGCAGAGGTAGAGACGTTCGCGCCTGATGACTGCCCGCTCTGTGGGCAGGGGATGAAACTTGTGGCTCCGGGGGGGTCGAAGCGAAAGGGGTAGTGGAGCGGGGTCGAGAAGGGGACCGCCGCGTGAGAAGAGGTGGAGTCAAGAGGAGTGTGAGGAATGAAACGGTTTATGGTCTGTATCGCGATCTGTTGTTCGGTCGTTCTGATCGGGACTCACCTCTGGGTGTCGCCGGTTGGTGTCGCCGCGGCGGGCGATCGGGAAGACGGCCGGGTACCTGACAGGACGGAGGGATCTTCCGGCGATGACCATGCTGCGATCTGGGTCTTCTTCTGTGACAAGGGATTCTCTTCGCCCGCGGATGAGGAGGAAGCGCTCGTCGAGGTCGAGCGTTCGCTCCTCGAGCGGGCGCGCGCCCGGCGCGCAAAGGTGAGGCGTGGTCGGCTCGTCGATAGCCGAGACCTCCCTGTCTGTGAGGCCTATGTCGAAGAGGTCCTTGCGATCGGCGCCCGGCTGAGGGCGATGAGTCGCTGTCTCAACGCCATCAGCATCGAGGTCGCCCCCGAACTCATCGAGGCGATCGAGAATCTGGAGTATGTCAGGTCGACGCGGCCGGTCTCGGGTTTCCGGGGGCCGCGGGCATTTCCTGGTGCGCCGCCGCCGCCTTCGATGGCGCCCGCCTATCCCGAGACCCTCGACTACGGCCCGTCGTTCGGACAGCTCGAGCAGATAAACGTTCCGGCCGTGCACGAGCTCGGGTACAGCGGAGAAGGTGTGCTCATCTGCATGCTCGACACAGGGTTTCAGAGAGAGCACGAGGCGATCGTCCCGATCAATGTGATCGCGGAATGGGATTTCGTCAACGGTGACAGCAACACCGCATACGATCCGCTCCAGGATGCTGAGAACCAGCCCTCGCACGGCACCGGTACCCTGTCCGTGATCGGCGGGTTCATGGAGGGGCAGCTGATCGGGCCGGCGTACGGGGCCGACTTCATGTTGGCGAAGACCGAAGATACGACGATGGAGGAACCGATTGAGGAGGACTGGTGGGTTGAGGGGATCGAGTGGGCTGATAGCCTGGGAGCGGATGTGGCATCGAGCTCCCTCGGGTATATCGACTGGTACACGTCTCCGGATCTCAACGGAGACAGTGCTGTGACGACGCAGGCTGCCGATTGGGCGGCTTCCGTGGGGATCGTCGTCTCAAACTCCGCGGGGAATGAAGGGCCAGGATACCTCTCGCTCATCGCCCCGGCGGACGCGGACAGCATCCTGGCCGTCGGTGCAGTCGATTCCGAGGGGGATATCGCCGGTTTCAGCTCACGCGGCCCGACCTGGGACCTGCGCATCAAACCGGAGGTCTGTGCTCAGGGAGTCGGCACGTACTGGGCGGACTACCCGACTCTCAATCAGTACAACTACGTAAATGGCACCTCCCTCTCCTGTCCTCTTGTCGGCGGGTCAGCGGCCCTGGTGCTCGAGGCTCATCCTGACTGGGGGCCCATGGAGGTGCGGGAGGCGTTGATGATGACGGCTGACAACGCCTCCAGCCCGGATAATGCATATGGCTGGGGGATCATCGATGTCCTCGCGGCCATCAACTTCCTTCCGCCGGCCGCCCCTGAGGGCCTGACGATCGATCCGCTTCCCATGGGCAACAGCCTCGCCTGGCATCCGGTGACCTTGAATCGGGACAGTACGGCGATCGAGGATCTGGACGGGTATAACGTGTACCGATCGGTTGAGAGCGGGCAGTACGGATTCGATCCGATCAACATCTCGGTCTGGGAGGACACCACCTATATCGACTTCACTGCATCCCCGGATACTGCTTACTACTACGTCGTCAAGGCGGTCGACACCCTGGGATATGAAAGTCACCCGTCGAACGAGGTCTCGAGTCCGGGCACCTCAGTGAGCGGCGGCGATGGATCCGCGGATCCCGGGCTCCGCCGACTCTGGCTCTCTTCGGCCTTCCCCAATCCCTTCTCCCGCGGCACGTCCGTCACGTATGTCGTGCCGGCCTCAGGGGCTGGTGAGAGGAGCCAGGTCGAGGTGTCGGTGTACAACCTCCAGGGACAGCGCGTGAAGACGCTCCTCGACGGGAACCTGCTGCCCGGCCGACATTCGATCGAATGGGATGCCACTGATGGAGGCGGGCACCGTGTGGGATCCGGTGTGTACTTCTTCTCGCTGGAGGCAGGGGGCTCGCGTCTGACACGCAAGGCGGTGGTGCTGCGCTGATCCGGCGGATAGACGGCGCGCGTGCGCTGCGTGCGAAATGGCAGGCCGCTGTACACGCATCTGTGATCGGCGAGGATCCCGATATGGTTGAGAAAAGAGCGCCGTGGGTGTGCACAGCTTCTCTGGCCCTGCTGTTGATCGTTCTGGTAGGGGGGTGCCCGCGCGACGAGGCGACATCGCCTGAAGAGACCAGGACCGTCCCGCATCAGGGACGGTACGGGATCTATGCGCTCGATCCCGTAACAGAGGAGGTCGAGCTCGTCGTCAGTTCTTCCGGGAACTACGCATTTCTGCGGCTGAGCAATGCCGGTGACAGGTTCCTCTTCTCACGGAAGATCGATGGCGATGCCGACGAGGACGAAGAGATCTGCACGATCGGAACGGACGGAAACGGGCTTTGGAGGCTGACCGACAATGACTGGTGGGATCTGTACCCGTGTTGGTCTCCCGATGATAGTCGGATCGCCTTCCTTTCGTTTCGCGATTCAGATCTCGACGTCTATGTGATGGATGCGGATGGCGGGAATGTGGCTCTGCTGTACGACTCAGGGTCCCACGACGCGGATATCGACTGGGGAGGGGACAGAATCGCTTTCACGACGGGCAGCCGGATATGGACTGTCAACGACGACGGGACAGATCCGACCCAGATCACCGATCCGCCCAGAGCAGGGGAGTGGGGAAACGCAAACCTGCCGTTCGGGGACTACGACCCCAGGTTCAGCCCCGATGCGTCGAGGATCGCATTCGAGCGGCTCGTAGACGATACCAGCCCTCACGGCAACTACGATATCTATGTGATCGACTCCAGCGGGACTGATGAGACCCGCCTGACGGAGACGGGCTTTAGCCAGGGGTTGGCGAGCTGGTCACACCAGGGAGACCGGATGGTCTATTCCGTGGCCGCAATCGGCACCGAGGGGAGATACGATATCTACATGATGGATTCAGACGGGGCTCACAACCGCAACATAACACCCGACTACTTTCCGGATGGCTTCTTGTGCCACTCACCGCAGTTCTCCCTCGATGACTCCAGGATCTTCTTCGTGGGAGAGTGGTGGGAGTGATTGTTCCCTGTAATCGGTCACATGAGGACGGGCCCCAGACGAGGGAGGAGAGAGATGTTTCGCAAACTGGATGATTTTCTGAAAGCGTACGAGGAACACCGAGAGGGTTCCAGGAAGATCCTCGGCGCGCTTACCGATGAGAATATCAATCAGCCGGTGGCGAGCGGCCATCGCACCCTGGGCCATGTCGCCTGGCACATGGTGGCGACCATCCCCGAGATGATGAACCATACGGGTCTGGGCATCTCCTCGGTCGATCCTCATTCGCCGCCGCCCACGTCAGCCCCGGAGATCGCCCAGGCATACGAGAAGGTGACGGCTGAGCTGGTGGAGGCGATCAAGGCCAACTGGACTGATGAGACGTTGCTCGAGATAGACGAGATGTATGGTGAGAAGTGGCCGCGGGGAACGACCCTGGGAGCGCTGCTCAGCCATGAAGTGCATCACCGGGGCCAGATAACAGTACTCCTGCGTCAGGCGGGCCAGAAGGTGCCGGGGTGCTTCGGACCCGCCAAAGAGGAGTGGGAGCAGTACGGTATGGAGGCCCCGCCCTATTAGAGGCAGGGGGATCCCCTCGTCATCTGTTCTCGCCGTCCCGAGAGGTGGCCACGCAGCGCCCGCTCCGGGCTGCTCCCGGCGGCCGGGGCCTCTGAGCGACGTGCTGCGCGTGTACACATCGGCCCGCCAGATTTCCGCCAGATCGGCCCTGCCCCGGTCGAAATGTGTTGACAGCAGCGGTGCGGTGTTCTATGCTCACCCATCGCATCATCGTCGCCGAGACACGACCCCGGCAGTGCCGATACCAGCGCCCGAAATATCCGGGCGTCGAGTGTCGATGTGTATCGGCGCTCCACCCCGACAGACATTGCAAGAACGGCTTCGGCACACCCTCCGACGCGTTCCGTCATCCATGCCATCCAGACCATGGAGATCGCGATGGCGGCGACCTCTACTCAGGCGGCAGGGCTCGGGTGGTGGCGATCAGGTCTGGGCAAGTTCGGTCCGTACCTCTACCTCCTGCCCGCTGCGCTCATCATCATCGTCTTCCGGTTCGTACCGATTCTCTACTCGGTGAGGATCAGTCTATACCGATGGGGGATCGCGGGCGCCGGTGCGTTCCTGGGCATCGGCAACTATGCCGAGATGATCCGGGATGGCATCTTCTGGCGGTCGATGCTCAACGCCTCCTACTACGTCATCGGGGTCGTCCCGCTCGGAATCGTCGTCTCGCTGTTGGCCTCTCTCCTCCTCAACACGAAAATCCGTGCCCTCGGCTTATACCGGACGGTCTACTTCCTCCCTGTGGTGACCTCGATCATCGCCATCTCGATGGTCTGGAAGTGGATCTACAATCCGCAGCGGGGCCTGGCCAATTACCTGCTAATGAGATTCCGCTTGCCGACACTCGCCTGGCTCGAGGAGCCGAGAGGCGTCGTCGAACTCGCGTTCTCCCCGTTGGGCATCGAGGTTCCCGGGTGGTGTGCCGGGCCCAGTCTCGCCCTCGTCGCGCTCGTCATCCTCAGCATCTGGAAGGGGCTCGGGTACAATATCGTCATCTTCCTCGCCGGGCTCCAGAACATCCCTCAGCAGTACTATGAGGCCGGGCGGATCGACGGCGCAGGGCGGCTGGGACTATTCCGCCACGTAACCTGGCCGCTCCTCTCCCCGACGACGTTCTATGTGCTCGTCATGACCACGATAGTCTCGTTCCAGGTCTTCGCTCCCGTCTGGCTCATAACGGGGCCGCCTGCCGGCGGTCCGCTCGGGACGACGAAGGTCATCGTCTACTACTTATATCAGAGGGCGTTCAACGAGGGGCGGTATGGGTACGGGAGTGCGATCGCATTCGCGCTCTTCCTGGTCATTCTCTGTCTCACGCTCGCGCAGCGGCTCGTGCTGGAGCGGAGGGTGCACTACTGATGCGGACTGACCACGCGGTGCCGTTCGTCGGGATCATGAGCAGGACGGGACGAAGGGGAATAGTGCATCTATTTCTCCTTGCCGGCGCCGTGCTCATGCTCCTGCCCTTCATCTGGATGCTCTCGACTTCGCTCAAGAATCCTGTCGAGGCACTCCAGTTCCCGCCTACGTGGCTGCCACAGGCCCCGCGGTTTGCCAACTATGTCGAGGCGTGGCGGGCGGTTCCGTTTCCGCGTTACTTTTTCAATACTGTCCTTGTGACAGTCGCTGTTCTCACGGGCACACTCATCAGCTCGTGCTTGGCCGCGTACGCCTTCGCGCGGATGGAGTTCCGCGGACGCGAGGTACTCTTCTTCGGATTTCTCGCGGTGATGATGGTTCCCATGCCGGTGTACCTCGTGCCGAGCTATCTCATCATGTCGAAGCTCGGGTGGATCGACACATATCTCGCCCTCATCGTTCCCTGGACCGCGAGCGTCTTCACGATCTTTCTTCTGCGGCAGCACTTCCGGGCTATCCCCCGTGAACTATACGAGGCGGCCGTTATCGACGGCTGCTCGCGGCTTGGATTCCTCTGGCGGGTGGTTCTTCCTCTTTCCCGGGCGGTGCTGGTGACCGTGGCACTGTTCAGCATCATCGGCTCGTGGAACAGCTTCATGTGGCCCCTCGTCATGGTCAATTCCAAGTTGCTCCGGCCGATCCAGGTGGGGCTGGCCTATTTTGCCCAGGGAGAGGCAACAGAGTACACGCTGCTCATGGCAGCGTCCACCTTCTGCATTGCTCCTCTGGTCCTTCTCTTTTTCGTGGCGCAGCGTCAGATCATCGAGAGCTATGCGAAGACCGGGCTGAAGGAGTAGTTCGGAGGGACCTCACAGTGTACACAGCTCTGCCTCAGGTGACGCGCTGGATACGGATCATCGTCTGTTCGGTTCTGCTCTGCGCCCTTTTTGCCGCTTCAGGGTGCAGGAAGAAGGGTGCCGGGATAGAGGTACCATTCTGGCATGCCATGGGAGGGGAGGTCGGCTCCGCCCTTGAAGAGATGGTCGCTGACTTCAATGCGTCGCACCCGGGGCCGCCGGTCATGCCGGTGAGCATGGGCAGCTATGAGTCGCTCTCCCAGAAGCTGATGGCCTCGGTTGCGGCAGGGGAGCCTCCTGTGCTGGCCCAGGTATACGAGTCGTGGAGTGCACAGTTCATGGCCTCCGGTGCGGTCATGCCCATGGGTCCGTACGTCCGCGGATCGGAGGGTCTCGACCCGCAGGAGCTCGACGACATCTTCCCCGTGCTCATCGAAGGTAACACCTGGCAGGAAGAGCTATGGACCTTCCCGTTCAACAAGAGCGTTCCGGCCTTCTTCTACAACCGGGACATGTTCCGCGAGATCGGGCTCGATCCCGACCGGTTCCCCGAGACGTGGGATGAGTTCGTCCATACCGCGAGGCGTCTGACACGAGACCTCGACGGAGACGGCCGTACGGACCGGTGGGGATTTGCCATGCCCGTCAACGTCTGGATATTCGGGTGTCTTCTGCTCGGCAACGGGGGAGCGCTCCTCAGCCCTGACGGCACCGAGGCAGCATTCGATGGGCCGGCCGGCGTGGACGCACTGGAGAAGATCGCGAAGCTGCTTAAGGAGGATCGGGTCGCCTACCTGACAACAGGGTATCAGCATCAGGACGACTTCCTTGCCGGCAAGGTCGGCATGATCCAGAGCTCGATCGCCTCGTATGCATTCATGAAATCGAAGATAACATTCGATATCGGTATCGCCCCCTTCCCGGCTACTGAGGAGCGGGCGGTCCTCGTATACGGCACGAATGTGGCGCTGTTCGCGCGGAGCACGCCGGAACAGCGGGATCGGGCCTGGGAGTTCGTCCGCTGGTTCACCTCACCCGAGGCGCAGGCCCGGTGGTCACTGGCCACGGCCTACGTCCCCGTGAGGAGGAGCGCGCTCGAACTGCCTGCGATGAGCGGCTGGTTTGAGGAGCTTCCCGGCCTGAGGGAGACGATGCTCCAGATGGAGCACGGAAGGCTTGAGCCGAGAATTCAGGAGTGGTTTGCTGGCCGCCGCCTCCTTGGCGAGCTGGCGTTGGAACCTGTCTTGCGCGGCCATGAAACACCTGAGCTTGGATTGAAGAAGGCGGCACGCCATTTCGATGCCGAGCTCGAGGCGGCGCGCAGATGATCTGGAAGGCGAGCAGAGTCGGGGAGCGCCGGCCACATAGGTGCAGATGGTGCGGAGGGCAGGGGGGAACATGGAGGGGCCAGGTCTTGTAATGGGAGGATAAGGAGCCGAGCGATGAGAGAGAGGGTCCACGCAGTCATACTGTCTGTGGCGGCACTGCTCCTGGTAGCATTGCCGGCCGGTTCTTTGACGATCTACGACATCCAGTACACCGAGGATCCGGGCGGGGATTCGCCGTACGCGGGACAGGTCGTCACGGTCTCCGGGATCGTGACCGCAGGAACGGGCATCTTTCCCAGCGGATACTTCATTCAGGATGGTGAGGGCCCGTGGCGCGGCGTCTATATCTATGACTATACGACGTCCGTCTCACAAGGGGACAGCGTCACGGTTACGGGAGAGGTGAGTGAGTACTACGGGAAGACCGAGATCGGCTTCATCTCGAGTGTCACTATCCACAGCTCGGACAATCAGCTCCCGGGGATGGCCGCCGTGCTCACTGCCGATCTCGCGACTGGGTCCGATGAAGCCGAATCGTACGAGGGTGTGCTCATCGCCGTTTCGAATGTCGTCGTAACCGACGACGATCTCGGGTACGGCGAATGGGAGATCGACGATGGCTCAGGTCCGTGCCGGGTCGATGATGAGGCATACGCCTACAGCCCCTCGCTCGGAGATACGTTCCTCGTCGTTGCTGGAATCCTCGACTACGCGTTCGATGACTTCAAGATCGAGCCGCGGTACGCTGCCGACATCATGACGAGCCTCGACGGTTCAGGCTCCGCCTCGATAGACATCGGGATGGTTCCTCCTTCCTCGACATACAACCTCAGGGTGCGGATCACGCCGGCGGCAGGGCAGCTCGTTGCCGCGAGCGTCGAACTCCCGTCGGCATGGGGATGGAGCGGATCCGGTTCGGATGTGCTCCTCTCCGGGGCAGGGTTCGCGTCGGCGACGAGCGAGGTGACCGGGAGCGGGACGAGCGCAGACCCGTACCTGATCCTCGTACAGGACGCGGCCCTTACCGTCGCCGACTATGGGATCGTCGAGATCCGCCACACGACTTCTCCGGACAGCTCGGCATCATATCCGTTCATCATCAGTACCGCGGGGCAGGGCGGGGTGCTCACGGAGATCGCAGCTGCACCGCGGATCATTGTGACACGCGCTGACGGAACAGTCCCCATCAGCTTGGTGCGCAAGAATGACGAAGATGGACGGCCACTCCTATTGGGCGAGGCAGTGGCGGTGCGCGGCATCGTCACCGCCGGAGACGAGTTCGGTCCCCAGAGTTTCATGCAGGACGAGACAGCCGGGGTCGTCGTCTACGGGATCGAGGATGCTCTCACGCGAGGAGACGATGTCACAGTGATGGGGACTGTCGATCAGTATAGCGGGCTGACAGAGCTTGTGAGTCCCAGCCTCCTCACGCTCCACAGCACGGGCAACGCGGTCGAGCCGCTCACGCTCCATGCGATCGATATTGCCACGGAAGGAGCGGGAGGAGTAGAGCAGTACGAGGGGTTGCTGGTGCAACTCCAGGGCGTAACGATGGAAGAACCGTTCTTTCCTGTCGACGACAATGTGATGATACAGGACTCCACGGGATCCTGCCAGATGCGGATTGACGGGGATACCGAGCTTGCCGGAACTCCTGCGCCGAGAGGTGCATTTAATGTCATCGGAGTCGTCTCCCAGTATGCCCCCGACTCCCCCCACACAACTGACTATCAGGTGATGCCACGTGGACTCTCGGATATCGTTAAAGGGGGAGACGGATCGGGCACTGTCGCGCCACAGCCCAGCGGTGTGTTCCGCGGCGCCGATGTGACACTGACACTGACGGTCGCCGCAGAGCTGGGCGAACTTGTCGGCGCGAGCATCGAGGTGCCGGTCGATTGGGAATGGACCGGCGATGTGAGCGACGTGTCGCTCAGCGGCGATGGTGCGTCAGGCGCAGTCGTCGATTCTATCGTGGGGGATGGCGTCGCCGAGGCGTACGCGATCTATATCTCTGGTGCGTTGATAACAGCGAGCGAGACGATGAGCGTAACGATCGGCCGTCTTGTTGCGCCCAGTACTCTGCTCGGCTATTCCTTCGTCACGATGACCGCGACGGCCGGCGGCACGTTGCTGGAGGTCTCATCTTCGCCCGAAGTGTGGGTCGTGGAGCGTATCGCCGACATCCAGGCGCCGGGAGACGACGGATATAGCTCGGCGATGGTCGGGCAGGGGGTGGTCGTCCAGGGGGTCGTCACCGGGCCCTCTCCTGTCTTCAACCCCAGCGAGGAGGCGACGAGTTTCTGGATTCAGGATGCGACAGGCGGCGTGAACGTATACAGCGGCCAGGACGACGGTAACCTGGGCCTGACGCTCGGCACGGAAGTCCGGGTGTTGGGTGAGGTTGTGGAATATGCAGGGGTGACAGAAGTGAGTTATGATGACCCCGAAGACCTGACGATCATCGGAACGACAGCAGTGCCGGCTCCGTTCGATCTGCCGCCATCGCGGGGTATCAACGAGACAGTAGAGGGATTGCTGGTACGTATCGTGGGCGCTCAGGTTGCGACTGCGCCTCAGGCCGCTGGCGCGGGCAAGAACTTTCAGATATGGCACGATATGGCCCTGGTCGATGTGAGGGTCGTGGACGCGGCCCAGATCGATCTCTCTCAGGTCTTCCCCGGTGCATACTTCGACCTTGTCGGGGTGGCCGGCCAGTATGATACCGATCCGCCCTATAATGCCGGATACCAGCTCCAGCTCAGAATGGCGAGCGATCTCCTGTTGCTCGATCTCGGTCAAGCATCCTCCGGCCCGGTGCTCGAGATCACGCCGAATCCGTTTTCGCCCGATCTGGGAGAAGTGGCCTCAATCAGCGTGAACGGCCCGGCATCTTCACGGCTTACTCTTCGCATCTACGACCTCGAGGGTCGGCTCGTGCTCGAGCCGCTGGACGGCAGGCCGGGAGGGCCGACGCTCTTCGAGTGGAAGGGGACGGACCAGGCGGGCGAGCGGGTAACGATAGGTATCTACCTCTGCCATTTGACGGTGGTGCGTACCGATGGGACGAGCGACACGGTGCTCAAGCCCGTGGTAGTAGGGACACCGCTCGATTGATGTAGGGACTGCTCTGTTGTGGCGAGGAGTGTGAACGGAACATGAGCCCTCGACCGAGGGGAGATCAGCGATCGATGGGAAGGAACAGCGGGAGGCAGACGTGGTAAGACAACCAGGTAGGGCCGGGCGGGGCATCGTCATCGGCCTCACGGCGCTTGCGGCTGCGCTGCCCGCGTGGGCGGCCTTCGAGGATCTGGAGTCAGGGGTGAGGCCTCAGGGGATGGGGGGAGCGTTTACCGCTGTCGCCGATGATCCGAGCGCGATCCACTGGAATCCTGCAGGGCTGGCGGCCCTGGAGGAGATCGAGTTGATTGCTCTGTACAAGCATCTGTTCGGCGGCCCCGAAGGGCTTCACAACGCCACGCTCGATGTCGCCCTGCCCACGCGATGGGGCCATTTCGGGGCCTCGCTTCAGGAGGTCGGTTTCGAGCTGGAGAGCGAGCGCGTGCTCACGCTATCGGGCGGGTTGCAGCTGACCGAGGATCTTGCGGTCGGGCTCAACGTCGTGGGGTACCAGCTGTACCAGAAGAGGTTCGGCACCGGCCTGGCTGTGGGGTTCGACGTCGGCCTATTGGCAACGGTGTACCGCCGATGGCGGCTCGGCTTCTTTGCACACAACCTCAATAATCCCACGATGGGCACGGACTACCGGTACGATCTGCCGCGCCTCGTCAACGTCGGTCTGGCGTACATACCGTTCGAGGGGGTGATCTCGAGCCTCGATCTCTCCAAAGAGGTGGGCAAGGGGACGCGCCTCCAGGCGGGACAGGAGTTCGCCATCTTCGATGATCTGCTGGTACTGCGTGCAGGCATTCAGACCGAACCTGCACGCTATTCGGCCGGCGTCGGCACGAGAATAGAGCGGCTCCGGTTGGACTACGCGGTCCAGAACCACGAAGTCCTTCCCCTCACCCATCAGATATCGTTCGGGTATCGGTTCTGAGTACGCCCAGAAACTTTTCATCGGGGTTGAAAGGAACAGGAGATGCGCAGCCCGTTCATTCTCTTGATTGCACTCGCTTCCCTCGTCGGCTCCCTCCCGGCGCCGGGGACGGTGGATGCACAGGTGGCAGGAGCGGCAGGAGAGGCGCCGGCCGAGAGGACGACGCCGTACACGCCGGACGATCAGCTCGACCTCAATAAGGCGTCGCTCGAGCAGCTCCTCTCGCTCCCCCTCGAGGCCGAGGATGCGCGTGCCATCTATGAGTGGCGTCGACGGCATGGCCCGTTTCAGAGCGTGTACGGGCTGCGAAGGATCGAGCAGATCGACGGCGCCGAGTTCGAGCGGATCAAACCCCTTCTCTTCGTCGCTCCACCCGAGCTGGCGCAGGAGGTTACACAGCGGATCGAAGAGATACAGAGACGGCTTGCCCGCGAGGAGACGCCTGCCGCGGCTGCCATCGATGAGTGGGAAGATCTGGTTGTCGATCCCCTTGATATCAACCGCGCGACGGTCGACGATCTGGTTATGCTCGATGACGTGTCGCTCGTCGATGCGGTGGCCGTCGTCAAGCATCGGATGACCCGCGGCCGGATCGATGACCTTCGCGCCCTGCGGCGCAACGTACGCGGCCTCACCTACTACGGATATACCAGGATGCGGGATTTCGTCCGGTTCGATCCCCGTCCCGAGGGACTCGATTTCCATGGCCTCTATCGGGTGATCATCGATCACCGCTCCGAGGTCGACGTCGGCGAGGACGATGAAAACCTCGATCTTCTGACGAGCCGGCTTGAGGCTTCAGTGGCCGGGCTCGCGCCGGGATCGGGAGAGGAGGAGCCGGGAGCAAATCTCGAGGGATTGCAGCAGGCAGGTTGGACTGATCAGGAGATCGACCGGCTCAGGGGTGAGCTCGAGCAGGATCTTGTATCGATCAGGGGGATTCCTGCTGAACCGCGGATCCTCCAGAAGGTACGGGCGCGCTGGGGACGCCGCATCAAGCTCGGGTTCGTCGCAGAACGGGATCCGGGGGAGAGGACGGATGATCTGGTCAAGGGGTACCTGGGCCTGTACGACATGGGGCCGATCGATCGTCTCATCCTCGGCACATACCGGCTCACGCTCGGGCAGTCACTCGTCATCGATAATGACGAGCCGGGAGGATATGAGTCCCCGTTCCGGCGGACTGACCGGATCGCGGGCCTGTTCGGCGATGCCACCGCATCCGAAGAGTTCATCTTCCGCGGCGCTGCCATGCAGGCGAGCCTGGGCAGGATCCGCCCCCTGGTCTTCTATTCGCGCGACCGCAAGGACGCCATCCTCAACCGGGACGGGACTGCGAACAGCCTCATTACGAGCTGGCCCCGGCCCGAGAGCACCAGGGATCGGCTGCTCGAGAGGACGTTCGGGGGGAGTCTGCGGTTTGATCTGGGAGGCCTGGGGCCCCTCCCGATCGGCACGTATGTCGCCGCCAATGGATACGAGGCGGACTACGACCCCGGGGTCCGCATCGATCCGACCACGCTCGACATCCCCGGGGATGGAGACACTCTGAGGGACCCGAACTACCTTCAGGCGTTCAGCGGTGATCGGCGCCGCGTGTACGGAACAGACTTCCGCACGCTCCTCGGCAATGTCTCCGTCGAGGGCGAGTACGGGAGGCTCGATGGCGGGGGCGATGCGTTGGTTCTGAAGGCCCGGGCGCAGTACGAATACCTCTACCTGCTCGGGCTGTACCGCCGGTACGACGCCGATTTCGATAATCCGTACGCCCGCCCGTTTATGGAGCAGCGGAAGTACGACGATACGCTCTTCGAGAGAGAGTACCGCCTGCTCAATCCCCTTCATTCATATCTTCAAGACTACCCCGCCCCGAAAGCCGAAGAGGGGCTCTATTTCGAGACCCGCTATCAGATCACCCGAAAGATCATCATCACCAGAGCATATCTCGACACGTGGCGCAACGTGGCCTGGGGGTTGCCCAACCTCCGGATCCAGGGAGAGATCGAGTACCGACCCGTCTTTCCTCTCCGCTTCCGGCTGAAGCAGAAGTGGCAGCGTAAGTCGAATCCCGGCGATGTGGTGGCGACGACCTCGCGCACCAGCGAGACGACACTGCGGGCATTCGCACTCCTCAGCCAGCGTGACTTCTTCGGACTGGAGCTCCGGTACGGGCGGGTGCGGCTCACTCCCACGCTCCGATGGGGAGGCGACATGATGATGGACGGCGGGTTCCTATCCGGGAACTGGGAGCATCATTTCTCTCCCGCGCTGTCAGTGCAGTCGGGCATCGTCATCTGGGAGACGAACGGCATGTCCCAGTGGACATTCGAAGACAGAGGAATCGATTTCCTCAATGGACGGGGGATGAGGTATTACATCACGGTACTCGATCAGCTCTCGCCCGGCCTGAGCCTCCGTTTCAAATTCAGAAAGAAGAACACCGAATTGCCCCATTCGGGCATCTATGGACCGGAGAGTGAGTACAGGTACGGAGGCGGATCGGCCGTTCCGGTGAAGGATTTCGTCGATTATCAGGATGAGTATTCGGCGAGCATTCAGCTCGACTTCCGCTGGTAACACAAAGGTCGCCGCCGGTGAGGATCCCCGCGCGACTTCCGTGCTCCGGTGAATGTCGCAGCTGCATCTGGTGCCAGCAGGGAGGAACTGTGAGGGAGAAGAACATGTTCATCAACAGGGGGCTTCGCGCGCCCGCAGCGGCTCTTGTCGTGCTGGTGGCCGCGCTGAGTGCGGCGGGCGCGTCCGGGTATACGTTGCCGGGCGTGAGGTCGTTCGGGGACCCGGTGAGCGGGCAGGGGGCGCGATCGATGGCGATGGGGGGAACAGGTATCGCTGCTGACCCGGGCCTGGGACGCCTCTTCGTCAATCCTGCACTCCTCGGGTTCGCCCGGCGCGGCAGAATAGAGGCCTCGCTGGGCGTGGCGCGGCCCGGTGAGGTACGCACGCAGGAGGTGTTCGACAGCTTCGACAATACGGTGGGGGAAGCCACGCTCGCGGCGAACACAAGCTACTACATCCGCCCTGCCCTCTGGGGAGTCATGCAGCCGTTGGGGAGGTTTGTGGTGGCGGCCGGCGGGAGAGAACGGTACGACTTCGACTACGATTTCCATCAGGAGATCCGCGACAACTTCTACTACCGGCTGGGGAGCCGCGACCTCGTGGTACGGGGAGGGCTGTACGAGTGGAGCCTCGGCGTGGGCATGTGCCCGAGTGCGTCGGTCGGCCTGGGTGCGGCCGTCAACCTGCTCCGCGGAGACGCGGAGTGGAGGTGGGAGGTGGAGGATTCATCGGTCGATACGACCGAGACATCGAGCGCGAATCTCGATGGGTGGGACGTTACGGTGGGCGCTGCGGCGAGGATCGGGGAGCGCGTCGTGCTCGGGTTGATGGCGCGCAGGGGAGCTGAGGTGGGATGGGAGGCGGAGTCGGGTTCTATTGATGACGCGACTGTCGACTATCCGCCGTTGCTCGGGGCGGGGCTCGAGGTCACGCCGGCAAACCAGTTTCCCGCGATCCTGAGCTGGGATGTGCTGTACATCCCCTGGTCCGACCTGACGGTCGATGGTGAGGAGGCCGACCTCGACGATGTGTGGGAGGTGAGGTTCGGCGTCGAGCACGAGATGACCGACGGGCTCCTCGTCAGGATCGGCTTCCGATGGGAGCCGTCGTACGTCAACGAGGAGATCGCGCAGGCGGTGGTGGCGACCGGGCTTGGGTGGGAGGTCAAGGGATTCGGCATCGATCTGGCCACCGAGCTCGGAAGACGAGGATACCGGAGCTCGGAGGTGACCGCATCTGACGTCGACTTCCCGGAGCCGGTCGAGGTGGAGGAGACTCTCGTGCGTCTGGCAGCGACGGTGTGGAGAGAGTTCTAGGGGGCCGCCTCTGGTGGGCCTCGGCAGCGGCGGACCGTACGGGATGCTCGAGTCGCGAGGAGAGTAGACGAAGGATGGGTTGCGTGCGATCTGCGGCCGCCGTTCGATGTCGGCGGCCTGAGAGGGATGTGAGATGATGAAGTATACGCGCATGAGGAGCGCGCTCCTTGCGCTGGTGCTCGCTCTGATCGTTCTGGGGAGCGCCCAGGCGGATGAGTACCAGCACCTGATCATTCTCCACACCAATGACATACATGGAAGTCTGGCGCCGGTGGATGCGTGGTGGCTGAATCCGGATTTCCCGCCGCCCGTCGGCAATGCCGCTGCCGCAATGACGATCATCGATCGGGAACGGGCGAATGCGGAGAAGCACGGATACGGATTTCTGCTCCTCGATGCGGGAGATTTCTACCAGGGGACGCCGCTCGGGGATTTTTCCAGGGGCGAGGCGGTAATCGAGTTCCTGAACCACGCTGGCTATGATGTGATGAGCCTGGGCAATCACGACTATGCAGATGGACAGGAGAACCTGTACGAGCGCGCTGCGCAGGCCGACTTCCCCTTCCTCGGCGCCAACATTCTGATAGAACAGACAGGTGAACTGCCTCCCTATGCGAGGCGGCATATCAAACTGGAACGGGGTGGTGTGAAGATCGGGATATTCGGTCTCATCACCCAGTACATGAAGGGGATGGCGAGGCCGGAAGACATCGAGGGGCTGGAGTTCCTCGAGGAAGCTCCGGTAGCGGCGGAGTGTGTGGAGGAGCTGAGGGCCGAAGGTGTCGACATCATCATCGGCCTCACACACATCGGGTATCGCCACGATAGGCGCCTCGTCCAGCAAGTCCGGGGAATCGACGTCATCATCGGGGGGCACAGTCATACCGGATTGCGAGACCCGTACGAGTCGTTCTCCAATCATACTGTCGTCTGCCAGACATTTGGCCACCTGACGACAGTGGGCAGGCTCGAGCTGTTGATCGATCGTGAGACGAACCGTATCGCCGGGTATGAGGGGAAGCTGTTTGAACTGTACGCCGAGGAGGTACCGCTCGATCAAGAGGCGCTCGCACTGGTCGGGAAGTGGGTCGAGAAGGCGGAGCAGGGGCTGGACGAGGTGATCGGCTCATCAGCTGCCGAGCTTACCCGGGCGGGCATGGAGGAATCCCCTATGGGGAACCTCATTACGGATGCGATGCGCCTGCGATTCGGGGTCGACGTGGTGATGCACAACAGTGGTGGGATCACGGGCACGCTGCCAAAGGGAGTCCTCACCTATCGGAATGCGTATGAAGCAGATGCCTATGCCAATACCGTTGTCACCATGGTGTTGAGTGGGCGTCAAGTGTGGGACCTGCTCGAAGTGAGCGTGAACCGCCACCACGCAATCTTCCAGGTCTCGGGTGTGAGGATGGTCTATGATGTGACTCGCCCGATCGGCGAGCGCGTGCTCGAGGTGGAGGTTGGTGGGGAACCCCTCGATTTCGATCGCGATTATACGGTGGCAACAAACAGCTTCCTTGCCGCCGGAGGCGGCGAATATGAGATATTCGGCCAGGGCCGGGACTGGACCGACACCGGCGTCTATATCCGGGATGTCATCGCGAGCTATGTGCGCGCCCACTCCCCTATCGACGCGAAGGTGGAGGGACGGATCATCGACCTGTCGGTTTCACTCCGTTAGATGCGAGAGATCCCGGGCGGACCGACAGAAGCGATCTGTCCGGGATAGCGCCTGCCGATTCGTGTCTCTTCTCTACGTACCCTGCTCGACCCTCGAGATCAATAATAACACGGAACCACGAGTAGGCGGGATCTCCCGTCCGCCTCAATCGGATCGCCCGCGCTCGGCGACGCATATGCGAGTCCGTTCGCCCCGGGCGATTTGTCGTATCGTTGCGGGTTCGGTTCCGAGGCTGGACAAGGTGCACTGCCGCATCCGAGTCCCCCCGCGTGACCGATACCGTCGGTCTGTTCGGCATATCATACAAGGAGGAGGGCCATGAGGATCAACATCGCTCCTGTGACGGCCGTCCTGCTCTCCCTTGCGATGGCGGCAGGCACGGGGCGGACGCAGGAGATCCAGGTGTCGCTCGATGAGGCCGGCACGCTCTCACGCATCGATGCCGAACTCGAGCGGGATCTCGGGCTGTTCCCCGAGTATGAGAATTTCAGAGAGGCGTGGCTGTTTCGGGTCGCAGAGGGAGAATTCGTGCTCGAGATCCTGCACGGGCATGAAGGCGCACTGAGGAAAGTCCGACTGCCTCTGTCTGCGGAGGAGGTACGCGAGTTACGGCGTGAGGTGACCGCACGTATCGAAGAGCGCGCCCCTGGGGTCCTGTTCGACCGGACCGGGCGGACGAAGCTCCTCATCACCACAACGCTCCTCTCCCTCGGATACTACGGCTGGGCGCTCCCGGTGGTCTTTGATGTCGGGGGGAAGGGGGGGGCGGCGCTCTACTTCATGACGAGCGGCGCCGGGTTCTTTGTCCCGCGTGCCGCGACCGAGCGGATACCCGTCACGGATGCGGCAGCCACTCTTGCTCTGTACGGTGCAACCCGGGGCATCGCGCACGGCATCTGTCTTGATTACGTCTTCCGCGGAGAGGATGTGGGGGGCCGCGATGCAATAGCCTTCGGTATGGTCGCCAGCGTGGTGGAGGGAGTGGCCGGGTTCTCCGTTGCCAACCAGCTGGATATGACTCCGGGCACTGCTGAAGTGATCAGCGTCATGGGCGATGCAGGCCTTGGATTCGGGCTTCTGACCGCTGATGTAGCAGGTTTCTTCGACGATGGCGAGGAGAAATCGCGTCAGGCAGCGGCGTCAGCGCTGTTCGGTTCAGGCGTAGGAGTCGCTGCGGGGGGCATGCTGTCGAGGATGGAACCATATACGCGTGACGACGCCTATGTTCTGAGGGCAGCGGGGCTGCTCGGCGCATACCTCCCTCTCGCGCTCGTCGACATCGCCGACCCCGAAAATGACAAAGCCTACACCGCGGCCTCCATGGCGGGATTGGCGATAGGGCACGGTATCGGCCATTACCTTGTCCGCGATAAGGACTTCGGAAGCGGCCAGGGCATGATGGTAACCCTCGGTGAGGTTGCGGGGGGATTGTTCGGGCTGGGGCTCGCCCACCTCGCAGCTACCGAGGGGCGCGACCACAGCACGCTCTATCTCACCGCAAGCTCTATAGGCGCCACGATCGGATTCTGGTCGATGTACCGTTCGGTTGCCCCGGCCGCGCACGCGCGGGAGGGGAGCGTCGTCTGGGAAATTGATCTTGCGCCACAGGGTGTGATCGCCCTTGCCCGCGGCGGCGCAGTCGGCGCGGATCGCCGCTCGCCGGTACCGCTGCTCGGGTGGACCATCAGGTTCTGACGATCAGGTTCTGATGGTGAGTGTCTGTCTTCTCTCCCTCTCACACTGCCTCGAGCGGCTCCACGCCCGAGGAGACTGCTCCAGGGCGCCTCGGAGGTGGCGCCTGACACTCCGCATGTCTGGGGGGGTTCGGGCGAACGCTCCCCGGGGCTGTGGCAAGGTGTGGCCACCTTGAAGTCAGGGCGTGATAATACGCTTTACGGTGGATGTTGTGGAGCGGGAACTTGTGCGTGGAGTCTGCTTGATATCGGGGTCGATCTGTGGTACACTAGAAGCTTGGTGGCGCCCACTATTGTAGCAGACTGCTCTGTCGCACTCAACACCGACTGGAGGACCTACATGAGGAGATCATCTCTAGCGCTCTGTCTTAGTGGAATTCTGACGCTGTGCGTCCTCGGGCTCTCGAGTGCCTAGGTACGGAGCCCGGCAGCGCTTGACGCCGCCGATTGTGCCCTGCCGGCCGGACTGGCAGAGGCCATTGGGATCCCGCCCGCGTGCGGGATGCGCGACACCTTTTTTCCCGGGATGGAGAAGAGTGGACACCGGAAGACACCGCGTTCGAACGCCATTTCATGCTCGCCCGGCTCCGTCTCGCCCGCGAACAGGGAATGTTGGAGAGCATCGACCAGGAGCGCCTGGCGGACATGATCAGAAGAGCCGGCCTGGAAGGGATCTCTGTACAGGCGCTTCGCCAACTTCTCGACGGAGGGCCTGGGACGCGCGGCATGGTCGGGTATGGGTTCTTCTTCAACGAATACTCGTTCTACTGGATGGACATTACTGCCATCGTCCAGAACATGATCATTCCCCGCACCCCGGGCGGAGATGTGTACACCTGGCTGTACAACACGACGACGAACCGTTCGAATCTCGGCGTCGAGGCGTTCATCTCCTACCACTCCCAGTCCGATTTTCACTTCAAGGTCTATGACTGGGCCCATCCTTCTCCCTGGCAGATCGACATGCCCTATGACGACCTCGATGAGTATATCTACGACGTGCCCAACCCGGACGGGGTGTGGCGCCAGCTGCTCCGCGTCGTCAACATCACCCGGCAGCACGAGCCGAACGAGTGGACGAACGAGGTCTACTTGTACAACCGCTTCCGCGACGTCTGGGATCTTGTCTACCTCTACTCCTATACGACTAATCATCCTACAGAGAACACCTATGAGCCGGGCGATTTCTACGGGAGCTGGGGGCCGATCTTCGAGACATTTCAGGATCATGACGGAAGCAATAAGCCGATCGGCTTCGACAACAGCTGGATGTATCAGGATGGCGTTGTGTCGAAGCTGACTCCGACGAATTCGTATCTCAGAGTGGACGACCCGGACCTGTACCCGCCGATATTCGTTGTACCGAACGCTGCCTGGGCTGTTGGGAGCACTGAGGGTGAGCCGGCCAACCAGGTCTTCGAGGCCGAGGATGGCACCCACGAGATAGGCCATGCCTTCGGCCAGGGCTGGGTCGCAACGCCCGGTGAGGGGGAGGGGTGGATGCTGCGGGGGCCGTTATGGACCCTGCCGGAGGGACGGATGAACGCGGAGTTCCTCCTGGGTATCGCTCAAGTGACCGGCCCCGATGATGCCGTCTGCCTCGTCGGCGTATGGGACGCGACGATCAGCGACTATGCCGCATCAGATATCCTGTACCGGCACGATTTCGTCCATCGGTTCTATCCGCACCAGTTCCGGTACGACTTCGAGGCGATCTCCGGCCACCAGTACGAGTTTGTGGTGTACAGCTATGCTCACCTGGCGTTCGGAGTCGACAGGGTGGTGATTGTCAAGAACTAGCGCTCATCCATCCGGGGTGAGGCAGGCATGATTTCCGGGATGCATAATTTTCTTGACGACAATCGGTCTGTGTGATAAGGTCCGGGATGACTTGTTACCGGATCATGTGGGACGATGAAAGGAGGCAATAGAGGCACGTCAACGTCTGCATAACGTACCGGAGGGTGGACAGTTATGAGACATCATCTTGCCGGGCTGCTGGCGCTCGGGTGTGTAGTCTGCCTGCCCGTCGGCGGTCTGTCCCAGGTCGTTTTCAATGAGGTCTACTATGATGCCGACAATGCCTGGGCTGACAATGCCAACGAGTGGGTCGAGCTGTACAATGCCGGAGGGTCGACTGTCGACCTCGGTGGTCTGATCTTCACCGACCACCCGGATACCACGTGGGAGGGGTACTACCTCATTCCGGGTGGCACGATGCTCGGTCCGGGGGAATTCCTGATTCTGTGCCGCGATGCCGATAGCCTCAACTCACACTGGTCGATCCCGCCTGCGGTGACCGTTCTCGCCTGGGGGGATGCTCCCACAACCACCTATCTCATGCTCCATAATGATGGCGAGGACATCCATCTGCTGGATGGGGAGACTGATGTGGCGGTGATGTGGTACGGTGACGGGGGAGATCTGGGGCCCACCAATGCCGCCCCCGATGTAACCGCAGGCCACAGCCTCGGCCTGTACCCCGATGGGTCGAGCACGGGCGTTCCCAGCGATGACTACTACGACTATGCCGATCCGACGCCGGGCGAGCCCAACGAGGCGATCGTCCCGGTCTCTTCGACGACGTGGGGCAAGCTGAAGGCAATGTATTCGGTCCCCAAGGGCCAGCAATAGGCCGGGCGGCAGACCTGACTCGGCCCGCTCCGTGCGATTGCTGCCACATGTGGCCGGGTGCCGTAGTGTACAGGGGAGTCGCAGGGCGTAACGAGCCCTGCGACTCTCGATGTCTTGATAGAGCAGGCGATTGGTGTCGATACCGCCCGCGATGGTGAAGACCGGCAAGAAACGAGGAGAGGTGCGATTGAGATGACCGATGGTGTGATCGACCTGCGGAGTGATACCGTGACGAGACCGTCACCGGGCATGCGGCGCGCTATGGCGGAGGCGGAGGTGGGTGATGATGTCTTCGGCGACGATCCCACCGTCAAGCGGCTCGAGGCGAGGGTGGCGGCAATGCTGGGAAAGGATCGAGGCCTCTTTCTTCCTTCGGGAACGATGGCCAACGAGGTCGCCCTCCGTGTGTTGACACAGCCGGGCGATGAGGTGATCTGCGAACAGGGTTCCCACATCTATAACTACGAAGTGGGGGCTGCGGCCGCGCTCGCCGGCGTGCAGTTGAGACCGCTCGAGGGATCGAGAGGTGTGCTGCGCGTCGAGCAGATAGAGCACGCCATCAGGCCGAGCGATATCCATCTGCCGGTGACGAGGGTCGTCTGCCTCGAGAACACCCACACCCGCGCCGGCGGTGCGATCTTCCCCCTCGAGGAGATGCACGGTATCAGAGAGTTGACAGGAGGTGCCGGGATCGCTGTCTATCTCGATGGAGCCCGCCTGTGGAACGCCTCCGCCCGCACCGGGGTCGCCCTGGACGAGTATGCGGCGCAGGCAGACTCTGTCTCGGTCTGCCTCTCGAAGGGGCTCGGCGCACCTGTTGGATCGGTCTTTGTGGGAGACCATTCGATGGTCGAGCGAGCGAGGCGGTATCGGAAGATGTATGGCGGTGGGATGCGCCAGGTGGGGATACTCGCCGCGGCAGGGCTGTATGCGCTCGAGCACAACATCGCGCGACTGGAGGAGGATCACCGGCGCGCGGCGCAGCTCGCCGAAGCCGTCGAGGGATGCTCACGGGCACGGCTCGTGGGAGGGAAGCCCGATACGAACATGGTCGTACTGGAGGTCCTGGATGGTCCAGCCGAGGCATCGAGGGTGCAAGAGGAACTCGCCGCGCGATCGGTGCTTGTTGTCCCGTTTGGTGCGTCTCAGCTGCGGGCGGTAACGCACCTGGACATAGGTGACGGGGAACTGGAGAAAGCGATCAGCGTCTTCCGTGCAGTTCTCAGTTGATCGTGCGCAGGTCGGCCTTGTGAGCCGGCCCTCGCAGCACTCATCCACATAACGGGGATTGCCGACGGTGCGGGACGAGGAGAGAGTCTGGAAGGTCTCGCAGATCGATGAGGAGGCCGGCGAACGGCTCTGCCGCGCGCTCGGCATGCCGCTCCTTCTGGCGCGTCTCCTCGTCGCCAGGGGCATCTCCTCGCCTGACGGGGCACGGCGGTACCTCTCTCCTGCGCTCGCCGACTTCCTTGATCCGTATCTGCTGGCCGATATGGAGCGTGCGGTCCGCCGCATCAATCGGGCCATCAGCTCGGGAGAGCGGGTCACCGTTGTCGGGCACGAAGATACAGACGGGTTGACCGGGACTGTCGTGCTGCTCGAGATCTTGCGGAAGATGGGGGCGGAGGCCGATTACTATCTTCCCAGCCGGGTCGAGGAGGGTCACGGATTATCCCGGCGTGCTATCGCCCGGGCGAAGCAGCGCGGGTCTGCTCTTATTGTCACTGTAGATTGTGGCGTGACAGATAGTCATCCGGTGGCTGAGGCGGGGCGGAACGGGATTGATGTGATCGTGCTCGATCATCACGAAGTTATCGCACCCCTGCCCTCCGCAGTGGCGGTCGTTGACCCCAAGCGGCCGGATTCTGCCTATCCCTTCCGCGGTCTCGCCGGGGTCGGCGTTGCGTTCAAGACGGCCCAGGCCCTCGTCGCGGGAGCAGATAGAGGTCCTCGGGCGGAGTGGGAACAGGTCGCCCCTGACCTGCTCGAGCTCGTTCTGCTGGGGAGTATCGCGGATCGCGTCCCTCTCTGTGACGAGAACCGTGTAGCTGCGGTACTCGGACTCAAAGCATTCGAGGCAACCGAACGGATCGGCCTGCAGGCACTCAAGCATGGGCTGAAGGGAGAGGAGGATCGCGATCTCAGAGCCATGGAACTCGTCCAGGGGTCGATCTCACTCATCGCCTCTGCCCGGTCGGAGGATGGCGGTAATGATGGATGTGAACTTCTCCTCACTCACGACTCCGCGTCTGCTGGCACAGTCGTCACAAAACTTCGAAAGGAGAGCGAGCGCTGGCACGCAGCGGCGAGAGCCAGTTTCGACCGGGTACTCAAGATGCTCGATAGAGAGATCGACGAGCCGATTATCATCCTCGTCAACGAAGAGATTCCGTACTACCTGCTGGGACACTGTGCATCGCGGCTGAGGAAACTGTACATGCGGCCGGCGATCCTGATCGGGAAGCGAGGCGCCGGCCTGGCAGGCGAGGCGAGGGGTCCAAAGTGGTTCGATCTCATGGAGTGTCTGGCCACGTCAGACGAGTTGCTCGAAAGCTGGGGTGGGCACAAGGGAGCGGCCGGGTTTTCGTTGAGCAGGGACCGGTTGCCTGCGTTCAGTGATCGCGTGCGGGCATATGCTGCCGAGCGGATCGACCCCGTCGACCTCCAGGAGATCCTGCGCATAGACATAGAAGTGGGGGAGGGGGAGCTCGGGCCCGACCTGATCAAGGTCCTGGCAGCACTCCGGCCCTATGGGGAGGGCAACCCGGCGCCGCTTCTCTTGGCGCGTACAGTGGATGTGACGAGTCAGGGGCCGCGATGTGTCGTCAAGGCCGGCGGCGACAGTATATCGCTGATCGATGAGCGGAGAAGATCCAGCTGGACAGACCTGTCGGGGAGGCCTCTCCAGCTCGATATCGTCTTCACCCTCGGCGATAGCGATGAGCTCCTGCTCGTCGATTGCCGGCCGACGTTCTTGAATGAATAGCGGCTTCGCGCTCCGCGGGCCGCTCGACGGCGACGCGCTCCAGACCCGCCGTGTTTTTTGTTGACAAGCGGTCCCAGTCATATTACATTCTCCCTGCTGGCAGATGTGCAGGCAGGATCGGCAGTCCGGAGATCGGGCGACAGCAATCCTAGAGCGAGGTCCCGCGATGAGTGAGAGAATCGTCAGCTCTGTAGGCATTCTGCTTCTGCTGGGCCTCGCCGCAAACGTACAGGCGATCGGCCTTCACCCGATGGGGGGGAACGTCGGTATCGGCGGAACCGTAGCCGGAGATCACATGTGGTATGTGAAGTTCGGCCTGACACATCGGCTTGCCATGGAGATGTCGTTCGATTGGACCCACGACTCCGAAAGCGCGGATCGTTTCTGGCTGGGGGGCGGCCTGCTGTGCCATTCCTGGCAGGGGCAGAAGGTAAGGCCGTACGCCGGAGCGAGGGCAGCCATTGCGATCTACGATGATCCCGGCTCAGATGAGAGTAAGAGCAGATTCGTGCTGCTCCCTTCCGCCGGGGTGGAATACTTCATCCATGACGCACTCAGCTTGGGCGCCGAGGCGTCTCTGCCGTTGATGTTCGGCTCGTTCTCGCTTCGTACGACTACTCTCGCTGCCGTCCGCTACTATTTCTGATTTCATCATCGGACTCCCCGGAGCATTTCCGCAGGCCTGGCTTGTGAGCAGTGTGGTACTCCGATCCCCTCGGAGGAATCGCTCCATGGAAGAGAGGGAGGGCGCCCAGGACGATGAGAGCGGTCGTGCAGCGTGTGGCGCGGGCTGGCGTCAGCGTCAACGGGGAACGGATCGCCGAGATCGGCCGGGGGATGGTGATTCTTCTCGGGGTGGGTGCTGGCGACTCGTCGTCCGACGCAGGGAGCCTGGCAGAGAAATGTCTTAACCTCCGCATCTTTGAAGACGCTGAGGGGAAGATGAACCTCTCCGCTCTGGAGGTTGGGGCCGATCTGCTCGCGATTTCTCAGTTCACGCTCTACGGCAATTGTCGCAAGGGAAGGAGGCCGAGTTTCACAGAGGCAGCGCCGGCGCAGGTGGCCGAGGACCTGTACGAAGAGTTTGTCTCCTCGCTGAGGAAATCCGGACTGAGAGTGGAGACAGGACGGTTCGGAGCACGCATGCTCGTCGAGATTCACAATGAGGGACCGGTCACCTTCATCCTCGATACATAGCAGATAGAACGTGCACAAATGGGCGTATCATCGATCATGCCGTTCCGGCGACTGCACGCTGGCCTATAGCGGAGTTGTGGCGTCGAGACGAAACTCCATCCAACGCAGTTACTCCCACGAACTGGGAACATCCCTCATTCTCCCTGAACGGACTTTCGAGCGAGATTTGCTCGAGAGTCAACCACTCTTCCCGAGCGGGTGTCGCTCCGTCCTTCCCGAGGAGTTCTCTATCTCATGATCCAGAGCATGACAGGATATGGCCGCGTTGAGCGTCGTCTCGATGACGAGCAGGTTCAGGTTTCGGTCGAGGTCAGATCGACCAATCATCGGTTCTGTGAAGTCTCCCTCCGCCTTCCCAAATTCATGGCCCCACTCGAAGCACGATTGAAGTCACTTGTCAAGAACCATGTTACTCGGGGATTCCTGACTGTCTATGTTTCGTGGTCTCAGGGCGAGGGAGGGGGAACTGAACTCGTCGTCGATGACGCGGTTGCCGGGGCGTATCGAGAGATGCTGGACCAACTGAAGAAACGGCACAGGGTGGAGGGGCCCATCGATCTGGCAACGCTCGTCTCGCTCCCCGGGGTGTTCAAAGAAGCGAAGGAGGAGCACGATCTCGAGCACGATTGGGATGTACTCAGGCAGCTTGTGATCGACGCGCTTGAGGCGATGACGGTGATGAAGCGGGAAGAGGGTAAGAATCTCGCTGACGATCTCCTCAACAGGGCTGCCGCCATCGAGGCGGTCCTCGAGGCGATTGAAGAGAGAGCGCCTCGGCGTACAGAGGAGATGAGGGAAAAGCTGAGAGCTCGGATCTCCGATGTCCTCTCCGCGGAGGGTCTCGCTGCGCAGATCGGCGAGGATCGTCTCGCGTTGGAGGTCGGCTTTATCGCCGAACGGAGCGACATCACAGAAGAGTGCGTCCGCCTGAGGAGCCATCTCAAGCAGTTTCGATCTTTCATCGATGACTCGGGTGCGGCCGGGAGAAGGCTGAATTTCCTCCTCCAGGAGATGCATCGTGAGGTGAATACCCTGGGCGTGAAGGCAGGGGATGAATTCATATCACAACGCGTGGTGCTGCTTAAAGAAGAATTAGAAAAACTCCGAGAACAGATGCAGAACGTGGAGTAGTCCGATTGACTAGATCTGCATTCCCTATCGTTCTCTCTGCACCTTCTGGCACGGGAAAGACGACGATCTGTCGCAGGGTAGCCGGTTCTCTCGACGCACTGCGATATTCAGTCTCTGCCACGACGCGTCCCGCCCGAGCAGGGGAAAGGGATGGAGAAGCCTACCGCTTCCTCGATGTTGCCACGTTCAAGCGGATGGTCGAACAGGATAGATTCATCGAGTGGGCGATGGTATACGGACAGCATTATGGGACGTTGCGCGAGCCGGTCGAGCAGTGGCTCGCGGAAGGGAAGGATGTAATCCTTGATCTTGACGTGCAGGGCGCCAGGGCGATGCAGGCTGCCTATCCCGATCTGGTGCTCGTGTTCGTCTACCCGCCATCCCTTGCCGTCCTCAGAGAACGCCTCGCCTCCAGGGGTACCGATGATCCGGCCGAGATCGGCCGGAGGATCGCACTCGCCCGGGAGGAGATGGAGAATGCGCAATTCTATTCCTATCTCGTCGTCAACGAGACGTTGTCGAAGACTGTCGATCAAGTAAGGTCGATCGTATTCGCCGAACGCGCCAGAGCAGACAGAGTTTCGCTCATTGGCTGGGAGGAGACGTAGCGTTCATCAGTTGAGTGCCATTTCGCCGGTGATTCGACCATCTGCGATGGATCGGAGCGCCACCTGAGGAGGTCTGAGAGCCATATGGCGTTTGTACCATTGGAGGACGTGCTCATGTCGATTGAGAACAGGTACAAGGCGGTCATCGTTGCAGCGAAGGAGGCTCGGCGACTCAATCAGGAACTGAGTAAGGAGGGCGAAGAGGAGGCCGGTGCGGCCAAGCTGACGATGGAGGCACTCAGACGGGTCTCGGAGGGACTCGTCAAATACAATGAGATAGAAGAGGAGGGAGAAGAGGGAGAGGAGGTGCAGGACGAGAAGAAGTCGTGATCGACGTGCGGTGAGGGTCCCTGACGGTCATCGTGCGGCGCCGTCGGCTACGACAGGTGCCGCTCAGAGATTGATGGCAGATGAACTCCGCGATCTCGTCGGTCTGACTACACGATATCTCGCTCAGCAGGGCGAGTTGGGCGAGAGGGAGCTGTACCTGACGGAGGGGAATAGGCCCCGGAGGGGTGTGGAGCACCAGGTAGGTGCAGAAAGGAGACTGACACGTCTCGGGGGACGCGTCCGGTCGTGTACGCGGTGCGGACTTTCGCGGACAAGGACTCAGGTCGTTTTCGGCGCTGGCAGCGCTGAGGCAAAGCTCGTCTTCGTGGGCGAGGCTCCTGGGCGGGATGAGGACCTGGCCGGGGCCCCGTTCGTGGGCGCCGCGGGGCGTCTGCTGACGAAGATCATCGAGTCGATCGGGTTTCGCCGCGACATGGTCTACATCACCAATATCCTCAAGTGTCGGCCACCGGAGAATCGAAACCCGCTGCCCGAAGAGATTGCCTGCTGTTGTCCGCACCTCGATATGCAACTCGACATCATCTCCCCGCTGGTCATCTGCACTCTGGGCACGTTCGCCAGTCAAACGCTGCTCGGCACGACACTTCCGATTTCCTCCCTCAGGGGACGCGTCTGGGACTGCCGGGGCACCATGCTTGTGCCGACCTACCATCCCGCCGCCCTTCTCCGGAATCCCGGCTGGAAGCGAAGAGTGTGGGAGGATGTGCAGCTTCTGCGCAGGGTATACGACGATCTCGTCGCCGGGAGGATTCCCCGGGGCGCGCTCAAAGCACCATTGACACCAGAGTGAGTTAACGAACCGTACGAGGGAGTGAATGATTGTGGCCTCTAGGGAGGGAAGTCAGCGAGTACCACCTCAGGCGCTCGACGCCGAAGCGTGGGTACTGGGAGCGATGTTGCTCGACCGTCAAGCCGTGCTCAAGGCGATTGAGATGCTCGATAGCTCCGCGTTCTACTCTGGCAGCCACGAGCTCATATTCCGGGCGATCGTCTCTCTGTTCGATCGGCATCAGGCGGTCGATGTCGTGACCGTATCAGATGAGTTGAAGCGGATGGCGCAGTTGGAGTCGGTTGGCGGTGCCAGCTATCTCGCCAGTCTCGTAGAATCGGTGCCGACTGCAGCCAATCTGGAATACCATGCCCGCATTGTGCTCGAGAAGGCTGTCCTCCGGCGGCTCATCGATGTCGCCACAGAGGTGGTGCGGAACTGCCATGAAGCACGTGAGGACGCCGATCGCATCCTCGACCAGGCTGAACAGACCATCTTCAGTATCAAGGAGTCGCGGTTGCGGGAGGGGTTCACCCCGATCAGGTCGATTCTCAAGCACAGCTTCGAGGCGATCGAGGCCCTGCACGACCGTGGCGCCAGCGTGACAGGGGTCGCGTCCGGATATGAACGTCTCGATGAACTGACAGCTGGATTCCAGAGGGGGGAGTTGATCATCGTTGCCGCCCGGCCATCGGTGGGCAAGACGGCGCTCGTCTTGAACGTTGCCGAAAACGCTTCCATTGAGGGTGGTGTTCCTGTCGCCATCTTCAGTCTTGAAATGTCGAGGGAGCAGCTCGTCCAGCGGATGCTCTGCTCCGGCGCGCACGTCGACTCGCGGCGCGTGAGGAGAGGAACTCTGCATGCCTCAGACTGGCCGAAACTGACGACCGCCGCGGGCCGACTGGCGGAAGCTCCCATCTATGTCGATGACTCGAGCAGCTTGACGTGGCTGGAGCTCAAAGCGAAAGCACGACGCCTCAAAGCGGAGTCCGATATCGGTCTGCTCATTGTCGACTACCTTCAGCTGCTGAGGGGGACTGGGAAGACAGAGAATCGCCAACAAGAGGTCTCAGAGATATCGCGTGCACTCAAGGCGTTGTCGAAGGAGCTCGATGTTCCGATAATCGCCGTCTCGCAGCTTTCCCGGGCACCCAGCACCAGGGGGAACGAGCGGCCGCTCCTCTCGGATCTTCGTGAATCAGGTGCCCTGGAACAGGACGCTGATGTAGTGCTCTTTCTCTTCCGCGATCCACACCTGGACTGGTCTGACAGAACGGTGGAGTTGATCGTCGGCAAGCAGCGAAACGGGCCCACGGGGACGGTCTACCTGACATTCCTCAGGGAGTTCACGAGATTCGAGAGTCAGGACAGGGGACGCGAGGGATTCGTGGAACTCTCCGAAGGGGAGATCGAAGCAGAAGTGGGGAGCTGATGGTCCAACTCGTCGAGCGGGTAGGAGACAGGGTTATCGGAGGTCTTGCCCACGTCGGCGGCGTGGTGATGATGCTGGCACGGATCATCTCCACTCTTCCGAAGCTGCCGCGTTCGCTCGGTCTGACGGTGGATCAGATGATGGCGATGGGAGTCAATTCCCTGCCGCTGGTCGCCATCACGTCTGCCTTCACCGGGATGGTCGCCTCGGTGCAGACCGCCTATCAGTTTCGCGACTACACCCCCATGGTGCTGCTGGGGTCGGCGGTGGGCAAGATGGTGCTCATCGAGCTCGGCCCGGTTCTGACCGCACTTGTCGTTGCGGGACGGGTAGGAGCCTCCATTGCCGCCGAGCTGGGGACGATGAAGGTGACCGAGCAGATCGACGCGCTCGAAACGCTCGCTGTCGACCCAATTCGCTATCTGGCGCTTCCCCGGTTCGTGTCGGGAATGATCATGCTCCCGGTTCTCGTCATAATGGCGGACGTCATCGCAATACTGGGTGGGATGTTCGTGGCCGTGTTCGCAGTAGGGGTGAGTGCAGAGACGTTTACGCGGGGGCTTCGACTCTACTTCCAGTTCCGTGATGTCTTCGGAGGATTGTTCAAGGCCGTGATTTTTGGGATGATCATCGCAGTTATGGGGTGCTATCAGGGATTCAATGCCGGATGGGGGGCGGGGGGCGTGGGTCGAGCGACGACTCGAGCAGTCGTATATTCGTGTCTTCTCATCCTCATCTTCGACTACGTGGTGGCCGAACTAGTCTTCCGATGATAGAATGATAGAGCTGATTGATATTCACAAATGGCTGGGTGGTCAGGAGGTATTGCGGGGCGTCGATCTCCACATCGAGACCGGTGAGACGCTTGTCATCATCGGCCGGAGTGGATGTGGAAAGACCGTTCTCCTGAAGCATCTGATCGGGCTGATGAGACCGGACCAGGGACGCATACTGCTGAATGGATTCGACTACGCACGGCTGTCAACGCCTGAGCTGTATGCGATGAGACGGCGTTTCGGTATGGTCTTTCAGGGATCAGCGCTGTTCGACACGATGACGGTAGCCGAGAATGTGGGCCTTGGCCTGCGTGAACATACCTCGATGTCCAGAGACGAGATCGCGGAGGTCGTCAGCGAGAGGCTGAGGATGGTGGGCTTGTCCGGCCTCGACCATCAGAGGCCGGCTGAGCTCTCGGGCGGGATGAAGAAGCGTGTCGCCCTTGCTCGGGCGCTGGCGATGGATCCAGAGTACGTGCTGTACGACGAGCCCACCACGGGTCTCGACCCGATAACGGCCGACATGATAAACGAACTCATCAAGTGTCTCCAGGCCCAGCTTACCATTACCTCCGTTGCCGTCACCCACGACATGAAGAGCGCATACAAGATAGCCGATCGTATCGCCATGCTGTATCAAGGTAGGATCATCTTCAGCGGGAGTCCTGTCGAGGTCCGGGAGACCGGTAATCCGGTTGTACAGCAGTTCATCCAGGGGATAGCTGAGGGGCCGATTGAGTGCCGATAGGTATCCACCACAGGTCTCGGAGAAGGGAGTATGAGTGACAGAGGCGTGAAAGCGACGGTGGGAACGATCGTCATCCTCGCGGTGGCGATAGCTCTGGTCGGCGTCATCTGGCTGGGCCAGTACGGGCTGTACAGAGAGCATGAAACGGTGACGGTGCGGTTCGTCGATGTCGCCGGTCTGGAGAAGGGCGATGGGGTGGCGGTGGCAGGCGTTCACAAGGGGCGAGTTGTCGACATCTCTCTGCGCGGACGGGAGGCATATGTGCAACTCCTCCTCGACAGAGACGTCTGGCTGGCCGAAGACGCGACCTTCTCCATCAAGAGCAAGAGCGCCCTGGGGGAGAAGTTCGTCTCCATCGATCCCGGCAGCTCGTCGGTTCGTCTCGCTCTCACCGAGCCTGCCACGGGCCGGACGCTGAGCGATCTGTCCGGGGCCACCGAGCAACTGGGGGTGATCGCATCGCGCCTCGGCGAGGTTATCATCTCCCTGGAGGAGAACGTGCTGAATGACGAGGTCCTGGGATCGCTGCGCGAGACGGTTGAGAACCTGAAGGCTGCTACTGGCTCGATCTCGGAGTTGACGGCGGAGAACCGAGGCGATCTGAGGCGGGCGGTAACGGGCATGCGGGGGGCATCGGCGGAACTGCAGACGGCCGCCTCGGGTCTCAGCAAGCTCGTCAACACCAATGAGCCTCAGATCACAGATGCCATCGGCCGACTGTCGGGTGTGGCCGAGCGTCTCGACACGCTGACGGCTCGATTGGAGAACGGCGAGGGAACACTCGGCAGGTTGCTCGAGGACGATGCACTGTATGTCAGCCTCCAGAGTACAGCCGATGAGCTGCGGACGCTCATACAGGATGTGAAGAAGAATCCGGGGCGCTACATTCACTTATCGATCTTCTAGGGCGATGGCAAAGGAGAGAGTGCAGTTCGTCTGCCGTGAGTGCGGGTACGAATCAGCCCGCTGGCTGGGGCGCTGCCCCCAGTGCGGGATGTGGAATGCCCTTGTCGAGGCGCCGGTGCCACAGCGCGACTCCGGCGCAGCGGCGAGGCCGGGGATAGGGGGGGTTCCCAAGAGGCTCTCTGAATTCGCGCCTACGTCCGACGCCCGGCTGAGCACCGCGATCGGAGAGTTCGACCGGGTGCTCGGCGGCGGGGTCGTCCCGGGCTCGTTCATCCTGGTCGGTGGGGATCCAGGGATCGGCAAATCGACTCTTGTGATGCAGGGCATGGACGGGCTGGCCCGTCAGGGCGTGCGCGTCGTGTACTCCAGCGGGGAGGAGTCCCCCGGCCAGACGGGCATGCGTGCGCGTCGTCTTGGCATTTCGGGCGATGAATTCTATATTGTATGTGAGACGAGTCTGGATGCCATTCTCGACCATGTCGCTGCGCTCCAGCCGGGTGTGCTGGTCATCGACTCGATCCAGACGACGCATCGGACCGGCGTCGCCAGCTCTCCTGGCAGCATCGGGCAGGTCCGCGAGTGTGGGGCGGAGCTGATGCGGGTGGCCAAGAGCGACGGCGTAGCTGTCATCGTCATCGGCCATGTGACAAAGGAGGGCTTGGTCGCCGGGCCCCGCACGCTCGAGCACATGGTCGATACCGTGCTCTATATAGAGGGCGATCGCTACCATCAGTATCGCCTTCTGAGGGCCGCCAAGAACCGTTTCGGGTCGACGAATGAGATCGGCGTCTTCGAGATGAGCGGTGCCGGGCTCCAGGAGGTGCCCAATCCCTCGCAGATGTTCCTATCTGAGAGAGTTCGCGGCGCACCAGGTTCTGTCGTCGGCTGCGCCATAGAGGGAACGCGGCCGCTCCTCGTGGAGACGCAGGCGCTTGTCTCGCCCAGCTGCTATGGTGTCCCTCAGCGAGTCGCCACGGGTGTAGATCGTCAGCGTCTTGCTATGCTTCTCGCGGTACTCGAACGAAGAGTTGGGATGAGGCTCGGCGATTCCGACGTATTCGTTAACGTGGCCGGGGGCCTGAGGGTGACCGAGCCAGCGCTCGACCTCTCGGTTGTGCTTGCGGTGGCGTCGAGCGTGAAGAATGCGGCGTGCGATCCGGATGCGATTGTGGTCGGCGAGGTCGGCCTCGGCGGCGAGGTGAGGGGCGTAAGCCAGGCGGCTCGTCGGGTCGCGGAAGCGGCGAAGCTCGGGTTCGCGCGGTGTATTATTGCCGCCGCCAATGTGAAATCCCTCGATGACGCGGAGAATATCACGATCAGAGGGGTGCGCGACGTTATAGATGCCCTCGATGCAATCGATACTCTGTCCCGTTGAGACAGCGCGCGGCCGGCAATCGCATTGCCCATATCATCCATCATCATGTCGATCATCGGAGTGGAGAAAGGAGTGATATCCATTGATCTACATCATATACGTACTATTCGTCCTGGTCTGCGGCCTCGTCGGATCAGCGATCGCGTGGAGATTGGAGGAGAACGTGCCGGGCTGGGCCGCGGCCGGCGTGATCCTGGCCGTAGTTGGCCTGGCGATCGAATCTTTGTTGCGCCGCCTCTCAGTGCGGCGGGTGGTCGGCGGATCGATCGGGCTTCTTCTCGGGCTGGCCATCGCTAATGCCGTCGCCTACGTGATCTCTACTGTGCCGGGCACCGCGCACGTCCGCCCCATCATCTTCGTACTGGCGAACGTCATATGCGGATACCTGGGACTGCGCGTAGGGTCCAGGGAGGCCGAACCGACGTCGTTCCTCTCGTTCGGCCTCGGCGCAGGGGGTCGGGGACACGATGGAGAGGGCAAGGTGCTCGATACGAGCGCGATCATCGATGGAAGAGTGGCCGATGTCTGCGAGTCCGGGTTCATTGAGGGCAGACTGATCGTGCCCCGTTTCGTCATGCGTGAACTTCAGCAGATAGCAGACTCGCCGGATCCTCTGCGGCGTGCCCGGGGACGCAGAGGACTCGAGATACTCAAGCGTATTCAGCAGCAGAAAGAAGTCAGTGTCATGATCGAAGACATCTCAGTGCCGGAGACAGAGGATGAGAACGCCAGGCTCGTACGGTTCGCTGAGCAGAAGGGAGTTCAGCTCATCACGAGCGACTACGGGGTGAACAAGATCGGCGAGCTCCACGGAGTTCGGGTACTGAACGTCAACGAGCTGGCGAAAGCGCTGAGACCTGTCTTCCTGCCGGGTGAGGAAGTGACCGTTCGCCTCATCAAGAGAGGCAAAGAGTCAGGGCAGGGTGTGGGCTACCTTGAAGATGGCACCATGGTGGTCGTCGATGACGGGAGCAACAAGATCGGGAGGACTGTCGTCTCGACGGTGACGAGTCTCCTCCAGACGACGGCGGGTCGGATGATCTTCTCGAAGTTGAAAGGGAGCGAGAAACGATGACGGTCGGCGCCCTCATTCCTGCGGCCGGGCTGGGAGAGCGCATGGGAGGAGGGTTGGAGAAGCAGTTTCTCCCCCTGGCGGGCGTGCCGGTCCTGGCGCGTACGCTCGCCGCGTTCGACGCGTCGGCGTCTGTCGGCCCCGTCGTAGTAGTCGTCAGGCCTGATCGGGTCGATTACTGCAGGCATGAAGTGGTGCTCCCATCGGGGTGCATCAAGGTCCGGGATATCGTTCCCGGTGGTGAAGACCGACAGGATTCCGTACGTCTCGGCCTGCAGGCGCTGACGGACGTGGATGTAGTAGTTATTCACGACGCGGTAAGACCCCTGGTCTCGTCGGGGTTGATCGAGGAGACGATTCGGCTTTCCTCGACGGAGCCAGCCGTCGTGGCCGCGGTGCCGGCGGTCGACTCTCCCAAGGAGGTCGCCGACGGCGCTGTCCTCCGGAGCCTGGATCGGGAACGTGTATGGCTCGCCCAGACCCCGCAGACGTTCGAGCGGTCGCTGATCGAGCGGGCTCATCGTGAGGCCCGGGTGAAGGGCTACCGCACGACCGACGACGCTGCCCTGGTTGAGTGGCTCGGAGTGCCGGTGAGCGTGGTGCCCGGGTCGCAGGACAATATCAAGATCACTACCCTGGAAGATCTGGCATACGCCGAATGGCTATTGAATCGACGCATCCACGCGCCCGCGGAAGGCCTTGAGGAGCGTGGTTACCTGCCCGGGCAGGAGAAGGGAGAAAGTCTCATGGCGCCAGGAGTCCGGGAAGGGCGCTCCTCGCTGCGGGCCGGGGTCGGGTATGACGTCCATCCGTTCGACGCGGGAAGGCGACTCGTGCTCGGCGGGGTCGAGGTGGAGTATACCGCTGGCCTCGGCGGCCATTCCGATGCAGATGTACTGTCGCATGCTATCGCCGATGCACTCCTCGGTGCTGCCTCCCTCGGGGATGTCGGCCGTCTTTTCCCGGACTCGGACGAACGCTACCGGGACATATCGAGTCTCGTACTGCTGGAACAGGTCCACGCCGCGATCCGGGCGAAGGGTCTGTCCGTCGCCAATGTTGATGCGACCGTCCTTGCAGAACAGCCGATGCTTGGCCCGTATGTCGAGCAGATGAAGAAGAATGTCGCCCGTGCTCTCCGTGCGCCGCCCGAGCGGGTATCTGTCAAAGCGACACGTGGTGAGGGTCTGGGGTTCGTCGGGCGCGGGGAGGGGATGGCGGCCGTGGCGGTCGCGCTCCTGGTCTCAGGAGGTTGACCTGATCTCGAGCAGAGGGGCGAACGTGCCTGCACGACAAACGGGCGGCGCCCTCAAACGGCAATGCGTTTCTGAGGGGGGCGGACGTCATTTGGTGCTTCTCGGGGCTCTGGCGGTGCTCGCCATTGTCTTCGCTCTGGTGGTGCTCGACGTCGCCGCGTCGAGCGGGGAAGAGGGCGAGCGGGGGATCCCCGCGCGCGAACGGTTTGCGCGATCGCTCGAACAGCACGGCATTCCCAGGGAGCTGATCGTCGTCGCAATCGCCACCTTACCCGTATTCGAGCTTCGAGGTTCGATACCGGTGGCCCTGGGGCTGTTCCAGATGACGTGGTGGTATGGATTCTGCCTCTCCGTGGTCGGGAACCTCATTCCTGTTGTCCCGCTGTTGATTGCGCTCGGTCCGGTGTCACAGCGGCTATCGCGGTTTGCGATCTGGGATCGCTTCTTCCAGTGGCTGTTCGCACGGACGAGGAGACGCAGCGACATCGTCAGGCGATATGGAGCTGTGGGGCTCATGTTGTTCGTCGCGATACCTCTCCCCGTCACGGGCGCATGGACAGGATGCGTGGCAGCTTTTCTATTCGGTGTTGATCTGATGCAGGCCCTTCCCGCAATCATACTCGGGGTCTGCATCGCAGGGACCGTGGTCACGTCACTTATCAAGTTGGGAGTCGTCGGGGCGATCATAGCCGGGGGAGCACTCACTTTCATTGCCCTCACAAGCTTCATGGGGTGGGTCCGGCGTGACAGGGCATAACTTGGTTTGCGAATGGGATCGAACGGAGTGTCGAGATTGCGCTGCGTGTCCGACTGGCGAGCGAGGCGATCTAGTTGAGACCCCTGGTGATCCCTGACGCCACACGATCAAGAGGAGAACGATGAACAAGCGCGAACGCCTGCTCAAGAAGCTTACTGAAGCCTGGGGACCTTCGGGGTTTGAGAGCGATGTTGCGAGCATCATTAGTGAGGAGCTCGCGCCGGTAGGCAAGCTGTCTCGGGACAAGCTCGGAAGCGTGATCGCCGTCCAGGAAGGCCGGACAAAACGGGGACCGCGTATCATGCTCGCTGCGCACATGGATGAAGTGGGGTTCATGGTACAGCAGATCACGAAAGAGGGGTATTTGCGGTTCCTCGCTCTCGGCGGGTGGAGTCCACGCGCAATGCCCTCTATGAGGGTGTTGATCAGGACGCACACCGGCAAGGACGTGGTCGGTGTGGTGGGCTTCAAGCCTCCACACGAGCTCGGCCCTGAGGAGCGCAAGAAGCCGATCGAACTCAAGGATCTTCATATCGACGTAGGGGCGATCGACAAATATGATGTCAAGAAGGAGCTGGGCATCCGCGTGGGAGACCCGATCGCCCCTGTGACTCAGTTCGTTCCCATGACCAACAAGGAGATGTACCTGGCCAAGGCCTGGGACGACCGGTCCGGGTGCGCGCTCATGGTGGAGGCGATGCAAGAGTTGGCTGAGACGAAACATCCCAATACGGTCATCGGCGTGGGCACTGTCCAGGAAGAAGTGGGACTCCGTGGTGCGCAGACGAGCGGGCACGCAGTCAAGCCCGATCTGGCCCTGGCGATCGATGTGGCACTGGCACGAGACACGCCCGGATATCGCGAGGATACTGACTGCCGGATGGGAGCAGGAGCTGCGATTCTCGCCTACGATTCCACCATGATTCCGAACCTCGCGTTGCGCGATCTCGCGGTCGATGTTGCGGAGGAGGAGGGGATCCCCTATCAAGTGACGACGCTCCGCGGGGGGTACGATACAGGACGGATCCACATCCAGCGCGAAGGCGTGCCCAGCCTTGCGTTGGGAGTTCCCACCCGCTATGCCCACAGCACGGAGAGCGTCATTCATCGTAAGGACTATGAGAGCGCACTGAGGCTGATCGTCGCTCTCGTCGAGCGACTCGACAGGCGAACGGTCGACAAGGTAGTGACGAGGTGACATAGATGGAGGAGATGATCAAGGCTGTCCGTCGTTTCCACGAGAAACATGATTTCGCCCACAATAACGGACACGACCCGTTCTATCGCATGATGTTGATGATGGAGGAAGTGGGCGAGATATGCGAGGCTCTCACCAAGGGCAAGGAGAATCTGGCCGAGGAACATGCGGACCTTCTTATCCTCTTGCTGGGGAATTGCATCGCGTTCAATATCGACATCGAGGAGGCGTTCTGGAATAAGTATCGTCGCGTCATGGAGAGGGAGGCGAGGTGGGTGGGCGGCAAGATTCGAGTCACTGATGGATAGTAGAGACGGCAACTTCCCGGGGCTTGTTGAGGATCGAGCATCATCGGGGCCAGGTGGTTGCGCACAGCCGAATGTGCGGGCAATGAGGAACGAAAGATGTGCGGAATACTGGGCATAGTAGACGGGGAGGACGTTGTCAGGCAGCTGTACGCCGGTCTTATGACACTGCAGCACCGGGGCCAGGACGCAGCGGGAATCATGGCATACGACGGGCGGTTCAATCTCAAGAAGGGGAATGGCCTGGTCAGGGACGTCTTCAATGCGAAGAACCTGGCGCGCCTCCGGGGCCCAACCGGGCTCGGCCATGTTCGCTACCCCACTGTTGGCGGCGGCGGCGCCGACGATGCACAGCCGTTCTACGTCAATGCGCCGTTCGGAATCTCCCTGATACATAACGGGAATCTCACCAACTACAGCGCCCTTAAGGACGAATTGTACAGGCGGGATTTCCGGCATCTTGACTCGACCTGCGACGCGGAAGTGATACTCAATGTCCTTGCCGATGAGCTCTCGAGGGAGCAATTGCGGCACTTCTCTCCGCAAAGTGCGTTCAGAGCCGTGCGACGCGTCTCCGTGAGAATCGAGGGGGCGTATTCAGTTCTGGCGATTGTCGGGAGCAAAGGTATGTTGGCCTTTCGCGATCCTCTGGGGATCAAACCGGCCATTTTTGGCCGTAATGAGGATGGATGGGCCTTTGCCTCGGAGAGCGTCGCCCTCGACGTACTCGGGTACGAGGTGCAGCGTGATGTTCGGCCGGGAGAGGCGATATTCGTCGACCCCGAGGGAAGCTTCCATTCTGAGCAGCTCTTTCCTCCCAGACCGCGACACTGCATCTTCGAATGGGTCTATTTCGCACGTCCGGACTCGGTGATCGATGGCCTCAGCGTGTACGAGACCCGCCTCCGGCTCGGGCAGGAGTTGGCCAACGTCTGCCGCGAACAGGGAATCAGCGCCGATGTCGTCATCCCCGTGCCCGATACAGCCCGGGCTGCTGCGCTCTCGCTTGCCGCTGCCCTGGGGGTCACATTCCGCGAGGGACTGATCAAGAACCGCTACATAGGCCGGACCTTCATCATGCCCGGGGATCGGCTGCGGAGAGCCTCGGTACGGCACAAGCTCAACCCGATCAAGTCGGAAATCGCCGGGAAGAGGGTACTTCTCGTCGATGACAGCATCGTGCGAGGAAACACGTCACGGGAGATCGTCTCCATGGTGAGGGAGGCTGGGGCCAAGGAGGTGTACTTCGGCTCGTATTCGCCTGCCCTCAGGTATCCTTGCGTGTACGGCATCGACATGTCTACCAGAGGAGAGTTCATCGCCCGCGACAAGTCGACCGACCAGATCGAGCAAATGATCGGCGCCGACCGCCTCATCTACCAGACGATACGCGGCCTGGAGTCCGGTGTGGCAGGGGGCGAGGAGCGGCTCGGCACATTCTGTATGGCCTGCTTCGATGGCCACTATCCCACCGAGATCTCCAAGAAGGTCTTTGCGACCATAGAGCAGGAGCGGAACCTGGCACATACCAGACTGGCCTCCGCTCCGGACGGCGAAGAACAGGATTTTTAGGGGCTTTTGGGGTTGACAGTCCAGAAGGGTACCCTTACATTAGTGATTCAGGTCTCTCGCGGCTGGCGTAACTCAGTGGTAGAGTAGCTGATTTGTAATCAGCCAGTCGGGGGTTCGAGTCCCTCCGCCAGCTCCAGGTTTCTGGGGTGGGGTTCCCGAGTGGACAAAGGGAGCAGACTGTAAATCTGCCGGCGCAGCCTTCGGAGGTTCGAATCCTCCCCCCACCACCATGGCGTGTCAATGGGGTGTTCGACCAGGGCAGCGGCTGGTGTGGCAGAGGGGCGTGCATCCTTCTGGTGCGGGAATAGCTCAGTTGGTAGAGCATCGGCCTTCCAAGCCGAGTGTCGCGGGTTCGAGCCCCGTTTCCCGCTCCAACGGGTCTTGTCCCGTTCGATGGGCGTGGCTCGGTGTTGATTGGTCTGGAGATGGCGGTTTGCCGAGAGGCATGAAAAGAACCGAAAAAAGTCAAAATAATTGTTGACAATAGGATAGCAGTTTCCCATAATTGATTATTTGTGGCCTCGGATGGAACGTGCGCCAGGCGCAGTATGGCCTGGAAGGGGCTAAGTCTATTTGAAAGAGGCAGTTGTGGCGAGCATATCGGCACGATTCGGATGAGGCCGGGCCGTCAGGCAGTGCCCATGTAGCTCAGGAGGTAGAGCACATCCTTGGTAAGGATGAGGTCACCGGTTCGAGTCCGGTCATGGGCTCCATGACGTGCCTGTGTAAGGATCGAGAGAGCGCTACGGATTTGTAGTCTTGAGAGACGACAGGTCGTCAGGGGGAGTAGCGATGGCGAAAGCTAAGTTTGAGCGGACCAAGCCGCACGTGAATGTAGGGACGATAGGACACGTAGACCATGGTAAGAGTACAGTTCATGCCGTTTGATGAGATAGACAAGGCACCTGAGGAGAAGGCGCGGGGGATTACGATAGCGCTGTGTCATGCAGAGTATCAGACGGAGCATCGTCACTATGCGCATGTGGACTGTCCTGGTCATGCGGACTATGTGAAGAACATGATTACGGGTGCGGCGCAGATGGACGGTGCGATACTGGTGGTGAGTGCGGCGGATGGTCCGATGCCGCAGACGCGTGAGCACATTTTGCTGGCGCGCCAGGTGAATGTGCCGTCGATAGTGGTCTATTTGAACAAGACGGACATGGTAGATGATCCGGAGTTACTGGATTTGGTGGAGCTGGAGGTACGGGAGTTATTGTCGCAGTATGAATTTCCCGGGGATGAGATACCGATCATTCGGGGCAGTGCATTGAAGGCGTTGGAGACGGAAGATGATGAGGATCCGAATGTTCGGAGTGTATTTGAGTTACTGGAGGCGGTAGACACGTACATACCGACGCCTGAGCGTGAGGTAGACAAGCCGTTTTTGATGAGTGTTGAGGATGTATTTTCGATTACGGGTCGTGGTACGGTAGGTACGGGGCGAGTGGAGCGAGGTCGAATCACGGCAGGTGAGGAGGTAGAGATTGTTGGGTTTGGGCCGACACGTCGGACGGTTGTGACGAGTGTGGAGATGTTTCGGAAGATATTGGATGATGCGCAGGCGGGGGACAATGTTGGGTTACTGTTGCGTGGGATAGAGAAGGATGAGTTAGAGCGTGGGATGGTGGTTGCGGCGCCTGGGTCGATTACGCCGCACAAGGATTTTGATGCAGAGGTATATGTATTGACGAAGGAGGAGGGAGGTCGTCACACGCCGTTTTTCTCGGGGTATCGTCCTCAGTTTTACTTTCGGACGACGGACGTGACGGGGGTGATAGACCTTCCTGATGGCGTAGAGATGGTGATGCCTGGCGACAATGTATCGGTGAAGGTGAGTTTGATAACGCCGATAGCATGTGAGGAGCAGCTACGGTTTGCGATACGAGAGGGCGGCCGGACGGTCGGGGCGGGAGTCGTCGCCAAGATCATCGAATAG